>Ga0302326_10011370_pt1 | contig 19182 bp, 10 predicted proteins | sample Palsa_T0_3_FD_202264 | JGI IMG/M metagenome (GOLD analysis project Ga0302326, IMG submission 202264) | Peat permafrost microbial communities from Stordalen Mire near Abisko, Sweden - Palsa_T0_3 | ecosystem: Environmental > Terrestrial > Soil > Palsa > Peat permafrost | place: Sweden: Abisko...
GCCCTTGAAATCCGTCGCGGCGTGCATATCCCGTACGGCGATGGCGAGGACCCGCCAGTCGCTGCGGCATCGTGGTCTGACGGCACGAGAGCCGTCAACGTGGAGCACGCTTGAGCGTCTGTTGCTGCTGGCTGCATCCTGTCTCCCACTCCTCCGCTGCGTCTGCGACGAGTCTCTGGGCTATCCCCCGACCTTCGCGGGTTCGCCTGATCCGTCGGGTTGGAATAAACGATGACGAGCACGCTATAGCATTTCGGAAAGGAAAGTCAAGCGGGAACCGTGTGGTGCATCGCCGTCGTCGATCAATGCCTGGTGAAAATGACTGGTTTAGTCGATCAGGCCCCGTTGCGCATTCGCGTTCGATGGACGTCCGAAGCGCGCTTCTCGGGGCGTCTATAAACAAGGGAAATGTGCCTGCTGATGCGGCCTTCCTGAATCTACGCCGGGTATCCAGGCTCCGCTGACGGCCCGCGCAAAGCGACCGACCGTACCTCACCACGACACACATGATCGAGGGTCGGGAGCCATCTGGTAAGTCAAGGCATAGAAGCTTTTGTTGGAGTCTCGCGGGAGGGAGGCAGTGACTGCGGTTGACTCGCGCAAAGTGCTCATCGAGCGTCGTAGATGAAGCCCGCCGGTCTCGAAAAAACACGGTATTTCCGGGAAATCAGGCGCCTGAATCACCGTAGGAGCGCGCCCGCCTGTCACCGAAGTGTCACCTCTCTACGGGGCTCTCGGTGAGCGCCGTACAGACCAACCGAGCACCGGCTCGGATCAAGACGCGAGTACTCGGGCGGCCTGGAGATAGGCGTCCATCAGGCCCGCCGCCTCGTCCTCAGCGCCGGGCATCAGATGTCCATAGCGATCGAGCGTGATCGAGATGTTCGCGTGACCCATGAACGTCGAGAGCGCCTTCGCGTTGACCCCCGCCGCGATCATGAGGCTGGCGAACGTGTGCCTGCACTCGTGCAGACTGATCGGCTCGACATCGGCGTCCTTCCACGCGCGCTGCGCGCGTTCGCCGACCGAGGATGCGCTGAACGGCTCGCCCCGCACGCCGAACACGAGACGCTCGGGGTCGGCCTCGCCCGCGGCGCTTAGTGGAGCGAGATGGGCGCGTAGCACGGTCGGGATGGGAACCCGGCGGCTTCCCGCCTTGGACTTGGGCGCGATCATCGTGCGCTCGTTGGGGTCCCATGCACGCTCTACGCGCAAGATGCCCTGCTCGAGCTCGATGTCGCGCCACTGCAGACCCATCAGCTCGCCCCGGCGCAGTCCCGCGTACAGCGCGGTCGCCCACAGCGGACGATCGGCGACGGGCAGCGCCGCCAGCAGCTGGTCGGCCTCTGCCGGGGAGGCGATGCGGTCCCGGCCGTTGCGAACGGCCGGGAGCCTCAGCCCGGTGGTGGGGTTGACGGGCACCTCCCGGCGCCGCCATGCGCAGATGACGCGCACGGGCATGATCGCGTTGCGGATCGTGGAGGGCTGAGCGCCGGCCGCCAGCAGCCTGTCCGCGAAGTCCTGCATGTGGTCGAGCGACAGGTCTGAGAGCTTGACCGCACCGAGCTCGCGTAGGAGCCCCCCGGAGCCGTCCTTGGGACCACGGAGCGCCTGCTCGTAGGAGCGGACGGTGCTCGGCTTGTAGAGGTCGCCCGAGCGCGTCCTGATCGAGCCCGCGCGCACACCCGCCAGCCATTGCTCGGCCGCCTCCTCCAGGGTCATCGCCGAAGGCGCGCGGAACTCGCGTCGGCGGAGCTTGCCGTAGCTCTCGGCACGCCACATCTTCGCGGCGTCAAGCGAGTCGAAGTGCCGCCGGATCCGCTTGCCGTCTCGCGCGCTCCAGATGGCCGCCTGGTAGACCCTGCGGCAGTTGCAGCGCCCGTCGGTCTCGGACGCGCACCCGGCACGATGCTTGACGACTATGCCCACGTGGCGCGCATGTGTGCGACCTACGCTCACAACCCCCTGCTCTTCCGCCGACTCCCCTGATTGACTTCTAGGAACGACGATTGTACTCCGGTCAAGCTTTCGGCGCGGGCGACGCCTCGGCCGAGGGCGAGACGGGACTAGATCCGGGCCTCCGGGCCTGATCTAGCCTGCCAGCGGGCGGGGTGGCTCTCGGGCGCCAAGTCGGGCCACCGGGAGCAGCTCTCGGTGCCCGACCGTCACCGAACTGTCACCGCGCCGCCAAAGCGCCCGCCGTCACGGGGCCTCTGAGGCCGCCGCGGTTATGCACGCCGCGACGGATTTCAAGGGCGGCACAGCCCGTGCGAAGAGCTGTCCAGAGCATCTCCGTGGCCATGGTCTTCGCTCTCGTCGCGACTGTGGCGGGCGCTTGCTTTACCGCAGCGCCTGCCTCTGCCGTGGTCGTGCACGCCTACGTATCTTCGTTCGGGAGCAAAGGCTCGGGCGGTGGAGAGTTCGAAGGCCCGTCGGGCGTGGCGGTCGAGGAAGTGGCCCTCGGCAAGGTCGGCGACGTGTACATCGTGGACAAGCACAACGATCGGGTCGAGTGGTTCAGCCCCGAAGGAACGGAACTCAAGGGCGAATTCAACGGGCACGAAACGCCGGCGGGCAGCTTCGAAGCGCCGACTGCGATCGCGATCGACGACTCGACCAATCCGCTCGATGCCTCCGCCGGCGACGTGTACGTGCTCGACTCCGGCCATCACGTCGTCGACAAGTTCGAAGCGAACGGAAAATACCTCGCGACGATCAAAACGGGGGCCGGCGGCGAACCTCTCGGAGAACTGGACGGCGTTGCCGTGGACCCGGAAGGAGCGGTGTGGATCTACCAGTCCAGCGGTGAGATCGACAGCTACACCTCGGCCGAGCCGAACGTGTTCATCTCCAGCCGGTCCTCCCCGTTCGGGACCAATCCGGGATTCGCCGTCGACTCTGAAGACAACCTCTACGTCGAGCGCGGCTCGGAAGAAATCGGCAAGATCAACAGCGCCGGCGAACAACTGATCGAAGGTATGGATGAAGAACGCTCGACCGCGGTGGCGATCGACGAGGCGACGGGCGAAGCGTTCGTCGATAACGCCACCAGCATCGCCGCGTTCGGCTCGGCCCCGAACTGCACCTCGCTGAAACCCTGCGCGAAAGGCACGCTTACAGACCGGTTTGGGGCTGGGTATCTCAGCGAAGGCGCCGGCGTCGCGTTGGACGCAGCCACAGCGCTTGTCTACGCGGCCGACTCCACCACCGACACCGTTCAAGTGTTCAAGCCGGAGCTCGTGCCGACCGTGCAGACGGGCGCGACGAGCAACGTGCACGAACGAGGCGTCACGCTCGAAGGGACCGTCAACCCCGAAGGCGTGCAGGTCACCTCCTGTGAATTCGAATACGGCACCACGACCGCCTACGGATCCATCGCCAAATGCGAACAGAGCCCCGGCGCGGGCTCCTCGGAAGTCGTCGTGAGCGCCGCGGTCAGCGTGGAAACAGGCCACACCTACCACTACCGCCTCGTCGCCGCCAACGCCAACGGCAGCGGCGCGGGAGTCGATCGCACCGTCCAGGCCGGTGCGCTGATCGAAGGTGAGTCTGCCTCCAGCGTGGGAGCCACCGAAGCATCGGTGGAGGCGCAGATCGCCGCTGGCGGTGTTCCAACCACCTATTACGTCCAATACGGCACAACGCCGACATATGGCTCGAGCACGAGCGAAGTGAGCATCGGCGCCCCCCACGCCGCGGTGGCCGTCAGCGCGCGACTCGAAAAGCTCCAGCCCGGCGTTGAATATCACTACCGCTTCATCGCGGCCAACGCCTTTGGCACGACGCTGGGTTCGGACATGATCCTGAGGGCGTCGCTGCCGAGTGTCTCTGCCGTGACGCTCCCCGACAATCGCGCCTACGAGCTCGTCTCCCCACCCGAAGACACCGAAGTCTACGTACCGAATCTTCACCAGGCGGAGCTGGGTGCGACCGGCGAATTCGAGGGCCTGATCGGCAATGGATACCGCGAACAGTACAAAGAGTACCGTGCCTCTCCTGACGGAAACACGGTGTCGTTCGTCGGTGAGTCTCCCGCCTCAGGCGTGTCCGGCTCGGGCGCCACCGGCAACGGTGACGGCAACCAGTTCGTCTCTCACCGCGGGACACATGGCTGGGAAACGAGCGACATAGAAATCCCGAGCAGCGGCGAAGAAGGCTCGCCGTACTTCTGGGCGTTCTCCGAAGACCTCTCGGTCTACACGCTCGAGAGCGAATTCCCAGGGATCACGGCAAGTCCCGCAAAGCCCGCCTCGTGCAAAGGCGGCACGCCGTACTCGCACGACAGCAGCGGCTACCACGCGCTCGTCCTCACGCCCGATGTGCCAAGTCTGTGCGAGGCGGCCGGCGCCGGGATCTCCGCCAACGACGGTCACACGCTCCTCTACACCCGGAATGCCCTCACGGCACACGCGGTCGAAGGCGAAAGCTATGAAGACAGGAACCTGTACGACTCTGTCGACGGCCAGCTCTACCAGGTCAACGTGCTCCCCGACGGAGAAGCCGAACAGCAGCCCGACGCTTGGTTCGGCGGACTCAGCTACTACAAAAACGAAGATTACGAAGCCAACTTCGAACACGCGATCTCTGAAGACGGGTCGCGTGTGTTCTGGACGGCCCTCGAAGGCGAAGGACACGATGTCCAGCCCAAGGCGCTGTACGTGCGCGAGAACGACACCCAGCCGCAGAGCCCGATGAGCGCAGGACGATGCACGGTGGCAGAAGATGCATGCACGCTTCAGCTCGACAAGGCAGAGGCCGGGGCGGAAGGCGCGAGCGGCGGCGGTCGATTCTGGGCAGCGAGCAAAGATGGAACGAAGGTCTTCTTCACCGACTGCCACCGGCTCACGCCCGGTTCCACCGCGGACGCCGAAGAAGGCTGTGCGCAGGAATCGTCCAGCAAGGAGACCGGGACCGATCTCTACGAATACGACTTCGACAAGCCCGAAGGTGAACGACTCACCGATCTGACCGTGGACCACAACGCCGATCCGCTTGGAGCCGATGTCCAAGGAGTGATCGGGGCCAGCGAAGACGGCAGCCACGTCTACTTCGTCGCCAACGGCGTGCTGACGAGTGGGCCGAACGCGGAAGGCAAGGAACCGGTCAGCGGTCAGCCGAACCTCTACCTCTCTAACGTAGGCACCAGGACGTTCATCGTGACGCTCTCCGGCGGAGACGACAGCTTCGAAAACCTGAGCGCCAACGGGAGTAGCAGCGAATACGGCGGCGACTGGCACATGGAACCCGGAGAGCGCACCGCCGAGGTGGCGCCGGGCGGGAACGTGATCGGCTTCATGTCGAGACAGTCGCTGACCGGCTACGACAACTACGGCAGCAATGGCTACAGCGACACGAACCTCCCTGAGGTGTTCGTCTACGACGCGTCCAGCGGCCACATCCTCTGTGCGTCGTGCAACCCGTCCGGCATCTCCCCGACGCCATCGGCCGAACCCTGGGAAGACGAACGCAACGCGAACGTGGGCATGGGGGGCGGGCCTCTGTTCATGCCACGCTGGATCAACGAAACGGGCGGCGCCCAGGTGTACTTCATGACCAACCAACCGCTCATAGCGCAGGACACCAACGCCCGTCAGGACGTCTATGAGTGGGAGAGCGACGGGTCGGATGGCTGTGAACGAAGCGCGGGCTGCGCGTCGCCGCTGTCGAACGTGAGCACGCCCGCTCCAGGCTCGTTCGTCGCGGCGAGCGTCAACGGCGAAAGCGTGTTCTTCACGCAGCGCGCCTCGCTCGTGCCGACGGCAGCCGACGAAGACGTCAAGCTCTACGACGCGCGTGTCGACGGAGGCTTCCCCGAATCGTCTCTGTCGTGCACGGGGACGGGCTGTCAGGGCGCGCCGCCGGCGCCGCCGCAATACGCGACGCCGGCGAGCCAGACGTTCAACGGCATCGGCAACTACCCAGCGACCGTCCAGTCGTCGACGAAACCAAAACCGAAGCCGCTGACAAAGGCGCAGAAGCTCACGAAAGCGCTGAAGGCGTGTAAGAAAAAGCCGAAAGGGAGACGTCGCTCGTGCGAAAAGCAGGCGCGGAAGCTGTATGGGCCCGCGAAGAAGAAAGGCAAGCGATGAGCTCTTCAGCTAAGGGACGTTTCTCGAACGTAGGACGATCGCTCGTGCTCGCACTGCTCGTCGTCGGCGTGTTCGCCGGGACCAGCAGCTCCGCGCTCGCCGCTGAAGAACAGCGCGCGGGCTGGGAGCTCGAGGCCAAGACCAAGCCGACGTACCCGCGGCCAGGTGGGCACGCGGGAATTCAGATCAAGGTGCTCAACGTCGGAGCGGCAGCGAGCGAAGGACCGATCACTGTCACGGATACTTTGCCGCCCGGTGTGACGGCCACGAGCGCTGGCGCTAACGCGGCCATCGAGACTGTCGGCGTGGAAGAAGCGGAACCAACGTACGAACCGGAACTGTGGGAATGCACGGGCAACACGCCCCACGAAGAAGTGGCAGGGGCGACGGTCGTCACGTGCGTGAACAACCTCGAAAAGCTACCCCACCTGGACGGCGGCTCGGGCACCCCGGATGGGCCCGGCACGGAAAAATTCAATCCCGAATGGAACGATCGGGAGATCGCGATCGGCATCAAAGCCCCCGAAACACAGGGGACGCTCGCTGAGCCCAACCGCGTGACGATCGCCGGTGGCGGGGCGCTCAACACCGCGAGCACCAGCGACCCGATCACTGTCAGCTCGACGCCGCCGCCATTCGGGTTCGCCGACGCTGGCGCGTGGTTCAGCAACGCTAACGGAACGATTGACACCCAAGCCGGCTCGCATCCATATGAGGCGACGTTCGTGTTCGACATGAACAACACGATCAACCCGGAAGCGTTCCCGAACGAGGAGGACGCCGGCGGGGAGCCCAGGGACCTGACGTTTAGCCTGCCGCCCGGCTTCGTCGGCGATCCAAACGCGGTGCCGAAGTGCACCCGCGCGGAGTTCAACGAGGAAACGTGTCCGCCCGCCACGCAGGTTGGAGTCGTGGCTGCCGAAGCGCCCGGGGAAAACCTCTTCAACTCCAAAGCCGGGCACGACCTATCGCCCGTCTACAACCTCGTCCCCGCGGCCGGCGAGCCGGCCGAGTTCGGCTTCCAGGTGTTCGAAATCAACACCCAGCTGGGGACCGTCGTGCGCAGCGGCAGCGACTACGGGCTGACCTCGATCGTCAACAACATTCCGCAGCGCGACGTCATCGACAGCATCCTGACGCTGTGGGGGCAGCCGGGCAACCTGAGCCACAGCCACTACCACGTGGGGGGCTCCGTCAACGTCGGCACCGCGCCGTTCCTGACGCTGCCGACGTCCTGTGAAGGGTCGAAGGAATTCTCGCTGAGCGTGAGCGAGTGGGAACACCCCAGCGACGTCGCGCACGCGACCTTCAAGACCCACAACGCAAACGGTGAAGAAACCGGCTTCACCGGCTGTGAAAAACTGAGCTTCGGCACGTCGATGACGACCTCGCCAGACACATCGAACTCCGACACGCCGGCGGGCTTGACGGTCGAAGTCAAGCCCGAGCTCGGCAGCCTCTTCGGCGCCGAAGGCCTCGGCAGCGCTGACATCAAGAACACGACCGTGACGTTGCCGCAGGGTGTCGTCATCAACCCGGGCCAGGCCGCGGGCCTGAAGGCATGCCAGGCGGGCGAAGACGGGCTGACGACGCCGGCTGAAAAGGAAGCCGGCGAGGAAGACACCGGGCCTGCGGACTGCCCGAACGCAGCGAAAGTCGGGACCGACGAAATAGAAACGCCGCTGCTGGAACACACGCTGAAAGGCAGCGTGTACGTGCTGCAATCCAACCCGCCGGAACTGAAGCTGCTCGTGACCGCGTCGGGTGAAGGCGTGAACCTGAAGCTCGTCGGCGTCGTGCACCTCAACGAACAAACCGGGCAGCTCGTGACGACGTTCACGGAAACGCCGGAGTTTCCGTTCAGCGACTTCAAGCTGTCGTTCAGCGGCGGCGCGCAGGCGGCGCTCGACACGCCGGTCCAATGCGGCACCTACGGCGCGACCTCGGACTTCCAGGGGTGGAGCAGCCCGTTCATCTCCGACGTGTTCCCAACCGCGAGCTTCACGCTGACGGATGGGCCCGAAGGCGGCGCCTGCCCCGGCACGCCACTGCCATTCGCGCCGACGCTCACGGCTGGCTCGACGACGGATCAAGCTGGCGGCCACACCGACTTCACGATGCTGTTGCAGCGCGGTGACGGGCAGCAGCGGATCGAACGGCTGCAGTTCAAGGTGCCGCCCGGCCTCACCGGCTTGATCTCGAGCGTCCCGCCCTGCCAGGAACCGCAGGCAGCGGCGGGGACATGCCCGGCCTCGTCGCAGATCGGTCACACCGTCGTGACCTCTGGCCCGGGCCCGTATCCGCTCGTGATCCCGCAGCCGGGCGATCCAGAAGCGGGGATCTATCTCACAGGGCCTTACAAGGGCGCGCCGTTCGGACTGTCAATCGTCACGCCGGTGATCGCTGGACCGTTCAACCTGGGAACGGTCATCACCAGGGCAGCGATCGAAGTCGACCCGCGCACCGCTCAGATCACGGTCACGACCGACCCGTTGCCGCAGATCATCGACGGCGTGCCGACGGATCTGCGCTCGGTGGACGCGGTGATCGACCGTCCCGGGTTCATGATCAACCCCACCAACTGCGAACCTGCCTCGTTCTCCGGGACCGCCTGGGGCACCCCTCCGCCCGGCGCCGGAGGGCCCGGTGCGACGGCGGCGATCTCGAGCCACTTTGGGATGGGGTCGTGTCGCAGCCTCGAATTCAAACCCACGGTCACGACCGCCACGAAAGCAAAGGCCAGCAAAGCCAACGGCGAGAGCCTGTCGTTCAAGATCGCCTACCCCAAAGGGGCGATCGGCAACGAGTCGTGGTTCAACGAGGCGAAGTTCGACATCCCCAAGCAGCTTCCCGCCCGCCTAACGACCCTCCAGCAGGCGTGCCTCGCCGCCACGTTCGAAACCAACCGCGCGGCATGCCCCAAAGCATCGATCATCGGCAGCGCGGTCGTGCACACCCAGCTGCTGCCAGTGCCGCTGGAAGGCCCCGTCTACTTCGTCTCCTATGGAGGCGCGAAGTTCCCCGACGCCGTGCTCGTCCTCGACGGCGACAACGTCCACATCGAACTGCACGGCGAAACGTTCATCAACAACAGCGGCGTCACCAGCGCGACGTTCCGCAACACCCCCGACGTTCCGTTCGAATCGATCGAAGTCAACGTCCCCACCGGCCCCTACAGCGAGTTCGGGACCAACATCCCCGCCAAGGACCACTACGACCTGTGCGGGCAGAAGCTATCGATGCCGACCCTCTTCAAAGCCCAAAACGGCCTCGAAATCCACGAGAACACTCCCGTTACCATCACCGGCTGCCCAAAGGCCACAACCAAACCCAAACCCAAACCCAAGAAGCACAAGGCCAAGAAGCACAAGGCCAAGAAAGCCACAGGCCACAAGAAGACCAAGTAGGCGTCTTGACGCGACGCTGCTGCGTCAAGACGCGGCGCGCGACTCGAACAGCTGCTCGAGGAAGAAGCGCGTCTTGGGCGCCGGCTCCGCAAGCGGATACACCGCCCCCAGAACGTCCAGCGCCTCAGTTGCACTGTGCACGCCAGCCTCCCGCAGCAGGATTTCGATGTCCTCGTCATCCTCGCCGAAGCGCATGGCCATCAGCTTCATCGCGAGCAGGTATCGCGCAGAGGCGGTCGTGACCTCGATGCCGCGGATGTCGGGAACCGGGCGCGGATGCTCGTCGGGGCCCGGCATGAAGCCCTTGACGGCGTCGTTCAGCCAGTCCTCGGGCAACTCGAGGTCCTCGGCCACCTTCGCCGCGGCCGCATAGATCGCGCTCTTCGGCTCGAACACGGCGTCGATGTCGCTCGTCACCCGCCGCGTCGAGTATGCAAGCGCCATCGCCGCACCGCCGACGATGAAGATCTGCCCGCGCACGCCTCCGCGCGTGAGCTCCTCGCCGAGAGCTTCCAGCGCGCCCACGATCCGAACCCGAGTGAAGTGGCGCTCAGGCACGATCGAACACCTCGCGCGCGATGAACACTCCGTGGCGCGCAAAGCAGGCCGGCGTATTCGCGAGCGTGTACGCATGGAAGGCGGGCCGGCTCGCGACGAACCACCAAGGCTCGACGAAGCGCGCCGGCTTGTTGACCCATGTCGGCGCGGCGAGCGCACCCTCGGCCGCGAAGAACTCGGCAACGCCCGCAAGCGCCGCGTCAAAGCGGGCGTCACCCGTGAGCGGCGGCTCGTCTGTCAGGAGCGCGATCCGTCCGGGACGGGATGAGCCCCTGAAGTCGTCCGCGAATCCGAACAGCAGCCGTAGCGCGTCACGCTCGGAGCCGCGCTCCAAATCTTCGGAGATCGTCTGAGAGAGCTCGGCCAGCGATGATGCTCCGCGGCGAACCCGGGGACTGGCGACCAGCACGACGTCATGCTCGCACGCGCCTAGCAGCCGCCCGAGCGTCGCCAGGCTCGGCGTCCGAGAACCCGACTCGTACGCCGCCACCGCCGGCTGCGCGGTGCCCGCCCGGTCGGCTAGCTCGCACTGGGTAATGCCGGCCGCACGGCGGGCATCACGAATCAGTGCGCGCGTCTCCACGGCAGTGAGTATACACATTTAGATATAATCTCTATGAAGGCCACACGTAGCGCAGACAAGAACGACTTCTCAGCACGCCCGCTGGGCACCGCATGGTCCCTTCGGACAAGCTCACGCAGCGGCAGCGACCAGCTGCTGGCCGAGCTGTAGACCACTACGCAACTCCTCGCCTGAGGGTACGTCGTGGATCAGCCGGCGCAGCGCCGCGGCAAGATCGGAGCAGCCGAGCATGAACAGCTGGCCGGAGAGCTCGTCTCGGGACAGGGGGAAGACCCCGTTTGCAATCAGCAGCCAGCGCGCCACGGTCGTGAGCGCCGCTCGACACTGCTCGCGGGCCGCGTCAAAATCGCCGCTTTCGAGAACCACGCGGGCTAGGCGCAGGCCACGGTCGGCCTGGATGAGCTTGCGCTCCGCGGACGGAGTGAGGCCGTGCTCCGCGACATGGCGACTCGCGGCGTGGAGGATCCCCTCGTCATGCAGGATGCAGCCGAAGCGCAGCGTCCACTGGATGTAGTCATCGCCAGCGACGAGTCGCTCCCAGAATGCCTTCGCGCTGGTTGCATATACGTCGACGTCCTGACGTACGCCGCCACAGCCCGGGCGCTGGCCGACGATCATCAGGTCCAGGTCGCTCATCACCGTGCGCCGTGCGCGGACAGTCGAACCGGTGAGCGCCACGGCCCCGGCGCCCAATGCCAGAGAACGCTCAAGGATCGTCTCGGTAGCTTGTCGCTGGGAGGGTGTTTGGAGTGTGGCCGCTCGGAGGCCATCCTCTCGCAGGCGCGCGCTCCAAACAGCATCGTCCGAAACCTTCGTCGCGAGATCCGTGGGTGTCATGGGACCCGGTCTTCCTCAGCGTTGGCGACGTCTTCCCCGTTCTGTGTCGCGTGATCGGCAAGGTCCGACCCGTCCTCAACCGATTGCATCGCGTCTTCGGCAGCGCGCACTGCCTCCTCCACGGTGCTCAGGAGCTCCGGTGGAGTCCAGTCGCCGAAGCTTGGCTCCTCCCCCTCATAGCCGGCGTCCTTACGCGCCTGGTTCAGAAGCTCAAGCACCGGACTTAGGTCTACCGACAGGATGTCGCGTGCGTGTAGCTCGATGGCCGCCTGTCCCTTGCGCCAGTGCTGACGGTCGGTCGCCACCCCGTTCATCTCGGCAAGCGCGACGATCGCCGCCTCAGCGGCGAGATGCAGGAACGTGACACCGACGACAGGATCTTCGGCCTCGAACGCCGCGCTAGCTCTCGTGAAATGTTCGCGTGCCAGCTTCGCCTTCGACAGTGGCGACATCCTCCCATCGTAACTGCGGTTCAGGCGGGTCGAGCCGCAAGGGACGCCGATCTCTAGTGCGTATGGGGATCTCGGGGCCTCGGAAGCTTCAAGAGCTGCACGTCTCGCGCGAGTGCTCGACGGCAGCCTTCTTCGCGGCGCCCGTAGGACCAAAATCGCGCAGACAAAGCGCTACTTCTACAAGTTATGCACACCGCAACGGTTTTCCGGGCGACGTCAGCCCTCCTCATCCGCGGTCGGACCTTGCGTTGGAGGCGGCGTGCCAGCCTGCGCGGGGTCCGGTGCGACTTGTTCGTGTTCGAGGAGGTTTGAGCGCGAGAGCCCAGGCAGGCCGGTGGCGGCTGGGAATCTTGGCGTGCCCGTGGCTTTGAGCCGGGTCGGCAGGCTCGGCCGTGGCTCGGCGATGACCCGCAGTGTCTCGTTCGCCCGGCGCTCTGGCGAAGCCGTCGGATGCGAGACCACGTGCGGGTGCTCCGATGTGCGTCCTGGCAGGGCAGTGCCTGCTGTGTCGGGGCGCGTTGGCAACAAGACCGGCGCCGGGACTGTCCCCGCTCGGGTGGTGGCTCGGCGCTGGGCGAGACGAAAGGCAGCAACGACATGCGATTGATCTCAAGTAGGGCGCTGTTCGCGTTCGTGGCGGTGTTCGCCGCGAGCGCGGTGGCCGTATCGTCGGCATGGGCGTCCGGTAAGCCGCTCGTGGAAACCAAACCGGCCACGACAATAACTAAAACCGAAGCCACGCTGAACGGTGTCGTGAACCCGAACGGCGCGGAAACGAAGTACCACTTCGAATACGGGTCCTCGATCTCCTACGGGAGCAGCACCCCCGAAGTTTATGTGGGCTCGGGCACCACCAACGTGGAAGAGCTCCAGAAAGTCGCGGGTCTCTTGGCGGACGAGGGTTACGACTTCCGGATCGTCGCGACGAACAGCAATGGGACGACCGACGGATCCAACGAAACGTTCACCACGTCCGGACCGAAAGTGCCGCTCGCGGAGACCGTGGGGGCTTCGGCTGTCACCACAACGGGCGCGACGCTCAATGGTGTCGTCAATCCGAATGGCGTGGAAACAAAATATTACTTCCAGTACGGGACCACGGAATCCTACGGGAAAGAAACGGCCGCGGTCAGCGCCGGAGCGGGGACGGCCAACCTCAATGAGAGCAAAGCAATTACCGGTCTGACGGCCAAAACCACGTATCACTTCCGTGCTGTTGCCACCAACGCTAACGGCACGACCGACGGTCCCGATAAGACCTTCTACTCCGAAGTAGGGCCCGAATTCAAGCCGGTTCCCACGAAAAAGAAGTTCACGGGTACTACCACCTCGTTGAGACTGGTCGACAGCGAGTACGAAGTGCTCTGCTCCAAAGGCACGGTCACCGGCGAAATCACCGGGGGGCGGACACTCGGCAACACGGTCGTGACGTTCACGGGCTGCACGAGCAAAGAAGGCGGCTTCGAAAGGAAATGTCCTACCAACTCCGAAGGCGCCAAAGAAGGCGAAATCGTGTCCAAAACGCTTGACAGCGAACTTGGAACGGTCGCAACCGCAGAAGCACCATCCGGGGTCGGCCTCTTTTTGCAACGCGAAACGACCAAAAAATGGTGGACGATCGTCCCAAACGGCTGTATCCCGGCATCGACTTGGAGCGGGACAGTTGCAGCCGAAGTCGCGGTCGTGGGCAAAAAACAGACGACGAACGAGCTGGTCATAGACAGCCCGGACGTGATCCGAAAAATGACGCTTGACTCTGGTCTGCAGGTCGAGCCCGAATTCGAATGGGGCGGTACCCCGATGGACTGGATAAACACGTTCGACCTGACCTTCGAAGAAGCGTTGGAAGTGACGTGATCGCAGCACGGTAGACACGTACTACATCGCTGCGTGGGGCCGACTTGGTCCCACGCAGCGCTTATTCGCAGAAGCCATCTTTGAGTATGAGCACCACACACCACAGGAAAGGGACGACAGTGAAACCAGCACAGAAACTCGCGAAGTCCGTACCCACACCAGAGCTGGGTCTCTTCGCGACGCTCTGTGCCGTGCTTCAGGTCGAAGGGAGTGGTGCGTCCAAAACCCGTCGGGGGAGTGGTGCGTCTATGAGGCTCCTCCTGGCAGGCGTCGCCACGGTGCTCGGCGCCCTGGCCTTCACCGTGGCTCCAGCTCTCGCGGCCGCACCTGAAAAGCCCGAAACTGGTGTGGCGAGCGCGATCACTGCGACCACGGCGACGCTTGAAGGGGGTGTGCTGAACCCGAACGCTGCTGGGGAACTGGGCGAATACCAGTTTTTGTATCGGGTCTCGGAAAGCGAATGCGAAGGCGAAAGCGCGACGCCCTCCGAACCGGCGGCGGGAAGCGAGAAAGAAGCGGTAGCGCCTGTCAGCCTCACCAATCTGCAGCCGAACGCGAAGTACACGTTCTGCCTGATCGAGCGCAATCTGGCGGCGGAATCCAGTCCTGCGAGCACGCCTGTGACGTTCAAAACGTCCCCCGCCGTGCCCGCGGTCGAAGGGGAGAGCGTCTCGGCGGTGACCGGAGGCTCGGTGACGCTGGATGGGGTCGTCAACGCGAACAACCAGGAAGTCACGAAATGCGAGTTCCAGTACGGGACCAGCGCGACCCTCGCGGGCAGCACGGCGGTTGGGTGCGAACCGGGGACCCTCCTGGGGGTCTATGGCTCACAGCCCGTCGAACGCATGGACGTTTCGGGTCTCAAGCCGGATACGACCTACTACTACCGTGTGGTCGCGGAAAACGCCACTGGCGTGGGAAAAGGCTCGATCGCTAGCTTCCAGACGACCCCCGAAAAGCCCGAAACGGGGAAAGTCAAAGCCGGCTCGATCACCGCCACGAGCGTGGAAATGGAAGGGGGCGTGCTCGACCCCAAAGCCGCGGGCGAAGGCGGGGAATACCAGTACGTCTACCGGGTATCCGCCACCGAATGCGAAGGCGAAGCGGCGTCGCCGGCGGGAGCGGCGTCGGGCGTGCTGAAAGAGGCCGTGCCCGCAGAGAAGCTCGAAAGCTTGCAGCCGAACGCGACGTACACGGTCTGCCTCCTCGAGCGCGACTCGGGCGGCGCCAGCCCCGCGAGCACCCCGGTCACGTTCAAAACCCTCGCGGCGCCGCCCGCGATCGAAAGCATCACGGCCTCTGACATCAAGGCCGCGTCCGTAACCCTCGAAGGTGTCGTGAACCCTAACAACGAGCCCACGGAATGCCACATCCAGTGGGGCACCGCGAGTGTCTCTGAAAACGAACTGCCGTGCAGCCCGGAGCTGCTGTCGGGGACGTTCGGCGGGCAGGGCGTTAGCTCCACGAAGCTAAACGAAAAGAACGAAGTGACCCAGTCGATCACCGGCCTGACCGCCGCCACCACCTACAAGTACCGGATCCTCGCCAAAAACGGGGCGGGCCAAGAAACCAACGAAAACACCTTCACGACCAACGCCCGCCCCGAAACACCCGAAACCACAGAAGCAAACCCGGTCAGCGGCACCACAGCGACCTTCAATGGAGTCCTCAACCCCGCTGGCCACGGCGAACCCGGCACCTACGAATTCCTCTACAAACAGTCCCCTAACGAATGCGAACTCAGCCCAAGCGAACTCAAACAATCCGAAGAAGAAGAAAACAGGTACGGCCACGGGCCGGAAGGCAAAGCACGCGTAAAAGTGAAACAGAAAGCGACCCCATCACCAGCGGGTACCGCAAGCAGCGGCATCGCCACGCCTGTTTCTGCGTCTGTGAGCGGCCTGCTCCCGGGCGCCGAATACACGGTCTGCCTCCGCGCCACCAGTACGCTCGGTGAAACCGCCACCAGCGTGCCAGTCACGTTCACTACGAGTGTGATCGGTGGGGAGGACTCGCCGACGGTGACCGCGACCGAAGCGACCGTCAGCGCCGAAATCGGCACGGACAATGGGGAAACCTCCTACCACGTGCAGTACGGCACGAACAGCGCCGAAGAAACCGCCACCCCGGAAGCGACAATCGCCGCCTCGAGCACACCCGTCACGGCCGAGGTACGCCTCGCCGGCCTGAAAGCCGCGACCACCTACCACTTCCACTTCATCGCCAACAACGGACACGGCCAAGTCCAAGGCGAAAAACGAACCTTCACCACGCCCCCCACCCCCGGCACCGAACCACCAGAAAACTGCCCCAACGCCGCACGCCGCGCCGAACAACCATACGCCAAGAGTCTCCCCGACTGCCGCGCGTACGAGCAAGTCTCACCCACCGAAACCAGCGGCCAAGACGCAACCGACGCGTTCGCGAACACATTGACCCGCGCTGCAGCGTCGGGTGAAGCCATCACCTACAGCTCCAGAGGCTCATATGCCGACCCCGTGGGGGCTGTCTACGAAAGCCAGATTCTATCCGAACGCGGGCCAAACGGCTGGACGACACGCTCGATAACGCCCTCGCACAAGGCTATCAACACAGAAACCAACACGTCCTACCAAGCTATGGTCTTTACCCCGGATCTCTCGGAGGGGGTCGCACGCAGCGACGTCCCACTGACAGGCGAAGCTCCTCCCGAAGGTCAACCGGAGCAGTACGTAGCCGATTTCGCCGACGATACCTACCAGTGGATTTCAACACCTCTGGTGGCAGAAACCCCATATGAATATGCTAAGTACTCTAGTGTCCTGGGCGCTTCCACCGACCTGACTCACATCGTCTTCGTGGTGGAACCCGCTGGCGCGCTGTATGAGTGGATAAGCGGCGAAGCGAAACCGGTGGGTGTGGCCAACAATGGTGAAGTACTGCAAGGAAACGTCGGGCGGGGCGGGGTGTCTGCTGACGGTTCGCGGGTGCTCTTCACAAGCGATGGACAGATGTATGTGCGCGAGAATGTCGTGGGGCTGCAGAGCCCACTCGCGTTCCCGGTCGCCCATGGCACTGGCGAGCTCACCTCCGGCGCGGCGGGCGGCACGGGCGATCTCGCCTCGGGCTCCAGCACCGTCAGTTCGGTGGTGACTGCCGCCGGCGATGCGACCCTCACGAGTGGTTCAAGTGAAGTGACGTCGGTTACGACAAGCACGGGTGAGTTCTTCGCGGGCCAGCCGATCTCAGGGACAGGCATCCCCGCCGAAGTCAAGATCACAAAGGTCACCGGCAGCACCCTCACGCTGTCCGCCCCGATCACCGCCTCAGGTACCCATGTCCCGATCTCTACCGACGGGCCGGCCCCGTTTGTCGTGGGCCAGGAGATCACAGGCAGTGGGATCCCGTCGGGGACGACGATTACAGCTGCTGCCCCGGGTACGTTGACGCTCTCGACCGCGGCTACCGCCTCCGCTAGCAATGTGGCCTTGAGCGCGGGCGGGGAATGCACCGTGCCTGCGGACGCGTGCACGGTCGATGCGTCGGCGTCGCGGCGGAGCGTCCCAGACCCCAACGGGCCTGTGCAGACATCTCGCTATCAGGCAGCGAGCGTGGATGGTTCCAGGGTGTTCTTCACGAGTGATGCGGAGTTGACCGAAAATGCATATACGGGTCCGGCAGACAATGGCGCGAACCTGTACGAATACAATCTGGCAGACGGCGAACTGACCGATCTAACGGTCGATACGTCTGATGTCGAAGGCGCTGCCGTGCAGGGTGTGGAGCAGGTCTCAGAAGACGGCGCGTACGTGTACTTCGTCGCCAATGGCGACCTCGGCGGTAACGCCACGGCCGGGCAGCCGAACCTGTACGTCTCACACGAAGGGGGCGCGCCGGCATTCATCGCGACCCTCGGCAGAGGCGACGGGCACGACTGGACGCCAGGAACGGAGAACAACGGCGCTGAGGTGACGCCGAGTGGGTCGCGGCTGGCGTTTATGTCGGAACAGAGCTTGACGGGCTATGACAACGAGCAGGCCGCCGCGGGCGACTGCGAAGGCGAGGTGGAAGGATACAACACCTACCTTGAAACCGGCAGGTGTCAGGAGATCTATCTCTACAACGCAGGGACGGGTGAACTGGAATGCGCGTCGTGCAATCCGAGCGGGGCGCGGCCGATCGGCCCTTCGAGCTTCGGGCCGTCCGGGAACCGCGGGACAGCGGCGACCCCCGAAGGTCCTCGGAGCAGCACATATCGCCCGCGCAACCTCGTCGAAGGCGGCGCGCTGTTCTTCAACAGCCACGACGCGCTTGTCCCGCATGCCAGCGATAGTCAGGTGAATGTGTATGAGTATGAGGACGGGCACGTTCACGCGATCTCCGACGTGGCGGGCGGGTCTGAATCGTTCTTCCTGGACGCGAGCGCTACCGGAGGGGATGTGTTCTTTGCCACGGCAACCAACCTTCTAGGACAGGAAACTAATCGCGTAGCTGTTTATGACGCGCGGGTTGACGGTGGCCTCCCGGTCTCGGTGTCACCGCCGGCGTGCGACAACGGCGATTCGTGTAAACCCCCGCCGACACCGCAGCCGGCGGCCTTTGGGGCGCCCGGGAGCGCGACCTTCTCCGGCCCCGGCAATCCCGTCCCGGCCGTCGCTCTACCCACACCGGCCGTGGTGAAGCCCAAGGCCAAGGTCGTCAAATGCAAGAAGGAATTTGTAAAGAACAAGAAAGACAAGTGCGTCAAATCCAAAAAGAAGAAAGCTAAGGCCAAGAAGTCAGACATAGCCAGCAACGACCGGAGGGCGACGCGATGACCACTTTCAAAGCTGTCCTAAAGGTCGCTCTTGGTGTTCTGTGCGCCTCTCTTCTATTCGCATCGCCCGCGATGGCTGAATTCGGGCTTCACCGTTTTGGTTTCGGCGTCACCAACCAAAACGGGTCGCCCGATGTGCAGGCTGGATCGCATCCGTATGCGTTGACCAATACGTTCGTGTTGAATGAGACGGAAGCGATAGGCGAAATCGGTAACCTTAAGGACGTAAACGTCGAATTGCCGCCTGGCTTTGTCGGTGACCCGAGTGCTACACCGAAGTGCAGCTATCAAACATTCATCCGTATAGAATGTTCCAATGAAGCGGTGGTCGGGGTAGCCACAACCTTCGTCGAACACGGCAACTTTAAGCACAACTGGTCGTGGACAAACGATCCCGTCTATAATCTGGAACCGCCCGCGGGTGTCGCGGCACAGTTCGGTTTCAGTGTGGCTGGGATCACTTCTGTGTTCCTGGATACTTCGGTTCGGACGGGTCGGGACTATGGCCTGACGACCTTTGTCCCTAACTTGAGCCAGGCCCCACTGATAGCGGCTAACAAGGTGACGATCTGGGGAGTGCCGGCGTCGCCAATCCACAACAATG
>Ga0302326_10011371_pt1 | contig 19182 bp, 17 predicted proteins | sample Palsa_T0_3_FD_202264 | JGI IMG/M metagenome (GOLD analysis project Ga0302326, IMG submission 202264) | Peat permafrost microbial communities from Stordalen Mire near Abisko, Sweden - Palsa_T0_3 | ecosystem: Environmental > Terrestrial > Soil > Palsa > Peat permafrost | place: Sweden: Abisko...
CCGGTGCCCACGTCGGCGTCCTTCTTGTCCATTGAGCCCACGTTGCGCGGATTGTTGTAGTGGTCGATTACTTTATCGCTGTATGACATTGGCAATCTCCTTGGAAACTTTGTATGCGCAGCCCGTAAAAAGGGGCCCGTTCACGTCAGCCTATACGGCATCGCTATAGCGAGGCCCTGATACGAAACACAACATCTTGATACGAAGCCCCACGTCTTTAGAACGCCGCTTAATGCGCTTCTGCCGCCCACTTTACACTCTTCAGGTCCACGCCTTCTTTGGCCATCTCATAGAGAGGCGATAGTTCACGCAGACGTAACACCGTTTCTACCACACGATCGGCCACGTAATCGATCTCGGCCTCAGTATTGAAGCGTCCGATGCCGAAGCGGATCGAGCTGTGCGCCAGATCGTCACCGGTACCGAGAGCCTTCAATACATAAGATGGCTCAAGCGTCGCAGAGGTGCATGCCGATCCACTCGAAACTGCGATATCGTTGATGCCCATCAGCAGCGATTCGCCTTCCACGTAGGCAAAACTGATATTCAGATTGCCGGGCAGGCGATGCTCCATGGAGCCATTGATATAGACCTCATCGAGGCGGCTCATGATGCTGTCTTTCAGACGGTCGCGCAGGCCCGCCATTTTACGGGATTCCTGGGGCATCTCTTCCATTGCCAAGGCGCACGCCTTGCCCAGGCCGGCGATACCGGGAACGTTGAGCGTTCCGGAGCGCATTCCGCGCTCATGGCCGCCGCCGTCAATCAGCGGGACCAATTGCACGCGCGGATTCTTGCGGCGCACGTAGAGCGCGCCCGCCCCTTTTGGCCCGTAGAGCTTGTGTCCGGTGATGGAGGCGACATCGATGTTCATCTTGTTCACGTCGATTGGAACTTTGCCGATCGCTTGGACGGCGTCGGTGTGGAAGACCACGCCGCGCTCGCGGCACATCTTGCCGATTTCGGCGACGGGCTGGAGCACGCCAATCTCGTTGTTGGCCGCCATGATCGTGACCAGAATCGTTTTGTCATCGATGGCACGCTTCAGGTCGTCGAGGTCAACCAGGCCATCCTTCTGCACTGGCAGATAGGTCACGCGGAAGCCGAACTTCTCCAGATGCTTGCAGGTGTCGAGCACGGCCTTGTGTTCGGTGACCGCGGTGATGATGTGGTTGCCCTTTTCGCGGTACATTTCGGCCACGCCCTTGATGGCGAGGTTGTCGCTTTCGGTGGCGCCCGAAGTGAAAATGATCTCTTTCGCGGAGGCGCCGATCAGCTTCGCGATCCGTTCGCGTGACAACTCGACCGCCTCTTCCGCGGCCCATCCAAAGGGGTGATTGCGGCTGGCGGCGTTGCCGAACTTCTCCATGAAGTAGGGCAGCATTTCTTCGAGAACGCGCGGATCCATGGGGGTGGTCGCGTGGTTATCCATGTAGATGGGCAGCTTGATGCCGGCGGGAGCTGCGTGCTGCTCCCCATCGTGATGGTTCGGGGTCTTTTTGTTTCCATTCGTGTTCATGATTGCCGTTCTCCTGGGCAGCCCCTAAAGGGCATTCATTTTTCATCGCTTGCGGCATCGCTAAAGCGGTGCCCTGATACGAACCGTTACTGCGATACGAACTTTTACGGCAAGATCGTCGTCCGTTACTGCGAAATCGTTACCAACTCTGCCGGCTTCGTGTTCTCTGCCTTAACTTCGAGAACTTCCGGTTCTTCCTTCATCTGCGAAATTTTGATGTTCTTGAGCACCTGCTCGATGCTTTCATTCACTTTTCTTAGCGGTTCACGAATCGTACAGCGATCACTCTGGCCGCATTCGCCGCGAACGGTCACACACGATGTGATGAACAACGGGCCATCAATGGCCTTGATGACCTCGAACGCGGAGATCATTTTGGGATCTCGCGTCAGGGTGTAGCCGCCGTTGATGCCATGCTGGGAGCGCACCAAACCGACCTTGGCCAGCCTTTGCAGAATCTTGGCCAGCGCTTCCTGCGGGATGCCATAGGCCTCGGCAACGTCTTTAGCGCTGCATGCACCCTGGTCAGCATGCTCGGCCAGATGCTTCATGGCCATAAGACCATAATCCGCTTTTTTGGTCAGTTTCAGCATAGTTAGCCGACCGCGGCAAATGCCGACCTTTATGGTCGGATAAAAGTCCGACTGTTTCGGTCGTATTTTGATATTATCCCCAAAGGCTCCTTCGTGCAAGCCGGGGCTGGTAAGAGTCAGATTTTGTGATTAAACGGTAACGGTTGACAGGTGAATGGTTTACAAAGCGGAGCCGTCATTGTCATGGGCTCGCAGCCCGCAGGGGCATTGCGCACTTATTTGTCTTTTTCCGTTTGCCGTCGTTTCAGGATCGGCAGGACCAGTCCGCAAACTTCGTCGGCGAAACTTTCCTCGAGTTTGACGTGGCGAATCAAAAAGCGCATTAAAATCGGCCCGTAGAGTGAGTCGAGGATAAGGTCAAAGTTGCAGCCGGCAGGGAGTTCGCCGCGGTCAACGCCGCGCTGCAGGGTTTGATAGGCCTGCCTCCGTCGGGGCCACAGAAACCGGTCGCGATAGGCCTCGATCAACTCCGGGTCCGATTGTCCTCCCGCGAGCAGAGCGGCCACAACCTTGCCGCGCTCGGAGCGGAAGATGCGGATCAGCCCCCTCATCTGCAGATTCATGTCGCGTTGCACCGAGCCCGTATTCGGAAACTGAAGTTCCTCTTCGGCGCTGGCAGAAAAAGCGTCGGCGACCAGGGCGGCCTTGGTGGGCCACCAACGGTAGACAGTTGTCTTGCCGACGTTGGCGTCGGCCGCGATGGCCTCAATGCTCAGCTCCGGGAATCCTCCCTCCTGCTTCAGCAGTTTGAGCGTACTGCGCAAGATCGACTGCCGCGATTCCTCGCTGCGCGGCCGTCCTGGGGGGCGTTTCTCGACGGTTTCGGTGCGACCATTCGTGCTGTTACTTACGTTCCGGAGCCCGGCGTGCCGATTGTGATTTTGAGCCATGGCTAAAGTCTAATATAATTTAAATTCGAAACGTACTGTTTTGAAAGTTGGCGGTTCTGAGGAGGCTCAGCACTTCGTTGGCATGCTTAAGGCTGAAGGGCGCTTGCCAGTTTGCTGAAAGAATTGATTTCCGACGCCCAGCCCCCTAAAGGGGCGTTTGATTTCGCCGGGCTTACGGTATCGCTGAAGCGGTACCCTGATACGAAGCTCGAGTTTTTCAGCGATCGGTTAAGCTCGCGCTCTCCTCTGTCGAACGGCACACGAGTTGGTTTTCAAAGCTGGTTGGTTTAATTAAGGAGTCAAAGCTAGTTGGTTAAGTAAGCAGAGTTTTCGTTCGTTTTATGTGGATCGTCGCATTAGCGCTTCGCCGGCCTTATACATTCGTGGTGATGGCACTGCTCATCATCATTCTTACGTGCGTCACCATCCCGCGCACTCCGGTAGACATTTTTCCGGACATTAAAATTCCAGTGGTCAGCGTGGTGTGGAACTATACCGGTTTCTCGCCGCAAGACATGGCTGATCGTATTGTCACCAACTCCGAGCGCGGTTTTACCGTTACGGTGAACGATATCGAGCATCAGGAGTCGCAGTCGCTGAACGGAATCGCCGTGATCAAGATCTTCTTCCGGCCTTCCGTCAACATTGCCATGGCAGTAACGCAGGTAACGGCGATCTGCCAGACCGTGCTCCGCGCTTTGCCTGTGGGCACCACTCCGCCGCTGGTCATCACCTACACGGCCTCGTCGACGCCGGTGGTGCAACTGGGTTTGAGCAGCAAGACGCTTCCGGAGCAGCAACTGTTCGACCTGGGGCAGAATTTTCTGCGCACGCAACTGAGCACGGTTCAGGGCGCCGGCACTCCGTATCCTTTCGGCGGCAAGCCGCGTCAGATCCAGGTGGATCTCGATACCGGCAAGCTGCAGGCCTATGGTTTGTCACCCGGTGACATCGTCAACGCGGTCGCTGCCGAAAACCTGATTCTGCCGACAGGTACGACCAAGATCGGACCCACCGAGTACAACGTGGAGCTGAACGGCAGTCCACAGAACGTCACCGAACTCAACGATCTGCCGGTGAAAACCACGAACTCGTCCACACTTTACCTGCGTGACGTGGCGCATGTACGTGACGGATTTATCCCGCAAACCAACATTGTGCGGCAGGACGGCGAGCGCGGCGTGCTGATGGCCATCTTCAAGCTCGGTGGGTCTACCCTGACTGTGGTCAATGCCGTGAAGGCGATGGTACCGCTGGCGGCGCAGCAACTGCCGCCCGAACTGAACATCAAGGCCCTGTTCGACCAGTCGCTTTTCGTGCGCGCATCGATTAAGGGAGTAATCCGCGAAGGTCTGATTGCCGCCTGCCTCACTGCTGCCATGATCCTGATCTTCCTCGGCGATTGGCGCCCAACGGTGATCATTGCGGTCTCCATCCCGCTCTCCATCTTCGTTTCTGTGCTTCTGCTCAGCGCGCTCGGCGAGACCATCAACATCATGACCCTGGGAGGGCTGGCGCTCGCCGTCGGAATTCTGGTGGATGATGCCACCGTGGAGATCGAGAACATCGAACGCAATCTGGCCATGGGCAAGGAGATGAAGCAGGCCATCCTCGATGGTGCGCAACAGATTGCGGTGCCCGCGCTCGTATCCACGCTCTGCATCTGCATTGTGTTCGTTCCCATGTTCTTCCTGACCGGCGTCGCGAAGTTTCTTTTTGTTCCGCTGGCGGAAGCGGTGAGCTTTGCCATGCTGGCGTCGTATCTTCTGTCCCGAACCCTGATTCCGACGATGGTGATGTTTATCATGCGCGGCCACGAGCACCGGGCCGCGGAGACGAGAAATCCTTTTGTAAAGTTCCAGCGAAAATTCGAGCGCGGATTTGAAAAACTCCGCGATGGCTACCAGCAATTGCTCGAAACCACTCTCGAACACCGGAGATTATTCGCCGTCTGCTTCGTTATTTTCTGCGTTTTGTCGCTGGGGCTGGTGTTCTTCCTCGGACAGGATTTCTTTCCGCAAGTCGATGCGGGGCTGATTCGGCTGCACTTTCGCGCTCGCCCCGGTTTGCGCGTGGAAGAGACCGCGCGTCTCTGCGATGACGTGGAGCAAGTGCTGCGCAGCGAGATTCCGAAGGAAGAGTTGCAGACCATGCTGGACAACATCGGCGTCCCGTACTCAGGCATTAATCTCTCCTACGCCAGTTCGGGCGTGATTGGGACGAACGATGCGGAGATTCTGATTGCGCTGGATCCCGAACACCATCATCCCACCGCGGGATACATTCGCAGGTTGCGCCGGGAGTTGCCGGTGCGTTTTCCGGGAGTGGAGTTCTTTTTCCAGCCCGCCGATATCGTGTCGCAAATTCTTAATTTTGGATTGCCCGCGCCGGTCGACATCCAGATCGTGGGAGCGGATGTGCGCAGCAGCTACGACATCGGGCAGAGGATCGCAAATCGGCTGCGCCTGATTCCCGGAGCAGCGGACGTGCACGTGCAACAAATGCTGAGCCTGCCCACGATTCACCTCGAGATGGATCGAACCCGCATCGGCGAGATAGGGTTGAGCGCGCAAAATGTTGCGCAAAGCGTGCTGATCAGCTTGAGTGGAAGTTCCCAGACGACGCCCGATTACTGGCTGAATCCAAACAACGGGGTCACGTATCCCGTCGCCATTCAGACGCCGCAGTATCACATGACATCATTGCAGGATTTGATGAACACGCCGGTAACGGGCGCAGGTGGGCAGGTCACTCCGCAGGTGCTCGGCAATTTGGCGCAACTCACGCCGGTCGCGCGGCCCGCCGTGGTCAACCATTACAACGTGCAGCCAGTCATCGATGTGTATGCCAGCACGCAGGATCGCGATCTGGGCGGGGTTGCCTCGGACATAGTGAAGACGCTCAAACCATTCCGAGAGCATCTGCCGCGCGGAACCCAAATCATCGTTCGCGGCCAGATTGAGACCATGCAGTCATCATTCTTCGGCTTGGGCGTTGGCCTTCTGGGAGCCATCGTGCTGGTTTATTTGTTGATCGTGGTCAATTTTCAGTCCTGGCTCGATCCCTTTATCATCATTACTGCGTTGCCGGGAGCGCTGGCGGGAATTTGCTGGATCCTGCTGATTACGCGCACTACGCTCAGCGTCCCGTCACTGACCGGCGCGGTCATGTGCATGGGAGTCGCGACCGCGAATTCAATTCTGATGGTGTCCTTTGCCCGCGACCGCATGGATGCCGGCGTCGCTGCGCTGCAAGCGGCACTCGAAGCGGGTTACACGCGCATGCGGCCGGTGATTATGACGGCTCTAGCGATGATCATCGGCATGGTTCCCATGGCGTTGGGCCTCGGAGAAGGCGGCGAGCAGAATGCTCCGCTCGGCCGCGCCGTGGTTGGCGGCTTGCTCTTCGCCACCGTAGCCACCCTATTTTTTGTGCCGTGTGTGTTTACCATTATTCATGGTCGCCGTGAGGCGCGCCTGCAGTCGGAGAACAATTAGATAAAGCCTCGTTTTGATAAGGGAAGCTAGGAGAGTTTGGAGATTTCATTATGCCAATGCCATCGCCGCCAGTAGCAACGGATCCGAACCAGACCCAGTTGGAACCTCGGCATGTCCATCCGGAGATCGAGCGGCCCCCTGACGTGCAGCCCGCTCCGGCGGGCCGGGCGAAGCTTCTGTTCCGGCTCGTGCTCCTGGTCGGTCTTGTGCTCCTCGTGCTGCTCGTCGCCGGGGCAATCACTTTTCTGAATCGGAGAAGCGAAGGCAACGCCCTTGCGAAAGAAACCGACGCTGCCGCGATTCCTACCGTCGGGGTCGTGCAGCCACAGGCTGAGGCCGGGAACGATGAACTGGTATTGCCCGGAAACTTGCTGGCTTTTGAGGAGTCTCCTATTTTTGCCCGCACCAATGGATACCTTCTGCGCTGGTACAAGGATATTGGCAGCCACGTTCAAAAAGGAGAACTGCTGGCAGCGATCGACACTCCCGAAGTGGACCAGGAACTGTCGCAGGCCCGAGCCACCCGTGAGCAAATCAAGGCGGCGCTGGCTTTGGCGAAAATCTCCGCCGACCGCTGGGCGAATCTGATGAAGACCGACTCGGTTTCGCAGCAGGAAGCCGACCAGCAGGCGAGCGGTTATCAGCAGGCGCTGGCCAACCTTGCGGCCGCGGATGCGAACGTCCGCCGCCTGGAGCAGCTTGAGTCCTTCAAGAATGTTTACGCCCCTTTCACCGGCGTGCTTACCCGGCGCACGGTTGATCCGGGTGCGTTGATCAATGCCGGGGCGCAAGCGAATGGCCGAGAGCTGTTCGATATCGCGCTGGTCGATCCGCTGCGCGTTTACGTGAGTGTTCCGCAGGCATATGCGCCGTCCATGAAGGTCGGAGTAAAGGCGGTGGTTACGCTGCAGGAATTTCCCGGCCAGAAATTTCTGGGTACAATCGCCCGCACCGCAGATGCCATTGATCCCGGCACGCGCACCTTGAATACGGAAGTGGATGTCCCCAACAAAGACGGCAAACTGCTGCCGGGCTCTTTCGGGCAGGTGCATTTTGCGACCGGGACGTCCGTTCAAAGAATTACGATTCCGGTCAATGCCATGCTGTTCCGCGCAGAGGGAGCGCAAGTCGCGGTTGTCGATAAGGACAGCAAAGTGCATCTGCGCCCGATCAACATTGGACGCGACTTCGGCGCCACGCTCGAGATTCTGGGCGGGATCGATGTATCAGACCAGATTGTCATTAACCCTTCGGACTCACTCGAAGACGGCCAGCAGGTTCGCGTCGCCAAGCCGAATTCAGGAGATGCGCACTCGTGAAGCGATGGACCTCGCCGGGCAATGGCGGAGCAAGAGGCGACAGGCCGCGTCTCGTCGACGCTCGTAGGGTAACCACTGCGGTGGTTGCTGGTTGTAGCCTGCTGTTTACGTTGGGATGCACCGTGGGACCTCGATATAAGCGGCCCGCTGCGGTGGTTCCCGATACGTGGAAAGGCGAAGGCCCCTGGCAGACCGCCGCTCCCAAGGATGCAATTCCCAAGGGCGCCTGGTGGCAGGTTTTTCACGACGGGGAACTTGATCAGTTGGAGCAGGAGCTGCTTCAGGCGAACCAATCGCTGACGGCGGCACGGAGCCGGCTCGCAGAGGCTCGATCGCAGGCGCGGATTGCATCCTCGGCGTATTTTCCCCAGGTCAACACCGATCCCAGCGGGCAGCGAATGCGCCTCTCCGGCAACCGCCCGCTTGAGGGCGCCCTGCTCCCGCTCACGCCTGATACGGAGAACGTGTTTACGGTCCCATTTTCGATCAGCTACGAGCTCGATTTATTTGGCAGTGTGCGCCGCAATCTTGAAGCGGCGAATGCTTTGCTTCAGGAAAGCGCGGCCAACCTCGAAAATGTTCGGTTGGTGCTGAGTGCTGAGCTGGCCGCCGACTATTTCAATCTGCGCGAACTGGATCGCGAAGCAGGCGTGGTTCGAGACTCGGTTGAGATCCAGCAAAAAGGATTGGACCTGGTCAACCGTCGCCATGCCGGCGGAGTGGCGTCTGGATTGGAAGTGGCGCAGCAGGCGGCGTTGCTCGATTCGACCGCCACCCAGCTTCAGCTCGTGCTGCAGCAGCGGGTGCAGTATGAACATGCCATCGCCGTGCTCACGGGTAAGTCGGCTTCGGCTTTTACGCTGGCAGTCGAGCCGTTGAATGATGCTCCGCCGGCGATTCCTACCGGAGTTCCGTCAGAGATTCTTCAGCGACGGCCAGATGTCGCTGCCAGCGAGCGGCAGATGGCGTATGAAAATGCGCAAGTCGGTTTGGCGACGGCTGCTTTCTATCCGCACATCACGCTGAGCGGCAGCGGCGGCTGGGAGAGCCGCGACATTGCCACGCTAGTTAACGCACCCAGCGCCTTTTGGTCACTCGGGGGCGATTTACTGCAGCCGATTTTTGAGGGCGGCCGAAATCGCGCCACCTTAGCGCTCAGCCGTTCTGCCTACGACGAATCAGTCGCCAACTACCGTGAATCTGTGCTCGAGGCATTTCAACAGGTGGAGGACGGACTCTCGGGTCTGGCGCTGTTGAATCAGGCGGCAAAGACCCAGCAGGCAGCGGTCGAAGACTCGCACCGGGCTCTCGACATCGCGAACAACCGGTACGTCGGCGGAGTTACAACTTACCTCGATGTAATCACGGCACAAGCCACGCTGCTCAGCAATGAGCGCCTGGCCACGCAGTTACTCGGCGAGCAAATGACGACCTCCGTCTACCTGGTGAAGGCACTCGGTGGCTCGTGGGATGCATCCGAACTTCAAGGCCAACAGGTCAGACCGGCACTGGTGCAAACGGTTCAGCCCTAACTCGACACGGAGAACAGTTCTTCGCTAACGTCTGCGGTAAGAATCCGCACTCGGTCAGAACTAAGCTTGGGCGCCGCCGGCGGCCATGCCGAATTGTCTGCGATCACCTTGGCGCGAACGGATCTCGCGCTCAGCAATCAGCCAGTCCTGATTCTGGTCGCCACTCTCGCTTCCCGCAGTCGCCCTGCGCTGCAGATAAAGTTCATAAGCCCGGCGGCGAATCTGCTCTTCAATATTGGGTGAAGCAAGATTAACCGGAACGTGGTTCGCAGGCGTTCCATTCTTGGGGACATCCTTGCGAACCTCTTCGCGGCCTACTGATTCGCGGGCCACTTGCTCGTGCGAAAGTTGCTGGCGAACCTCCGGCTTGACTTCCGGCGTAACCTGCACAGTGGCAGGGGAATCGGGGATTTGCGTCTTCTTACGACTATTGGGGGTAGTGGTTCCGTTGGTTTTGCGTGCCATGCAGGACTCCTTACAGATACCTAACTCCAGGAATGGTTTTACGTAATGGACAAGCGACATATGTGCACTCCGACAGTCGCCATACTCTTGCAATCCACAATGTATCTACTATAACGCGAACGGCTGTGGATTTGTGTCGAATACCATCGAAAAATTCGTTGTTCCGAATATAAAAAGTCACTCGCCGGGACACCGAGGCCAGGACACCGAGACAAGGACACCGAGGCCGGGAGTGACATGCTGTCGCCAGTGAGGAGGACTGGAGTCCGCGCTCCAACATGGCTCCGACCCAGCCGATCCGAGTCATTCGCCAGAATTCGAAGGAATGCTAGGATGGCTGCTGATGAGGATCGTAGCCCTATTCCTCGGGACGGCTACTTTGTTAGTGGCCGTCTTTTCTTCGAGTCATCCGCAGGCGAGGTTGCAGGACATGGAGCAGGCGAACCTCGCTCAAAGTCAATCACAAAGCCTATCCCGTTCACGGCAGGGCGTATACTCCTCCGATCCTGATCACCTTTGGAACCGACTGTTTCGCTTCTTCTATGTGAGGCACTCCAGTGACGGCCGTGAGTACGGCGGCGATGAACTTGACCCCTACCTGTGGGTCGATACGAAGTATCTGCTCAGTGGTTCCTCGCACGACGAAGCCTTGAAGTTGCTCGACGAATTTCTGCAACAACACTCGGAGAACTTGATCGCGGACCCGCTGAAACGGGCTTGGTTCCAACGCGACCTTTTGGCAGTTAATGACTGGCTGTCGTTGCCTAGCGACGAAAGGGTACAGAGTCGATCAGAGTTGCAGAGGCGGATCGCTGAGGTCATCCGCAGAGTGGCTCTGAGCGAAGATCAGGGCCAGAAATTGCCCGACAACTATGAAGATGCAGTTCGAGGGCACGTGTTTCCCACCAATTACGATCCTCGCGATCCGCAGCGTCCGTTCCTGCCCGCCGATCTTTTCGATCCCAAGGGGCCGTGGGTAGCTCTCGGGGAACAGCGCGGAAGACCCGTTGCTTCCGACCACCTCGAATTTTTCAATGGAAGATCAATTTTTTTAGTCTTCTTTCAAGTGCCCGGAGGGAGAGCGAAGACGCTGGAATATCTGGCAAAACTGCGGAATATTCCGAAGACGTGGGGGCCGAATCCAGACCTGCTTCCGCTTCTCCAGCCGGAAAAGTCTGATCTGTCGCCGCTAGTTCCATATCCTGAACCTCCGCAATTTCCGATTGGAACAAGGATGGCCTTGGTTCGCCAAGCGGTTCTGATAGGCAGCAGCGGTCGTCCGATGCGAACTCATTTGACGGAAAGTGTTCAGATGCGAGTGTATCGAGCCATTCATTTCGATCTCGGCGGAAGAGGAATCCATTCTCAGGATTTCTTCGAATTTAGGCTGAGCCGCGAGGAGCTGTTCTGCGGGCAAGCGGGCGGACTTCGAGCCGTTGCTTCGGGGGAAAAGGAATTTCCGTTTTTCATGTCGCATGGAATCGATATGTTCGAGCGTGAGAATGAAACGCCGGAAAGTTGGGAGGACGTTGTCCTGTTAAGTTGTTCCGCCTGCCACGAAACTTCTGGGATGCATTCGTTCCTCAGTTATTCTCGCGAACGGTTCGGCGCGGGGACTGGTCTGCCACCCAAGTTGATTCAGTCGAACCCGGCACGAGAAGGTGCAGTCGAGGTGCGGTGGATCGCGCAGCACCACCAACTTGCCGTAGCCAGTCAGTAAGCCGGCTGCCAGCCAATTCCTCTCGTGCAGCCGATGGTCGGCGCATTCGGATGGGTATGCGCCTTCGTGAGAAATAGGAGGCGGTCAAGTGAAAGTGGTTCTCTTCGGAGCGACGGGCATGGTCGGGCAGGGCGTCCTGCGCGAGTGTCTACTCGACCCTGACGTCGAGAGCGTCCTCGCGGTTGTCCGCAACGCCAGCCTGCCGCGGCATGACAAACTGCGCGAAATCGTACACCAAGATGTTTCTGATCTCGCGGCGATTGAGGACAGGCTCTCAGGCTACGACGCATGTTTCTTCTGCCTCGGCGTCTCGTCCGTGGGGATGAAGGAGGAGACGTATCGGCGCTTGACATACGATCTGACGGTCTCGGTGGCTAAAAGCTTAGCCAAGCTCAACCCGGCAATGACCTTCGTCTACGTGTCTGGGGCGGGAACTGACGGCACGGAGCGCGGGCGAAGTATGTGGGCAAGGGTCAAAGGCAGAACAGAAAACGCGCTATTGCAGATGCCGTTCAAGGCTGTGTTCCTGTTTCGCCCGGCGTACATTCAGCCGCTTCATGGAGTTCGCACAAAGACCAGATGGTATGCGGTGGCTTACGCTTTGATGAGACCTCTCTATCCGTTGTGGAAGATGCTTTTCCCGAACCACGTGACAACGACTGAATGCGTAGGTCGCGCCATGCTGAGCGTAACCAAGCGAGGTTTTCCCAAACCTGTCCTCGAGAATCGCGACATCAACCGGATGTGTGGATGAATCTAGCCGGAGTGCGGGAGACTCCGTTCGGCAGACGGCCGTGGCGCTGCCACATCCCTAAACCACGGACTGGCCCAAGCATTTCGTCGTGCCTTCGATTGGCAGCAGAGATGTCGCGTGCGCTGAGTAGCCTAATATCCGCCTCTTCGAACATTCCCTGTAGTCCACGAAGTCTTAAAGAGACCCGGAACGTGGCTAAATCGGGACGCAAGTCACCGTCTTTTCTTCCCCGCACTTACAACATATCCAACGCCTCGATTGAACTGCCCCTCTGAATCAAACATAGATGCGAGTTCGACTCGTGCTGAGTGCTGCAGCAGGCAATCGTCGCAATACGACATACCCACGTCGGATTCCAGGTAGAGTTTGATCTTCTGCGCTATGGTCATGTTCCCACCGAAGCGCGGCACCTCGAAAGCCGGGCCGCCTACCTTGACGATAAAAAGAACTTGGGAGTGTTGCCATACAGGGAAGCCCGTATGTCTGCTACGCAGCGCGGGGAGGCCACGAACTCCAAGATAAACCTCGTGCCCGAAGTCCGACGCGTGAGCAGCACGGAAATGCGCCGCCCGAAATGCTAGATGGTTTCACTCCGCAGTAGCTTGCCATTATTACCCCCGTGACCTTGCCCCGTGATCACCGGACGCGGGAAACTTGCCTTGCATGTCTGGAAGGGGACGCTATGCAGGCCGATGCAACCGCTCCACTCTCACCCGCTCCGCTGAAACCAACCTGTCACTTGCTATTCAAAACGGGGCCGTGTGCGGACTCGTGGAGGAATTACGAGCAGGCTATTCAGCAGTGGAATCAACAGTACGTCCAACATCAAGAGCAGGCAGCTACCGCGCCTCTGCAACAGCAGATTGCCGATGACCAACAAAAGATAACGACGCTCCAACAGCAGATGCAGACTGCCGCGACTGCCGCGCTGCAAGCCAGGGCCGACGCGCATATGCAAGGCTTAGAGCAAGGTGCGTCCGTCGGCGTGGGAGCCTCGCTCGTCCTGTTTCTGCTCCTCGTCAGCGTCAAGAAACTGATGAGTGATTTCTCAGCCGAGCGGCAGAATTCTGTGGACACCGAAAAACCGCATAACTATCTGGGCGGCGGAAACGCGGGCGGTGCGAACTCCGTCCCGAATCGACCAAGATGTTGACCACACCGTGGTCGATCCCGGACCAGCGTATGTCACACTCAACGGGAATCCGCATTTTCGTGCAGAGGTGCTGCTGTCATCAGAACTCGGATACCGTCAGCTTATTGCTCACAATTTTTATCTCGCTGTTGCAAGCTATTACAACCAGTACAGAGACCTCGAAAGCTATGGCACCATCACTCCCGGCATCGCACAGCCTCCCCTTCCTCCCATCCCGGAGTTTAACGTCGGTTTCGTAAACGGCATTGAAGGCCACACGCTGGGGGTGGAGATCCTACCGGACTGGCAACCAACTAAATGGTGGGACTTGAAGGGTTCTTACTCTTACATTCATCTATCGCTGCGGGATCAGCCCGGCATCACAGATATGGGCACAGTGCTTTCCGACGAGGGGTCAACACCAAACCACGGATTGGAGATTCTCTCGAAAATCAATCTTCCGAAGAGGTTCCAATTCGATCAGGTGTATCGCTATGCGAGTGCCTTGAGCTATCGCAATGTTCGGGGTTACCGGACTATGGACGCCCGCTTGGCGTGGCAATCGACGTTCCATCTCGAATTTTCGGCGGTCGGCCAGAATCTTTTCCAGCCGCAGCATGTGGAGTTCACAGGCGATCCCGGTCCGAACGTGGGAGTCAAGAGAAGCGTTTACGGACAGATCACGTGGAAGAGATGAATACCACAGTCAATCGAAGACAGTCGCGTAAGACTTTTGGCCCTTCACTGCTGGTACGGCGGCGACTTTCTTCGCCGCGGCGAATGCATCGAAAATCTCACCAATCACCGTCGTCTTAACTGCGATGAAGCCTGCCATGTTGGTTCTCCTACGATGTTGACCCACTTCCACAATGTTGTTCAGTTTGGGGAGCATCCGGCACTTACTCCGGTAACTTGTCCAAAATTTCTCGGCCTTGCAGGATATATGCGAGGCCTTCAAAACCACCACTATGTCATCGACCGGCACGCAAGCGTCTGGAGCCAAGGCCGCCAAGGCCGTCGTCGGCGAATTGCAAACCATGATTTCGGCGTCGCCGAGTCCGGACCGGGTGTGCGTGAAGATGGCCCAGATCTTTCGCGTGCGACGCGGCGAGGTGGCGCTGCTCAGATCAGAGAAGGGCAGTCTGCGATTCATCTTTCCACCAGAGTTGCGATCCGCCGGCGTACTGCCGCTGAGTGGATCTGCGGTTGCGGCGCGCACGGCGGCGACACGCACTTCACTTCTGTCCAACACCTTCATGCGCGTGAAACACGCCAGCCTGTTTGAGGCGGTCAAACTGGGCGCCGATGAAGGAGATCGAAACCTGGAACAGATGCCGATTCAGAAGATCATGTCGGTTCCCGTAATAGAACCCGGGGGAGAGGTGATCGGCGTAGTGCAGATCTCGCGCAAAGGCCTGGACGCTGCGGGAGCGGGCGCAGACTTTACCAGCGAAGACTTGAAGCAACTCGAACTGGCCGCGGGGATTGTCGCCTCTATGCGGTTCATGCAGGCCGGCGCAGAGATCTAAAATTGGAAATTGGTAATTGGTAATTTCAGACCGTTGAGCCATCGGGCTTCAATTACCCACTACAAATTACACATTGCCTCCCATTGCCTGTCCGGCGCAAAAACCGGACGCCCAGGCCCACTGGAAATTGAAGCCGCCGAGTTGGCCCGTGACATCGACCACTTCTCCGATGAAAAAAAGGCCGGGCACCTTTTGGACTTCCATGGTCCTGGCGGAAAGTTCGGCGGTATCGACGCCGCCCGCGGTCACTTCAGCTTTCCCGTAGCCCTCCGTCGCCGCCGGATGCAATGCCCACGCATGCAATTGCTTCTCGGCATTCCGGAAGGCATGGTCGGAGATGCTGATGAGAGGATGCATTTCGAGCCAGCGGTCCGCGAAGCGGCGGGGCAGGACCTCTCGCAACAACAGTTTCCAGCTTGACTGGTCGCGATGACCGCGATTTCCGAGCTCGGCGAAGAAGTTGCGATCGGGCGCGAGGTCGAGATGGAGGGGTTCCTGTCCGTCCCAATAAGAAGAGATCTGGAGAATAGCCGGCCCGCTGATGCCGTGATGAGTAAAGAGCATGTTTTCGCGGAAAGCCTGCTTTGACTTGGGGGTGGAAGCGACCACTTCAGTGGAAACCCCTGCCAGATCGCTCCAGCGCTTGCGGTCGCGGTCGCTGAAGACGAGCGGAACCAGGGCGGGACGCGGCGGCTGGATCCTCAGGCCGAACTGGCGGGCGAGATCGTAACCAAACGATGTGGCGCCGATTTTCGCGATGGACAAACCTCCGGTTGCAATCACCAGGCAGGGCGCGGCCAAGATCACGTTCTCGGCTCGTATGGTGAAACCGTCATTCTTCTGAACATCGTGTATTTTGACGTTGAGTTGGATTTCCACTCGCGCGTCACGGCATTCCTGCTCCAGCATCGACGTGATGTCGCCCGCCGTTCGATCGCAGAATAACTGGCCGAGTTTTTTTTCGTGATAAGGGATGCCATGCTTTTCGACGAGTCGCACGAAGTCGGCAGGGGTGTAGCGGGCGAGCGCCGACTTGGCGAAGTGGCGATTGGCGGAGAGAAAATTTTCTGGGCTGGTGTCTAGGTTAGTAAAATTGCAGCGGCCGCCACCCGAGATCAGGATCTTCTTGCCGATTCGATCTGCGCGTTCGAGCACCAGGACCCTTGGACGGCGTTTGCCAGCTTCGATGGCACACATCAGGCCGGCAGCGCCGGCTCCGAGAATGATGACGTCGTATTCCTGATTCACGCAGAACTTATCCGCTACCAAGAGACTAACGAGCTTAACAAACGCAGCGCACGGTTGCGCGATTTGGTATCCTACTCAGAACCTTCCTGGGCTATTCAGACTCCCGCGTTCAGCGGAATCGACATGCTGGCTGGCATTCGAACTCGCGACTTGCGCAAGATTTATACGTCTCCGCCTCCTCTTGCTTCAGGTGGCGGGTTTGGGTTTGGCGCAGCGCGGGGTAAAGGCAAGAAACAACCGAAGCCGCAGATCGTCGCTCTCGATGGCATATCGCTTGAAATCTCGCCGGGAGAAATCTTTGGCCTGCTCGGACCAAACGGCGCGGGGAAATCGACGACGGTCGGAGTTCTCACCACTCGCGTGCGTCCGACCGGCGGGCAAGCGTGGATCGGCCAGCATGACGTGTGGGCGGAACAGGTTGCAGTCAAGCGGCTGATCGGCGTAGTGCAACAGCGTCCGAATCTTGATTTTTCGCTTACCGCCCGCGAAATTCTGCTCTTCCACGGCGCATATTTTGGCATCGATTCGCGAGCACGAGCCGAGCGGGCGGAAAAGCTTCTTGATCGCTTCAAACTCACTGACCGCGCCGACCAAATGGTGCGCGGATTTTCCGGCGGCATGATGCAGCGCCTGTCGATTGCCCGGGCGATGATGCACGACCCCCAGGTGCTATTCCTCGACGAGCCGAGCGCAGGACTCGATCCTCAGACACGGCTGCTTCTCTGGGAAATCATCCGCGACTACAACCAGAGCGGCAAAACGATTCTCTTGACCACGCACAATATGGAGGAGGCGGACGCTTTGTGCCAGCGCCTGGCGATCATCGATCATGGAAAAAATATCGCGTTGGGCACTCCGGCTGAATTGAAGGCGTCGGTTCCGGGTGGGTATCTGCTGCGGTTGCGCTTCGGCCGGCACTCTACGGAATTGTTGCAGCGGCTGCAAAGCCTGGCGGGCGTGAGAGAGGTCCGAGCGTCGCCGGACAGGAACAACGAGGCGAACGCTGGTGCGAATGGCAACAACTCTGCCGACGTGTACGCCGACCGCGGAGGCTCGCTGGTTTCTGAGATTGCCAATCTTGCTTCCGGAGCCTCGGTCGAATTGTGCGACGTGCACATCTCGGAGCCCAGCCTGGAAAATCTCTTTTTGCATCACACGGGAAGGAGCTTGCGCGATTGAACTGGACGACTTTTCTGGCGCTGCTCGGGCGCGATGCTCATGTTGCTCGCCGCAACGTTGTGCCGTTGCTGCTGCAGACTTTTTTGCAGCCGATGATGTTCGTGTTTATCTTCGGACGAGTGATGGTGTCGAGCGGCTACATGCCGGCCGCTTACAAGAGTTTGCTGCTGCCGGGGATCATGGCCATCAGCATGATATTCACCGGCGTTTGGGCGGTTGCGATGCCTCTGATTGCGGAGTTTCAATTTACGCGTGAAATCGAAGACCGGCTGCTGGCGCCGATCGAAATCTCGTGGCTGGCGATCGAGAAAGTATTCTTTGGCACGATGCAAGCCCTGGTGGCCGGGCTGGTGGTGATCCCGATGGCATGGCTGTTGCTGCGTCCGGGAGTGGAGTTTAATCTTGATTCTCCACTGCGCTTTGCCTGCGTTACGCTGCTGGTGGCGCTTTTTTCGGCCTGCGGCGGGCTGGCGCTTGGCTGCACCGTCAATCAGACTCACATCGGACTGATGTTCAGCATGGTTTTGACTCCGATGATTTTCTTTGGCTGCACTTATTATCCCTGGAGCGCGCTCGGACACTTTCCTATCTTGCAGAAAATTGTGCTCATCAATCCTCTCGTTTATGCCAGCGAAGGACTGCGGGGAACGCTCGTTCCTCAGTTTCCGCACCTTCCGGTGCCGGCGGTGCTGATTGTTTTGACGGCGTTCGATGTGCTTTTTTTGGCTGTGGGTCTGCGACAGTTCAAAGGCAAGGCTGTCAGCTAGGTTCAAATTCATAATTGGCGAAGCCACGGGCGTCTCACCCGTCCAATCTTGAGGTGGCCGGGCGAGGACGCCCGGCTCTCCACTAATAGCGCAGATATCCTAGCCCTACCCTCATGTGGTGCAGCAGGCTGTCGGGCGTGATCAAGGCTAGGGTGACTCCCATCATGGCGTGGACTATGGCGAGTGGATAGATGCTGCGATAGCGGCGAAACATTTCGCAAAAAAAGAGCGCGCCGATCAGCGTGCCGACCGTCAGCACGGGACTGGGCAGGTGAACCGCGGCAAAGAGCGCGGAGGCTATCCACACAGCCGCGGAGCTTCCATAGAGTTCTTCCCAACGGTTGAAAAAGAACGATTGCAGTATGAATTCCTGAATCAGCGCCCAGAGCACGTATCCCCAGGTTGACTGCAAAGTCGGGAACCAAGTCGGGTTGGCGGGAACCTGGGCGCCGGCTCGACTCACCAGAGTGATGAGGAAGGCTGAGGTTGCCACGCCGGACAGGAGCACGACGCTTGTGCCAAATAGTTTCGGCAGTCCGAGTCCGAGGCGCTGCAGCGACTGACGGTCGAGCAGCATATCGATCACGGTGACTGCCAGAATCGTGAGCGCGGAGATGGCGGCCCAGCGGTTGCGGATTTTGTGGGTCGGCGCCCAAAGAGCAAGCTCCAGTAGTACGAATACAATGATGATCTCGGCCCAGACGAGGTGGCGGCGGAGGCCGGTCGCAATCGTGACGCCTGGGAAGTTGACGTCGCGGACCGCAGGCGTTGTGGACCTTGCCGCGGACAAAGTTTTCGGTTCAGCTGCCATTTTGCTTGTCTTTAAAGTTCAGATTTGATTTTTTAAATTTCATTTTTTTCAATTCTATGTCGCGTTCAGGCAACGGCTATTTCGAGTTGGGTTACTCCCTGGTTTGGGTTGGACCGCCGGCAACTGCCGAGCTTCGCTTAGCTCGACGGCCGGGGCGGCTGTCCCTACACGAACCTTTAGAACCAGAACGACCAGATGGCGTCTACGCTGGCGTGAGTAATGGCCGA
>Ga0302326_10011372_pt1 | contig 19181 bp, 17 predicted proteins | sample Palsa_T0_3_FD_202264 | JGI IMG/M metagenome (GOLD analysis project Ga0302326, IMG submission 202264) | Peat permafrost microbial communities from Stordalen Mire near Abisko, Sweden - Palsa_T0_3 | ecosystem: Environmental > Terrestrial > Soil > Palsa > Peat permafrost | place: Sweden: Abisko...
GGTTGGGGTCAATGCCGCCGGCCGCCGTGTAGACAGCCAGTTTCCCGACGGCGATATGGATGCCGCCCACGCCCCAGTCCCCGATGCCCAGGATCGCGCCCGCGTCGGTGGCGACGATAAGGTCGACTTCCTCAGCACCGAGCCCCGGGGCGAGCAGCGACGCCTCGATCACCTCCGGATGATCGACGGACAGGTAGACGCCGCGCGGGCGCCGGTACTCATGGCTGTAGCGCTCGATCGCCTGGCCAACCGTCGGGGTGTAGACGATGGGCAGCATCTCCCGCAGGTGCCCGGCGAGCAGGTGGTAGAAGAGCACCTCGTTGCGGTCGTGCACCTCGGTCAGCAGCACGTTCTTGGCGAGGTCGGTCGGCTGGCGGCTGTACTGGGCGAGTATCCGGGCGGTCTGCTCGTGCAGGGTCACCCGGGCGGGCGGGATGAGGCCGGTGATCCCCAGGTCGCTGCGCTCCGAATCGCTGAACGCGGTGCCCTTGTTGATCCGCGGATCGGCCAGCACCTGCCGCCCGCGCAGGGTCGTCCACCAGGCTCCCGACTTGTCCCGCCACACCGTCTTCATGCAGCCTCCTCGGCTCGTGAGTGCGGTCTCCATGATTGCGCTTCGTCACCGCGGCGCACCGCGGGCGGTCCCCGTCCGGGGGCCGCCCGCGCACCGCGGCCAGGCTTGCGCCCGCCGGCATCGCCTTGGTGCACGATGATCCGGTGACCGTGAAGCATGCAACCGCGAGCGTGTTCGTCTTCTGCAACCTGGCGCAGGGATGGCGGATCGGGCTGATCCGTCATCCGATCTTCGGCCGGCTGATGATCCCGGGCGGTCATGTCGAGCCGGACGAGTCGTCGCAGCAGGCGGCCCTGCGCGAGGTCGGCGAGGAGACGGGCGTGGCGGTCCGGCTGGTCAAGGCGCCCGGCGCGCCGTTGCCCGCAGGCATCGGACGGACGCAGGTGGCCCAGCCATGGTGGATCGTCGAGCAGCCGGTTCCTTATGACCATCACGTCGCGGGCCCGCACGTTCACCTTGATCATCTCTACGTGGCCGTAGCGGAGGGCCCCGATCCGGTGACCGAGCCCGCTCATCCGTTCGGCTGGTACGCCGCGGCCGAGCTTGCCGGGCTGCACATGTTCGACGACACGAGGCTGCTCGCGTCGGTCTTGTTCCCGCGGCTCGACGGCGCCGCCGGGCGTCCGGATGTCGGCGGTCGGCAACCCGGTGGATGTGGCAGTCAACGGCACCGAACCCGTTGAGTGCCACATCGATCGGGTTCAGCGGTCCCCGCCGGGTTCAGCGGTCCCCGCCGGGTTCAGCGGTCCCCGCCGGGTTCAGCGGTCCCCGCCGGGTTCAGCGGTCCCCGGCGGCAGGACCCTGGCCCCAGACGGCGCGGACGGAGTCGATCGTGTCGGCCTCCGCGGCAGCCTTGTCCGGCCTGTACCGCAGCACCCGGGCGAACCGGAGCGCGACGCCGCCCGGGTACCTGGAACTCGCTTGCACGCCGTCGAAGGCGATCTCGGCGACCAGTTCCGGGCGGACCCGCACCACCGCTGGCTGGCCAGCGTCCGCGGTGCCGGGCTCGCGCGGCGGGTCGGCCAGCTCAAGCAGCCTGGTGGTCTGCCAGGCCAGCATCTCGTCGGTCAGGCCCTTGAAGGTCTTGCCCAGCATGACCAGGCCGCCGGTGGCCGGGTCGCGGGCGCCCAGGTGCAGGTTGGACAGCCAGCCGCGGCGCCGTCCGTGCCCCCACTCGGCCGCCAGCACCACCAGGTCGAGGGTGTGCCTCGGCTTTACCTTGATCCACTCACTGCCCCGGCGGCCGGCCGCGTACCGGCCGTCCAGCGATTTGACGACGACGCCCTCATGGCCGCGGGCGACGGCGTCGCCGAGGAACTCCGCCGCGGTGACCGGGTCCGCGGTGACGATGCGCGGGATCAACAGCCCGGCAGGCAAGATCCGGGAGAGCAGCGCATACCGCTCGCCACCTGGTGCGTCGATCAGGTCGGTGCCATCGAGGTGCAGCAGGTCGAAGAAGAACGGGGTCAGCGGCAGGTCCGCCCGCTGCCGCCCGCCGCTGTCGCGGCTCGCCGCCCGGCCCGAGGTGACCTGAAAGGGCCGTGGGCGGCCGTCCGGGAACAGCGCCACCGCTTCCCCGTCGAGCACGGCGGCCCGGGCGCCGATGCCGAGCACCGCGTGAGCGATCTCGGGTACCCGGGCGGTAATGTCGTCGAGCGTCCTGGTGAAAACCGCTACCTGGTTGTCGCTCTTGTGCACCTGGATCCGGATTCCGTCAATCTTCCACTCCACCGCGGCAGGCGATATTCGCTCCAGGGCGGCGCCAACGTTCGCCGATGCGGCCGCGAGCATGGGGCGCAGCGGCCGGCCAACCCGCAGCGTGAAGGACCCCAGCGCGGCCAGCGCACGGTCCGGGTCCGGCCCGCCGGGCCCGCCGAGCGCGGCCCGGGCTACCTCGGGCAATGACCCGCCCAGCTGGTGAGCACGGCGGACCAGGCTGGCCGGCACCCCGGCCGCCGACGCGATGGCCTCGGTCATGACGCCCGCCAGGGCACCCTGCCCGAGGTCCCCCGCCAGCAGCCGGATCAGGAACGAGCGCTCGGCGTCGGTGGCGCGGCTCAGCAGCGCGGCAAGTAGCCGGCGCCGCTCGGACTGCGCGCCTTGGCCGGTGACCGTCCCGATAGCCGCAAAGGCCGCGTCGGTCTCGGCCAGCGTCAAGGACGGCTCGGCAGAAGCCGGGCCGGTGCCCGGACCGGCTGGTCGCGGCAGGTCCCCGAGCGCCGCGTAGCCGACCCCGATCTGGCGCTGGCGCAGTTCCCCGGAGAGGAAGGCCACCGCGACCGGAACCTCGCCGGATGGCACCGTGGCCAGTAGCGCGGAGATCTCCTCGATCTTGGCACGCCTGGCCGGCAGGCCGGCGACCGCCGCTGAGGTGCGCACGAGTTCGGACAAGAGCACAGCTGCATTGTGCCGGACCCGCGGCGCGGAAGGGACCGACAGCGGGACGGCCTGGGCGGTGGTAGGGACGCGGCAGGACGGCCGGGCGGCGCGACCCGGCGGCCCCGTGGCTGCTCCCCGGTCAGGTCGTGTGGACCTGCCCGTTCACGTCCACGGCCCCGTTCACGTCCGCGGCGTCGGCTGCTCCCCGGTCAGGTCGTGTGGACCTGACCGTTCACGTCCGCGGCGTCGGCCGCTGCGCTGGCCTGGTCTGCGCTGGCCTGACCGGACGCGGCGGTCTCGCCTACCGTGTCGGCGTCGGCCGGCGTGAGCCGCCTGCGCAGCAGGGCGGCGGCGGCGAGGGCACTGGCTGCGGCGGCAAGCAGCGCGATCCCGGTCGCCAGCCGCGAGCGGCGGGCCGGCTTCGGCGCCGGGTCCAGTTGCCGTGCGGCCCTGGTCAGCATGTCCGACACCTGCGGCGCGAGCTTCTCCTGCACCGCAGTGCCGGTCCGCTCGACACGCGGCGCCGCCCACGCGCGGGCATCGCGGACGTGCGGGGTGGCCCAGGCGGCGGCCTCGTCCGCGCGCTGTTTGACCGCCACTCCCGCGTTCTTGGCGAGCGGCGCGGCCCAGGCGGCGGCCTCGTCCGCGCGCTGTTTGACCGCCTCTCCCGCGTTCTTGGCGAGCGGCGCGGCCCTGGACGCTTGCTGCCGCGCGCGACCGCGGGCTCCGGCTACTCCGGAGCCGTTATTTCTTGTCCGTAGCGACATCTCTAACCTCCATGGGAGTACTTCCGCCTGTGTCACTTCCCCGGCGCGGCCCGGTCAACCCTTTCCGCCCGCTTCGCCGCAGCCGCCGGGCTGGGAAGAGCGCCTGCGGCTGATCCTGGCAGCGGGCTGGCAGCCGCACTCCCTTAGTCGTGCGAGGATTCTTCTCATGACCAACACGCTCACCGCAACGCTGCGGACCAGCCAGGGGACGGTTACGGTCCGCCTCTTTCCCGATCACGCGCCCAAGACCGTGCGGAACTTCGTCGATCTCGCCGAGGGTTCGCGCGAATGGACCGATCCGCGCACGAGGCAGCCCGGCGGGCGGCTCTACGACGGGACGATCTTCCACCGGGTGATCCCGGACTTCATGATCCAGGGCGGGGACCCGCTCGGCACCGGCACCGGGGGCCCCGGTTACAAGTTCGCCGACGAGTTCCACCCGGATCTTGCCTTCGACCGGCCGTACCTGCTGGCCATGGCCAACTCCGGTCCGGGCACCAACGGCTCGCAGTTCTTCATCACCACCGCCCCGACCCCGTGGCTGAACCGCAAGCACACCATCTTCGGTGAGGTCATCGACGGCAGCGAGGTCGTCGATCAGATCAGCAAGGTGAGAAAGGGACGCAACGACCGGCCGGTCGAGGACGTCGTCATCGAATCGGTCGTGATCGAGCGCGAGGGCGACGCGCCGGGATCCGCAGGATAGGTCATGGCCGTCCCCCCGGGTCCAGGCACCGGCAACCAGACCGGGACGCCGACCTGCTTCCGGCATCCCGGCCGCGAGACCTACGTGTCGTGCGTGCGATGCGGTCGGCCGGCCTGCCCGGACTGCCTTCGCTCCGCGGCGGTCGGCCAGCAGTGCGTCGAGTGCGTGCGGGAAGGAAACCGCGGCACCCGGCAGGCGGCGGGTGTGTTCGGCGGCCGGGCGGCTTCCAAGGCGGTCGTCACCTGGACCCTGGTCGGCATCAACGTGCTGCTCTACATCGTGGAGCTGGCTCACTCGAATCTGGGAAACGACTGGGCGATGCTCGGGGTGGCCATATCAGGGGGGAAGGTCGTCGGCGTCGCGGCCGGCCAGTGGTACCGGCTGATCACCGCCGCCTTCCTGCCGCCACCCGGCCTCAGCGGCCTAGGCCCGCTGGACATCGCCTTCAACATGTGGGCGCTGATCATCGTCGGCCCGGCGCTTGAGCGAATGCTCGGCGGCCTGCGCTACCTCGCCGTGTACCTGGTGAGCGGGGTCGGCGGCTCGGTGGCGTTCTTCTTCCTGGCGCCGCCGAACGAGGCGGCGCTAGGCGCCTCCGGGGCGATCTTCGGCCTGTTCGGCGCCTGGTTCGTGCTGTCCAGGCGGCTTCGCCTGGACAGCAGGCAGGTCATCGTGCTGATCGGACTGAACCTGGTGCTCGGCTTCGTCATCCCCGGCATCGCCTGGCAGGCCCACGTCGGCGGGCTGATCGCCGGCTGCCTGCTGACCGCCGCCTACGCTTACGCGCCCCGGCAGAACCGGGCACTGCTCCAGGGCGCCGCGACGGTGGCGCTGCTCGCCCTCCTGATCATCGGCGTGGTGATCAGGGATCAGCAGCTGGTGGGAACGGTGCGCTTCTGACTAGCGCCACTTCGTGGCGAGCGAGACGCCCGCGATGATGAAGGCGAACCCGATCACCAGGTTCCAGCTGCCCATCGGGCTCTGCACGGGGTTGTTGCCACTCGTGACGTAGAACAGCGAGATCCAGATCAGCCCGACCACCAGGCTGCCCAGCATGGCCGGTACCAGCCAGCGGGGACTGACCCGGGACTTCGCTGACCTCGGCGGCGGCGTGTAGACCGCCTTGCTTCTGACGCGGGACTTGGGCACGGTCGTCTCCTGGTCGGTCTCGCCACCTGCGGGCTCGCGTTAACGCCGAATCCAGGGCGGGCACGCGAGCCTCTGGCGGTAAGCGTAGTTGCTCCCGCGAGCGCACGCGGCCCGCGTGGCCGGCCAGCGGCCGCACCTAGCGCACCGTAGGTGGCTCACGACAAAGCGTAACGCCGGCAGCCGCGCGACCGACTATCAGGGTGAGGGCTTGCGCCGTCGCCCCCGAGCGGTGCAAGCCCTCACCGCTGGCCCGCCGCGGCTGCACCGGCCGCGGCTGCCGGCGGGCTAGCTCGGGGTCGGGGTGGGCGTCGGGGTCGGCGTGATGGTGGGGGTGGGCGTCGGGGTCGGGGTGGCCGTCTGCGCCACCGTCAGCGTTATCTGGGTACCTTCCGGAACGGTCCGGGCGGGCGCTGGGCTCTGCAGCACGACGGTGCCCGGCGTGTTGGGTCCGGCAGGCTCATAAACGATCCTGTAGCCGAGGTCGGCGGCCGTCAGGTTCCCCTCCGCCGTCTGCAGCTGCTGGCCGATCACGTCCGGCACCGGGACGCCGCCGCCGGAAACCACCAGCGTGACCTTCGTGCCCTGCCTGGCCAAGGAGTTGCCCCTCGGGGACTGGCTGAGCACGGTGCCCTGAGGCTTCGACGAATTGGGGTCGGTCGTCGGCGTCGGGACGTTGAACCCGGCGTTCTCCAGGGTGGTCTCCGCCGGGACCTCCTTCTGCCCGACGACGTCGGGCACGGTCTTCTTCGCCGGGCCCGAGGAGACGTAGAGCTTGACCGAGCTGTTGGCGGCGACCAGCTGGCCGCCCGGCGGCGAGGTGCTGATCACCTTTCCGCGGGGGACGGTGGCTGACGGCTGGTTCATCACCGTGGACTCCAGCTTCGCGTTGGCGATCTTCGTCTGCGCGGCCGCCTTGGTCAGCCCCGTGACAGTCGGCACCGAGATCTTCCCGCCACTGCCTGCCGCGTAGTGCAGGACGTACCCGGCCGTTCCCAGCAGCAGCAGTGCGACCAGGCCGATCACCACCCACAGCCAGATCCGGCGGCGGCCGGACGGCGGCTGGTCCTCCGGGCCGTAGCGGTACGCGGGGATCGCGCTGGTCGGGCCCGCCGCCATGGTGCCCTGCCCCATCCGCCGGGTGCCCTGGTACATCTCCGCGCGGGTGGGCGCGGCCACCGGCATGCCGGACAGCGCGCGCTGGATGTCGATGCGCATCTCCCCGGCAGACTGATACCGGTCGGCCGGGTCCTTGGCCATGGCCTTCAGCACGATCGCGTCGGCCCAGCCCGGTATCTCCGGGTCGACCCGCGAGGGCGGGATCGGGTTCTCCCTGACGTGCTGGTAGGCGATCGCGACCGGGGAGTCGCCGGTGAACGGCGGCCTGCCGGTGAGCAGCTCGTATAGCAGGCAGCCGGCCGAGTACAGGTCGCTGCGGGCATCCACCCGCTCGCCCCTGGCCTGCTCCGGCGACAGGTACTGCGCGGTGCCGATGACCTGGGCGGTCTGCGTCATCGTTGCCTGCGCGTCGCTGACGGCCCTGGCGATGCCGAAGTCCATCACCTTGACCTCGCCGGTCCGGGTCAGCATCACGTTGCCGGGCTTGATGTCCCGGTGCACGATGCCGTTGCGGTGGCTGTAGTCAAGCGCCCGCAGCACGCCGTCGGTGATCTCCATCGCCCGATCCGGCAGCAGCCTGCGGTCTTCCCTCAGCAGGTCGCGCAGGGTACGGCCGTCGACGTACTCCATCACGATGTAGGGGACTGGGGTGGGGCCGAGCATGTCCTCGCCGGTGTCGTAGATAGCGACGATCGACGGGTGGTTCAGCGACGCGGCAGACTGCGCCTCGCGGCGGAACCTGGCCTGGAAGGTCTGGTCCCTGGCCAGGTCCTCGCGCAGCGTCTTCACCGCCACGATGCGATCGAGACGGATGTCTCTCGCTCGGTAGACCTCGGCCATGCCGCCGCGCCCGACGACCCCGTCGAGTTCGTAGCGGCCGCCGAGCAGCCGGGGCTGGGTCATGTCTCGCACTGGAAGTTACCGTCCTGCGTCGTCGTCGTTCGCGGCCGGGCAGGCCACGCTACCGCCAGCCCGGTCATGGACCTGCCCGCCGCTGTCACGGTGGCGGCACGTTTCTCGTTCATGAGACCCTCAGGTATGCCTGGATGATCTTTACCGCGATTGGCGCCGCGGCCGCGGCGCCGAAGCCGCCGCCCTTCACGATGACGCCGACGGCTATCTGCGGGTTGTCGGCTGGCGCAAAGCAGGTGAATACCGCATCATCCAGATTAGTATTGTTTACCCCGTTCTGTGCCGTGCCGGTCTTACCCGCGATCTCGACGCCGGCCACCGCCTGCCTGGCGGTCAGGTACGCGGTGCCCGCCGGGTTCTGGGTGACGCTGATCATCATCGTCTTCACTTCGCCGGCCACCTGCGAGCTGACCACATGAGACAGTACAGAGGGAGTGGCCGACTGCACCACGCTGAGGTCGGGCGCCTGCACCTGCTGGACCATGTACGGGGTCATCAGCGTGCCGCCGTCGGCGATGGCGGCCGAGTTCATCGCCTCCTGCAGCGGGGTCACGTCGTCGTCGTACTGGCCGATCGCCGAGTACGCCGTGTACGCCGGGGCGGAGACCCGGGGGAACACGCTGGGCGTGACCGGCAGCGGGATCGTCAGGCTCGGGTCGTTGAAGCCGAACCGGTCCGCGTAGTCCCGCAGCACGCTGCCGCCTAGCTTCATGCCGAGATCGCCGAACGCCGTGTTGCACGAGATCGTGAACGCGTAGATCAGCTGCGGGTGACCGTCGCCGCATGGCTCGTTGTCGTCGTTGATCAGCACGTGGGTGGTTTGCGGCAGCTGAAGGTTGGTCGGCGCCGGCACGGTGGACTGCGGACTGGCCACCTTGCCCGTCGCCAGCGCCGCCGAGCTCGTCACTACCTTGAACGAGGATCCGGGCGGGAAGGTGACCTGGGTGGCCCGGTTCAGCAGCGGCTGAAGCGAATCCTTCCGGTAGGCCAGGTCGATCCGCTTGAGCCTGGTGCCGCTGAACGTGGCGTACCGGTTGGGGTTGAACGTGGGATAGGAAGCCATCGCCAGGATGGCGCCGGTCCGCGGGTCGATCGCGACGGCGGCGGCCGGCCTGCCCTCGGCGCGAAGTGCGTCGTAGGCGGCCTGCTGCGCCCTGGGGCTGATCGTCAGGTAGACGGTGGCGCCGAGCCGGGGCTTGCCGGTGACCAGGTCGATCAGGTTGTGCACGGCGAGCCGCGGGTCGGTGCCCGCCAGTTCCTTGTTCTCCAGGTCCTCGATGCCGGCGGTGCCGCCGATCGACGGGCCGTAGATCGAGTCGTATCCGGTCACCGGCGCGTAGACGGGCCCGAAGGGGTAGTACCGGCGGTAGGTGGTGCCGCCCTTGATCTGCCGGGACTCGGCGATCGTGGTCCCGCCCGCGGTCCCGCCTGCGGTCGCGCCCACCACGATCGAGCCGCGCTTGTACTGGAACTGCTGGTCGAAGACGCGGGCGTTTCCGGGCCGGGACGCGAGGCTGGTGGCCTCGAACGCCTGCACGTAGGTCACGTTGAGCAGCAGCAGCGCGAACATCGCCAGGCAGGCAAGGGACAGCCGCAACAGGGCGCGGTTCACCGCTCGCGCACCCCCTGGCGCGGCCGGCCAGCCGGGGCGCTCGCGGCCGTCGCCCGGCCCGCACTACCCGCGGCCTTCATCCGGCCCGCACTATCTGCGTCATGCCCTCGTCCTGGATCGGCTGCGGGGCAGGCCGCCTGGCGGTGTCGCTGATCCGCATCAGCAGTCCGATCATCGCCCAGCTCGCGATCAGCGACGAGCCGCCCTGCGACATGAACGGCGTGGTGACGCCGGTGAGCGGGATCAGCCCGGTCACCCCGCCGACGATCACGAACACCTGCAGCGCCAGCACGAACGCGAGGCCGCCGGCCAGCAGCTTGGCAAAGGGATCGCGGACCAGGACGGCGGCCCGCAGGCCCCGCTGCACGATCAGGCCGAAGATCAGCAAGATCGCCATCAGCCCGGTCAGGCCGAGTTCCTCGCCGAAAGCGGTGATGATGAAGTCACTTTGCGCTAGTGGGGTGAAGTACGGCTGGCCGTGGCCGAGGCCGGTGCCCAGGATGCCGCCGAAGCCCATCCCCTCTAGGCCCTGGACGAGCTGGAAGGCCGAGTGCGTCGCGTTGTCGCCGGCGAACGGGTGCAGCCAGATCGTGAACCGCTCGCCGACGTGGGCGAACAGCTTGCTGGCCACGTACGTGCCGATGGCGAACAGGCCGATCCCGATCAGCAGCCAGGAGGTGCGCTGCGTGGCGACGTAGATCATGGCCACGAACAGCCCGAAGAACAGCGCGGACGTGCCGATGTCGGTTTCGAAGATCAGGATGAGCAGGCTGGCGGCCCAGGCGATCAGCACCGGGCCGAGGTCGCGCGCGCGCGGCAGGTCGATCCCGAGCAAGCGCCGGCCGGCCAGCGCGAGCACGTCCCGTTTGGCGACGAGATAGCCGGCGAAGAAGACGGCCAGCGCCAGCTTCGCGAACTCCTCCGGCTGGATGCTGAACCCGCCGACCGCTATCTGGATCTTCGCTCCGGTCCCTGGCACCGCGCTGTAGCGGGCGGGAAGCAGCGCGGGCACCGCGAGCAACGCGAGCCCGACGGCACCGAGCGTGTAGGTGTAGCGCTGCAGCATGCGAGGCTCGCGGACGACCGCGAGCACCGCGACGAACCCGGCTAGCCCGATCGCCGTGTAGACGAGCTGAATCAACGTGGCCGAGGTGCTGAGCGGGACGGACAGCGTCCCTGCGTTGCCGTCCCGGCCGACCTGCTGCAGCCGGTAGATCATCACGATGCCCAGGCCGTTCAGCGCCGCGGCCAGCGGCAGCATCAGCGGGTCGGCCCACGGGGCGAGCCGCCGGACGGCGAGGTGCGCGGCGAACACGAGCACGGCGAACGCGCCGCCGTACTCGGCCAGCCCGGCCGGCAGCTTGCCGTTCAGTCCGAGGCCGGCGCTCGCGTAGGCGGCCAGCACCACGCCCACGGCGAAGACGAGCATGAGCAGCTCGGTGCGGCGCCTGCCCCGCGGCATCGGGACCGGTGTGCTGCGATGCGCCGCCGCCCCGGCACCGGAGTGGGTCGCCACTGCGGTCATCCGGGCGCGCCCTGCTGCGGCGTGCAGTAGCCGGGAACGACCGGCTTCGGGCGGTACGGCGGGACGACCGTGCGCACCTTCGTCTTGCCGTGCACCTTCGTCCTGACCGTGTGTGTCTTGGGTTTTGCCGCCGTCCACTTCTGCACGGCGGTGACGGCCTGCTGGCACAGGTAGCCATGCCGGATGTTCAGCACGATGCGGCGCGCATCGGCCAGCCCGGATGCCGTGATGGTGGTCTCGATCTGCCGGACGTCGGTGGCCGGAACGCCGGACATCGGGATGCCGGTCCTTACGTACACGCTGGACAGGCCCATCCCGGCGACCCGCTCGTTGACGCCGCGGAAGATGGCGACCTGGCCGTCGGTCGCGCCCACGTAGTACTGGCCCTGGGTGTAGCGCCAGGCCGCGTACCCGCCGCCGGCGATCAGCAGCAGCAGGACCACGAGGATGGACCTGACCACGGGCCAGCGCGGGCGTGCCCACCGCCCGTCCTCGTCGTCGAAGTCGGCATCGTCGTCGAAACCGGCCGCGTCGTCGTCCGCCGCGTCGTCGTCCGCCGGCCTGTCGTCGTCGAAACCGGCCGCGTCGTACCCCGGCAAGGCTGAGACCTGCGTGAGCTGGTGCGCGCGTCCGGCCGGGCTGTCCGTGCGCACCTCATGCCCGCCGTCGCCGTTCGATGCCGCGCCCGCGATGACCGAGGCCAGGCTGGGCGCTACCGGACCGGTGTCGGCATCGACCACGTCCGCGACGATGCACGTGATGTTGTCCGGGCCGCCGCCGCGGACGGCGAGCTCGACCAGCTGGATGACCAAGTCGTCCGGGTCGGTGATGGTGACCAGGGTCTTGTGCAGGGTCTGCTCGGTGACCACGTCGGACAGCCCGTCGGAGCAGAGCAGGTACCTGTCGCCCAGCCTGACCTCGCGGATCGACAGGTCAGGCTCGGCCTCGGTCCGGCCGTCGAGCGCCCGCAGCAGCAGCGACCGCTGCGGATGGGTGGCGGCCGCCTCGGGGGTCAGCCTGCCGTCGTCCACCAGCGACTGGACCAGGGTGTGGTCACGGGTGATCTGACGGAATTCCCCGTCGCGCAGCAGGTAAGCACGTGAGTCACCGATGTGGCAGAGCGCGACGCGCGCATCCTGCCAGAGCATGGCGGTGAGCGTGGTGCCCATGCCCTCGACCGCCGGGTCGGCCGCGCTCATCTCATGCAGCGTGGTGTTGGCCGTGGCGACGGCGGCGGCCAGCGGATCAAGCAGGTCGGGATCTGGCGTCTCGCGATCCAGCCCGGCCAGGGCGGCGATGGCCACCGCACTCGCCACCTCGCCGGCGGCATGCCCGCCCATGCCGTCGGCGATGGCGAGCAGGCGCGGTCCCGCGTACGCCGAGTCCTCGTTGCCCTCACGGAGGAGCCCGACGTCGGAGCGGACCGCATAGCGGAGTGCAAGTGTCATCTGCGCAGTTCCAGAACGGTCTTGCCGATGCGGATCGGCACGCCGACCGGCACCGGGGTTGGCTGGGTTACCTTATGACGATCAAGATAGGTGCCGTTGGTCGAGCCGAGGTCCTCGACAATCCACTGACCATCCTGCGGGAACAGCCGGGCATGTCGGCTCGAAGCGTAGTCATCGGTCAGCACGAGTGTGGCATCATTCGCACGGCCGATGGTTATTTGCTGATCGGCGAGACCGATGCTTGTTCCGGCCAGGTCGCCCTCGGTCACCAGTAGCTGCTGAGGTGCCGCCCGCCCCGGCCGCCCGGCCCGGGGCGGCTTCGCGGGCTGGACAGGCCTGGCTCGCGGCTGCTGCCGCTTGCGGCCCTGCCTGCGCCCGGTAGCGGAAGGGCCTGACAGGTCCGTGCGCACCACCCCCACGGCGGCGATGACGAAAAGCCAGAGGACGGCTAGGAACGCCAGCCTGATGAGGGTAAGAGTGAGCGCATTCATCTGGTCATAAGTCCTCGGTGGCCGTTGCTGCCTGCCTCGCCGGTAGGCGCCGCGGCGCGGATGGGTCGTGGAGCGGACGGGTCGTGGGTAGTTGCCGTGTCAGTGGATTCCATCCCGGCGGAAGACAAGGGTGGTGCGGCCAAGGGTGACCCGCGTGCCATCCGTCAGGGATATGCGCCGCACCGGCTGGCCGTTGACGAAGGTGCCGTTCGTGGAGCCCAGGTCGACGAGGACGACCTCGCCGTCCTCGACCCGCAGCTCGGCGTGATGGCGCGAGACACCCGGATCGACCAGGCGCAGGTCACAGTCGGTGCCGCGGCCGAGTATGGTCAGCGGCGCGCTGAGCTCGTAGGTGCGTTGCGTGTTGCCGTCCGCCCCGGGCTCCGGACCGGACACGAGGAGCCTCGGGGCGCCGTTGAAGCTGCCCGGCGGGTACCGGAGGTCACTGGCGGGCCTGCGGATCTCGCCGTCCTCGACGGTGGTGCCGCGGATCACGCCGGACCGGATCCTGAAGGTTCCGGTGGTCAGGTCGGGCACCCCCTCGAATCGCATCCGCACCGGCCCGACGAAGGAGTATCCCTGCTCTCTGGCGTGCTCGCGGGCCAGCGTGGCAAGCTCGATGCCGAGGCTGTCGGCGTAGACCTCCAGGCGCTCGTGATCGGCGTCCGCCAGCTCGACGACGAAGTCGTTCGGCACCAGGGTCCGGCCCTGCGCGACGATCGCTGCCCGGTCATCCATCTCGCGCTGCACCGCGCTGGCAACCTCCACGGGTTGCAGCTCGGATTTGAACGCCCGCGCGAAGGCACCCTCGACCATCCCCTCGAGCCTGTGCTCGAAGCGCTGCAGAACTCCCACCGGGGCACCCCCTTCCGTGCTTCCATCCGATCGTATCGGCGCCGTGGGGCAGTTTGAGGACGTGCTAACCTGACTGCCTCGCCCAGGGCGGGTGGCGGAACGGCAGACGCGCACGGTTCAGGTCCGTGTGTCCGAAAGGACGTGAGGGTTCAAATCCCTCCTCGCCCACATCTTCTGGCCTTGTCTCCCCTCTCGCCCGCATGGTGCGCTGGCCCGCAGCCTAAGCGCCCGCAGGTTTCCTGTCACTGGCAGCCAGGTCACCGGCCCGCCGCAGGGCCGGCACTCGGGGCGGTCTACTGCTCCCCGCACCCTGGCCGGGTCGGCCGGGCAGCGGTCGCGCTGGCACCATTGTCTCGTGACCGGGGCAGCCGCGATGCAGGATCGGGCCAGGCAGATCGCCGCCGACGTGCTCTTCCCGGCGGCGATCCAGACCGACGTCAGCGGCCGGGTGCCGGCCAGTCATCTGGACCTGCTGGCCGCCGAGGGCTTCTACGGCCTGGCCGGCCCGCAGGACGATGCCGGGACGCGCATCGACGCCGCGGCCGCATGCCGGGTGGTCGAGATCCTGGCGGGCGGGTGCCTGGCGACGACCTTCGTCTGGCTCCAGCATCACGGCGCAGTGCGGGCCGCCAGCGCCGCGGGCGGCCGGCTGCGCGAGGAATGGCTCGGCCCGCTCTGCCGTGGCAGCCGCCGCTGCGGGACGGCCCTCGGCGGCGCGCTGCCAGGTCCGCCGCTGCTCCGGGCCGGGCTTACCGCGGGCGGCTACCTGCTGGACGGGATCTCGCCGTGGGTCACCGGCTGGGGCATGGTGGACACGCTCTACACCGCCGCCCGGGACGAGCGGGACAACGTCGTCACGGCGCTGCTGCCGGTCGCTCCGGGCACCACCCTGTCCGCTGAGCCGATCCGGATGGTGGCCGTGAACGCGAGCTGCACCGTCGTGCTCCGGTTCGACGGTCATTTCGTGGCCGCCGACCGGGTCACCGCCGTGCTGCCGCATCGCGAATGGCTGGCGCGGGACGCGATGAACCTGCGGATCAACGGCTCGCTGGCGCTTGGGGTGGCAGGCCGCTGCTGTGCGCTCATCGGCGCGAGCCCGCTGGACGGCGAGCTCGTCACGCGGCGCACGGCGCTGGACGCGGCGACCCCTGAGCAGATGCCTGCCGCCCGGGCGGCCGCCTCGGACCTTGCCATGCGCGCGGCCGCTGCCCTGGTCACGATCCAGGGCAGCCGTGCGATCCTGGCCGGGCAGCATCCCCAGCGGCTAGCGCGCGAGGCGCTGTTCCTGCTCGTCTTCGGCTCCCGCCCGGCCATCAAGGATCACTTGGCCGGGCGTCTCACCACGGCGGCGACCTAGGCCGGGGATCCGGCCAGGTCGCGCGCCCGCCGTCGGACGGCGTCACGCCAACCACCCGCCGTCGCGAGGTGTCACACACCGGCCGCCGCAAGGCAGAATTGACCCGTGCCGGAACTTCCAGAGGTAGAGGCACTCGCAGCCGATCTGCGAGAGCGGGCCGCGGGCCGCGTCATCGACCGTGCCGACGTGGCGGAGATCTCCGTGCTGAAGACCTATGATCCCGCGCTGACGGCGCTGCGTGGCCGGACGATCACGTCGGCCGGGCGCTACGGCAAGTTCCTCGACCTGGTGACGGAGCAGGATCCAGCCTCCGGGCCCGCGCTGCACCTCATCACCCACCTGGCCCGCGCAGGCTGGCTGCGGTGGCGAGACTCGCTGCCCGCCGATCCGCCCCGGCCTGGCAAGGGGCCGCTGGCGCTACGCGTCCGGTTCAGTGACGGGGCCGGCTTCGATCTCACCGAGGCGGGCACCCGCAAGCGACTGGCGGTTTACCTGGTCACCGACCCGGCGCTCGTCCCCGGCATCGCGGCGCTCGGGCCTGATCCGCTCGATCCGTCTTTCACGGCCGCCACGCTGGCCGGGATACTCGCCGGGCGCAGGACGCAGATCAAGGGCGTCCTGCGGGACCAGAAGATCATCGCCGGCATCGGCAACGCCTACTCCGACGAGGTCCTGCACGCCGCGAAGATGTCGCCTTTCCGGCTCGCCGCCAGCTTGACCGGCGAGGACGTGGCGGAGCTGCACAGCGTGATCGTCGGCACGCTGCGGGACGCGGTGGCGCGGTCGGCAGGCCACGTCGCCGGGGACCTGAAGAAGGAGAAGAAGGCGGGGCTGCGCGTGCACGGCCGGGTCGGCCTGCCGTGCCCGGTGTGCGGCGACACGGTCCGCGAGGTGTCGTTCGCCGACTCGGCGCTGCAGTACTGCCCGAGCTGCCAGACCGGCGGCAAGCCGCTGGCCGACCGCCGGATGTCCCGGCTGCTCAAGTAACTACGCCGGATGTCCGGCTCCCCCGGGTGCCTTCAGTTGAAGATCTGCCCTACCTTGCTCCAGCTGAGCCGGCCACATCTGCTCTGCACGAAGCTGGCGTCGACGTGCTTGCCGAACCAGGTGCCCTTGACGGTCGCGGTCTTGGCGCCGGCCGGGATCATCGGGCACGCCAGGTGTCCGGGCACCGCGGCGAAGGGGCTCCACGCGTGCAGCAGGACGTCGCAAGCGGCCTGCGGATCCGGGTGAGTGCCGCCGGCCGGATCGCACCGCAGCGTCCAGTGCTCCGGCTTGGCGCCAGGTTTCCCGGTCACCTGGATGGCGAGGGAGACCTTGGCGGCGCGGGGACTGGCCGCGTTGCCGCCGGCCGAGTGCGTGCTGGCGCACGCGGTGACCACGGCCGCGCAGATCGCTGTCATCAGGATGGACCGAGCGCGGGTCCTGGCCCGAGGCGTGTTCATCATCATGTCGCTTCGACGCGCGCCGGACCAGGCTGGTTCCCCGGCGGCAGGGGCATCGGGTTTTCGCTGACCAGGCGTGGTCGCGATGCGATCATAAGGTAGTGGGGCTGAGGATCGCGGTAGCTGGGGGGCGGGACCGGACGGACGCGACAGCGCGCGCCGTCATCGAGTCCGCGGCTGACGCGATCATGGCCTTCGGTGCCGACCGCACGGTGCTGCTGTGGAATCCGGCGGCCGAGCGCCTCTTCGGGTGGACCGCCGCCGAGGTCATCGGCCGGCAGCCGCAGATCATCCCGGAAGAGCTGAAAGCGGAGCATAACGCGGTACTTGAGCGGGTCAGCGGCGGAGGCCAGATCTCCTTCGCCACCCGCCGGATCCGCAAGGACGGTGGCGTGCTCGACCTGCGGATCGACGCCAGCGCGCTGATCAGCGGCGGCGGCCGGGCCGGCTGGGTGAACGTCTGCCATCAGGCCGGCGGGGACGAGGCGGTCAGGCACTACATGGCCGAACGTGCCCGGGTGGTGCGCAGGCTCGGTGACGTGGTCGCCGACATGAACGCCCAGCTCGAGCTGGAAGCGGTGCTTGACCGGATCGCGGCCAGCCTGCGCGAGCTGACCCGGGCCGACGCCGGCGGGTTCGTGCTCGTCGAAGGCGACAAGCTCCGGCTGGTGAGCATGGACGGGCTGCCGGCCAGGCTCCGCGGTCGCAGCGCCGACCTGGCGACCAGCATGGTCGGCGACCTGATGCGTTCCGGCAAGACGGTGATGATGGCCACCGGCGAGTCGGGCGGCTTCGACGAGCTGATCTGGTCCGCGCTGCCCGGGTTGCACACGATCACGCTCAGCCTCTCGCACGTGGCCGGGCGCCCCTTCGGCGCGCTCTACGCGCTCTACAGCCGGCGTCAGGTTGGCCATGTCGAGCTCGAGCTGCTCGAGCTGCTGGCCGGCCACGCCAGCGTGGCGCTGTCCAACGTGACGGCCTACGAGGAGGTGGTCAAGCAGCGCGCGCACGAGCGCGCGGTGATCGACGCCAGCGCCGACGGCATCGCGGTGCTGGACGGCGACGGCCTTGTCCGCCAGTGGAACCCGGCCGCGCACCTGCTGACCGGCGTCTCCGCCGACGACGCGGTCGGCAGGCCCCTTCCGTTCCCGCTGCCCGAGCCCGGCGCGAAGCTGACCCACAAGCTTCAGAACGGCAGCTGGCTCGACGTCCTGTGCACCGGGCTGGCCGGGCGCGACGAGAAGGTCGTCGACTTCCGCGACGTCACGGCCACCAAGGAGCTTGAGGAGGCCAAGGACCTGTTCCTGGCCACGACCAGCCACGAGCTGCGGACGCCGATCACCGTGGTGCAAGGCTTCGCCAGCACGCTGGCGAGCCGCTGGGACAAGCTGGCCGACGCCGACCGCCGCAGCGCCGTCCAGACGATCGCCGAGCGCGCCGGGTCTCTCGCCCGGCTGGTGGAGCAGCTGCTGCTCGGCTCCCGGGCCGGCGCAGACCAGCTGGCTGTCAGCAACGGGCCGTTTGACCTGGCCGGCCTGCTGCGGGGGGCCGCGGTCGCGTTCCGCCCGCTGTCGGACCGCCATACCCTCGCGGCTGACATTCCCGAGCAGCTTCCGGCTGCCTACGGCGACGCGATGGCGACCGACATCATCGTCGGCCAGCTGCTGGAGAACGCGTTCAAGTACTCGCCGGAGGGCGGGACGGTCACCGTGCGGGCCGCGCTGGCGGGCGACTGGATCGAGGTGACGGTCGAGGACGAGGGCATCGGCATCGCCCCGGCTGACCGCGAGCGGGTGTTCGAGAGGTTCGTCCAGGGCGAGGCCGGCGACCGGCGGAGATTCGGCGGGATCGGGCTCGGGCTGTACATCGTGCGCCAGCTGGCGCGGGCACAGGACGGCGAGGTCGCCGCGAACGCGCGCCCGGGCGGCGGCACCCTCATGCGGGTCCAGCTCCGCTGTGCCAGTGCTACCGGGGCCAGTGCTGCCGGGGCCAGTGCTGCCGGGGCCGGTGCTGCCGGGGCCGGTGCTGCCGGGGCCGGTGCTGCCGGGGCCGGTGCTGCCGGGGCCGGTGCTGCCGGGGCCGGTGCTGCCGGGGCCGGTGCTGCTGTGCCAGCGCCGCCGGGCCCGGTGCCGCGGGCTGACCGGGCCGGCAGTTCCATTAAGCGGAAATAAGGAGTTGCTGCAACAGCGCCCTATATTTCCGTGATCATGACGCGGGCCGCCAGGGAGATCGCCGTGTCCTGTCAAGCTGGCAACGGCCGGTCAGGTCTTCGCGGGCACCCGGCTACCGCCGATCCGCTCCCTGGTGACCGGGTCGCGCGCGATCTGCGCGCCGCCGGAGGCCTCGATGTATCGGTCGATGATGCCGATGACGTCCTCGCCCTGCATGACCATCTTGCCGCGCTCCATCCAGATCACCCGGTTGCAGGTCTGCTCGACCTCCTCCAGGTTGTGCGCGACCAGGAAGACGGTGCCGGCCTCCTCGCGCAGTTCCTCGATCCGGGCGTGGCTCTTGACCCGGAACTCGGCGTCGCCAGTGGCCAGTGCCTCGTCCACGAGCAGTACGTCGTGGCTCTTCGACGCGGCGATCGCGAACCGCAGCCGCGAGCCCATGCCGGAGGAGTAGGTCTTCATCGGCAGGTCGATGAACTCGCCGACGCCGGAGAAGTCCACGATGCTCTGGTACTTGTCCCTGGCCTCCTGCTTGGTCATGCCCATGGCCAGGCAGCCGAGAATCACGTTGCGCTCGCCGGTCAGGTCATCGAGCAGCGCGGCGTTGACGCCGAGCAGCGACGCCTCGCCGGTGGTGTAGACGTTGCCCTCCTCGGGCGGCAGCAGCCCGGCGA
>Ga0302326_10011373_pt1 | contig 19180 bp, 19 predicted proteins | sample Palsa_T0_3_FD_202264 | JGI IMG/M metagenome (GOLD analysis project Ga0302326, IMG submission 202264) | Peat permafrost microbial communities from Stordalen Mire near Abisko, Sweden - Palsa_T0_3 | ecosystem: Environmental > Terrestrial > Soil > Palsa > Peat permafrost | place: Sweden: Abisko...
ACGAGGCCGTGTTCCGCAGGCGTATTTCATGTTACGTGCGATTTTCGCAACACTCCGGCGAGATGTCCGCTTGTTCCAGCGACACATGCCGTATGCTGTTGGCAGGGCGTCTGGTTCCTCCGCGTCCTACCCGCAGCGCCAGCGCGGTCCCACGTAACGGGCACATGGAGGCAACAATGAAACGGTTTCTTTATCTTGGCGCGGTAGTGTTTCTCTCATCTCTTTTTATTCCGCCGGCGCACGCGCAATACAATCAAGTCCCGCCACCGGCGAACCCGGCTCCGGCGCAGTACACCCAGCCCGCGCCGCCCAGCGAGTTGATGCAGGGCACGCAGATGCATTTGGTGTTGCAGAACGGACTCAGCACCAGCGTCGCGCGTGACGGCGATCCATTTGAAGCGGTGGTCTCCGATCCGGTATTTTTTGGCGGCCAACTGATGATGCCGGCGGGGGCAAGAGTCCGCGGGCAGGTCACCAACATCATTACGCCGCGGCATTTCGGCCTCTTCCGAACGCAGGCGGCCATGACCATGATTTTCCGCTCGATGGAAGTGGACGGCCGCGAATATCCCGTGAAGATGAGTATTTTAGCGATCTACCGCGATTCATCAACGGGCGGGCGCACGCGCAAGGATGTAAGCACGAAGGAAGGCGAGATGGTGCAGGAACGGCGCGATTGGAAAGGCACGGGCGTTGACATGGCCATCGGAACCGGTGGCGGTTCGGTTGTCGGCGTGATTTTCAGCAATGTGCTTCGCGGCACGGTGATTGGCGTCGTGGGCAGCGCGGCGTATGTAGCGCAGAAGAAAGGCAAGGACGTGGAACTGCCCGCGCAGACGTCGTTCCTGGTGAGGCTGGATTCGCCCGTGACGATGCCGATCACGACGGCACAAGCCGTTATGCCTGCATCGGTGGCCGGCGCGCAGTAACGCCCTCGAGCCGTTAAATTAAAAGCGCGGATCAGTCTGAGGAACCGGCTGCCTTCGCCAAGGCGGGAGAGCGCCGGAGGTAGCGGTAAAGGCTCGTGCGGCCAATGCCCAACAGACGGGCGGCGCGCACGCGGTTGCCGTTGCACACCTCCAGCACTTTCTGGATGTGAATCCGGCGCACCTCGGCCAGGGGGAGAGGCCGCCAGGAATCGCCTTCGCCGAATGGCGCGGCGGCGGGCTTCTGCATGTGCTCCGGCAGGTCGCTTACGTGGATAAACTCTCCCGAAGCGGTGATGGCCGCGCTGGAGATCACGTTCTCCATCTCGCGCACGTTGCCGCGCCAGTCGTGCGAGAGCAGCATCATCTGCGCCCGGCGCGTTAGGCCCCGGAAGTGTTTGTTATACGCCTCGCCGTATTTCTTGAGGAAATGCCTTACAAGAATTGGGATGTCCCCGGCGCGCTCGGCCAGACCAGGGACGCGAATCTCCATCGAGCTGAGGCGATAGTAAAGATCCTCGCGGAAGCGCCCGGCGGCAACTTCATTTCGCAGGTTGCGGTTGGTGGCGGCAATCAGGCGGACGTTCACTTGCCGTGTTTCCTGCGATCCTACGCGCTGGATTTCTCGATTCTGAATCACGCGCAGCAGCTTGGCCTGCATCCCCATCGACATTTCGGCCACTTCGTCAAGGAAAACGGTGCCGCCGTCGGCATATTCGAATAGCCCGGCGCGCGTGTCAATGGCGCCCGTGAACGCGCCGCGGACATGTCCGAAAAGCTGACTTTCCACAAGCGTATCCACCAGCGCCGAGCAGTTGCAGACGGCGAAGCGCGCACTGGCGACGGGACTCATCTGGTGAATGGCGCGGGCCATCAACTCTTTGCCGGATCCGGTGGGCCCGCTCACAAGGACATTCGTGTAGTGCTTGGCCACCTTGCGGGCCAGGTCAAAGACCTCCAGCATGGCCGGACTCTTTCCGAAGATGCCGTGAAATTCCAGATGGGGAAGAAGCTGTTCCTCAAGCTGGCGGATGTGCGTGCGCACGGTGAAAAGTTCGGCGAGTTCGTCAAGCGATTTGGTGAGACGGTTGAAATCCACTGGCTTGGCCAGAAAATCGTATGCGCCGCACTTGACGGCGTCCACGGCCGATTCCGGAGCGTAATAGCCGGTTACCAGCAGCACGTACAGGCCGGGGTCCGTGGCCAGCGCTTTTTCGAGAAACGCAAGACCGTCCAGGTTCGGCATTTTTACGTCCACCACGGCGGCGCGCCAGGCTCCTTCACCTACGGCTTCCAGCGCCCGAGCCGGGTCGGTCATGCCGGTAACGGGGAAACCGGCGTGGCCTAGGCGCTCGGTGAGGACTTCCACGGCTTCCGGATCGTCGTCCAGGACAACAAGCGGCAGATTCTTGCGGTATGCCGGTACAGCCGGCATCGGCGCTTCGGCGGGCATGGGCATGGTAAACCAGTATCTGCACGGACTATGCCAAGGCGGCCCATTCGCCGCCAGCGGGCTGTGGGCAGTTTGCCACCCATCTTTCCGAGAGCGCTCGCCTGTAATGTGTGTCTCATCAGTGGATTTGGGAATCCCACGCGGTCGACGGGGAGGCAGGTACCAGACGTGGATGTTTGCGACCCGAAACTACCAGTAGAGCGGGCGTTCCAATTTGGAAATGAAATGGGCCGGGATGCTCCGTTTCGGAGCCACTACCGGGCCTCTTATAATGCGGCCCGTTCGTCATCGGCTGGCGCAAGGAAGCCTTTGTAAACACTGCTTTCGCCTGGATACGTGCTTGGCAGACTGACCTAGTGAACGATCATACTCTCGCAGTCCTCGAGTACTAAATTATCGACAGCTGAGGCCGGGTCATGGCATTCGTCGTTTCTGGGCCGCAGTTGAGTCAGGATCATTTCCCGAAATCCCGCCTGATCGGGGGATGAAATGGACTCCACCACGTATGCGACGGGAAAACTCGGATTGCAGGAGTAGTTGGCCAGGGCCCTCGCAAAGACCATGGTGCCGGGACGCAGGGGCGTTCGCACGCATGTTCGCCGTATGCCTGTCTCCAGCCATTCCAGCGTGCTCTTCTCGACAAAAAATTTCTGCGCTGCGTCCCAGCCGGAGATTTCAATCCAGCAGGCAATCGGCAGGCCGTCATGCATGAACATCATGTCCGCGCTCCTACATGCCTGGTTAATGCAGGGAGCGTGCCAAACTGCCGGGGTATTTGTCCTTTAGAAACGGCCAGTTGCGGACTGTCGCCGTCCGTGGGACCGGGCGGCAGCCACGCAATTCAATACAGTTGTGCGCTTCTGAATCACAGTAAGCCGCAGTCGAAATATGGCCGACAAATTTTTGGCGGAGTTTTTGCCTGGCGTCAGGGTGTGAGGCCGGATTTGAGGTCGGCATAGAGGAGGCGGTGAAACAAATGTTCGCCGGCCTCGCGGCGCACCGATAGCCGGCCGGCGCGGTAGGCGCGCGATTTCAGTCCGCGCTGGACGGATTCGCAGATGGCCACGTCCTCGTCCTGCACGCGCTCGCTCACTTCGATGCTTTCGGCGTTGAATTGCGCTGCGATTGCATCGGCGCGCGCGAAATAAAAATCGAAAATCACTTCGCACCTGTCCGGCGAACCCGCGGGCAGCACCAGGTTGGTGTCCATCACGCCTTCATACCAGTTGATCATGAAGTTCGGATACTGCCAAAGATAATACGCGCGGTCGCCCTGCCGTGTCGCCGCCGCGGCTGCGTCGGCATGGGAGCGGCTGCGCAGCGGAGCAATCTGCGCGCAACATCGCTCGGCGTTTTCAATAGTGTAGTCCGCATAATCAATGACGCTATTCAGCCCTTTGTGCAGGTGCGGGACGTGGTAGCCGCCGTCCAGATAGTTGTCGACGTACACTTTCCAGTTGCAATTCAGCGTGTACCTGCGGCGTTCGGCGAATTGCAGCGTCCCGATTCCCAGCGGCGCAGCCCACTCGGCCATTTTCCCCAGGAATTCCCGCAGTGGTGCGGCCTGCGGGTCCAGATTCACGAAAACGAAACGCTCCCAGGTGTCCACCTTCACGGGCACGAGGCTGTGTTCGGCGCGGTCAAAGTCGCGGACGCCTTCAAAATCCGTCATGCCTTTCAGCGCGCCGTCCAGGCCGTAGGTCCAGCCGTGATACGGACAGCGCAAGTGCTGCACGCAGCCTTCCGGCTCGGTCATCACGGCCGCGGCATGATGTCGGCAGACGTTGAAGAAAGTCCGAAGCTGATTATCGGCGCCGCGAACCACCACGATGGGTTCGCCTGCAACTTCAGCCGTGATGTACTGGCCGGGGTCGCGCAACTGCTCCGCGCGGCCCACGAACTGCCACGTGCGGGCAAACACGGCTTGACGTTCAAGCTCGGCGACACCCGAGTACCAATACCACTCCGCGGGCATGGTGGCGGCTTCCGCCAGCCCTGCGTGCGGATTATAAAGATTCAGAATTTCGTTCAGCGTAGGCAACGGCATATTGGTCTCGCAGCGCAGATTCTACTCCGAATCGGCAGCATGACGCGAAGGCTCCATTGCGAGCAGCGGCATCGAGCTCCAGGTGCGCGCATCCAATAGGAACGCCGTGCGGTTTGAGGCAATGCCGCGCTTGGCCATACAATTGATGAATCAATTCGCGGCTGCATCTCGCCGCGCACCCCCCAGGAGGAATTTGATGGCTACCACTGAAGTGCACACCGCTCGCGGAGAGTTCCACAATGAGCCGCTGACGGATTTTTCCAAGTCCGAAAGCCGCACCGCGATGGAAAAGGCGCTGCACGATGTCTTAGGAACACTTGGACGCGAGTATCCCATCCTGATCGGCGGCGAAAATATTTTTACCGACGAGAAGATCAAGTCCATCAATCCGGCGCGTCCCGGGCAGGTGGTGGGAATTTTCCAGAACGGCACCGTGGAAATAGCCAATCGCGCGGTGGATACGGCGCATGGCGCGTTCGAGCGCTGGAAGCGCGTCCCCGCCGAGGAGCGCATCGCTTGCTTGTTTCGCGTGGCGGATATTCTTCGCCGGCGCCGCTTTGAATTGAATGCGCTGCTGGTATATGAAATCGGCAAATCGTGGATCGAAGCGGATGCCGACATCGCCGAGCTGATTGATTTCACGAAATTTTACGCGCATGAAATGCGGAGGCTGGCCGGGCCGCGGAAGCTGGTTCCCGTGCGCGGCGAAAAGAATTTCCTAGTCTACATTCCGCTGGGCGTGGGCATCGTGATTCCGCCGTGGAATTTTGCCGCGGCCATCATGGGAGGGATGACGCTGGCCGCCGTGGTCACCGGCAACACCGTGGTGCTGAAGCCGTCGAGCGATTCGCCCACGATTGCCGCCGAGTTCGTCAACATTTGCTACGAAGCCGGCATTCCCAACGACGTGGTGAATTTTTTTACCGGGCCGGGCCGCACCGCCGGCGAAGCGATGGTCACCAACGCCAAGACGCGCTTCATTGCCTTCACCGGCTCGATGGAAGCGGGGCTGCGCATAGGCGAGCTGGCCGCGAAAAAGCAGCCGGGACAAATCTGGATCAAGCGCACGGTGCTCGAGATGGGCGGCAAGGATGCGATTATCGTGGACGACGACACCGATATTGACGCCGCCGCCGAAGGCGTGGCGCAGGCCGCGTTCGGATATCAGGGGCAGAAATGCTCGGCGTGTTCGCGAGCCATCGTCTCGGAAAAAATCTATGACAAGTTTCTGGAGAAGCTGATTCCGCGCGTGGAGGCTATGCGCGTGGGGCCGCCGGAAAATCAGGAAAACTTCATGGGCCCGGTAATCAACAAGTCGGCCATGAAATCCATTCAGGAATATATCGAGGTGGGAAAGAAAGAAGGGCGGCTGGTGGCGGGCGGCAACGCGCTGCCGGGCGAGGGCTACTTCCTGCGGCCCACGGTGATTGCCGACGTTGCTCCCACCGCGCGCGTGGCGCAGGAGGAAATTTTCGGCCCGGTGCTCGCGGTCATCAAGGCGCGCAATTTCGATCATGCGCTGGAAATCGCCAATGGAACGGAATTCGGGCTGACCGGCGCGGTCTACTCGAACGATCCCGCGAAGCTGGAAAAGGCGTCCGAGGAGTTCCACGTCGGCAATCTGTATCTGAACCGCAAATGCACCGGCGCGCTGGTGGGTGCGCATCCCTTCGGCGGTTTCAATATGTCCGGCACCGATTCCAAGGCCGGCGGCCAGGATTATCTGCTGCTGTTCCTGCAAGCCAAGTCCGTGGCGGAGAAAATTCCGGCGGCATAGCGGACGGATTCGCCGTCACATGAATTTGCGGCGCTTGAATGCCTGTACGTCCGCGCTGTCCAGGTCGAAAAACTCACTGGGATTCTTTCGCTTTGCTGCAAATCGCCTGTGCCAGTAGATCTCGATTCCGTCAGGATCATCCGTTCGGATGACGTGAATCGTGCGTGGTTTCTCTGGCAATTGGATTGCCAACTCGTATTCCCTACGCCCTATTGATTTCGTCTTGCCGATCTTGTAGCGGCGTCCTGACTTGATTAGGTACACGAAACCGTCTGAATCCAGTTCGGTGTTTTTGTGGGCCGGAGTTTTCTCGGCAGGGATCACTCCCATACAAAGTTCGGCCACATCCTCGAAGCCAGTGTGGGTGGCACAATAGTCGCGCACCTTGGCGATGGTACGCGTCTTGGAAGTTAGACGTCTTAAGGTTCTCTCGGATGGAAATGAAGGATCAGATCTGGACTTCAAATCTATGTCTCCGCGGGCGGGTATTCGTCCGAGCTCCCGAATCAGTGCAATGTATTTTTCGATCAGAGTCTCTTCCGTATAGCTCTCGGTCGTTCTAATTTTGTTAGCTGCAAATCCAGCCTCGCGTACTGCATCGCCCCACCGTGCCCAATGTTTCCCAAACCAATCGTGATACCGGATGCCCGTTTCCGAAAAAAACCGCCGGTGCCCGAAAGGCACTCCGCCATTTTCTTTTGCCGTGCGTCTAATTTCGTCGAGGATGTGCGCTTTGGTCAGCAAAGTATCTTTCTTCTGGATCGTCTCAGCCGGAGATTGTAGCGCAGGAATGCTCAATCCAAATAGCCCGGTCGGCGCATGGTAGCATTTCGGGTAAGACGCTTGTGAACGAAAAACACCTGGGTGAAAAGTCCGCGAAGGCCCTAATCAATATCGCACTGCAACCGCCGCGCCGCGACAATTAAGGCGTGAGCTTATAAGCAACGCCGGCGCCATTCGCGCCGCCTGAGTAAGTGCTTCCGTAAAGGCTACCTCCTTCGAGGATCACGCCGCCGGCGGGGCTAGCTCCGTCCGTAATGTTGAAGGAGAATACTTTTTCCGTCCAGCCTGCTGCCGAGGGCGCCAGTTGAAAGACAACTCCCCACTATGAACTCCCGCCGTTGGATGTGGTGCCGTACAGGTCACCCTTGGAGTCAAAAATCAAGCTTGCCTCGGGAGATAATCCATCGTTGAAGTTGAACGCAAGAAGCACATTTTCGGTCCAATCGGCATTTGATGGAGTGAGTTCAAACACAGTTCCGGCGGGATGGGTGGTATTGCCACCGCTCGACGTCGTGCCATAGAGATTGCCGTTGTTGTCGAACACCAAGCCGGCGTAGGGATAAGCTCCGTCGGCGCAACCCTGAACGGAGCAGAAATTATAGAGCACGCCTTCTGTCCATCCGCCATTCGAGAGAGCGAGCTTGAAGACCGTTCCCGAAGGCTGGGAGCCGTCGCCGCCCCTGTAGGTTGTGCCGTAAAGGTTACCATTGGTGTCAAAGATTAAGCCCGCCACCGGGTAGCTGCCGTCGGTGCAGTGCGTCACGGAGCAAAAGTTGTAAACCACGTATTCCGCCCAGCCTCCGTTTGAGGGCGTGACTTCGTATACGGTGCCGCAGCCGATGAGCTGGCCGTCCTGATCGCACGGGCCCGCGCCACCATAAAACGTGGTGCCGTACAGATTGCCGGATTTGTCGAGAATCACGCTGGCCGTGGGATTGGCGCCATCGGTCCCGCCGCCGAATGTGTACAGTGTCTGATATGTCCAGCCGTCGTTCGCAGGGCTTAACTCAAAAACAGTGCCGCATCCCACGGTTGCGCATCGCGGGTCGCCGGTTTTGCCGCCGTATATCGTAGTGCCGAAAAGATTGCCTTTGCCATCGAGAATCAGCGTAGCTGCGGGATAGGCGCCATCACTGCAGCCGCGAGCGGGGCAAAAGCTGTAAATGACGCTCTCGGTCCAGGCGCCGCCTGACTGCGTTAACTCAAAAACGGAGCCATTGTCATGCGCTCCGCCGACCGATGTTGTGCCGTACAGGTGGCCCGATCCATCAGAAACCAAACCGGCGCGGGAAAATGCGCCGTCGGCGCAGTTCACGGCTTGGCAGAAATTGTGCAGAATACTCTGCGCCGGGGCGGCGACGGCCGAATTAGCGGCCATTGCGCCTGCCATCAAAAGAATCCATATTTTTATTCGCATGGGTTTCTCCTCCTTAGTTTAGCCGGTAAATCAATTCTGATTGCGGCGCGATGCGACCCAAACCGGGTTTCGCATCTCGAATCCTCTTGTTTGCCAGCATACGCCAGTCTACGCTAAAGGCAACGCCAAAATTGGGCAGCCGATCAACCGGATGGCTCATGATAATATTCGGCGAGAAATGCGAATGATAAAAAAGACTACGGCTCCGGACCAATCGCCGGCTCGGAGCGAGTCGCGCGAGGGCACTCCGCTTTCGCGGAGGGCGTGGGGCGCATGGTTACTGAAAGGCGGACTTGCGGGGCTGGCGGGATATGCAGGCTGGAAAATCTTTGGCTCCGGGGGAAAGAAGGAGAAGCCCGAGCCGCCGAACCTGACGGTCGTCGCGGCAACAGCGAATGAAGTGCAGCCGAACAGCGCGAAGACATTCACGTTCGGCCCGCATGAAGCGCTGCTGATTCGCCTGTCCGGCGGCGACTATCGCGCGCTCACCGCCGTCTGCACGCACATGGGTTGCAATGTGCGGTACCTCCCGTCGGTGCAGCAGATATGGTGCCCTTGCCACAAGGGCATATACGACGTGGACGGCGGAGTAGTCAGCGGGCCGCCGCCGCGCCCGCTGCGTCGCTATGCCGTCACGGTTTCCGGCGGCGAGATTTTAGTGTCCAACGGCGCTGATGTGTCCCTGCCAAAAAACTCATCCTCCTGGAGACCTCACCGGAATGCGGGCTAGCAGGCAAGAACGTTCACTGCGCATTGTCAGCTTCGAGTCGCCGGCGGCATTCCGCGGCTGGCTTGCGAAGAACCATGCCCGACCGGACGGTATATGGCTGCGAATCCATAAGAAGCAGTCCAGTAAACTTTCCGTAACCTATGCCCAAGCCCTCGATCAGGCGCTTTGCTACGGCTGGATCGACGGCCAGAAGCAAAAGTTTGACGAAAACTCCTGGCTCCAGAGGTTCACTCCCAGACGGCCTGGAAGCGCGTGGTCGAAGATCAACACTCAACATGCGGAACGCCTGATGAAATCGGGCGAGATGACTCCAGCGGGATTGAAGATCATCGAAGCCGCCAGGCTTGACGGTCGGTGGAAGGCCGCTTATGACTCGCCGGGAAACGCAGCGGCGCCTGAAGATTTTCTGAGAGAGCTGAATAAAAACAGGAAGGCGAAAGCATTCTTCGAGACTCTGAACAGAAGCAATGTCTACGCTATTGTGTATCGGCTTCAGACCGCGAAGAGGCCGGAAACGCGAGCAAGACGAATCCAACAGTTCGTCGCCATGTTGGCGCGGAATGAGAAGTTGCATTCGTGATCGATGTGAGCACACCGATTGTAACCGGGCAGGCGATACCGCCGCGATATGGATATCAGGATTTGGCGGCGTCTTCGGCGGTCTGGTAAGCGTAATAATACTGGCCGTAGGCAGCGTCTTCGGCCGCGCCGTTGAGGACCACGCCGAGCAGATTCTTGCCCTGGAATTCGTCGCAGGCGCGACGCGAGGGTTCCAAAGCCGTGGAACCGGCCTTGACGACAAAAATCACGCCATCGCACATTGCGGCCAGCACGGCCGCGTCGGAAACCGAAAGAACCGGCGGGGAGTCCAGAATAATCCAGTGAAAAAGAGGCGTAAGCCGGGCGAGCAACTCGCGCAGGCGCGCGCTTGCCACCAGCTCCGCGGCGTCGGCGGCGGGTGCACCGCCGGGAATCAGGAAGAGATTTTCCACTGGGCCGCGCTGAATGATGGGCAGTGGGTTTTCTTCGCCGCTGCGCAGAAAATCGGCCAGTCCGGGCGAGCTTGGCGCGCCCAGCAGCACATGTTGGCGCGGACGGCGCAAATCGGTGTCAATCAGCAGGACGCGCTGGCCGCTCTGCTGCGCCAAAGCTTGCGCAAGATTGCCGGAGATGAACGTCTTGCCTTCGCCGGGAACCGCGCTGGTGACGAGCACGGTGCGGAGAGGGCGGTTGGATTGAATCTGCCGCAGCCGGGCACGCAATGTACGAAACTGCTCGGCATTAAGAGTCGAACTGGCCACGCCTTCGGCGAAAACGCACATGGCCGGATTGAGATTCCATCCCGGCTCGGAGCAATTAGCCGCCAGATCCCCCAGGCGCAGCATCTCGTCGGAGACAGCGGCCGGCTGCGAAGGGAAATGCAAGTTGTCCCTCAGAGCGGATCCCGGCACGGGCGGCTGCGGCGGCAAGTACGGCGGCGCATCGAACGTTCCATGAGAGCCGGAGGCCTTTTCCCGCTCGGCTTTTTTCAAGGCGTCGTGTATGCGGCTCATGGCTTGTCTCCGCCGGATTCCTTGGCGCGCACTTCATCGCGCAGGCGATCGAGCAATTGAGTCAGCAACGCATCGCTCGCCGTGGTGCGGCGGGGCTCGGCAAAGGGGCGAGGTGCCACGGTCGGCTCGAGCCGGTCAAAGTGATATTCGTGGCTGGCTTCGTCCACGTGGGCGACCAGGACCGGCCGTTGATTTTCAACGTAGGCGGTGATCAGGGCGTGCTCGCAGACCAGGTTCGCGACGCGAGGAATTCCGCGCGAGTGGCGATGAACGGCATCCATGGCCTCGGGTGAAAAAATGGGGTCACCGGTGGCCCCGGCAATGCGCAGCCGTTCCAGGATGTATCCGTGCATTTCCTCCAGCGTGAGCGGCGTCGTTTTCAAGCGCAGCGTGATGCGCTGCAGGAGTTGCCGCAATTGAGGCGCCTGCAGCTTCTCGTCGAGTTCGGGCTGGCCCGAGAGGACGATCTGCAGAAGCTTCTCCTGCGACGTTTCCAGATTGGTGAGCAGCCGGATTTCCTCGAGAACCTCGAACGACAGATTTTGCGCCTCGTCCACAATGATGACCGCGGTCTGCCCGGCGCGATAGCGTTCCAGAAGCCACTGATTCAGGCGCATCACGGCCTGGCTTTTCATGCGCGAATCGCAAGGGATTTCAAAATCGTTGAGGATGAAATCGAAAAGCTGGCTGGTGGTGATCCGTGTATTGAAAACAAAAGCGGTGGCGACGCGGCGTTCGCGCAGCCAGTCCAGAAGACGATTCAACAACGTGGTCTTGCCCGTGCCGACTTCCCCGGTCAGCAGCAGAAATCCTTTGCGCGTCTCGATTCCGTACGTAAGGCCCGCCAGCGCCGACTGCATCGCGGCGGTGGGGAAAATATAGCGCGGGTCAGGATTGACGTTGAACGGATTTTCGCGCAGGCGAAAGAAATTCTTGTACATGGAAACTAAGCCTTCAGCCCGATGGTGCGCCCGCCGGAAGAATTGCCGCGAGACGCTCTCGAATTCCCCGCATGGGGCACGAAATTGGAAACCAGCGCCAAGACCGGCACCTGGAGCAAAATCTCGACGTCGCGTTCGGTGTATAGCGCCGTATCCCGCTGCACTTGCAACAGGAGAAGACCGAACGCCAGCACGATCCCGCCGCCAAATCCGCCCAGGGTGAAAAGCGAGCGCTTGGGAAAATCGGGCCTCCGAGGTAGGTTGGCGGGGTCCAGCACCTTGAACTGCTCGCCGCCTTGCCCCTGCTGCAGTTCCGCCGACATGGCGGAATCCTGGCGCTTCTTCAGGATATCGTTGTAAGCGTCGAGCGCGGACTGGTAGTCCTGCGTGACCGCCTTGAAATCCTGCGCGACCAGGGGGCTGGCCTGTACGCGCGATTCCTGCATGCGAATCTGCGACTGGACTTCCTCCTGCTGCTTTTTCGCCGCGGCCACTGCGAGATCATCGCGGCGAACCTGTGCGCGCAATTGCTGTATCTGCTGAGGCTCGGCCTTGGAGGATGACGCGGCGTTTTCGGGAGCGGAGTTGGCAGCCTGCCCGGCGGCGGCCTGCTTCTGCTGGAGCTGCGCGATATCGTTCTTCAGCCGCACAACGTCGGGATAGGAATCGGTATACTGCGCTTGCAACGTAGCGAGTTGCTCCTGCAGGCTTTTCAGTTTTTTCTCGACTGAAATGGGGTCGTCCTCGCGTTGAGAACTCTTCCAGGACGTCAACTGCTGCGCCAGCAGAGATTCAGAGAAGGCCTTGTCTTCCTCAGCCCGGCTATAGGCTGCCGAGGCGGACTGAAGCTGGGTGTTCAATCCCATCAGGAGGCTCAGGTTGGCCTGCTCCTCGTCGGGGAGAGAGCCGGCATTGCGGCGCTGCAGATCGGACATCTTGGCATTCTGCGCATCCAGGTTGGCCTTGGCTGTGGCCAGCTGCTGAGTAAGAAATTCCGTGGTCTCGCGGCCCTGCGATTCCTGGTGGGAGAGGTCCTGCTCCATGAACATGGAGGTAAGGCTGGTGCATATCTGCTGCGCCAGGCGCGGATCATCGAACGTGACGGTGACGGTAAAACCCGGCAGGGTCCGCTCATCGGTGCCCGGCATGGCAGGCAACGCGGCAACCTCAACGGCACTGCGCAGGCGGTCCACCAGGTCAGGCATGGGCGCGCTGTGAATTTCACCGGGAAATAGATTCAATTGCTGGATGACTGCGGCGAGACGCGTCCGGCTGGTGAGTTGCTCGCGCAAGGAAGCCAGCCGTGCATTCACGTCATCGGCGGCGCCTTCCTTCAAATAGCTGATCGCGGCGGGCTGCTGCACCAGGACGGTGGTCTGCGACTTATAGCGCTTCGGCAGGATCGAGGCCAGCGTCAGGCCGACGACCGCGCCCAATACAGCGCCAAGAACCACCACCCACCAGCGCTGGCGGAGAATCGCGACGTAGTCCCGAATGCTGAGTTCTTTTTGTGCCATCGTGAAATGTCGCCCTTGGCCCGTGCTCTTACTGCAAACGAATCGGGTCGGCGTGCCAGCCGAACGTGATAAAAATCTGTTGCCGCAGGAGGACTCCCTGGCAACCGGGCGTCGTGCAGGCGGGAACAGAGGAATCCTGATTCTGGTAAGTATAACCGAGGCTGAATGCCACATTACGGCCCACATTGCGGCTCAACCGCGCGGTAATAAAATAGGTATCGTAAGAAGGAAGAGAAGCCTCTCCCGGTGCGGTCTGCGAAATCGCGCGGTTCCAGGCATAACCGCCCGCCAATGTCCCCAGCCAAAAGCGGGTTAGATGGCGGCCCACGCTCCCCTGCAGCAGGTCGGCTTCCGCGCCCGTCAACAGGCCGCTGCCGGCGCTGATTCCATGAGTATAGCCGAGACCCAAATTGTTTCTTGCGCCTTGCCAGGCAAGTTGCGCGGACGCTCCCACCGAGACGCGCGATGAATTGGTGGAACTGAAACCCTGAAATGTATCCACTTCCGGCCCGGCAGCGCCCTGAAACACCAACTTGCCCGTGATGTTTCGGCTGTAGGCCATCTGCACGAGATTATCGTTAATGGATTCGGAAAGCCCGGTGAATCGCAGCGCCTGATACCGATAGAGAACGGCGACCGTGTCGCGGGGGCTGATCTGGTGATTGTAACCACCGACAAAAAAAACATTCCAGTTGTTGATGAATCCGGAATCCTGAAAATCGAGCAATCCATATCCGCCGGCCAACGTGATCGAAGAGCGCGCGCTGGTCTGATAGTCGTATTGCGCGGCGACGGTATTGCTGATGCGCGTGCCCGCGCCGGTGAGGATGCTCTGGTTGGGAAGAAAGGCCTCCTGCAGCACGGAAAAACTGGCTCCCAATTCCCCACCCAGTCCCAAAGCGCCGATGTCCTCGCCGCCCGCAAAACCGAAGGGAGATTCGGGCAGGTAAGTAAATTGATCCGCAAACAGCAGCCGCGAGCGCGACCAGCGGAACAACTGCGAAGCGCCCAATTCCTGTACGGTGGAATCCAGCGCGCCGCCCTCGGGCGAAAATGACCGGCCACCGTAATAGTTAATGTACGAATTGGAACCGGAGGATTCGCGATCCAAGGTCAGGCCCCCAAGAAGGTAAGTGACGCTGGCCAGGCCGTTTTGAGTTCCGCCGAGCTGGCTAAGTCCGTTGGTATCCACGACCTCGTTCACGGCCACGCTGGGAACCAGGTAATTCCTGGCCCAAGGATACTCTCCGATGGTTTGATCCTGAATTCCGGCCAGCGGGCGATAAACCGCGATGGGTTGTAAATCGCGCGCCGGCTGGCTTTCCGAATTCTGGGTATCCGACCCATTCGGGTTTTCCGGAGAGATGGCGAGCTCCGGGGAGAGAGACTGGTCTCGCGGGGTCGCCTCAGTGGCTGGCTGCCGCGCTTCGGTGGTGGGCGCGTTTGCGGGCGGAGTGGTTTCTTGTGCGCGCGACGCGGCCGCGCACAGGCACCATGCCAGCAATCCCACACATATTCGCACCGCCTTCGTGATGGACATGACGGAGCCGGTTAGGGGACGACGATGGTGTCGCCACCCTGCAGAATCACGTCTTGCTCAGGGTGATTGCCGTCCACGACTTGTTTGTAGTTGAAGAGAAGCTTCGTTTGATGGCCCTGTTCGCGGCGCAGCACATAGATCTTTTTCACATTGGCGAACTGGGAGAACCCGCCCGCGCTGGAGAGAGCCTGCAAAACGGTCATCTGTGGCAGGAGCGGATAGGCGCCCGCGCGCATCACCTGGCCCATGATGTAGACGCGCCGGCTGTTCATTTCCGTCACGATGACGGTTACCTGAGGGCCGGTGATGAATTTTGCCAGGCCCTGGGTAATCTCGCTCGATAGTTCCGTCGGCGTCAGGCCTCCGGCCTGCACGTCATTGAGCAGAGGTAGCGAGATTTTTCCGTCCGGGCGCACGGGAACGGTGCGGGAAATATTCGGTTCCTTCCAGACATCAACGTTAAGGACGTCAAGCGGTCCTATTTTGTAACTGGCATCGTAGGCAGGCACGGCGAGGTTGGCTGCTGCGCTCCCCGCATCCGGGGCTACGCTCCCCGCGGATTGTCCCCGGACGGCAATACTTGTGCAAAAAACCACAAGCAGGACCGTGAACGCTTTAAGGCGAATATTCATAAGCTCTCTCCGTGCTGCATAAGTTGCACTGGGAAAAGGGGAAGGGGCATTGCCCCCCAGGTGGAGCCATTCTACAACACCCCGGCCTTTTCGTTCCGCCATTTATGATTTCGGTTGCTTGGCGAAGAATTCCTGCTGCGCCTTCGCGATTTCCTCCGGCGTCAGGTTGCGGACTCGCGTGGCGATGGACCAGCGATGTCCGAAGGGATCCATTACCTGGCCGAAGCGATCGCCCCAGAACATATCGGACATCGGCATCGCCGGCTTGGCGCCCGCGTTCACGGCTTGCTGGAATGTCGCGTCGGCGTCATCGACGTAGAGGTAAATGGACATGCTGATTCCGCCGCCGGTCGATTGCGGCGAATGTGATCCGTACTCCGGAAATTCATCGGCCAGCATGATGGCGCTATCACCGATGCGAAACTCGGCGTGCATCACTTTGCCGTCGGGCCCTTTGGCGACACCCATAATCGTGGCCCCAAACGCGTTCTTGTAGAATTCCAGCGCCTTGGGGGCATCGCGCACGATCATGGCTGGAGTCACCGTGTGGAGTCCTTCGGGAATTGCCTTTACTTTTTCTGCCATATTCATTGCTCCTTTGGTATTCGGCGCACCGCGCGCCGATGGATTTGGGATTTCGTTTTGCCCTGCTGGTTTCACCGAGGCGGCGAAACCGTCACTCCTGAAACGTCACGCACACGCCATTGGGGGCTATTGCGCCGAATTCTTTTGTGCCCCAGGGCTTCGTTTGCAACGGGCCGTTGGGATGCACCGTGCCGCCGCGTTTCTGGTATTCGGCGTACATGGCCTCAATGCCTTTCACGGCGATTCGCACCATGGTCTGGTCGCCGACCTTCCGCGCGAGCGCTTTGTCGTCCATGCCGGCTATATGCAGATAAGCGTCGCCGCGATGGATACCAACATATGTCGGCGGAGTGCTGTCGCGAAAAGTTTCCGTGAATCCGCAAACTTCCGTCCACCATTTCAGCGATTCCGCGGTGTCGGCAGCCGGCAGAACGGGAGTAGCGCCTACGATGATTGGTTCCATTGGCAAAGCATAAGCGAATCGTGCGGAATTGTCGAAGCGTCCGGATACGCGTCCGCCGGCGAAGTTTACAGGCCGGCCAGCAGATGGCCTAGTTTATCGCGCTTGGCGCGAAGGTAGCCGCGGGAAACGCGGCTGACTCGCGGCTGGCACGGCACGCGCTCGATCACACGAATTTCCGCCTGCTCGAGCTGGCTGACCTTGTCCGGATTGTTGGAAAGCAGCCGGACGCGGCGCACGCCCAATTTCTTCAGGAGGGCGGCCGAAAACCCGTAATCGCGCGAATCGGCGGCAAAGCCGAGCTTGCGGTTGGCTTCCACGGTATCCATTCCACCGTCCTGCAATTCGTAGGCGCGCAGCTTGTTCATCAAGCCGATGCCGCGGCCTTCCTGCGGAAGATAGAGAAGAATTCCGGCGCGGGTTTTTTGAATCTGGCGCAGCGAATATTCCAGTTGCGCACGGCAATCACAGCGCTCCGATGCCAGCGCGTCGCCCGTCAGGCATTGCGAATGGATGCGCACCAGCGGAGCGCCGCGCGCAATATTCCCATGGACCAGCGCCACGGCTTCCTCCGCGGGCCCGTTGCCCTGCATGCCCAGCACGACGAAGCGCCCGAAGCGCGTGGGAAGCTCGGCGCGAGCCACGATGCGCGGAGGCACTGATTTTTTCTTCCTGCTTATTTTTGCCATTGCGAATTCCGCATTATAGCAGCCTGTCCTGCGCACCGCTTTACATGGACGCGTCTCCCGGCTACTGTACCCTTTCGCATCCATCGCGCGCGAATCCATGCCTGTCCTGGCCAAAGATGTTTTCTTCACGCTCCTGCTGAAGGTGGGTTGGGCGGCTTCGCTGGCGGCGTTGCTGGCGCGTTCCGCGACGTTTCGCCGCATTCTTTTCACCGAGCAGCGCGATTCCGACCAGAAAGTACAGTTACTGCTGTTTTTTACGCCGCCTTTGGCTTTGGGAATCCTGATGCGGCTGGGCGGCTACCCTTTTGCCGACCTGATGCTCGAAGGCGCAATGGTGATGGGCCTGCTCGGCGGACGCATGGTCGGCCTGCTGGGCGGCGCGCTGATCAGCCTGCCGGCATTCATGCATCATGAATGGCTGTCGTCGCCGCTGGCCGCGCTGATCGGACTTCTCGCCGGAGTCATCCGCGAAGTCATCCCCAACAAGGAAGACATCTGGGATTTCGGCCCGTTCCTGTTTCTCAACATTCCCACGTCGCTGATTCGCCTGCTGCGCGACCGGCGATTCCAGTGGGCCATGCTGCCGCTGGGCGCATGCGCGTTTTTTGTGCTGGGACGCGAAGCTCTGGCGCATTTCGTTCCCGCGCGCTGGCTCTTCACCATCGCGCCCGGAAATCCGTGGATGATTCTGCTGGTGGTGCTGGCCAGCATCATGGCCGTGGCCGTACCCATCAAAATCTGGAACAACACGCGCATCGAAATGAACCTCGAGCAGAATCAGCAGCTATTGCTCAAGGCTCGCATTGACGCGCTCTCCGCGCAGATCAATCCGCATTTCCTTTTCAACACGCTGAACACCGTTTCGTCGCTGGTGCGTTACGATCCCGACCTGGCGCGCGGGGTGGTTGTAAAACTTTCCAGTATTCTGCGCCGCCTGCTGCGCAAGCATGAGACGTTCGTCCCCCTGCGCGACGAGCTGACCTTCATGGACGATTATCTCGACATCGAGGTGGCGCGCTTCGGCGTGGATAAGCTGCAAATTTTCCGCGAAATCGAGCCGGATACGCTGGACGCGTTCGTCCCCAGCATGTTGCTTCAGCCCATCGTCGAGAACGCGCTGAAGCACGGCCTTTCGCCGCTGCTCGAGGGCGGGCAGATTATTCTCCGCGCGCGCCGCAAAGATGGCCTGCTCTCCATTGATATAGAGGATAACGGCGCGGGCATTCCCGAAGAGCGCCTGGCGCGCGTCTATGCCGAGGGAATCGGCATCAGCAACGTCCAGGAGCGCCTGCGCCTGCTCTACGGCGACCAGTTCCGCATGGACATTCGCAGCCGCCAGGGCCACGGTACCCAGGTCCACATCGAAGTCCCCGAACTGGCCGAAAACTCCCCGGAATAATCGCGGGACAGTCAGTCATTGGACGCCCCGTGCTTGCGGAAGTAGTTATTTCGAGACTTGCGCCGTCGGCGAGATTTCGAAGGCCACGCCGCCGCCGTATTGGCCGCCGCCACCCGTTGTGCCATAGAGGTTGCCCTTGCTGTCAATCAGCAGACCGGCATTCGGCTCCACTCCGTCCGCGCCATCGAACGCCTGCAGCACGGCATATTCCCATGTTCCATTCTGCTGCGGCTTCATTCCGTATACTACTCCATTCTCGCCATCCCCGCCGAGCGGCGTCACGCCGAACATGTCTCCCTGCTTGTTGAATGCGACCCAAGTCTCGGGATCGATTCCATGCGCCCCGCCGTCTCCGCCAAAATTCCAGAGGACTTGTTCGTTGATGGTGTTGCCCGAGCCTCGCGTCAATTCAAACACGGTGCCACAGCCGCCTGTCTTTGCACATTTACTGCCACCGAATTTTGTGACGCCGTACAACCCGCCATCATGGAACGTGAGGCCTCCGATGGGTTGGCTGCCATTTAGGCCAGAGAGGTCAAAAAGGTCAACTTCGTTCCACTGGCCGTTCTGCCCCGGCTGAAGCGCAAACACCCTCCCGCAACATTGACCTGAGGGGGCTTTTTTGTACCAGCGGGAGTGAGAGAGAATTCACTCAGGAGGGACGCTGGTATGGCCATGAAGAAGCACAAGCCGGAGCAGATTGTAGCGTTGCTGCGGCAGATCGAAGTGGG
>Ga0302326_10011374_pt1 | contig 19180 bp, 17 predicted proteins | sample Palsa_T0_3_FD_202264 | JGI IMG/M metagenome (GOLD analysis project Ga0302326, IMG submission 202264) | Peat permafrost microbial communities from Stordalen Mire near Abisko, Sweden - Palsa_T0_3 | ecosystem: Environmental > Terrestrial > Soil > Palsa > Peat permafrost | place: Sweden: Abisko...
CGCGATATATGGTCAGCGCTCGCTGTAACTCCGGCAGTGCACCGGCCGCATCCGGTCCAATGTTGCCCAGCGCGGCGGCGGCGCTGCGCAACACGTAAGTCTGCTCAACAGTCGCTAATAAGCGCTCGCCCAGAGCGGGGACGGCTGCCTTCGCCGCTGGCCCGATACTTCCGAGGGCATCTGCGGCGGGCGCTCGCACATAAGCTACGGGATCATTCAATGCCTGGATCAGTTCGGGAACTGCATCCACGGCCTTCGGCCCGATCGGCCGCAGAGCCACGGCGGACAAACTGCGCACCCTGGGGTCCGGGTCCGCCACAGACCTTCTCAGGCCAGAAACGGCGCCGGTAGACGATGCCGTCACAATCCATGTAGGACCAACCGGGCCGGGCCGATTCGGATCACCGCTCCGGTCCTCCACCGCGGGCAATGGCTAAGAGCCGCTGCTTCAGCACCCACTCTGCCGGACCCTTGCCGTGTGATTCCAGCCACCGCCGGAAATCCTTCATACGCACCCTGTGCTCGACGGCTGGATGTCTAACACGCACCTTCAACTCGGAGGCCCTCGCGATCTCCTCGACCCAGGTGTCCCCGCGCATAATCGCCAGCGCCTGCGCTACCGCTTCGTACAACGATTCCGCAGTGACCTCGACAGCGTGTTCAGTGCCGGCGAGGTCGCGACATGAGACCAGGCAGGAACGGAGGGCCATGCCAAGCCCACGTCTGCAGCGGCATGCGCGGCGGGCTGCTTGCCAGCATTGGCGCTTGCGGGCGACCCTGAGTGCGTCCAGTCCACAAATGGCGCGAGGAAAGAACCGGCGAAGGAGGATCTTCGTTCTGGCTTCATATCTCCGATCGCGAAACCACTTGGAGTTACAGCCAGCGTTCTAACCAATACTGGAAAGAAAAAGCCGTTCATCTCCCCTGGGCAGATGCGTTGACCTTTTGGGGACTCCGTAACATGTCCGCCAAGGGGTTCACCCTGGCTAGTCAAAAGATTTTGCGGAGCGAGACCATAGAGCTGGAGGGCCATAATCGCGATTGCTGGGTAGTGGAGAACGAAATGACATTACCCTCACTACCCTCACCCCTCCCGGAATTTGTCTCGACCGCTTGGCTCGACAAGGAAACTGGTATCGCCCTGCAATCGGTTGACGCGTCGGGCGGGAACGGTAAATCAACCACAAGAACAGCCCACCTCGAACTGGATGTGCCACTGCCCGATTCATTGTTCGTGTTTACGCCGCCGCCGGGCGCGAAGCAGATGGAATGATGTCCGGGTTCCCTTCGGAATCGGCGCAGGACGAGCCCGTGCGAAAGCATCTCCGTCTCGCGATCGGCCCAACCAGATCTCGCTGAAAACGCGCGGTCTCGCGGGTATCGTATCGAATCGCCTAGCCATAATTCCAGATTGATGCGCAGCGCGGTACGCTCGCTCGCTTTGCTGGACTATGACAGAAAGACGGTCTTCCTGACCCTCTGCAAGCACAAACCCGCCGGCGATAGCACCGGCCCCGATACGTTCCGGACCCGTCCACTCCCGGACCGGATCGAACGCGGCAACCTTGCGCCGTTGGCGGTCGCTCGACCGACGGAAGCGCGTACGCCAAAGCCCATCATCCACCACCCGCTTTCCGCCGCCCGTGCTTTGTGCGCCGCCTTCGTCGCCGTCCACGATGCGCCGCTCATCGGCCAACGCGCCGCAACGCGCCGGCGCATCGCAACGGATCGGCCCGCTCGAGGCTTCCGCGCACATTGATGGAGACGGCGAATTCGATGGCTGCGGAAAATCGCTTGGCCATCGAGCAGGAGCGTGAACTCCGCAGGCAGCAACGGCATGAACGGGGTCGCTGTAACCAGGCGAATGAAGGTTCTGTTTGCTAGGACCTCCACCCCGAACCCGCAATTCAGCGCGCCTCTGATCTCAACATCAATCCCGGTGGCGGGGTTATGCACCGGCCACTCAACTGGAGGCACGTGAAACGCAGCCCCCAATTAGCTGGCCTGATAGGCTTGTCGCACCCGGTCCAAGGCCATTTTGGGATTAGGGCCATATTCATTTGCATCCGGCTGGCTATCCAAACAGAGAAAGACCAAATTGACAATCGGAAGAAGTACCCACCATCCGCTTCGCCCAGTATCATGCATCCTTCGAACCGCAACCGCAATACCGGGAATCAATACTGCCAGGCTGTAAGCAACAGTTGCGGCGTTGCTTAAGGTGGTGCCCACGCCGAGGATGCCTCCGAGGAAGCCCGTCACCAAGCCCAGGATGAAAGACACGATGAAGTTGAACAGAGCGAACATCCAGTATTCTTTTCGTCGCGCTCTCCCACTGAATACAGCGTATTGTTGCCATACGGCCAGATACCAACTCATACTCAATCTCCTTTCACTTTGTGTTAGACGAGCAGGCGTTGCACATCGCAGCCTTAGACTCTGCTCGATACATATTCAACCCGCATCAGTCGACGCTTTAAGTTGTTGACTTCGTTGCCAACAATGAATAGTGATAGTTTCATGTCAAGTGTTTCAATATTCTGCGTGCTCATCCCAGCTCTGCAATCCGGTGCCCTGCTTGGGAAGTGCGACGAACCCGCGGAAAATTTTGTGGAGCCGACGGGATCCGAGCCGGTAACCGAACTACTACTCCGCTGGAGAGCCGGAGGAGGTGCTGCGGCATTCTTACTGCTGTCGGATTGGTCCTGATAGTGAAACGAACTCTTTCCAAGCGACACTATTGAATGTAGGTGATGAATTGGCCAACGAGCCGGAAACGGCGGGCCGTGGGATCGAGTATGCGGCAAGAAAGAGGTAACATGTTTCGAACGAAGGTAACGCATACGGGACTTTGTGCAAATCGCCAGGAGCGCCGCTGCCACGCAAGAAATGCAATGGAAGCGTTGAGAGTGCTGGTCGCTGTGGTCATCCTGTCTGTGTCCGCTTCCTGGATCGCATACGGCGCACCCCCCCGATCCGTGCGTCCGAGCGCAGGCACGGGCTCTACGACAGTGACGCTTGGTTGGGACAAACAGCGGCTATTCTTCGTGGTCATGCTGGTGCGGTTGCAGCCACATCCTTCAGCCAGCGTGCGTCTGAGTCATAGTGACCCTATGGAACTGGGAAAGGTTATCGACGCTCTCTACGACAGTGACGTCCGGCGCAACCCTCGGTCCGCAGTGGAGAGGTCGAGCTGAAGGCGAGTGTGGATTTCGCCAGGCAGTCCAATCCACAGAAATTACGCGTCTAGAGATCGAAACTGTTCCAGTTCAACCTGGAAAGCCGAGGATCTCATCGCCCACCATCGTTAAATCCGGTCTACTCAGGACGCGATGTCTTTCCGGAATGAGAGAATGGGTAACAGCATGAACAAGACCTGTTCTTCTATCCAAAAGAGCGCAAGGCTGTTAGCACTCGCTTTGCTTGCGAATCTGCTGCCCTATTCTCCGGCCCGCGCCGCCGACACCCCTGGAACGAATTGCCCGGCCGCATTCCGGCCCTACTCCTCGGCCGGAACTCCGCTTCTCGATCTGCTGATTAATCCCGCGACGAAAGAGTTGGTCGACCGCGATCTCCCGGGCTTTCTTGCCGGGCTACCCCCCATGCTGGCCAAGCCATCGCCTCCTACGCTCGCAGATATTCTCACGATCCGCACGCTGGCATCCGAGTTCGCGCCGCTTCCGGCGACCGCTCTCGACAAGCTGGACAAAGATTTGGCACTCGTCCCACTCACGCAGGAAACGGCAATCGCCCGTTGCGCGCTGATCAAGGATACGCGCTTCGAGTTGGGCCGCTCCGGGAAATCCGTAAACTTGCAGTTCCGGGCTGAGTTGTTCAATTTGTTGAACATCGTCAACTTCGGATTGCCGTCCAATATCATCACGGGATCGGGGTTTGGAATCATCAACCGGACTGCGGGCAACTCGCGGCAGGTGCAGTTCTCACTGAAGGCGATGTTCTGAGATACATTGCTACACTTAGGGCGAGTGGCTTATCAGCACTGTTGTGGCTGAGGAAGAGGTCGATATTCTTTTCCACGAGGTTACTCCGACTAAAATCGGATCATTTCTGGGAATCATGAAGGCGGATCCGTTGTGGGACTGGGCGGCAGACGTCCGAATCGTCGACCGTCCGGGAGCTTTCCGGATGAGCGAGAAGTCGGAGGTGCGTCGAAGCGTTTGCGACGGGTGGCGGGCAGGGGCCACCAGCGCACCGGTTGCCTGGATACGCGGCGGTGCGCGGCCCGTCCGCTTCAAGCCGGTCTTTGGTGAGGTCGGGCGCGCCGAATTGCGGCGCTTGGAAGATCCGGCATTGCCGGGATCCACGCCGGGCGGCGGCGCCTTCGGCAATGGCACAATCTTCGCCATCCAACCATAGCTCATTAATCCGGTATGGCCGTGGCGGGACCTGATCCAATCATTCTCCGAAATGTAGTGCCTGCGGGCTCGCCCTACTACTAAGCCACGTCTGAGTCTTTGTGCCAGGCTCGCTGAAGGAGAATGGCGGTAAAATGGATCTCAACCATGCCTGATCGCAACCGCTCGTTGTCGAGTGCTGTCCTTGCTGTTGCAGTTCTGTTAATCGCTGCTCCACTCCGCGCGCAGGATTCAGGTTCCGATCGTCTCAAGCTGTTCGAAGAAAAAATTCGCCCAGTGCTGGCCGCGCGCTGCTATGTCTGCCATAGCACGAAGGCGGCGAAGGTGCAGGGTGGTCTGCTCCTTGATTCACAAACCGGTCTGAAACGGGGCGGCAACTCGGGCGAAGTGATCGTTCCCGGCGAGCCGGACAAAAGCCTGCTTGTGCGCGCGCTGCGCTATCAAGACAAGGATCTCCAGATGCCTCCGGGCAAGCCACTGCCGGTCGAAGTCGTGGCGGTTTTTGAGACTTGGATTCGCGCAGGCGCCGCCATGCCAGACGACGCCATTGCGGTAAAGTCGGTCGATCAGAGGAAACAGTTCTGGTCGTTTCAACGACCCAAAGATCACGCTCCGCCCGAAGTAACGCGGAAGGATTGGGCGCGCAGCGACATTGACCGCTTCATCCTCGCGAAGCTTGAAGAGAAGGGCTTGACTCCCTCCCCTCCAGCCGATTCACGCACCCTGATCCGCCGTGTCTATTACGATTTGACTGGACTGCCGCCTACTGCCGAAGAGTCGGACGTTTTCGCGGCTGACAAGTCGCCGGGCGCTTACTCCAAATTAGTTGATGGTCTGCTGGCGTCGCCCCGCTATGGCGAGAGATGGGGCCGGTTGTGGCTCGACGTGGCTCGTTATTCAGATGCGCGCAATGTTGGAGAGCGCTTCGCCTACTCGTATACATATCGTGATTGGGTGATTCGTGCGCTGAATGAAGATATGCCCTATGACCAGTTCTTGACCCAACAACTGGCGGCAGATCGCATCCGGGGCAATGATCCGCAGAATTTGGCGGCGCTTGGATACCTGAGTCTGGGACGCGAATTTCCCAAAACCTTTCCGGAGACCGTAGACGATCGCATCGACGTCGTCGCACGTGGGATGCTGGGCCTTACAGTTGCATGCGCCCGTTGTCACGATCATAAATACGATCCGATCCCCACCAAAGATTACTATTCGTTCTATTCGATTTTTTCGAACATACGCGAGCCGCAAGATCTGCCCCTTCTGCAGACGAGCAACAGGAAAGGCGAGGCTGACCAGATCTATGGCGATCGGCTTGCGCGCATCCGAAAGGCTGATGCGGACTATCGAGAACATCGGTTAGTGGTCTTGAACGATTTTTCCAAGACGCAGATAGCCGAGTATCTTATAGCGGTACGCGATTCCGCGAAAATGCGGGCTACCGAGGTAGAAGATTTGATCAAAGAGCGGCAGCTCAATCTCTACGTGCTAGGCCGCTGGAGGGATTATCTGGGCGATTCGCGGATGAGTGTGCAGCGGGTATTCGGTTTGTGGAATGCAGTTGCGGCAGTTTTGGATAGCGAGTTCGCGAAGAAGTGGCCAGGAATCCGGGCGGCGCAATCCGCCGGGAACCCGCTGGTCCTTGCAGAGTTCAAAACGGAGCCGGCGAGCATCAAAGAGGTTGCAGCGCGATACGCCGCATTGCTGGTCCGCTATGATTCGTCCCTGCCGTTTTCAGATACCCAGAAGGAAAATCTGCGCATGGCTCTCCGTGGCGATGGAGCGCCGGTCAACGTGCCGCTCAGCGACTTCGATTTGGTGATGACTGAAGGGGACCGGAACAATACTATCAACTTCAAAAATCGCTACGACATCATGCGTGCCCTCTATGCCTATGACGGCGGTGCGCCACGCGCCATGGTGGTGGAGGACGTTCCCAAACCGCAGCCGGCACACGTATTTGTGCGCGGGAATCCGAATAACCCCGGCATCGAAACGCCAGCGCATTTCCTGAGTTGTCTTTCGGCGGGTGAGCCCGAGAATTTTACCGATGGCAGCGGTCGCCTGGATCTGGCAAAGGCGATAGTGAGCAAGGATAATCCATTGACCGCCCGAGTTATAGTGAACCGCGTATGGATGCACCATTTCGGTGCGGGCATTGTGCGCACGCCAAGTGATTTCGGTCTAAGAGGCGACTCGCCCACTCATCCGGATCTACTTGATTATCTGGCGGTCAGGTTCATGGAATCCGGCTGGTCGCTCAAGAAGTTGCATCGCATGATCATGCTTTCGGCCGCCTACCAACAGAGCAGCGCGGACAATCCCGAGGCGCGAAAGCAAGATCCCGAAAATCAATTGATCTGGCGCATGAATCGGCGGCGTCTCGATATCGAGAGCCTTCGCGACTCCGTTCTAGCCGCTTCGGGTCAACTAGAGAACAAGCTCGGCGGCGTGCCCTTCGCACTTACCGCCAGCCCGACCGTTCCGCGCCGGACAGTCTATGGCTACATTGAGCGCGGACGCATTCCCGGATTGCTCGCAGCTTTCGATTTCGCTATTCCCGATCAGCATGTTCCGCTGCGCTATACGACGACGGTGCCCCAGCAAGCGCTCTTTCTCCTAAACAGCTCCTTTATGGCGGAGCAAGCCGTGCGTCTGGCAAGCAGGGCCGAGGTCGCGGCCGAGAGTGACCCCCTGAAACGAGTCGAGCGTCTGTATCGGATCGCATTAGGGCGCGATGCGACGCCGCGTGAGATCTCGGTCGGTTTGAAATTCATCAATTTCGGCGGGGAACCTGGTCCGGCAGCAAATGACCTCTTGCCCTGGCAGTACGGCTTAGGCGAATACGATTCCACGACAGACCGGGTGAAGACGTTCGCGCCATTCCGTGTTTTCACGGGTGATTTCTGGCAGGGTGCGTCGATGCTTCCCGATTCCGTGACCGGAAAGGCAAAGCTGGGCGCCGATGGCGGTGAGCCAGGAGACAATCCGCGGCAATCGGTCGTCCGTCGATGGACCAGTCCTGCTAAAGGCACGGTATCGATCGAGGGCACGCTTCACCACGACCAGAACAGCCTGAGAAATTTTGGGGACGGCGTTCGGGCTCGCATTGTTTCAAGCCGACACGGTGAACTGGCGTCTTGGAACGTGAATGGATCGAGCGCGGAAACAAATCTGAACGGAATCGACATCGAAAAGGGCGACACCCTGGATTTTATTGTCGATGGCCGGGCGGATAGCGAAAACGATGGTTTCCGATGGGCTCCCACTATCAAGATGATCGGATTGAATGAGAACGCGCCAAAGGCAACGGCCTGGAGTGCGAAGGACGATTTTCGCGGTCCCACACCGCGGCCGTTGACCGTTTGGGAGCGCTATGCGCATGTGCTTCTCGAAACAAATGAATTTGCCTTTGTCGACTAGCAAGGAAGAGGACCAATCATGAAGTTTCAAGAAAGATTATTCACTCGCCGGGAGCTGTTGCAACGGACAGGAATGGGTATGGGCGCGGTGGCCCTTGCCGGACTGATCGGCGACACTGGCCTACTGCGAGCGAATACGAGCGGTAGTTCGGTGAACCCGCTCGCCCCCAAAGCTCCTCCTTTCCCGGCCGGAGCAAAGCGCGTGTTGCACCTTTTTATGAATGGCGGCCCATCGCACGTCGACACCTTTGATCCGAAACCCTCGCTGACTAGGTTTTCCGGTAAGGCGATTCCGATTACGCTCAAGACCGAACGACGCACCGGTTCTGCATTCGGATCGCCGTTTGCATTCAAGAAGTACGGCCAGTGCGGAACTGAAGTCAGCGAGATCTTCTCGAAGGTTGCCGAACATGCTGACGATTTATGCGTGATTCGGTCCATGTGCAGCGATATCCCTAACCACGAGCCATCGCTGATGATGATGAACTGCGGCGAGACGCGCCAGGTTCGGCCGAGCTTCGGGTCATGGATCACGTACGGCCTGGGCTCCGAAAATCAGAATCTACCCGGGTTCATCATTCTTTGTCCGGATGGTTTGCCTACGCAGGGCACCCAGAACTGGCGCTCGGGATTCCTGCCGGGCTCCTATCAGGGAACGCTGATCGATACTCGCCAGACGAAAATTGAAAAACTTATCGAAAATATCAAGAACAGCTATTCGACAAAGCAGGCGCAACGCCGAGATCTGGATCTACTCTCAGAGTTAAATCGCGATTATCAAGCGCATCGCCAGGAAGACGCGCTGCTGGAAGCTCGGATTCAATCGTTTGAACTTGCATTCCGCATGCAAATGGAAGCCGACGAAGCATTCGATATCTCGAAGGAGCCCGAGCACATGCACAAGATGTACGGCGAGGGATTGCAGGCGCGGCAGATGATGATCGCCCGTCGCTTGCTGGAGCGCGGCGTGCGATTTGTGCAGGTATGGCATGGCGCTGGGCAGCCATGGGACAGCCACGATGACATTAAGACGAATCACGGAAGACTTGCGCGCGAGTGCGACCAACCCATTGCTGCGTTGCTGCAGGATCTGAAGCAACGTGGACTGTTCGAGGAGACGCTTGTAATTTGGGGCGGTGAGTTTGGCCGCACGCCGACGGTAGAGTTACCGGATGTGGGCGCGAACGGCGGAATGTCGAACGGCCGTGATCACAATCCGTACGGCTTCTCCATGTGGGTAGCTGGGGGCGGCTTTAAAAAAGGCGCGGTTTATGGCGCGACGGACGAGTTTGGATTCGCTGCCGCGGAGAACAAGGTGCACGTACACGACCTCCATGCGACGCTGCTGCACCAACTTGGATTCGATCACGAGAAGTTTACGTACCGATACGCGGGCCGGGATTTCCGATTGACCGACGTCGCAGGACGGGTGGTGAAGGATTTGCTGGCGTAAATCGAAGGAAGACCAAGTATTCGACACCCCAACTTGCGCTTCGAACGTACTCGGTGCGATGACCTCGTTTCTGTTCCTGCGCGCATTGGACACCTCGATGGCCTGGCGTAAAGAAGGGGCCCCGACCGAATCGCGAAACCCTTCATCCAACCACTTTTGCGCTTCGGGGCCGGGGCCGGACGCGGCGGCTTGGTAGCGATCGTTTGACGACGCGGCGATTCGCACACCGGTAGCGCACAGGGAGGCACCCGCATCTAACCTTGAGATAAACTTGTCCCAAGCTGTGAATACTGCATCCATCCGAGTGTCCTATCGGCCAATTCGCCTCGGTTTGTGTATTGCCGAGAACGCGGTTGAGGATTTACGGCAGGCCATACGTCTCAATTCGACGCTCTGGGGCGGCAAGTTTAATCCGATTATCCCGCTCGGCAGTGATATAGGGTTCGCGCGCACCCTGGTTCGAACGTTCAGGGTTGACGTGCTGTTAGCAGTGAGCAACACGGCGGACGTCACCAAGTTTGTGCGCGAAGCGGACTACTTGCCGTGGCCGGATGATCGTCGAACGCTATTCATCACAATAGCCGGCAGTCCACTGCCCTTATTCCTTGACGTCTACCACCCATTACGCAAGCTTTCTGAATTACGTGAGAAGCAGGGCCGGCTCGGCCTGGATGGAATGTTTAGCCTTCCGAATCTCCTTAATCGTGTGGTACAAGAGGGCAGTTCCATAGCCGACGTCCTCTTGTGCACTTTCGGCGATTATCCGAACGGCGACTATTGTGCCATCCCCTGCGGAACTTTTGCGGACCGCCTGCTAGGAACGGAGTACCTACCGGCTGGGAACCTAACCGGAGACTACTGGAAACGCCTGAGCCCGCTCGTCGTAACCCAACATGGCCTGCTCGTCTACAAGCCACTCGGTGGATGGAGCACGCCCGGGGTGTTTGTCGGAGATCCGGCATCATTCTCCGACTTATTGACCTTTTGGAACCTACGTGCAGCCGACATAGGAGTTCTGTTCCTGCCAGAGTCTGACCCAGGCGTTCTACTGACGGGAGCGCAAGACTGGATGGCTGCAGTTGCGGCGTTTCAAGCAAAGGGCGAACCCCAATGCTCTCAGTCGGCCGGCAATTTGGAGCAATCGTCGTGATATGGCTTGGAGCGCGTACGACCGCGTATTTGAAGGCAAATGTGCGCGATACATATTGTCGAATGAATCTTGGAATGGACTGAACGTCAAGCCTCCTCGTGCACTTTGAAGAGCAATCGGTACTTGGTACCATCGACGAAGCCAGCGGCGACGTCGAAATTGCTTTCCCCCTCCCGCCCGAACCGTTTCTAGAGGCGCCCGAGACGGCCCACCAACTGGCGATAGTGACAGAACGGCCGTTAATCGACCCTAAACCCAGCGTCGGGACGTTTCACTATCCCAATATTCAACAGATGAACAGATTCTACGGACGCCGTGTAAGTTTAGGGTATTCCCCTGCTCGAATCGAACCAGACGGACTCGAACTGGTAATTGGGTTGTCCGACACCGACTTGCGACTTCGCGGGATCTCTCCGCTGAATCTCGCGACGGAAATGTTTAGTCTCGCGGGCATTTCGGCGACGCAAAGCTCTGCTGGCAAGGTCGCAATGCGCGTCATTCAACAAATGGGGGGCCTGGATAACTGTCGGGTATTCAAAATCAAAGGTGTCCGCGATCTACTTCATGAATTTAGCCTTCCCAAGGCGTTCTCGCACAGCCAGGCTTTGGCCCGGATTGGCCCGGGCTTCCAAGTCTACAAGCGACTGTTCATTGAGCCGCGGGAGAGCACTGAGCTGGACCCGCAGGACGTCTTCTTGTATCTCCTCAAGAAAAAGGTGATTCGCACGGGCGTTGAACTTGAGTGCTCTAACTGTCGGTCGCCAGAATGGCGCTCGCTCGACGATCTCGCCGAGACGGTGACTTGTCCATATTGCGGCTCGCCCTTTGACTGCGGCCCTCAACTGCAAGACCGTTGTTGGTTTTATCGCGTTTCGGGCGTCTTCGCACGGACTCGTGATAATGAAGGCGCCATACCTGTAACTCTCGCACTCCAGCAGGTGATGCGATGCCTTGATTTCCGAGGCGTCGCCTGGACAACAGGTATGAATCTAAGTTGGAGCGAGTCCGGGAAGGCCATTGATGGTGAAACTGACCTAGTGGTGACTAGCCAAGATCATGAGCAAGTGCCCGAGCTTTTGATAGGTGAGTGCGAGACAGGGATGGAATTGAATGCGGAGCAGATCGAGAGGCTCGTCAACGCCGCCGCGCGTTTCGCCGATACAGGCATCAAGGTATACATTATGTTTGCCAAGGCGGCGACAACGTTTACCGATCGAGAACTAGAGCTGATTGATGCGCGCCAAACGATTGATTTCAACTTCATCCTGCTCACGGCCCGTGAGCTTGAGCCCAACGTACCATACGTGGAGGCCACGCCAGATAGCAGTCGAGGAATGGCGCCTGCGACACTCGGTCAATGGGCTCACTATAGCCAAGAACTCTACCTAAAGAGCAAGCCGGCAGATGTCTTGCAACGCCAGGTCCGCCCTACATCGCCGACAAAGTCGTAGTGACCTCAGTACGATCTTACGTTGCCGAGCCGGAATCGCGGGCCTCGCAACTGGGACGGCAAACAGGCGCGGAAGCAAGCGGTGGATGGCAATCGGCGCCGCGTTCAGGGCGCACGAGGCAAGCGGCGCTATAATCGATGGCTGACTGTATTTTTCCTACTTGAGGAGAGGACCCACCATGCCTACCATTAAAAACGCTTTTGCCGCACTTGTCATCGTTACAATCCCAGCGGCGCTTCTGGCGCCCGCTCAGGACGCTTCCCACGCAGTCGAAGGGGGCGGCATTTCCGTATCCGGCTGGACGGGCAAAATCGACCCCAGTGAAGAGAAAGCGGGACACAGCCTCAATGACGCCAAGTTCTCCAAAGAAGGCGAGGCCTTGCACGTCACCACTGGACCTGCAGTCGCTTACTGGAACCCAGCCAACCAGGCCAGTGGCAATTACACCGTCAAGGCCACCTTCAAAGAGCCCAAGTTCATGAACTTGAACAGCCATCCGCACCCCTACGGCATCATGATCGCCGGCAACGATCTGGGCACGGCCAAACAAAGCTTCCTCTATTGCTCGGCCTACGGCAGTGGGAATTTCATCGTGCGGGGATTTGGTCCCGAGCCGTTTCAGATGAACGGCAGGCGCGAGCCCAATGCGGCGATTGCCAAAGCCGCGGCTCCGGGCGAGCCGGTAACGCAGGAGATCGCCCTGTCGGTGAAAGGCGATAAGGTGGAGTGCGCGATCAATGGGACTGTTGTAGGAAGCTATGATAAGTCGGCAGTAGTCACTGCAGGTAAACTTACTTCCACCGACGGCGTTTACGGATTGCGGTTCGCACACAATACGGATGTGATCGTAACAGGACTTACGATGCGCAAGAATTAGTGGGGCAAGCCGTCGTCTTTCATGGCCTGCCATGTCCGTCGCAACGGCGCACACAGCTCGGCGCGATGTTCGCAACAGAACCGGCGGTTCACTTTCGAGTTGATCCAGCCCTTCTGTACGCCTTGTCCAAACAAGCGAGGGCTGAGCAGGGGAGAGGGGTGCGGGGTGAGGGGGTGGCGTTTGAGCCACCTTACCCCGCCCGCCACGTAGAAACCTTTCGGGCAACAGGGATTCATGAATTACTCTCCCCGGCTTTTCCGGTCCGCTTTTTTGCGCATCGATTCGCCTTTCAGCTCGATGCGGTGCGCGTCATGCACCAGCCGGTCCAAAATGCTATCGGCGATGGTGGGGTCCCCGATCTGCGCGTGCCAGGAAGCCACCGGCAATTGGCTGGTCAGCAAGCTCGAATGGACTTGGTACCGTCCATCGCAGATCTCCTTGTGCTTGGTGGCCCCTTGCCGGACACAGCGGAAGCTAATGAACGGATCGCCGTCGTCTGGCGCATGGCTATCGCGGCACGATGCGCGCAAGCCTCGTGCGGCCACGTAGAGGGCGCCACCGCGCACCGCTTTCTCCTTTTTCGGAATCGCTGTGCCAGTCGGTCCACTCCCAGACGTTACCAGCCATATCCTCGATGCCCTTCGGGGTAGCTCCAGGGCTACGCCAGGACTGTTTCTGATATGCCGGTTTCGAGCAACTTGGCGAATTGTTGGGGAAGTAGCGGCCGACTGAAGTAGTACCCTTGCGCCTCGTCACATTGGTGAGCCTGAAGAAATGCCAGCTCTTCTTGGGTTTCCACGCCCTCTGCAACCACCCGCAACTGAAGGCTTCGAGCCATGCTGATCACCGCGGCTACAATGGTCCCCCCGTCGGGTACGGTAGTGATCTGACGGATAAACGATTGGTCGATCTTGAGGGTGTCGATCGGAAACTTTCTAAGATAGCTCAAGCTGGAGTAACCGGTGCCGAAGTCATCGACCGTCAGATGCACCCCTCTCGCTCGCAGTGTCTGGAGGACGGATTCCGTGGCCTCGACGTGTTTCATCAGAACGCTTTCGGTCAGCTCCAGCTCAAGAGATCCCGGATCGAGACCGGCATCGGCAAGGATGCCGAATACACTTCCAAGAAAGTTCTCGGCCCGAAACTCCATCGCCGAGATGTTCACCGCTATGTTGGGAAGGCGTAAGCCGGTATCCACCCAGATCCGGGCTTGCTTACAGGCTTCCCGAAGAACCCAGTTGCCGATGGGCAGAATAAGGCCGCAGTCCTCCGCAATGGGAATGAATTGGGCCGGGGGGACCAGCCCTCGAGTGGGATGCGTCCATCTTAACAAGGCTTCAGCGCCAGTGATCTCTCTTGTCCTTAGATTGATTTTTGGCTGATAGTGCAACCCGAATTCCTGTCGTTCCAGGGCGCGCCGCAAACTTTCCTCCATGGATTGCCGCTCGACCGCACGGGCGTTCATGGCCGGCTTGAAAAACTGATAGCTCTGCCGTCCATTTTCCTTGGATTGGTACATCGCGGTGTCTGCATTCTTGATCAGCGTCTCCGCATCCACACCGTCGTCCGGATAGACGCTTAAGCCAATGCTGGTCGTGACGTAAAGGTCATGTCCATTGATGGAATGTGCCTCGGCCACCGTCTGGAGCATTCGTTTTGCTGAAATGACGGCATCTTCTGCGTGCGCCACTTCTGTAAGCAGCACGACGAATTCATCGCCTCCCTGCCGGCTTACCGTGTCCGTAGCACCCACGCACTCCACCAGGCCTCTTGCAACGGATTGAAGAAGCTTGTCGCCGACCGGATGTCCGAGGGAATCATTGATGTGCTTGAAGCGATCCAGATCCAAGAACACCACCACGACACTTTTCAAGTCACGCTTCGCAAAGCCGATCGCCTGGTCGATCCGATCGTTTAGAAGTACTCGATTGGGCAAACCGGTCAGAAAGTCATGCTGGGATGAATGGGTCATGTCGCGGGCGGAGCTCTCGGCGGCAATCTTGGCGAGGCGGAACCGCCGGATATTGTGAACCGCCACCACCAGCAGCCCACAAATCACGACGGTTCCAATCGAGGAGATTACCTGGAACCAAGAATTCAAATACCAGGGGAGTGACACGAAAAACTCGAAGGAGGCACCGGCGGGATCTACATTTCCGTTCCGGTCCATGGCCTTGACCTCGAAGCGATGCGCCTTGGGGGTCAAATGATGGAACGATGCTATGCTGATCGGCTCGAAGGCACTCCAGAGTCCTTTGTCCAGACGGTAGGAAAACAGCAAGCGCGAGGCATCGGTATACTTCCAGCGATCGACACCAGAAAACCGGAGCGTCACTTCACCATTCGGAGGCGTCTGCTTCTGATTCTGTGTTTCGGAGATTAGTGTGCGCGGAGGGTCGGTGTCGGCCGAAGGGTTGTAGCGGGATAGGCCGTTCGAGGTGCCCGCCCAGATGCGCCCCTGGCTATCTTCGAATACGGTATACGCGATGTCGGAAGGAAGTCCATCAGCGGCATCATTGGTGATGACGACCCCCTTTCGCAGACGAAGGACGCCGGAGCCGGAGGCTGCCCAAAGAGTTCCATCTCTGCTGGAAATGATGCGGCGCGTGCGGTCGATCCCGGCGCGAAGAACAGTCCAGACCCTGCCGTCGAAGGATAACAGCTTGTCCACATCGCCGATCAGAATCCGCCCGGGTTCCGGTTCTGCGACCGTCAATGCCCCAGCCCCGGGATACCCCTGAGCCGCACCAAGCATGATGCTACCCGTGCCGCGGCGTGCTACAACCTGGCCGGCTCCTCCGAACCAAGTGACTCCGCGGGAGTCTCGGAAAAGCGTCCGGATATCGGTGTATTGGTATTGGTCCATGATCCGGCCCATACTCTCCAATTCGGCGTAGGCACGTCCATCGAAGCTCTCCAGAAAATAGGCGGCAGAGGTCCGATCGAGCGTAAGGACACTGAAGTTTCCGTCCCGCGTCCGGTCGGCGGCCACCACGTGGCGTCCCAGCGGATGCTGGACGCGGTGGATCCGTCCCGACTTTGGATCGAGCGACCCCAGAAACCCTTTCGAGGATTCGAAAATAATCTGTCCATCTGCCGAGGCCATGAGTGCCCCCGGTCTAAGCGACTTTATTGCAAATTCTTCGGGGACGAAATAGCGCTTCCATCGCGCGCCGTCCAGACAGACCAGGGAATCATCGCCCGCGTACCAGATTCGGCCGTTCCGGTCTTCCACAATTGCGCTCACAGTCTCGTCGGGCGTATCCGCCACGGGGGAGTTCCACATCGACTCGGTATGCCGGCCTACTCCTTGCACCGTCGCAATCCAGAACGTGGTTCCATTTTCAAGAAGTACATCGTGGTAAGACCCTCTGAGAGCCGCCTTCCGCTCGACCAGTAAATCCTTTGCCCCGGAGCGAACCACGAGCGTATTGTTGTTCTCGATCCAGAGTGCTTTCCCGGTGTCATACCAGCCACGCATGGCATTGGTCTGCGCCCTGAGGAGCACACTCCAATGCTCGCCATCGAACTGGACAACCGCCTGGTGCGTTGAACCATTCTCTTGGCCGGTCATGGTCAACACTCCTGGCGGGTACTCGCGCAGATCTCGGAACCCGGAGGCACGGATTGTATTAGACCGGTGCATTTCCCAGCGCACCCCCGTGCCCGGGGACTTCGCCAAATGAGCAATTCCTTGCTCCATGCTTACCCAAACGCCCCAGTCCACGGCGGCAATCGCGTTGATGAACCGGCCTGCAGCAGATTCGGCGGCAGTCCGCAAAACCACAGCCTGTCTGCTATCGGCATGGTATTGCAATAGCAGTTCGGGAGTAAGTAGCAGCACTTCGCCGGGCGACTGGGGCACAGCCACCGCGCCCACCGCAGATCCGGGTTTCAAGCCTCGATCGAAGCGCGGGATTGGGTGCCGGATCCAGCTACCTTTTTCCATACGCCACAATCCCGCCGACGTGACCGCCCAAATATCGTTAGGTCCCACAAAGACTCTCGCGTCAGGCCCGGGAGATACAACATAGCGGATACCATAGCCGTCATTAACACTGATCCGCCAGGCGGATTCTCCGTGAGTAGACCAGACCTCGCCCTGCGGACCGGCGGCCAATGTCTGAGTAAACGTTTCTACCAAACCATCTCGGATGTCCCAGAAGCGCCACAATGGTGGAGTCTGCCCAAATGCGTATGCTGTGAATGCGACAATCGTCGCGATCCTGGCAAGCTTAGCGCGCTGGGTCATACGCGGGACCGATTCGACAGGAATATAGGCCGGCAGCGGTTTTTCCGGTGTCGCAAGTCGTAACGTCGCATCTTCTCGGCCTGGACCTCACTCTAATCCGGCAATAGGTTCTCGGGTGTGCTTTCGGCTCGGATAGATAATGAAACAGGTCTGCTCTGCACATCTCAGTCATCTGGATTCGCTTCATGTAGAGTGGCAGTGCAGCTAGTCTTCAGACTCTCTCGCAAAATAGAGGGGAACGCTGTTGTATTTGGATAGTGCGATCACGCTGGCCGCAGTCTCACTATATTTCTTCGTTCCGCTCTGACTGCCTCTTCTGGATCTTCCCTGCCAGTTCGATGCCACCGATCATCGCCTCTGCCGTTGAGAGGCTCTTCAGCCCAAGCATCGGGCGAAGTTCGTTGTTTGACGCGCCCGTGGTCGTATTCGATGGCGTTGTTCAAGGTTTTGCTGGTCTACAGTAGCAACTTCCGCCACCGCCCGGTGCGAGGCGGCATAAGCATCGCGGGACGTATTTTCCCTGGGTTCCGGTGCGCCCCGATGTGCGCTGGTACGGCGGCGTGTTAGACGGCGCGGAGTTGAGGACTACCGTCGAGTGCCATGAAGTCCGCGACCTTTCCAGGCTCAAGCGTGCCCCTGTCCATGACGCCACAAGTAGTGGCGCTATTGCCTGTTGCACTAACCAACGCATCCATCGGGCTGAGGCTCTGTGCCGGATAATGTTTAAAGGGAAACATGAGAGACCAGCAACGCGGCGCAATCTACGGACTCGCGGTGGGAGATGCGCTGGGCGCGGCGGTCGAATTCTCTCCGCCCGGTAGCTTCGAGCCCGTCACCGGGTTCCGGGCTGGAGGGCCGCACGTATTGGCGCCGGGAGAATGGACTGACGACACGAGCATGGCGCTGGCACTGGCCGATAGTATCTGCGATTGCGGTTGGGATCTGGACGATCAGGCAGAGCGTTACCTGGCTTGGTGGCGGACCGGGGCGTACTCGGTCAATGGCCGGGTCTTCGATATCGGGACGACCACCGCGAGAGCCCTTCAGCGTTTTCGAGAATCAGGTGACGCGCGCCACTCTGGCGACCCCCACTCCGCATGCCAGTGGGAACGGATCGATCATGCGCCTGGCACCGGTTCCGGTCGCGTACGTGGGCCTGTTTCCGGAACAAATGGGAGAGCTGGTCAGGAGGCTGACCGAATCGAGTCTGCCGACTCATGCTAGCCCTCAGTGCCAGTCGGCATGCGCATATCTGGGAGTGGTGCTATGCGGCTTCCTGCGTGGGCTAAGCCGCGAGCGTGTGCTGGATCCGGAGTGGCGGGGCCTGCGCGAAGTTCACGAGTTATTTCCGTTGCATCCCGAGGTGCTGGAGGTGGCCAAGGGGAGTTTCCGGCGGGCCGCTCCCGTAGGTTCTGGGTATGTGGTAAGGAGCCTGGAGGCGGCTTTGTGGGCGTTCCACGACGCAACGGATTTCCGGGAGGCGGTCTTGCGAGCAGTGAACCTTGGCGACGACGCCGACACAACGGGCGCGGTTTGCGGGCAGTTGGCGGGGGCTTGTTTCGGGGAATCCGGGATTCCCGAAGATTGGCGGTTGGGCCTGGCGGGGCGCGGCCAGATTGACCCGGTCGTCGAGCGACTTGTCCGCTGGACCGGCAGCTGTGGCTGAACTGGGTTCAATCACGCCGTGTATACGTTTTCACTGAAGGACGGGTCCCCATCCTCGGCACCACATCCCATCCGCCCGTACAATAGCTGGCTGCGAAGCCCAAAAATCGGCAACCGCGACCATTCAAAAGAACACAGCCGCACAGGCCGGCCAAGGCCAAGACGCAGCGGGGTTTCATCGCCGAATGGATCGTCACCATTATCCTGCTGCTTTTCGGAACCACGAACCTGGTGCAAGCGTTCGTGATCCCGACCGGCTCGATGCAGGATACGCTACTGGTCGGCGATCACCTGCTGGTGGATAAGTTGGTCTACGCGCCTGCGGGACCGATTTCCAAGCATCTGCTGCCGTACCAGGAGATCAAGCGGGGCGACATCTTGTATTCCGGTCTCCGGCAGACCTCAACCTGACGCTCGTGAAGCGGTGCATGGGTGTGCCGGGCGATCGCATCCGATTGGTCGACAAGCAGCTTTACCTGAACGGAAGGAAACTGAACGAGCCATACGTTCGGCACATCACTACTTACATCG
>Ga0302326_10011378_pt1 | contig 19178 bp, 20 predicted proteins | sample Palsa_T0_3_FD_202264 | JGI IMG/M metagenome (GOLD analysis project Ga0302326, IMG submission 202264) | Peat permafrost microbial communities from Stordalen Mire near Abisko, Sweden - Palsa_T0_3 | ecosystem: Environmental > Terrestrial > Soil > Palsa > Peat permafrost | place: Sweden: Abisko...
TACGCTTTCCATGGTCGATGCCAGCTTGTAGCACAGCCGCCCTGTCTGTGGTCCGGTCACTCGGTTCTCCGTAAGCGGCTTATCATGCAATGCGAGCAAGTCGCCTGCCGGGTTGGATGCAAGCTACTTTCTGGCAGTTTCATGGCTGAGCCTGATTGTGTCAAGCTGGGCGCTCAGTGCAGCCGGGCGAGCCTGCCGCATCCTCTCGAGTCGCCGAGGGAGCAGCCCCTGGTGAGGAACTCCTTGCCCTTTGCGGGATTCTTTGCGAGTCCGCGGCCTTCGAGATAGAGGATGCCGAGATTGGTGCAGGCATTGCCGCCACCGCCATCGCAGCCTTTGGAGAAGAAGACTGCCGCGTGTGACGAGTCCTGCTCGACGCCCCAGCCTTTGTCGTACAGGATGCCGAGGTTGTCGCAAGCGCCCATGCTGCCGGCGTCGCAGCCCTTGGTGAAGAGGGCAAACGCCCGTGAATAGTCCTGCGCGACCCCCTCGCCGTTGCGATACATAAAACCGAGGTGGTTGCACGATGTCGCGTTACCGCGGTTGCAAGCCCGCCTGAAAAGATCGGCGGCCTCCAGATAGCTCTTCTTGTCGTAGAGGGCCTCGGCCTGGTCTTTGATTTCGATGGGGCTGAGAGCGGGAGTTGGCGGATTGGGGTGATTGACCGGCGCGGGGTTTAGCTGTTGAACCAGAGGTGTTTTCCCCGGAGCCTCTTTGGGAGTCTTGGCTGGCTTCGATTCCGGAGGAGCGGCTGGTGTTTTCACTGCCGGCGAGGGAGCGCTGTCTGGCTGAGGAACCTGGGGAGTCATGGTTGGTGGCGCTTCTTGTGCGACGGGCTTTGCCGGTTGCGATCGAAAGAGTCCACCGGCTGCGAAGGCGGCTGCCACCAGCACTGCCACGCCCACGGCCCCCACCCAACTGGGCACGTGATGGGAGACTTTGACGGTAGCGATTTCGGGCGCCGGCACCGGCGCAGGCATCGAGGATGCGGCTGTCTGCAGTGTCCGCCGCGTGATTACCGGAGGGGCATAGTGAATTTGCGAGAGCAGTCTGAGAACCTCGGCCACATTGGCCGGCCGGTTGGCTGGTTCCTTGGCGAGCAGGCTGAGCACCAGGGCATCCAAGCCGCGCCAATCGGCCAGTTCAGGGCGGACGCTGCTGGGCGCTCTGGGTTCAGTCCGCTGATGTTGGTAGGCCCAGCCCTCATAATTTTCCGCGTCGAAGACTTTTTCGCCGGTCAGCATCTGGAAGAGCAAGCCGCCGAGCGCGTAGAGGTCGGTGCGGCCATCGAGTTCGGCGGCGCGGGTTCCGCGCCATTGTTCGGGAGCTGCGTAAAAGGGAGTCAGAAGAGAGGAGCCGGTTTGGGTGTAGTTGCTGGTCTCCTTGGTGGCCACAATGCCGAAGTCGGCGATCTTGGGGACAAAGACGTCTCCTACGCGGGCCATGAGGATGTTCTCCGGCTTGATATCCCGATGCACCATGCCCATCGCATGGGCGGCGCCCAGCCCCTCGGCGATGCCTTCGGTGATGGCCAGAGCCATCTCCACATCGAAAGGCTGAGGCGCCTTGTTAAGAAACGTCCGAAGATCCGGCCCGTTGACGAACTCCATGGCGAAAAAGAGGGAGTCGTCTTCGGCCTGCTCCAAGTCGCCGCAGTCGACCACGTTTTTGTGGCGGACCTGGCGTAGGGTGCGAACCTCGCGGCGGAACCGGCCGGTGAAGGCTGCGTCCTGGCTCAGCTCAGAGGAGAGAAACTTGAGCGCCCGCTGCTCTTCCATGAGTTGATGTTCGGCCAGGTAGACCGTGCCCATGCCGCCCTGACCCAGCTTGCGGATGATCCGGTAGGTGCGATGGATAACCATGCCTGGTTTCAGCTCGCGAATCTCGCTCAACATGCCGCCGTGGGTAGGGCAGCTGGTCAGCTGATCGTGATAGCCGGTTTCGCAATGTGGGCAGAGCTTCATACTCAGGCCGGTGCAGGAGCGGGGTGGCGCGGCCCAGCCATTGTGACAGTGTTTCGCAGCTTTCGCCAGCCTGAAGTCTTCGATATTCCCCAAAATCGAGCTTGTTCTCGGCGTGACGCAACAGCGCAAGCTGCGAAGTTCCCCGACTGATTACTGGTCCCCGCAGAAGCCGTTGGCCACTTATCTATCTATCGGGCTAAACTCAAGCTGCCTGTACTTGGAGAACAATGCGTCCTCGCACTACTTCCCGCGTCAGCCTGACTGCGATGCTCGGCACGCCGGTGACCGATGCCCAGGGCAACGTGCGCGGCAAACTCAAGGATGTTGCCGTGGCCACAGGCGCCGAGGCTGGGCGCGTGGCTGGGCTGGTGCTCAAAACGCGCCAGGGTCTTCAGATCGTTCCCTCGAACCAGGTCATGGAAACGCCGGCAGGCACGCTGGAACTACGGTCGCCTTCGGCTCTGAGCCCGCTGCGCGGCGATGAAAATTATCTGTTTCTGCAGCAGGACCTGATCGACCGCCAGATCATCGATATTCATGGACGAAAAGTGGTCCGCGTCAACGATGTGGATCTGGAATGGCTGGGCCATGGGTCGGTGCATCTGCTGCGCGTTTCCGAAGTCGAGGTAGGCCTGCGCGGCGCATTTCAGAGGGTCTTCAAGGGCCTGCTTCCCAGGCACACGCTCGAATCGCTCTCGCGGCGGTTTGCTGCCAAGGGCATTCCCTGGCAATTCGTCGATGTAATCGAGGTCGATCCGGCCCGGCGAGTCAAGCTGAAGATCGACCACGAGCATCTGGCGGAGATGCATCCCTCCGAGCTAGCTGAGATTCTCGCCGATCTGGCTCCGGCCGAGCGCGAAGCGATCTTCACCACTTTGGACGAAGAAGTTGCCGCCGAAACGCTGGAAGAGGTCGATCCCAAGCTGCAAAAGTCGCTGCTCGAATCGCTCGATGAGGAGCGTATCGCCGACATCGTCGAAGAGATGGACCCCGGCGCGGCTGCCGACCTGTTGGGCGAACTCTCCGACGAGCGCTCCGAGGCGATTCTCGAAGAGATGGAGCCCGAGGAGCGGCACGAGGTCGAAGAGCTGCTTGAATTCCACGAAGACTCGGCAGCCGGGCGCATGACCACGGAATTTGTTTCGGTAGACGCCGAGGCTACGGTGGGCGATGCGGTGCAGGCGCTGCGCGAGTTCGACGGCGATGCCGAGACAGTGACCCAGATTTACCTGGTAGAGGCTGACCGCACTCTGCGCGGCTCTGTTCCACTGGCGCGCATGGTTGTGGCTTTGCCGGGCAGCCATCTCAAGGTGCTGGCCGAGCCGCGAGTCCTCTCGTGCCCAGCGGAGATGCATCAATCCGATGTGGCCGAGCTCTTCGACAAGTACAACCTGCATTCGCTGCCGGTGGTCGATGCCCAGGGACGCATGGTGGGCGTGGTGCATTCCGACCAGGTGATCAGCTACCTGCTTGAAAAACTCTAAACAGTTGTGAGAGCCGAGCTAAGAATTCGATGACCGCAGCAGTGTCCGTATATCCCGGACTTCGAGAACATGCTTGGGCGCGCCCGCTGGACGGTCTGCACAGCCATCCAGTCCACGGCTCTCGATGCAGCGGGCTCCTATTCTCCCGGCGGTGGCGCTGCGCCCGCGCCGCCCACGCGATACACGCGAGGCAAGCGAGCCTCCGGCACAGGCAGGGCAGGGAACTCGGCGTGAGGTTCGGTCTGATACCAGTACGTTGTTGAATAGAAATCGTCGGAGCGACAATTTCCGTGTCCGTGCTCGATCGTCACGCGAATCGATTTCTCAAAGGTTATGGGGCTCTCAGTGTGCCAGCGGTAGAGGCAGTAACGGCCGCCGATCTTCTCATCTCCGGTGATGTAGGGCGCGCCGTTGTGCTGATAGGCAAACGGCTTGCTGTTGAAGTCCCATGCGCCGTTGTAATAGTCTTCAGTTCCTGTGCCGTTGATCGTCGGCAGCATGTCGCCGTCGATGAAGATCATGTCGTCGCCCTCGCCGAACCAGCCATCCTGGTTCTGCAAGACGGCCTGGGTTACGCCTACAAAATGGCCTCGGCCAGTGGCCTCGAGAAAAACATAGTTGTCCTTGCCGTCCAGATTCTTGATGCCGTTGGCGGATGGGTCTCCGTTGCTCGTCCAGTCGTTGGAGACGCCCTTGCATGGCGTTGCCTGCCGATACTGCGCGTGAAAGCGTCCCAGATCGGTTGGCAAGCTGGGCAGCGTCACATAATCTACCGCGAAGTAAAGCGCATCGGTCTTGATCTTGCCTTCGTTGGTCACCGTCAGCTTTGCGCCATTCGAGAACGGCATCTGGAAGTAGGCATTCAGCGCCTTCACCGAAGCCACGGCAAGCAGAGCCGATTGGTACACAAAGTACTCGCCCAGCCCAAGCCCGAAGAAGTCGCCGATTGGAACCTCAACCGAGGGCGAAGCCTCTCCATCCCACCACGCGCGCAGCACGAGGTTCTTCAGATGATGACGGTCGTCCGATGCAATGGTGAACCAGATATGCGTGATCACACCCGCACCGGTCACATCGAGCACCGTTGCCGAGGCGCCGGGCTCGACTGGCACGGCATCGCCGTTTCCGCCGCTTCGGTCCCAGCTTGAAGAGCGGCGCGTCTTGTAGCTGCGCAGGCGCGCCTGGGCAAAGAGCTGCTCCGGGGCAATTCGTCCCTCCTCTGCGGGCGGCATTGCCGCGCCGGACTCCGCGGCTGCGCCGGCGGAGTTCAGCCCCAGTACGGCAGCTCCGGAAGCCAGCAGCCCCAGCATCTTGCGGCGATCGATGCCTGCAACTGGATTTTCGCCTTCGACCGGCTTCAGATTTGAATTGAGACCTTCCGCGTTCGAGATGGGTGTGGTCATGTTGTCCCTTCCAAGTGTGAATGTCAGCAACGCCCAACGTTAACGATTCGTCCGGTCCATCCATTTATCGACAACTGGAGTGACATAGGTTTCTAGGCGGTCCAGCAATCGCGCCGGGTCCGTATCGGTCAAGAGCAGTTCCCGGTGAACATCGTGCAAGAAGCCCTCGGCAACAGCCCGATCCGCCATGGCCAGCAACGGATCATAATACCCGTTCACATTGAGAAGCGCGCTGGCCTTGCGTTGAATCCCGATCTGCGTCCACGTCAACACTTCGCAGAGCTCATCCCAGGTGCCGTAGCCGCCGGGCAGCGCCAGGAAGGCGTCCGCGAGGTCGGCCATCAGGGCCTTGCGCTCGTGCATGGTTTGAACCACGCGCAGTTCGGTCAGTCCGCAGTGAGCTGCTTCCTTGTCCACCAGCAGCTGCGGGATCACGCCAGTCACACGTCCGCCGGCCGCCAGACAGGCGTCCGCGACTGCGCCCATGAGGCCGACCTTGCCGCCACCGTAGACGAGCTCAATATCCCGCTCGCACAAGAGCCGCCCGACTTCCCGCGCCGATTCAACATAAATTTCCCCGGTTCCGGAGCTCGAGCCGCAGAACATGCAGATTCGTTGCAACATGATTCATTCCTGAGAAAAGCAGATCAGCGATTGATCCTAACCGACCGGCCCGGCTGCTTGAAACCTGCGCTCCCAGGGGACGGGTAAACACGGCTCGGAATTACCACAATGATTCTCCATTTCACAGTGGGCCTTCGCCAATCCATCGCCGCTGTCCTGGGTGATATGTTCAGGAGGGAAACTTACCTTAGCGGTCTGGCCGAAACCGGGGAGTAAGGGATGTGGAAGCGCTGGCGAATCCGGATCATGCTGTTCCTGGCGGTGCTTGGTCCGGGCTTCATCACCGCCAACGTCGATAACGACTCGGGCGGTATTCTTACCTATTCCCAGGCAGGTGCGCAGTATGGCTATACGCTGCTCTGGACCATGATCCCCATCACGCTGGCGCTGATCGTCGTGCAGGAGATGTGCGCCCGCATGGGAGTGGTCACGGGCAAGGGGCTCAGCGATCTTATCCGCGAGGAATTTGGCCTGCGCGTGACAGTGGTCATGATGGTGCTGTTGGTGATCGTTAACTACACCAACGTCATCACCGAATTCATCGGCATCGCGGGCAGCCTGCATCTGTTCCATGTGTCGAAATTTGTTTCCGTGCCTATCTGCGCGGTGCTGGTGTGGTTTCTGGTCGTTCGCGGAGATTATAAGCAGGTCGAGAAGATATTCCTGATTGCTTCGGTCGTTTACATCGCCTACATTTTTGCTGGAGTGCTTTCGCAGCCCAGTTGGCATGACGCACTGCTGGCGACTGTGCAGATGCCACGCCGCTCGGCATGGACCAGTGACTACATCTACATGGCGATTGGCGTGGTGGGAACGACTATCGCTCCGTGGATGCAGTTCTATTTGCAGTCGTCGATCGTGGAAAAGGGCATTCGCGTCAAGGATTACGCTGCCTCGCGCCTCGATGTCGTGGTAGGCAGTTTCTTCACCGATATCGTGGCCTGGTTTATTGTCGTGGCCTGCGCCGCTACGCTCTTTGTCCACGGCATGGGGGCGATCCAGGTTCCAGCCGATGCCGCAGATGCCATGCGTCCGCTGGCCGGCAACTATGCCTTTGTGCTCTTTGCCTTTGGCCTATTCAATGCATCGCTCTTTGCCGCGTCCATCCTGCCGCTGTCAACGGCGTATACGGTGTGCGAAGGCCTGGGTCTTGAATCGGGTGTAGACAAGGGTTTCAAGGAAGCGCCGTTCTTCTATTGGCTCTATACGCTCCTGATCGCCGGCGGAGCCATCGCCGTGCTCGTCCTGCCGGACTCACAACTTGTCTCGATGGCTATTCTTTCGCAGGTTTTGAACGGCATCCTGCTGCCGGTCGTCATTGTGCTGATGCTGGTGCTGATCAATCGTAAAGACCTGATGGGTGAACATGTGAACTCAAGGCTATTCAATGCAATAGCGTGGGCGACGAGCCTGATTGTGATCGGGCTGAACGTGGCACTGATTTTTGCGCATCATTGAGGGTATTCCGGCTGAGGTCGAACTATGAAAATCTTCGTCCTCGGAGCAGGGGTTCAAGGCACGGTATTTGCGGTGCGGCTCACCAAGGCTGGCCACCAGGTAACATTGGTGGCCAGCCCGGGTCGAATGGAAGATCTTCGAGTTTCGGGTGCGCGCATCCAAAACGAACTGACCTCTGTCGCGGCCACTCTAGCTCTGCCTGTTGTCCCTAGTTTGCCCTCTGACCGCTCAGCCGATCTGTGTCTAGTGACGGTGCGCCGTGAGCAGATCGAGCTGGTGCTTCCGTGTCTAGCGCAGGCGACAGGGATTGGGCGATTCGTCTTCCTGGTGAACCATGCCAATGGTTCAGAGGATCTGTTTAGGGTACTCGGCAAGCGCCGAGTGGTTGTTGCGTTCCCCGGGGTTGCTGGCAGTTTAGAAAATGGCATTGTTCGATTTATAGAAATTCCGCAACAGCCGACGGCTATTGAATCCGACGCCTACGATGTTGCTGCCATCCTCCGCGAAGCCGGGCTTCGAGTGAGCCGGGTGAACGACATGGACGCCTGGCTGTGCCGTCACGCGGTTTTTATCACCGCGATTGCCGGCGCGCTGTACGAAACCGACTGCGATCCTCACAGGCTTGCTCAAGACCGCGCCGCAGTTCGCCGTTTCGTTCGCGGAGTTCAGGAAGGCTGGCGTGCATTGGACCGAAGGCACACGGCGCCGGCCCCGTTCGCCCTGCGAGCCATTCTTTGCTGGGTTCCCTTGAATATCTCGGTAGGTTACTGGAGCAAGCTCCTGGAGACAAGAGGTGAGTTATACTTTGCTCGCCATGCGCCATTTGAAATGGCGGCTCTTGCTTCGGATGTACGAGTTCTGGCCGGCGAGCGTGAAGCGCCAGTCCTGCATGAGCTACTGGCCGCCATCGACCGTTATAAAAATGCTCAGAACAATGGACAATAGACCACCCCGAGAGCGGGGGATCTCAACTGCGAGCGGAGCTTTCGCAGTGGCAGTCCTAAAGGAGCTTGCCCTGCGCCAGGTCCTTGATCAACCCGCGATCGGCTACCAGGAAATCGTAGTTCGGCAGCTCTTCGAGTTTGACCCAGCGCACATCTTTGAAGATGCGATTCTCGATCTCGCCGCGAAACTCGTAGACCGCGAAGAATTGCAGATCGACAGCTCCGCCATGCCGATAGTTGTGGCGGATATGCGTGACGCGCGTACCGATGGTGGCCTCGATGCCCAGCTCTTCATTCAGCTCGCGGGCCAGCGCTGCTTCAGGGCTTTCGCCGGGCTCGATCTTGCCGCCGGGAAACTCCCATTGCAAGGCCATCGGTTGATCTGGTCTGCGCTGGCAGATCAGCACTTCATCGCCACGCAGCATCAGGGCTGCCACTACCAGCCGCAGGGCATGGGGCCGTGCACCCTGATTGCCGCTGCCACCAGCGGGTTGAGTCTCCGATTCGTTCGCTGGAGGTGTCCCCACTCCAGACTCCGGCTGCTCTTCCGTCACAAAACCAGTGTAGCCGCTCTAACCGCGAAGCCGAAAGCTACTCGCCGGCGACACCGGCATGGACGCCCTCAGCGGCAGCCGGCCTGAAATAGCCCCATCCACGCTGCGCGGAAGCCTGAAGCAACGCAGGCGAAGGATTCACAGGGAACGCCTTGCGCGCAATCTCCAGCATGGCCAGGTCATGAATCGAGTTGCCAAAGACGGCGTCAGGCTGCTCCAGTCCCACGCGACGCAGCGAATTCGCTTTGCCCTCATCGGTTGGCACGTCCAACAGCTCGGCGCTCACCAGGCCGCCGGCGACGCGTACCTCGGCCGCCAGCACCCGCTCCTCGGGAATGCCGAACTGCCGCACGCCTTCGGCGATGACCCACTTGTTGGTCGAGCTCACGGCCCACAGCGTCACTCCGCGGGTGCGCAGTCCTTCGATCACCTGCGCAACCTCGGCGAAGACCAGGTGCTGCACATGCTCCTTTACAAACTCTGCCGCGGCATTGCGCAGCTCCTGCTCGCGCAACCCGGCATACAGTTGCGTCATTTCGCCGCAGATTTCGAGCTCGGAAACCTTGCCCGCTATGTATGCCCGGTGCCGCGTATCGATCCAGTCGCTGGCGGCTCGCGAAACCAGGCCCTGCTCGATCGACCAGATCATGAAGCCATATCCGGCGTCGCCGCTCCAGATGGTGCCATCACAATCGAAAACCGCGACTTGGGGATTCAGTTCAACAATCAGCCGCTCCAATTCCGCGGCAGTCCAGCTTGGAATTTCAACTTGTGTGGGTGTCACGCCTGTTCAACCTCGTCCTGAACGCATCTTGAGTTGGCTGCGCCTATTTCCGGCGAATGGCCAACGAATCCGCAATCCTTTACCGTTCCCACCATTTTCCCCCAGGCAGCCCGGTTTTGCCTATTCGCCGCGTGTGAACGTTTGGCGAATCCCACCAGGTAGGGCGAGCTTATTTCTTGTAGCTGCTCAGTTTGTCGAGTGCGCGTTTCAACTGGTCAAGCTTCTCTCCGGCTTCGCCAAGCTTGCCTTGGGCGGTCAGCCGCTGGTAGTCGGAGAAGTCTTTGGAAGCTTCACCGATTAGCCCGTTGAGATCCGTTGCGGGTTGAGCTGCCCCGGCGGATGGAACGGGAGCCGGCGGCGTTTCCGCGGCGCTCAACGACGAGGCGTTTCCGCCAAAGAGAGATGCCAGGGCCGCCTCGAAGGTCGTGCCGTAGGCGAGCTTGTCCTGCAAGGCGAGCACGACAAGGCGCAACTCCGGCATGGGACTGCGATCGGCCTGGAGATAAATGGGCTCGGCGTAGAGCAGCGCCTTGCCGCAGGGAATCACCAGCAGGCTTCCGCGACGGACATGCGAGCCTTGCTGGTTCCACAGCGTCAACTGCCCTGAGAGCTGCGCATTCTGGTCGATGCGCGCCTCGATCTGCAGCGGCCCGTCCACCAGCCTGGTCTTGGGGAAATCGTAGACCACCGAAGTTCCATAGTTGGAGCCATCGCTGCGGCCGGCAATCCAGCCAATCAGGTTGTTGCGGTTGGCGGGCGTAAACGGAAGTATCTCGACGAACTCCTCGCCCGTCTCTCCTGGCAGTTTCATCAGCACAAAATTCGGCTGCATGGCGATCGTCGCCTGCTCGCCGCCATCGCCCATGCCCACTTCGGTGGCGACGGTCCAAAGATCTTCGCGGTTGTAGAAAACTTCAGGATTGGTCATGTGATAGAGGCCGTAGACTTGCCCTTGCAACTTGAGCAACAGTTCCGGGTAGCGCACATGTTTGCGCAAGCCGGCCGGCATGGACGAAGCATCCTTGAAGAGAGTTGGAAAGACGCGGCGATACGTTGCCAGGATTGGGTCCTGAGTGTCGAACACATAAAACGCAGTTGTCCCATCGTAGGCATCGACAACCGCCTTTACGCTGTTGCGCACGTAATTGAGAGATTGATCCTCTGCCTGGTAATGACTCGAATACGGATAGTTGTCCGATGTGGTGAAGGCATCGATCACCCACGAGAGGCGGCCATCTTCGCCGAGCACGATGTAGGGGTCTTGCTCATAGGTGAGAAAGGGCGCCAAGGCGGATACGCGTTCGCGTATATTGCGCCGCATCAGCAGGCGGCTCTCGGAATTCACATCGTCGCTGAAGGGCAATTTTCCGAGATCGCCGCGGTCGATCGCAAGCAAAATGCGGCGCAGAAAGCCGCCCAGCACGATGCCGCCGCTGCCCTCGTAGGAGGTGAGATTGTTGGCCTGGCCTTGCGGATAGTTAAACTCCTGCTGCCGCGTCTTTACGTAGACATCGGTGTTGGTCATCTCGCCGTAGTAGATCTCGGGTCGCGTCACGTTAAGCCCCGGCACGGTGCTCTGCACCGGCATGTTGCTCAGCATCAGCGTGGGCAATCCTTCCGCGGTGAATCCATTGACAGGGTTCATCGTAATGCCGTAGCCATGGGTGTAAATGAGCTTGTCGTTGATCCAGTTCTTGCTGCTTTCAGGCAGCTTGTCGACATTCAGTTCACGCGCGGCGAGCATCACTTCGCGCATGGAGCCGTCAATCTCATAGCGGTCGATGTCGATATCCGGAAAATCGTAATAAGTGCGAATCTCCTGGATCTGACGCAGGGTGTCCTGCAAGGCGTGCCAGTCCCACAGGCGAATATTCCTGAGCGTGGCCTGGTTGTTGGCTGGATCGGTGGCCCCGACGGTGGTCTCGGCTGGAAACTCCCGCTGCTGGAACTTGTCCAAGCCGAAGGCCTGCCGGGTCATCTCGATGTTGTGGGTAATAAAGGGCTGCTCGCGCACCAGTTCGTTGGGCTTTACGACAAAATTGCTTACATACCAGCCAACCACCGCAAACGCGACGTAACTGGCTGCGGCTGGAAGAAGCGCGATGAAAACCAGACGCCCGCTTGATGCTCGCACCGCGTTCACGGCAGCAATCGCCGCTCCCAGAATGAGAGCCAGCGAGATTACCAGCATCCCCGCGATCGTCACATGAGCGTCTGTGTAGGTGACACCCTGGAAGATGGTGTGCGGGTCGAGCAAAAGATCGAAACGGGCCACATACTCACGCATGGCGACGACGAGCAGCAGGAAGGCAAGCGCAATCGATAACCCGCGCCATCGCGCAGTAGAAGATCCATATCGGATGCGGCGTTGATCGAGCGCGTTGGATACCGCGTTGACTCCGCCCGTGATCAGCAGGAAGAGTCCGGCGAGGATGCAGGGAATCACGGCCAGCATCAGCAGCCAGTTGAGGATGACGTGCCACGCCGGAAGCGTGAATAGAAAGAAGTTCAGCGGCTTGCCGAAGATCGGGTCGGTAACGCTGCCGCTGGATGGCGCCGCGTACCAGAAGAGCGCCAGAGCGGGCCATTCGGCCATCATCGCCGCTCCGCCTGCGCCGGCAACGAGCAAGGAGACGCCAACCGCAAGAATGCGGATCACCGGCTCGACGGAAAGCTTCAGCGGCTGGCCGCCAATCATGATGGTGTGGCCGCTGGGCAAATCGGCGTCATGTAAGCGCCTGAGCAATGCGAACGTGCCGTACAAGACGAAGAATGTGACCGCCGCAAATGCAGCGAAGATTCCCCACTGCAGGCTCAGCGATTTCGCGAAGACGTCTCCGTAGCCGAGCGACCGGAACCAGAGCGCATCCACGAAATACGACAATGCGGTCCGGCTCCCAAGCATGATTACGGCGAGAATGGCGATTAAGGCGAGGAATCTGCGGCGGCGCCGCTGTGGTGGATATGTTTCTTGCGGCCAATCGATCGTTTCGGGCAATGCCTAACCCCTCTTTACGAGTGCGTCCAACTCGAATTTTCTACCATCGTGCAGCATGTGGAAAAAGCTGCACCGAATCTATAGCAATGGAATCCACTGCGCCTGAAAGGCCAGCGAGCTCCCAACACCACTCTAGTCCTCTTCGGTCCTGATTGCATCCAAGCCTACGCGGATTGTGGGACCGGCGAAATGGGAGAATAATGGATGAAGGCAAAGTCAGCGCCTCATTCGTTACGAGGGATACTGGTTGTCATGTCGAAGAGGATTGGGCGAACGAGATTCCGAAATATCCATCCCCACGCGGCTCACACCTTTACGGGAGTCTTGCGTTGGAAGCTCGGGTTGGCGGCCGAAGACACCCAAGCGGTTACTGTCAAGAGTTTGCATGGCGGGTACACAGCGCGTCAGCCGAAGCTGGAGAGTCTTACCGGCGCGCCATCGCGAACGCGGATTCGCCTCACATGGATCGGGCACTCTACATTTTTGATCCAGCATCAGGGGCTCAATATCCTCACTGACCCGATCTTCGGAGACTGCCAGCCGATTCCCGTCGGGCGCCTGCGCCGCTCGACAGCGCCAGGGATACGGTTTGAGGATTTGCCTGCAATCGATCATGTTCTGATCAGCCACTCGCACTACGACCATCTCGATGCGCCGACCATTCGAGCCCTGGGCAATAAGGTTCGCTACTGGGTGCCGGAGGGGCTCTCCCCGTGGTTCCGCAGAAGGGGAATTACGCGCTCTCAGGAACTTAGCTGGTGGCAGACGGCAAAGCTTTCGGAGGAGCTTGCGGTCCACTGCGTACCGGCGCAGCACGGCTCGGCTCGCACCCTTTTCGATCGCAATCGAACCCACTGGTGCGGCTGGGTTGTCGAGAGTCCCGACCGTTCCGCCTACTTTGCTGGAGACACCGGTTATTCTCCCACCTTTCGAGAGATTGGTGAGCGATTTGGCGGGTTCGATGTGGCGATGATCCCCATCGGTGCCTATACCCCCAGATGGCTCATGCATCCTGTGCATATCAATCCGGCCGAAGCTGTCCGAGTCCACAAAGACGTCCAGTCAAAACTCTCGATCGCGTGTCATTGGGGCACTTTTCGTTTGGCGGATGAGCCGATCGACGAGCCGCCCACGCTGCTGGCGCATGAGTTGGCTCGGGAGAAGGTCGATGCCGACAAATTCCTGGCGCTCCGGCCAGGCGACAGCGTCGAAGTTTGAGCTGCCTTGATCCGCATCTTCGGCCAGCGGACCCAATTGCAAATTCTTTCGCATGTTTCAGATCGACCTCACAAGGGTCGCGGATGTCCCGGAAGTTGCAGGGCCTTTTGCCATCTGCCTTTTTGGCAGCGCCTTTCATTTTATAGAAGGATTCTTGTTGACACCACGGCCTCTTCCGCTAATACTGGTCGGGCTTCAGGAATCGGATTTGAACCTTCGTCTTTACGCAGGGCGATGATCAAGCCAGCTGATGGCGCACGTCCTTTTTGTGCCGAAGGCACAGTGAGCAACCCCCACCCAACCCTTCAACTTTGCAGACGATGAGAGCTCGGCACCTGGTTCCAAAACCTCGGCCGGAGCGGAATTTTTCAATCGGAATTGTTCCCAGAGTCGCGAATTTCTCGTTTCAAGGTTTATGGCGATGTGGTGTGTGGGCGCACGCTGGCGGGCAACGATCAGGTAGGTTCGCAATGGAAGTATGTTCCTATCCGCCGCCTGGCCTTGTTTCTTGAGTCCAGCCTATACGACGGAACGCAATGGGTGGTTTTCGAGCCCAACGATGAAACACTGTGGGGCCAGGTCCGGATGAATGTTGGCACTTTCATGCAGGGACTCTTCTTGCAGGGCGCATTCGCAGGCACCACGCCGCAGCAGGCGTATTTCGTCAAGTGCGATGCGGAGAACAATCCTCCCGCGAGCGTGGCGCTTGGCGTGGTGAATATCCTGATCGGTTTCGCGCCGCTCTATCCGGCGGAATTCGTCGTCATCCAGATCCAGCAGATCGTGAACCAAAGCTAATTCGTCCCAAGGAGATGAGAGATGGCAATCTTTTCCGCAAATCCTCAGCGGATGGATCCCTATAAGAACTTCAAGTTTCGTTTGAAGTGGGATGGGCAGTACGTCGCCGGCATCAGCAAGATGAGCGCGCTGAAACGCACTACCGAGGTGGTGGAGCATCGCAGCGGCGGCGATCCTTCGACGGCGCATAAGTCTCCCGGCCGGCAAAAGTATGAGGCCATCACCTTTGAGCGTGGGCTGACGCAAGACTTGAATTTCCACGGCTGGGCCGGGTTGGTATGGAATTTTGGCGCTGCACTTGGCTCCGAGGTTTCGCTGGCCAATTTCCGCAAGGACATTTATCTCGAGTTCTACAACGAGGCCGGCCAACTGGTGATCGCCTACAAGATCTATCGCTGCTGGGTCTCTGAGTACCAGGCAATGCCCGATCTGGACGCCAACGCCATTGCAATCGAGCATATCAAGCTTGAGAACGACGGCTGGGAGCGCGACACCAGCGTGACCGAGCCGACGGAACCAACCCTGAGCACCGTGTCCACTTAGGATTGGGGATCGCAAGAATGCGCGCTCTGTCTCATGCCGACTGCCTTGCTCTTTGGGAGCGAGGACAGACGCTTCATCCACTCGATCAGGGACTGCTTGGCGGCTTTCCCGGAGAGCCAATGCGAGTCGGAATCGGTAGCGGATTGGCCGCTGGGGCGCCGCAACTGTGCGCTGGCGCAGTTGCGTTGTGCTTGTTTCGGACGATGGCTAAGGGGTTGGACGGCCTGCGAGCAATGCGGAGAAAGGCTGGAATTTGAAGTGGACGGCAACGCTCTCGCGGCGAGCAATGTTGGCAACATAGACGAGTCGATTGAGGTGCAGGGCGATGTTTTTCGCTTGCCCACCACCCGCGATCTAGCGCGTATCGCTGGCGAGCACGGTCAGTCTGTGGCGGCGGTCCATCTGATGGAACAGTGCATGATTTCGAACACGTCGCAACACCTTGGCGCGCGTCGATTGGATGAGCAGAAATGGACCGAAGAAGAGCTTGACGCGATTGGAGAACGCATGGCGCAAGCCGATCCTCTGGCTGAAATTCTGCTTCACTTCGAGTGTCCGGTATGCAGTCATGCATTCGATCTGTGTCTGGATCTTGCCGCATTTCTTTGGTCGGAGCTGGAGGGCTGCGGAGATGCTTTGAAATGCCTGCCGCGTGCACGTGCGTCCGCGCCTCGAAACTCTGGCCGAAAGGATCGTTCCTTCTTCTACATGGGACGATCTTGTGCTGCCCGAGACGCAGAAACAGACCCTGCGGCGGCTGGTCTCGCAGTCGCGCCACAGGATGACCATCTACGAAGCGTGGGGATTCGCAGCTAGGAGCCGCCGAGGCCTGGGCATGAGCGCGTTCTTCTCAGGACCCAGCGGAACCGGCAAGACGCTGGCCGCTGAAGTTCTGGCCAATGAACTCAAGCTCGACCTCTATCGCATCGATTTATCCGCCGTTGTCAGCAAGTACATCGGAGAAACAGAGAAGAATTTGAAGCAGGTCTTCGATGCGGCCGAGACGGGCGGCGCCCTATTGCTTTTCGATGAAGCGGATGCGCTCTTCGGCAAGCGGGCCGAGGTCAAGGACAGTCACGACCGCTACGCCAACATCGAAGTCGGCTACCTGCTGCAGCGCATGGAGAGCTTTCAGGGCGTGGCCATTCTCACTACCAATTTCAAGTCGTCGTTGGACAAGGCGTTTCAGCGGCGGCTTCGCTTCAGCGTGGACTTTCCGTTCTCGGATGCCGTGCAGCGTGAAGCGATCTGGACACTCGTCTTTCCAGAGCAGACACCCACTGCCGAACTCGAACCTGGCCGCCGCTCAGAATGCCGAAGCGGTTACTTGCGAAGGAAGTCTCGACGTCACGCGTTACGGCGGTGTGCTCAATGCGCGGCAACTGGTCGGCGTGCGCGGTTCCGGGCCGGCCTTCGACGGCCTCTACTACGTCAAGAGCGTAACCCACAAGATCAAGCGTGGCGAGTACAAGCAGAACTTTATGCTCACTCGCAATGGTCTTGTCTCCACAGTGCAGACGGTGAATCCATCAGCCCAGACACCTCCGGCCCCACCACGCCGAAGCGCTACTACGGAAAGTTCCGTGGAACGGTGATCGAGAACATCGATCCCTTGCAGATTGGGGCGCATCATGGCGCAAGTTCCCGACGTATTCGGCGAAACGCCAACGAGTTAGTATATGCCCTGTGTACCGGCTGCGGGGATTCAAGCGGGCTGCTTCATCGTTCCTCCCATCGGATCGCAAGTGTGGATCGAATTTGAGCAAGGCAATCCCGATTACCCCGTCTGGGCCGGTGGATTCTGGGGCGTCGTGGCGGATGTACCCGTCTTCGCCACGGCTCCACCGCCCATTCCGCCCGGCCAGAACATTGTGATTCAAACTACCGGCCAGAACTCGCTCATCCTCAGCGACAGCGCTCCCACGCCAGCGACCGGAGCCATCGTGCTCAAAGGCGCGAGCGGAGCAATGATCGTCGTCAACGAGACAGGTATTTACATCAGCAACGGACAAGGGGCAACGATCACGCTGATCGGCCCAGCCGTTGCCATCAACGAAACCGCGCTCACCGTCGTTGGACCGTGAGCGCCGCAACCGAAGCGAAGGAGGTCGCAATGCCGGCACCGATTCTTCACATGGGCGCGGTTGTCACCTGCGCGCACGGAGGGCAGGCCATGCCCACCGCGCCTGGCCCTTGTGTCTTCGTCTCGGGCATGCCCATCGCAACCATCGCCGCTCCTTATGCAGTCGCGGGGTGCGCTTTCGCGCCGCCAACTGGAAACGGACCTTGCGTAACTGCGCAGTGGGTGGTTGGCGCCACGCAGGTGATGTCACAAGGGCAGCCAGTGATCATCGTGAGCGGAGTTTCTCTTTGTGTGCGGACCGGAACGCCACTGCTTCCGGTCTCTTCGCAGACGTTGGTGCTGGCAACGTAAGGAAAGAGTGGATCAGGGCTATGAACGTTAACTTTCCCTACCAATTCGATGGCCGTGGACGAACGATGGATCCTGTAGACGATTATGTGCACCAGATGGTCGAGCAGGTGCTTTTCACGTCTCCAGGAGAGCGTGTGAACCTGCCCGACTTTGGCAGCGGTCTGCTGCAACTACCCTTCGCACCCAACAGCATGGAGATTGCAGCGGCAACCCAATTTACAGTGCAGGGTGCGTTGCAGAAGTGGCTTAGCGGATATATCAAAGTGCAGTCCGTCGTAGCTTCAGCGCAAGAGTCGACATTGACGGTAACCGTAAGCTATGCGCCGCTCAATACAGGCGTAACTCAGGTGCAGACCTTTGTTTACGGAGGTCTGCAATGAACAATTTGATCTATAGCTGCTGCAATGAGAATCGGCGCGCGGCCATTCTCGGTAATCCGATACTCAATGGCATCGATTATCTTGAACTCGTCGACCAGGATGCGCTTCCGGCGAGGCCGGCCCAGCAGACCTTGCTGGTCTATTGTCTCAAACCTATATACCTACCGACCTGACGCCCGCCAACATCCTCATCCAAGGCGGAGAGAGCATTACCGGCATCTCTGCTGCGTGGGTTCTCCCAGCATCGGCAACGACTGCGCCAGCGAACACCGCTACTCCTGTCGAACTGGCATACTTCAACGGGCTTATGAATCCGGCGAATATTCTTGTCGTGCGCGCCAGCGTCGCCGGCGACTTTTCGCCCTATACTCTGCGCTTGGTCAACGATAACTCCGCAGCTTCGCTGGATATCTTCGAAGTTACGGAAGCACTAGCCGGCTTTGATCCTCAGCTTGCCGAAGGTACCAGACGGGCTCTGCCGCCGACGCCGACATCCGCCATCGTTACGCGGTGCGCCTGACCTCGATCGCCACTCAAAACGCGAAAGGCCAGCCGCTCGTCGATCCGCTCTTCGAACAGGGAACAGGTCTTCCTATCACGTCCACATCGCAGAAGCCTACGCCAGTTACCGAGATTCAGTGGTCTTCCGACGATGGCTTGTCCGCGACGCTCTGTCTCTCGTCCAGCTTTGTCAACTCCGAGGGAAGCACGACCAATCTCACCGGCGTGAGTGTTGTTCTGGGCAACGTGGCGCTCGCGGATCAAGGCCTTTCCTTTATCGGCATGACATTGCCTGCGGTGTCCGAATCATCCCTGTTTGTTCCCGGCTCGGCGACTGAGAATCGATGCAAGCCAACTCAGCCCACACCGTTTCCAGTGCACTATCGACCGCTGTTGCCACAGAGTCCTGTAACTCAGGCCGTCACTCTTCCATTGGCCGGTAGTCCCGCTACTCCGAATGCCGTTTCCTTGCTGACTACCGGCTTCGTCAGTCTCAGCGACAGCAATGGCTTCACATGCCTCATGGTGCAACCGGATGCGCCGCTATCATGGCCGCAATACTTCGGCATCCTCGCTTCACCCAACATCATTGCACCCGCAAACTTAGATCTTTCCGTCTTCTTCAATCCCGCCGGAGGCGCTACCGGCGTCGCCTCTCCGGTTGTCCTCGAGAGTTTCGCCAATCTGACGCTTACATCCGCCGTATGCAACAATGCAGCGCTTCAGATTAACGGCATCACGCAATTCATGACTGTCATTCCGGTTTGCACGACTACGCCAACTGCGTTTCCCACCGTACCGTCGATGTTCCCGACGGCCGGGATTCTTACGCTCGAAGACGCAAGCGACACCGCTTATCTCACGGTCCAGCCGACGAATCCGCTTTCCTGGCCGCCGTAGTTTGCAGTACTGGCGCAGGGCAATCTTGCATCGCCGTCGGAGTTCAATCTGCTTCTTTTGTATCGGCCTCCGGACGGCGGTCTTGGCGTCTCTGTTCCTGTCGTTGTCGAGCAATTCAACGCGCTCACCTTGAGCACTGTCGCGAGCACCTTCAGCACCGCCTCAACACTGCTCAACGTTCTCTGTTTCCA
>Ga0302326_10011380_pt1 | contig 19175 bp, 14 predicted proteins | sample Palsa_T0_3_FD_202264 | JGI IMG/M metagenome (GOLD analysis project Ga0302326, IMG submission 202264) | Peat permafrost microbial communities from Stordalen Mire near Abisko, Sweden - Palsa_T0_3 | ecosystem: Environmental > Terrestrial > Soil > Palsa > Peat permafrost | place: Sweden: Abisko...
GCCGTGCCGATTTTGGAAAACCAGTTCGCCCCGCGCTCGATGATGCGCGGTACGCAGGCGAGTGTCTCAACGTTGTTCACCGAAGTCGGTTGCCCGAGGTAGCCGCGATCGGTCGGATAGGGCGGACGGTCGCGCGGAGCGCCGCGCTTGCCTTCGAGCGACTCGATCAGGGCCGACTCTTCGCCGCAGATGTACGCGCCCGCTCCGAGTTGGATGCGGATGTCGAAATCGAACCCCTCGCGCCCGCCGGTGCGTTCGCCGAGTAAACCGAGCCGGCGACGCTCGCCCAGCACGCGTTGCAGGTCGCCGAAAAGGTAGGCGTACTCTGCCCGCAGATAGATGAGGCCGATCTTCGCGCCGAGTGCGTATCCCGCGATCGTCAACCCTTCGAAGACGAGGCCGGGCGCCTCGACGAGCAACACGCGGTCCTTGAACGTCCCGGGTTCACCTTCGTCGGCATTGCAGATGATGTAGCGTGCCTCACCGTTCGCCCGGCGCGTCAGGCCCCATTTCATCCCGGTCGGAAAGCCGGCTCCGCCGCGGCCGCGCAATCCCGAGCGCCGCACCTCGTCGATGACCTCTTCGGGCGTCATGGCGAGCGCCGCACGCAGCCCGCTCCCGGGCGTCATCGGCGCAAAGAGCACCTCGCCCGCGAGCACGACGTTCGACGCGCAACCCGCTTTGGCCGACGAGAATGCGGCGGCGTTGCCGTAACCCGGAAATCCCGGCAGTGCGTCGTTCGCAATCATGGTACGCACCTCGTCGACGATCCCGGCAGCGTCCGCGGGTTCGAGATTCGCGAACACCGTGCCGTTGATCAGACACGCCGGCTCTTGATCGGCCATCCCGATGTCGCTCGTCCAGTTTAGGGTGATGCCGTCCGGGCTCGTCGTCCCGAGAGGAGTCGCGAGCGCTTTTTCAAATGCGCGCACGACGTCCGCCGCGCCCTTCACGAGCGAGACCGGCGTCTTCGAAAAGCGAATCTGGCAGCGGCCTTGCGGCGCGCGTGAAAAGAATGCATAAAAGGAAGCGGTGTCGACCACGTCCACGTACGCGATTCCCACCTCCGATGCGATCGCGCTCAGGGTCTCGTCCGAGAGATAACCCAATCGCGACTGCGCGGCAATGATCATATCCATCAGCCGCGTGCGGTCCGCCGCCGCGACGTTCTCGCCGATCATGGCGACCCCATTTCTCGCTTGAAACGCTCAACCATCTCATCCCGGCCACCCGCCGGCGCGAGCCCGGCTGCTCGACATGGCGACTTCGCGGAGGCGCAGGATTGGAACGTGCGCGCGGCACATTTTTGCCCATGGAACCATCACGTGACGAGCCACTTCCGGCTACGCTGCAATTCTGTCTAGGCCTCGGCGCCTTTATCGTGGTCGGCTGGATCCTGATGTTCGCGCTGCTACAGTCTCGGTGGTAAGCATGCACATTCACCGCTACGAAAAACTCTGGCTTTCGATTGGTCTAGTGATTCTGGCGTTTTTCATCGCGACGCTCAGCATCGCGGCGCTGAGCGAAGGATTCGTGCCGCCAAGCGACGACCAATCGATCGATCCCACGAAGGTCGCGCAGACGCCGCCGTTCGATCATCCTGGCCTACGGAAGGTCGGAGATCACGCATACGAAGCGTATTACGTCGCGCATATCTTTGCGTTCGATCCCGCGACGATCACGGTGCCCGTCGGGTCGCGCGTGACGTTCTACGTGACGAGCACCGACGTCGAGCACGGTTTCTCGATCCCGGCGACCGCCGTGAACATGATGGTCACGCCGGGTTGGGTCAACTCCCTCTCGCATACGTTTAAAGAAGCTGGGACGTTTTTGTTGGTCTGCAACGAATACTGCGGAGCCGGGCACCAAACGATGGCCGCAAAGGTGGTCGTGCAGTGACGACATCCGCGGATGCGGCCTCGAGTCCGCTGCAGTGGCCGAAGAATAACGATAGCTACGCGTTCTCGCGCGAGAAGGGCGATCTTCTCGTCCTCACCCACATCTATACGGCGACGCTCGTGCTCGGCGTCGGGGCGCTGTTCGGCGCGCTGCAAGGCTTCTCGCGCGCGAACTGGATCGTGATGCCCGATTGGTTCGATTACTACCGGATACTGACGGTTCACGGCGTGTTGATGGCGCTCGTGTTCACGACGTTCTTCATCACCGGGCTGCTCACGTATGCTACCTACCGTTCGATCCCACGGGTCCGGTCGGTTAGACTCAACTATATTGGCTGGAGCGTTATGGTGATCGGTACGCTGATGGCGGCGATCACGATCCTAAGCGGCAACGCGAGCGTGCTCTATACGTTTTACGCGCCGCTGAAGGCCAGCCCGTTCTTCTATTTTGGTGCGACGCTGTTGGTCGCGGGAACCTGGTTCATCGCGGCCGACATCATCATGAACGTCGTTTGGTTCAAGCGCCGAAACCCCGAGCTGAGAATTCCGCTTCCGGCTTTCGCCGCGGTTTGTACGATGATCATGTGGATCATCGCGACGCTAGGCGTAACGGTCGAGATGCTGATCCTGATCCCATGGTCGCTCGGCTGGACGTCCGGTGTGGACGTTTCCCTCACCCGGATGTTATTTTGGTACTTCGGCCATCCGCTCGTGTACTTCTGGATCATGGGCGCATACGTCATTTGGTATCTCGTCGTGCCGACGTCGTACGGCGGGAGTGTCTTCAGCGACGGTCTGACGCGGCTGGCCTTCATATCGCTGCTCTTGCTCTCGACGCCGGTCGGGATCCATCACGAATATCTCGATCCGGGCATATCGCCCGGCTGGAAATTCTTTCACACGATCTTGACGTACGGTGTCGTCGTGCCGTCGTTCATGACGGCGTTCGCGATCTTCGCGAGTTTTGAAATCGCGGCGCGCAAGCAAGGCGTCACCGGTTTCTGGAACATCGTTCGCTGGCTGCCCTGGCGCGATCCGGCGTTCGCCGGTCCCGGCCTTGGAATGCTGCTCTTCATCCTAGGCGGTTTCGGCGGCGTCGTGAACAACTCGTACGCGATGGACGTGCTCGTCCATAACACGATGTGGGTCGTCGGCCACTTCCACGTGACGGTGGGCGGGCCGGTCGCGCTGACCTTTATCGGCGCGGCGTATCGTTTGGTTCCGGCGCTCGCCCGGCGCAAATTGTTCGCGCCGCAACTGGCGCTGGTGTCGGAGTATCTGTGGTTCGCCGGGATGCTCGTCATGTCGTTCTCGATGCACTGGGCCGGGATCCTCGGCGCACCGCGGCGCACGTCCGACGTCAGCTACTTCGGCGCGGCCGGTGCCGCAACGTGGCACGGCCAGATGGTCGCCGCGGCACTGGGCGGCTCGCTGATCGCGATCGGCGTTCTGCTGTTCGTGGTCGTCGCGACCGCGACGTTCCTCCAGAACAAACGCGAAGAGGACAATCCCGAACTCGCGTTCGCGCGCGTCGAGGATGCGGCCGCACCCGTGCCTCCGGTTCTCGACAAGCTCGGCACCTGGGCAGCGCTCGCGATCGTTCTGGCTTTCATCGCCTACGTTGGTCCCGTCACGCAACAACTCACGGCGCACTCGTACCTTGCGCCGGGCATGCGAACGTGGTAGCCGGCCTTCTGGCGCTGGCCGGCGTCCTTGCGTTCGCGCCGCAATTGCACGAGGGCGACACCGTTCCGCGGGTTCAGTTGGTCGATCAGGATGGAGGGGCGTTCTCCTTCGACCAGCTGCAGGGCCGGGTCGTCGTCCTCTCGTTCATCTACACGCGCTGCACGGATCGCTGCGCTCTGATAGCGGCGAAGCTGAACAAGCTCGCAACCGAGAGCGATCCCGGCAAGATCGCCGTCGCGGCGCTCACGGTCGATCCGGATTACGATCGGCCCGCGATCTTGTCGCGCTACCGCGCCTCACTCGGCTCCGCGCCCCGCGTGACGCTCGCGACCGGTCCGGCCGCACCGCTGCTGTTTCTCGAGCGCCGTTTCGGCGTTGACCCGAGGCGAGTAAGCTCGACGCGCGTCGACCATGCGGACCTTGCCGTCGTGCTCGATCCGCAGGGCCGCATCGCGCGCTTTGTCGACGGCGACAACTGGACGCCGCAGCAGCTCGGGGTGGTTGCCCGCGAAGTCTCCGGCGCCCCGCTCGACCCGCTTCTCGCCGCGCAGCTCTGGCTTGCCGGCGCCGCGGCAAGTTGCGGCCGCGCGGTCGGATCGCTCAGCACGGGGAGCGAACTCGCGCTTGTTGGTTTGCTGACGATCGCTATTGCGGTGCCGCTCGTGGCCGGCGTTGTGCGCTACCGGCCGCGCTAAGATGATTTCCGCGCGAAGAGCGCAGTTAGAGCAGCGTGATTTTTAGCGGGACGGCAGGCGTGTAACCGAGCGGCGTTTTGGCGGCGACCATGAAGGTGATGAAGCCCTTGGTGACCGCGGCGTCGGCCGGCAGGCGGGCGATCGCATAGTGCGTGTCCTGATCGCCCGAGTTGTCGAGCATCACGATGTCGGCGCGATATCCGTTGACGATGATCGTGTCGCTGGCGATCCCCTTGAAGACGACGCGGAAGTAGTGCCCGGCCGGCCACGAGGGATTTCGGTCGACCGGCTCCGCGTAGAGCGGGCGGCAGACAGGGACCGACATGACGTCGAGCTGCGCGCCAAAGGCGCCCGTTCCTAACGTCGCCGTCAAGACCAGCGAGTTGAAGAGAATACGCAAGAACATATCCGACTGCCCTTCCGGGATCGATTGAGGAATCAGTCCCGTACTTTCCCAGGATAGGACGATGGGGCCAGCGCAACAAGGGTCGTTCGTGGCGGGCTCCGATTGAGGTCCCGGGACTTAGGTCCCTAAAGCCTAGCTACCAAGAGGGTACGGGCGGTCGCCGTGACGACCGGGCGCCCGTCGCTGCCGAGAGCCTCGCCGCGCAGCTCGACGATCGTTCCTTTGGGGCGCTCGCTTTCCGCCACGCCCGTGACTTCCCAACACAGCCGGATGTCGTCGTCGGGCTTTGCCGGTCCGACCAGCCGAAAGTTGAATTCGAGGCCGACGCCCGGGTTGGCGGTCGTCGTCTGCGAGGCGCACAAGGCCATCAAGTAAGCAACCGTTTGCGCGCCCGAGGCGATCAGCCCGCCGAAACGCGTGCCGCTCGCATACGCCGCGTCGTGGTGGAGCGGGTTCGAATCGCCGACGAGGTCGGCATAGCGCACGATTTCCTCGCGCGACCAGCGCACGTGGCGTTCGAATCGATGCCCGACGTGCATGCGCTCGCCGCTCGCTTAGATTGCGAGATAGCGCTGCATCGCTTCGCCGTTCGCGCGCAGCTCTGGGATCGAACCTGAGGTGACGACGCGACCGTTTGAGAGCACGTAGCCGCGATCGGAGAGGCTCATCGCAACCTGGGCGTTCTGCTCGACGAGCAAGATCGTGTCGCCCTCCGCACGCAGCCGCTGGACGACATCCTCGACATTGCGCGCGATGAGCGGCGCTAAGCCCTCCATCGGCTCGTCGAGGAGTACGATCGCGGGGTTGGCGACGAGCGCGCGCGCGATCGCGAGCATCTGCTGCTCGCCGCCCGATAGCTTCGCGGGCTTGTCACGGCGTTCGCCGAGCACGGCGAAGTACTCGTAGATACGCTTCTCGTTCCAGGGTCCGGGCCGGCCACCGAGCGAGGCGAGCCGCAGATTCTCGCCGACCGTGAGATTCGGAAAGATGCGACGGTCCTCGGGAACGTAGGCGATCCCGAGTTTCGCAAGCTCGTACGTAGCGCGGTGCAGGATCGGCTTCCCCGCAAAGCGGATCGCGCCACCCCTAACGGCGACCAGGCCCATGATCGCCTTGAGCGTCGTCGAGCGGCCGCTGCCGTTGCGTCCGAGCAACGCGACGACCTCGCCGGTTTCGATCGCAAGCGAAACGTCCTGCAGCGCGTGGCTCTTCCCGTAGTACGCGTTGACGGACTCGAGCTCGAGCAGCGGCGCAGCGCTCACGCGAGACCGCCCAAGTAGGCGCGCTGCACCGCCTCGTTCTCGCGGATTTGCTGCGGCGTCCCGACGGCGAGGATCTGGCCCGTCTGCATGACGGTGATGGTGGTCGAGATGCGCATGACCACGTCGATGTCGTGTTCGACCAAGACGATCGTACGTCCGTCGCCGATGCGTCCGATCAAGTCGACCGTCGCCTGCGTCTCGGTCGGCGACATCCCCGCGAGCGGTTCGTCGAGCAAGAGCACGCGCGGGTCCGTCGCGAGCACCAGGCCGATCTCGAGGCGCCGCTGGTCGCCGTGGGAAAGGGTCTCTGCCGGCGCGTCCGCCGCGGCGCCGAGACCGATGTCGCCAAGGATGCTCTCGGTTTTTGCCGCGACGCCGCGCATCGAACGCGACGGAAAGAAAAACCCCGCCTTCCCGTCATACACGGCTTGCGCCGCCAGCCGAACGTTCTCGTAGACGCTCAACCTTCCGAAGATGTTCGTTATTTGGAAGGAGCGCGCGATCCCAAGCCGTGCCCGGCGGTGCGGTTGGAGCGACGTGATGTCGCGATCGCCGTAAAAGATTCGTCCGGCGCTCGGCGGCAGCAGTCCCGAGAGGAGGTTGAAAAGCGTCGTCTTTCCGGCGCCGTTAGGGCCGATGATCGTGCGCACCCCGCCGAACGGTATCTCGAGCGTCACGCCGCTTACCGCCTTGAAGCCGGAAAACGTCCGCGAGAGGTCGGCGGTCCGTAGCGCGTCGCCGGCGTCCGTCACGCTTCCGCTTGCTCCACCGCGCGACGCGAGGGCCGGCGGAGCGCGGCGATGAGGCCGGCGATGCCGCGCGGCGCAACGAGCACGAAGAACACGAAGACCAGGCCAATGATCTCGGGCCAGTAGCGGTCGAATCGCGCGAATCGATTCTGAAGATCCCAGTAGACGAACGCGCCGAGCATGGGGCCGGCGAACGTGTTGATTCCCCCGAGCAGCGACATCATGACCACGCGGCCGGAATAGTCGATCGACCCGGCGTCGGGATTGATTGCTTGCTGAAAATACGTCCACATCCAACCGGCCAGGGCCGGGAACAGCGCCGAGAGCACGAAGGCATTGACGCGGTACTTGTTGACGTCGTAACCGAGGAATCGCGCGCGCTGCTTGTTCTCGCGGATCGCGCGCAGCACCGAACCGAAGTTGGAAAACACGATGCAGTAGTTGAGCACGACCGCGACAAACGTGACGAGCGCCGCCGCGATGTAGAAGTGATTCGAGTCGTCGAGCCAGCCCGCGGGAAGTCCCGGTACGGCCGGCCGCGCGATTGCCTGCAGGCCGTCTTCGCCACCCGTCAGATCGCTCCACCGGAAAGCGATGAAGTAAATGACCTGCGCAAACGCGAGCGTGATCATCGAATAGTAAATACCGCTCGATCGCGGCACGATCAATCGGCCCAGAAGCCAAGCCCAGACCGCGACGGCGGCTAGCGCGGCGAGCAGCGCGAAAAACGCATTCCCCGAGCCCAAAAACTGCAGGTGTACGGGTCCGACCGTCGCGTCGAACCCTTTGCTGTAGAGCGCGGTCGCGTACGCTCCGAGCGCGAAGAACATCGCGTGCCCGAACGAGAGTTCGCCCGTGTGACCGAAGAGGATGTTGAAGCCGAGCGCAAACAGGCCGAAGATCAGGATCGTCGTAGCGAGATCGACGAAGCCGGCGTGCAGCGGCAAGCGGGCGCCAACGAACGGGTAGAGATCGAACGAACCGTCGGGCATCAGCAGCGGCAGGAGCGCGATCCCGAGCGCGATCGAGCCGAGGCGCGCGATCACTCGAAGAGACCTTCCACGCCGAACAGGCCGCGCGGCCGCACGAGCAAGACGAGGCCCATGATGATGAACCCGGTCAGTTCGACCGCCGGCGGATAGACCAGTTCCATCAGGCTCGAGAGGATGCCGATCGTCAAGCCGCCCACGATCGCGCCCCAGAACGACCCGATTCCGCCGACGATGACGATGACGAACGTCAGCACGATCCACTGATCGGCGAGGTTGGGAATGATCGCGTAAACGGGCGCCGCGAGCGCTCCCGCCAGCCCCGCAAGAAACGAGCCAAGGCCGAACACGAGCATGAACATCAGCGGCATGTTGATGCCGAGGATGCGCACCATCTCGGCGTCGCGCGTTCCGGCGCGGATGATGACGCCGACGTTGGTCTTATTGATGATCAGCCAGACGATCGCCAGGATCGCGATCGTGACGGCGACCAGAAATACGTCGCGGTAGACCGGAAACGCATAGCCGGCAAATGTGAACGTGCCGGCGAGCCAATCCGGCAACGGATAGCGGACGGCGTCGTCGCCCCAAATGCGCCGGACGACCTGCTCGAAGATCAGCGCCGTCCCGTAGGTCAGCAAGAGCGTGTATTCGGGTGGCCGGCGGTAGAGCGGCCGGACGAGGAGCACCTCGAAGAGCATACCGAACGCCCCGATAATCGCAGCCGCAAAGATTAGGCTCGGGAAGAAACCGACATGCGGAGCGAGCGTGTACGCGACGTAGGCGCCCAACATGAAGAAGGCGCCGTGTGAGAAGTTGATGACGCCCATGAGGCCAAGGATGATGTTGAGCCCGAGCGCCACCAGGATGTAGAGCATCCCGAGTGTGATGCCGTTGACGATCTGATCGGCCACTTGGTGCATCACGGGGCGCTTCGCGGGTTCGCGACACTGGCCTGCGCGCGGGCGGCCGCAAGATTGACTAAGAGTTAACAATCGGTAAGCGGGTTGCGCTTACCGGCACGGAAAGCAGAAAGGGGGTGAAAGCGAAGTCTTCCGGCGCCGTCAAACTTTCCGTCAACGTCTCCGCGCCGCTCGGCGCGCGGTTGCGCCGGGTGGCTTTTGAGGAGCGCCTCTCCGAGAGTTCCATCGTCGAGATCGCGCTCGAGCTGCTCTTCGCGCGGACGACCGAGGCGACTCTGGGCAAATTCTTGCGCGACCACGGGGCCTCACTGCGCCGCACCTAAGGCAAGCGAAGCGACCGGAGCGTTCCTAGGTCTTGCGCCGGCGGCCGGCTCCATGGCTGCGCAAGAGGTCGCCGAGGTATCCGTCGTCGCCGCTCGATTCGAAAAAACTCCGCAGGGAGTGCTCGATCACCGAGCTTTCGCTTACCCGGGCAAAGAAGGCGAACTCCTCGAGGCGGTCGGCCAAGGGCCGGCTGAGCGTGTGCGAGACCTTCGCGACGGCGCTTTTGGCGGGGACGTCCGGAGGGCTTCGCCTCGGGCGCAGCGCTTGCGCGGGAGCGGGCCCCTTCTTTTGGGTTTTCAGGAGCAGGGGATCTCCATCGTAGCTGCTACGTCGTCTTTCATGGCCCGCTTGAGGCCACCTGTGGCGAAACTCTGTCGAATCCGGGCGCGGTTATGGCGAGACAACCCGGCGGAGTGGTGCGTTTCGACAAAGGGGATGGGCGTGGAGCCCAGCAAGTCGAGAACGAGATTCGATCTGCTAAGCCGGGCGGACGAGGGAGTCTGAACCAGCATGTCTATGTGGGAACCGTTTACCGAGCGAGCGCGACGCAGCATTGTGCTCGCGCAAGAAGAGGCGCAGCGACTCGGCAACAACTATATCGGGACCGAGCACATTCTGCTCGGCATTATCTCCGAGGGCGAAAGCCTGGCGGCGAAAGTCCTGGAGACCTTGGGTGTCAACCTGGCCAAGGTGCGCCAGGAGGTCGAGGCGATCGTCGGCCGCGGCGGCCAAACGGTCCAACAGGAGATGGTCTTCACGCCGCGCGCGAAGCGCGTGATCGAGCTTGCCTTTGAGGAGGCCCGCCAGCTCAACCACAACTACATCGGCACCGAGCATCTCTTGCTTGGTTTGATTCGCGAAGGCGAAGGCGTGGCGGCCCGGGTGCTGACCAACCTCGGAGTCGACCCGGCAAAAGTCCGCGTCCAGACGACGTCGCTTTTAGGTGCCGAAGGCCAGCCCGTCGCCCCCAAAGGAAAATCGAAGACGCCGACGCTCGACGCCTACGGCCGCGACCTGACGACCTTAGCCCGGGACAACAAGCTCGACCCGGTGATCGGCCGGGCCAACGAGATCGAGCGCGTCATTCAGATCCTCGCGCGGCGCACGAAGAACAACCCGGCGCTGATCGGCGAACCGGGCGTCGGCAAGACGGCAATCGCCGAAGGCCTGGCGCAGCGCGTTATCAAGGGCGAGGTCCCCGAACCCCTGCGCGACCGGCGCGTCATCACGCTCGACCTCGCGGGCCTCGTCGCAGGGACGAAGTACCGCGGCGAGTTCGAGGAGCGGATGAAGCGCGTCATGGACGAGATCCGCGGCGCATCCGGCGAGATCATCCTGTTCATCGACGAGTTGCACACGCTGGTCGGTGCGGGCGCAGCCGAAGGCGCGATCGACGCGTCGAACATCATTAAACCGGCGCTTGCGCGCGGCGAACTGCAGTGCATCGGCGCGACGACCCTTAACGAGTTCCGCAAGCACATCGAAAAGGATAGCGCGCTCGAGCGCCGCTTCCAGCCGGTGATGGTCGGCGAGCCGTCCGTCGAGGAGACGGTTGAGATCCTCAAGGGTCTGCGCGACCGCTATGAGGCGCACCACAAGGTAACGATTACGGACGAAGCGCTGGCCGCGGCTGCGAAGCTGTCCGACCGGTACATCTCCGACCGCTTCCTCCCCGACAAGGCCGTCGACTTGATCGACGAGGCGAGTTCTCGCGTGCGCCTGCAGGCGACGCTTCCGCCTGCGGAGATCCGCGAGATCGACAATCAGATCCGCAAGGTCAAGGTCGAGAAGGAAGCCGTCGTCAAGTCGCAAGAGTTCGAGAAGGCCGCAGCGATCCGCGACCGCGAGGAGAAGTTGCGGCTCGAAAAGCAGCGCCTCGAGCAAGAGTGGGCCGATCGCAAGTCGCAGGCCGACAAGACGCTTCGGGTTACCGAGGAAGACATCGCCTACATCGTCAGCTCGTGGACGCGCATCCCCGTTTCGAAGCTGGCGCAAGCCGAGACGGCTAAGCTGCTCGGGATGAAGGAGCAGCTGCACAAGCGCGTCATCGGCCAGGACGAATCGATTGAAGTCGTCACCCGGGCCATTCGCCGTTCGCGCGCCGGCCTCAAGAACCCCAAGCGCCCGATCGGCTCGTTCATCTTCCTCGGCCCGACCGGTGTCGGCAAAACGGAAGTGGCGCGCAGCCTCGCCGAGTACCTCTTCGACGACGCCGAATCGATCATCCGCATCGACATGTCGGAGTACATGGAGAAGTACGCGGTCTCGCGGCTGGTCGGCGCACCGCCCGGATACGTCGGGTACGAAGAGGGCGGACAGCTCACGGAAGCCGTACGCCGGCGCCCGTACTGCGTCGTCCTGCTCGACGAGATCGAGAAGGCACACCCCGACGTCTTCAACTTGCTCTTGCAAGTGCTCGAAGACGGGCGCTTGACCGATTCGCAAGGCCGCGTCGTCGACTTCAAGAACTCGGTCATCATCATGACCTCGAACGTCGGGGCATCGGGGATGCAGACGACGATCGACATCGGGTTCCGCGCGCAGAAGGCCAGTTCCGAGATGGATCAGGCCGGCTATGAGAAGATGAAGAACAAGGTGCTCGACGAGGTCAAGCACACGTTCCGGCCCGAGTTCCTCAATCGCGTCGACGAGGTCGTGGTCTTTCACCAGCTCAACCGCGACCAGATCGAGCAGATCGTCTCGCTCGAGCTCGAGAAGGTCATTCGCGAGGTCAAGGCCCAGGAGATGCACCTCGAAGTCGTCGAGGAAGCAAAGGCGCTCTTGGCCCGCAAGGGTTGGGATCCGCAGTTCGGCGCACGACCGCTTCGGCGCGCGATCCAGCGCGAAGTCGAGGACGAACTGGCCGAAGAGCTGCTCAAGGGCACCTTCCAAGCCGGCGATCGCATCTTGGCCGAGGTGAGTCCCGACAATCCGGACAAGCTGCGGTTCTCGAAAATCCCGTCCGTTGAGCCGCCGGCTCCGCCCCAGTCGGAGCTGACGGTAAGCTAGCCTGACCCCGTTTGCGACGTGGCGATCGCGCCTGCCGGCGACGGTCGCCTCGTGGTTCGCACGCGACTTGGTCCGCGACGCGCTTGCGCTCGTCGAGGCGAAGCGCGTCGTGTTGCGTGCCGTCGAGGATCTCAAGATCGAAGCGACCGTCAGCGACGCGCGCGGCGCGCACGACGTCAACGTCGAGTGGGGCGGCGGCACCGGGCCGCTCGCGCTGCGCGCCGTTTGTTCGTGCGGGGGGAGCGGGATCTGCGAGCACGTCGTCGCCGCGCTCGAAACCGTTCGCTCGCAGACCGAGGTGGAGGAAGCGGCGCCGTCGGAGCCCGAGATCGACCTGAGCTGGTTGCCCGCATTTCGCGTCGATTCAAAGCAGGTTCGCGCGCGCTCGGTGTGGCCGGTGTTCGCCTCGCTCGATGGGTTGACGCTGTCCGCGAGCCTCGTGCTCGACTCTCCGCGCCTGCGCGGGGCGGCGCGCGACGCACCCTCGATCGTCACGATGATGGACTCGACGCCGGTCGACGATTGGGACGAGCTCGATCGCGAGCTGATGCGCGACGAATCGGTCGTCGAGGCGTTCGCCGGTCGCAGCGCGCAGCGCGTCCTGTCGCGCGCGCTGTTCCGGCTCTCGCGTCATCCGCGGTTGCGCTTCGACGACGATCCGTCGGCCGGGCGCCATCCTTCCGAACTGCCCGAGTTCCGGATCGATCTGCGCGGTCTCACGTTGCGCGCGGTGCGCGGCGGTCTTGGGTTCGTACCGCTGTTCGAGACCGCCGACGGCGCGTACGTGCCGGCGAAGGGGGCGTATCTGCTCGACGGGCCGCCGACCTGGGTTGCGACCTCACGGGTCGCCTACCTCGTCGATGGAACCTTTGACGCGCGCAAGGCGATCGAGGCGGCCCGTGCCGTCAACGGCGCCGTTCCCGAAACCCCGCTCGGACCGCGCACGATCGCGCGGGTCGCGCCGTTTCTCACGAGCACGGACCGTGGCGCGCTTGGGATTGCGGATGCAGCCGAGCCGACCGCCGAGATCGCGCTCGGCTGGGCTTCGGGCGCGCTGATCGCGACCTTGACGTTCATCGATCGCGCCACCGGTGCCCGCGCGCCCTACGCCGGCCTCGGTGCGATCGCTCCGGAAGGCGCGCGCTACGTTCGTTTCACCGCCGAGCAGGCGGCGCAACTGCGCTCGCGGCTGGTCGACGCCGGTTTCGTGCCGCGAGCCGCGGACGCGTTCGCCCTGCACGGCGCGGAGCGCGCGGCGGTCTTCGTGCGCGAGGTTCTCCCGACGTGGGAGGATCTCGAGCGGCGCTTGGATCCGGGTCTCACGGACCTCGTGCGCGGCGGCAACGACCTCGACATCAACGTCGTCGCCGAGCGCGCCGTCGACGACGCCGATTGGTTCGAGTTGAAGGTCGACGTCTTCGTCGGCGGCTCGAGCGAGGCGCTCACCCAGAAAGAACTGGCCGCGCTGCTTTCGAGCAGCGGCCGGTTCGCCGAAGTCCGCGGCAAACTCGTTGACGTCGCACGGCTGCGCGAACGCAACGCGCTGCTGAGCGACCTGGCCGATCGCCGTCGCAGCGGTCTCGCTGCGTTGCTCGCCCTGCGCGACGAACTGCACGACAACTTCGCAAGCGTTTCACTGCCGCCCGAAGTCGAGAAGATGCGCGAGCGCCTGCGAAATTTCGGCGGCATCCCGGTCGTCGAACCGCCTGCGCTGACGAACGGAGCGCTGCGCGGTTACCAGCAGCGCGGATTGGATTTCCTCGCCTACCTTTCGGAATTCGGCTTCGGCGGGATCTTGGCCGACGAGATGGGGCTTGGCAAGTCGCTCGCTGTTCACATACCGATCCTTACGCCCGGCGGGTGGCGCAGATTTGGTGACGTTTGCGTCGGCGATAAGGTGATGAACGCGCAGGGCGACATTTCGCGCGTCGTTGGCGTGTATCCGCAAGGCGATCTCGAAGCGTTTCGAGTGACGTTCAGCGATGGCGCCTCGACGATCTGCTCCGACGATCATCTGTGGGCCGTGAATACAGCGGTGCGCAAGAGCCGAGGCAATGGCTATCGCGTTCTGACGTTACGGGAAATCCGCGCGCGTCTACACGACGCCGCCGGAAACGCCCGCCACTACATTCCTATCGCGGCACCGATGCGCTTCGGCAGCGATGATCCGCTTCCCATGGATCCATATCTGCTCGGATGCATGCTCGGTGATGGAGGCCTCACGCATCGGACGCTGAGCCTGACGACGGCTGATGTCGAGCTACGCGAGACGTGCAATGCGCTGTTACCGACTGGAACCGAATTTGCTCCGCAGGATCGCTACAATCACAACCTGCGATCGACTGCACCGAGTGGACGAGTCGCGATAAGGCAGCTGAAGCAGAACCTGGACGAGGTCGGCTTGAGCCGCCTCGGATCACATCAAAAATTCGTACCGACGTCCTATAAGCTCGCTTCGGTAAGCGATCGTCTAGCTATGCTTCAAGGACTTATGGATACTGATGGGTTCGTCGGTAAGGATGGGCATGTCGAATTCTCGTCCTCTTCGGACCTCTTGGCCTACGATGTCGCATTCCTCGTGCGATCTCTCGGAGGAACCGCGCGCGTCGGTTACAAGGCCAAGCCAAAGTACCATTACAAAGGCGAACAACGGGTTGGAAGGCCGGCCTGGCGCGTCACGGTGGCGCTGCCCCCGCAATTCAACCCCTTCCGTCTCAGGCGCAAGGCCGAAGCATATCCCGGTCGCCCGAAGTACCCGCCGTGCCGGGCGATCGTAAAAGTAGAGCCCGTCGGCAAGTATCCGATGCAATGCATCGCGGTCGATTCGCCCGACCATCTGTTCGTGGTCGATGATTTCATCGTCACGCACAATACCGTTCAAGTTCTCAGTTATCTTCTGCGGCGCAAGGCCATGGAAGGACCGGCGCCTGCGCTCGTGATTGCGCCGACGTCGGTGACGCATACGTGGGAAAACGAGATCGCGCGGTTTGCGCCGGAGCTTTCGACGTTACGGTTGCACTCGGGGAACGAGCGGGCGGCACGCTATGACGAGGTGCCGGGGGCGGACGTCGTCATTACCTCGTACGCGCTCGCGCGGCTCGACGCGCAACAGCTTTCGAGGTTCCGTTTTCGCACGCTGATCCTCGACGAGGCGCAGAACGCGAAGAACCCCGCATCGCAGATCGCGCGCGTCGTGCGCAGTCTGCACGCGGAGCACCGGCTCGCGCTGACCGGTACGCCGGTCGAGAATTCGCTGCGCGATCTGTGGGCGATCTTCGCCTTCGTCGAGCCGGGTTTGCTCGGGACGGAGACGTCGTTCCGGCGACGCTTCGAGATCCCGATCGCCGAGAACGACCCCAAAGCGATCGGCACGCTGCGCTCGCGGCTCGAGCCGTTCCTGCTGCGGCGCACGAAGGAAGATGTCGCCCCCGAACTGCCCGAGCGCACCGAGGTCGTGTTGGACTGCGACATTTCGCCGCTGCAGCGCCGGCTCTACCGCGGCGTCGCCGAAGCGGCGCGGCGCGACGTGTTTTCCCTCGTCGACCAGCAGGGCATCGAGAACGCTACCGTCCACGTGCTTGCCGCCCTAACGCGCCTACGGCAGATATGCGCGCATCCGGGCCTGCTCTTCGAAGAGTACCGCGAAGACCCCGAGGCGAGTGCCAAGTTCGAGGCGTTCCTCGAGACGGTCGACGAGATCCTCTCCGGCGGCCACCGGCTGCTCGTCTTCAGCGCGTTCGCCTCGATGCTGCGGATCATGCGCACCGCGCTCGACAAGCGCGAGATCCCCTACGGCTATCTCGACGGTTCGACCAAAGACAAGGATCGCCAAACGGAGGTCGCGCGCTTCATGCGTCCCGATGGGCCGCCGCTCTTCTTATGCTCGCTGAAGGCCGGCGGCGTCGGCTTGACCCTCACCGCCGCCGACTACGTCATCCTTTACGATCCGTGGTGGAACCCGGCCGTCGAGCGACAAGCGATCGATCGGACGCATCGCATCGGCCAGCACCGTGCCGTTACCGCCTACCGGCTCGTCGCGACCGGCACCGTCGAAGAGAAAATCCGCGCGCTCGCCGAGCGCAAAGCGAGCCTCTCGCGCAACATCATCAAAGCCGACGGCGCCCTCGCCAAGTCCCTCTCCCGCGCCGACCTCGAAATGCTCTTCGCGGATCCCGACTAGGAGAAGATTGGAACCGCTGGGCCTTACCTTGTCACGCTGAGCTTGTCGAAGCGCAGACGGGATCTGGCCTAGCTCCGTTGGCCCTTCGACTGCGCGCCGGCGGCGCTCCGCTCAGGGTGACAGCGAATGGAAGAGGACGAACTCGTAGGTGTTGCCGGAGTAGAGCGTCATCGAGCTTCCCGTCGTGTTTGGGAAGGTGACGGTCTGACCGTTCACGGTTCCCTGCTGGGCGCATTGATGCGTCGGGTTGGTCACGTCGTCGAATTCCTGATAGAAGGTGTAAGAATTCGAGACGCTCGCGGGCAACGTGATGACGAGTTGGCCAGGGACGACCGTGACGCGCTCCGTCACCTGGAAACTGATGTACAGGAGCGGGTTCACGATCGTGCTGGGCGTGCAGGTCGATGCCATCGACGGAAGTTGCGCGGGGGCTGCTACCGAGGTGATCACGTTTGCGGTCACCCCGCTCGACGGGGTCGCACTCGCAATCGTAAACGTCTCGGCGTAGCTCTCGATCTGCGGGAACGTTAGCGTTCCCGCCGTGAAGGCGATCGTCTTCTCGGCACCTGTGGCGCGCGGTACGTAGACGCTACACTCACAGGAGCCGGAGCAACCCGCTACGATCAGTGCGGCGACGAAAGCCGTCGCGATCAGCGTAAAGCGTAGAGGGCCACTGAGACGGAACATCGATTCACCGCGCTAGCCGAAGCGGCGTACCATCGTACGCTGCCCCACCCTTGCTGCGGGCGGGCGGTAAACCCTTCGGCCTGATCGGCCTGTAGCAGCGGCGCTAGTACGTGAGGCGCGGGCCCCAGCCGCCGAATTCGCGATCGGATTTCGGTTGCGGGAGAGTCGGCCGTGAAGCGTCGGGTGATTTTTCCATTGTGCGGGGCTTGATCATTTTTACGAGCCTCCTTGTATTTCGCTCGTCACATGTATCTACGGGGGGAGCAAAGGGATGTTTCGGTCGGAAGATTAGAAAACTAGTTCCTTAGTTGTGAGTGCCGTAAGAAATGAAACATCGGCAGCGCGCGGCCTACGATGGGATCACGCGTGATGCGGGCAGCGGTGTCCGGGCGCGAATAGGAGTTGGAAATCGGTGCTGAGGCCGCGCGATGCGACGTTATAGGTGTGCTGCGCGTTTGCAAGGCTCTCGAGAGCTTGCATTCCGAGGTCGCTCGTCGTCATGCCCGACGTCTTCGCCGAACCGAAATCCACGCCGCTCAGATCGCAGCCGTTCAGCTTGGCGTTTGTGAGGTCGGCGCCGGTGATGTCGGCTTGACGCAAATCGACGCCTTGCAAACGCGCGCCCTGCAGGTTTGCTTCGCGCAGATTGGCACCGCGAAGATCCGCTCCGGAGAGCTCGATGCCGTGCAAGTCTTGTCCGTGAAGATCGAGCCCGCGAAGGTCGCAGCCCATGCAGCCGTTGAGGAGCGAGCGCAAATGGGAGCCGCCGAGGATCGTCCCGCGGATGCTCGTGCCGGTGAGCCGCAAGCCGTCGAGGTTCGCGCCCACAAGAGAGGTTCCGCGCAAGTCGCAGCCGCCCAAGTTCGCTCCCGAGAGGTTCGCACCGTCGAGCTTAGCATCGCGCAAATCCACGCCCACGAGCTTCGCGCCGCTCAGGTCGGCGCCGCGCAAGTCGGCGCCGCGAAGATCGTCGCCGCTTAGCGCGAGCCCGTGAAGGTCGATACCGCGCAGGTCGCGCCCGCGAAGATTGCAGCCGAAGCAGTGTGCGATCGCATCGCGGTCGGCTTTCTGCGGGTTCTGCGTCGACCAGTCCTGATCGGTCGCGCTGCCGACCGCATCGGCGACCGTTTTCCCGATGTCGGTGCCCCAGCGCGCAGCATCGGCGGCTTTGACGGCGGTCTCGGCCTGCGCCGCCTTCAGTGAGGCTGCCATGCTCTGGTGAATCGAGCGCTCGATCGTGGCGTCGAGAGAGACGCGGGTTTGCGTTCCCTCGTGATGGCGCAACGCCGGGGGTGCCTGCTTTTCAACGGAGGTCGCGCGCGATGCCGGCTTCGCGACCGAGGCTGCGCGCGCGACCGGTTCCGCGACCGCCGCGGTGACTCGTGCTGCGATCGCCGCGGCGACCGGTCGTGCAACTTTCGCGGCGACCTTTGCTGCGATCCGCGGCGCGGGCAGCGGAGCCAAGGGCACATCCTCGATCGCAATGACCGGCGCGCGTTGCGCCTGCACGACGACGAGCACGATGCCGAGCGCACCGAGCGCGATCGCGCCGAGCGGCGACAGCCGCGGCAAGGCATTGCGACGCGAATCGAGGAGCTGTTCGATGCGCGTCGTGATCTGCTTGGGCGAAAGCAGCGCTCCGGGCGCGACGATCGGCTTCGCGGGCAGGCGGGCCGATTCGACGAGCTTCCATAAACAGGTAGCATAGCGGTGGGCGCGGCCGGTTTGCGCGATCACCCAGTCGTCGCACGCAATCTCCCGCTCGAGCGAGATCTGACGGCCGACGACCAGCACGACCGGATTGAACCAGAAAATCCGTTCGATGACGCGTTGGACCAGATTGGTCCAATCGTCGTAGCGGTTGAGGTGGGCGTACTCGTGCATCGCGATCTGATCGAGGTCCGCGATCTCTTCGGTCTCGACGACGCGCACGGGAAGCAGGATCGTCGGCGTCTTGAAGCCGACGGCGACCGGAACGTCGACGTCGCTCGACACGCGCAGCTCGACCTGGCGGCCGAGACGCGTGCTATGGCGCCAGCGCCGGAGCCGCCGCGCGACGGACTCGTCGAGCGGCAGCGCAGCGCGCTTGATCGCGTGCAGCGCGAACAGGCTGCGCGCGAGCAACCCGAGGCCACCGAGCGCAAATGCGACCCAAACGGCGACAAGAGCGGCGGCCGCGTGCGGGAGAGCGAGGGCCGCGGCGCCGAGGCGTCCGAGCGCGGCGATGCTTTCGTCGAACGGATTGACGGCCAATGCGGGCGCGGGCGCCGAAGCCCGCGGCGCCGTACCGCCGTGCAGCGACCGCATCGGGATCGACACTGGGGATAGCGCGCGCCACGAGTGGCCGGCGGAGCTTGCGGGTGCGAC
>Ga0302326_10011381_pt1 | contig 19174 bp, 12 predicted proteins | sample Palsa_T0_3_FD_202264 | JGI IMG/M metagenome (GOLD analysis project Ga0302326, IMG submission 202264) | Peat permafrost microbial communities from Stordalen Mire near Abisko, Sweden - Palsa_T0_3 | ecosystem: Environmental > Terrestrial > Soil > Palsa > Peat permafrost | place: Sweden: Abisko...
TTCGCGCAGAAACGGCGCCTCCTGTGCTGCGCTTCCGTAAATGTCCGTCTTAGGGTCATTGGGCACAGGCAGCCACAAGCGAACGGCCATCACGCGCTGCGGGTTGAATCCCAGCGGGACCTTGAACAACTCCCAGAAACTGCGCAGCAGTAGGCCAGAGGCAATCATCAGCACTAAAGACAATGCGAACTCCGTCACCACCAGCACGTGACGCATTTTCGTTTGTTCCCGCGAACCCCTCGAGCCGCGGCCGTCCACCCTGAGCGTCTGGCTTAAATCCAGCCGGCCAACCCCAAAGGCTGGAGCCAGACCGAAAATCGTACCGGCTAAGACCGAGGCGCTAAGAGCGAACAGTAGAACGCTCCAGTTGATCGATATGTCATGCAGCCGCGGAAGGCTCTCCGGCAACAGTCGCAACAGCGATCCCCTGGTGCCGAACAAAATTGCCAGGCCTGCCGTGCCTCCCAGCAGAGAAAGAAGCAGGCTCTCGGTGAGCAACTGCCGCACCAGCCGATTTCGGGCGGCCCCGAGCGCCTGGCGAACTGCCATCTCGCGTCCTCTCCTGCTGGCACGCGCCAGCAGCAGATTCGCCACATTCACACAACCGATCAGCAGCACCAATCCCACCGCGCCCAACAGCAATATCAACGACTGGCGAACATTGCCGAACACGCTCTCTTTGAGGGGGACTAATTGCACCCGCCACGCGCTCTCGACCGGATAATTGTCTGGGAATTGTTTCTGCAAAGACGCAACCAACGCGTCCAACCGGCTCTGCGCCGCCGCAAGCGTCAGTCCAGGTTTCAGCCGCGCAATGGTTTCCAAAGTCAACCGCGTGCTGCGGAGCGGGGGCGGAGCCGGGTCGGCGGCGAAACCCGTGCCGGCCCACAACTCGGTATTCCTTTCCCCCGGTGTTCGTCCTGGATCGTGAAAACCAGCCGGCATGACGCCGATGACGCGATACAAATCGTTATCAAGCCGCAAACTTCTGCCCAGAATCTTCGGGTCGCCTCCGAAAGCCCGCTTCCAGAGCCCGTCGCTGATGACCACATCGAGCGTGAAGCCGGGCGTCGGATCCTCCGGATTAAAGGTTCGGCCCAACTCCGGCTTTACCCCCAGAAGCGCGAAATAGCCCGGCGTGACCGGCTCAAACTGGATCCGCGACGGCTGCGAGGAGCCGGTGAGATTCACCGAGCCGGATGACTGGAGCACCACATATTGAAAAATGCCGGAACGCTCCAGATCCTTCCACTCAGGAATGGATATGCCTGCGTCCTCGGCCCGGACGCCGGGCAGGTCGTCTTCGAGCCGCACCAATTGTTCCGGGTGAGGATACGACAGCGGGTGCAGCAGCGTGGCATCCACCAGGCTGAAGATCGCTGTGGTCGCTCCAATACCTAGTGCCATCGTCAGAATCGTGATTGCAGCGAACCCCGGCGATTTTGCCAGCAGCCGCACTCCGTAGCGCACGTCCTGCAGTAAATTTTCCAGGAACGGCAGACCCTGCTCCGCGTGGTAATTCTCCCGGATCCCCTCCCGCCCGCCGAACTTTAGCACTGCCTGGCGGCGCGCCTCCGGCGGAGACATGCCGGCGCGAAGATTCTCCGCTGCCTGGAGAGCAATATGTTCTTCCATCTCTTCCCGCAGCCGCTGGTCATCGCGACGACCGGTCACAAAGTTTCTGATTCGCGTCAGCAACCGTCTAAGGAGTCTCACGGCAAATCCTCCGCTTTCACCTCAAAAAACCGCGCGATGATGGCCGTTGTTTGCTCCCAGCCGCGCGTCTCAACCTCCAGTTGCTTATGTCCCGCCCGTGTCAGCCGATAAAAACGCGCACGCCGATTGTTCTCCGAGGCGCCCCACTCCGACGCGATGGCGCCTTCCTGCTCCAGCTTCAGCAGTACGGGATACAACGTGCCCTGGTTTAAGGCCAAGAGGTCACCGCTGATCTGCTCGATGCGCCGGGCAATCCCGTACCCGTGGAGCGGCCCCAGTACATCAAGCGTCTTGAGGACCATCAGCCCTAACGTGCCCTGCCGGACATCCGACTTCTCCTTCATGGCCATGCCCTCTTGGTTTCCAACAGGAATGATGGCACACGTCCTTTTGGATGGCAACAGGAAAATCGCTACCGCTGACTGGATTGCTGCTCGGTTCTGCGATGCCGTTCCAAACCGGCAAACCGCTAGCCCTTAATCCTTGATCCCTAGTTCAGCAATACACTCTGATTCGGGCAATCCAGTGAGAACGTCGGTATCTCAATATCAAACCGCTCGCCCCTATCGCTCTCCATCTGGTAACTTCCGCCCATCATCCCCGACGGCGTGTTGAGTGGGGCACCACTGGTGTATGCATAGCTCTCGCCCGGCTTAAGGAATGGTTGCTCCCCAATAACACCCGGCCCCTTGACCTCGGTCAATTCGCCGCGGGCATTCGTGATCATCCAGTGCCGGCTTCGCAGTTGCACCGTTTCCCGTCCCTGATTCTCGATAGTCACTCGATAGGCCCAGAAATATTGCGAATTACCAGGCGATGAATTCGCCTCAAGGTAGGTAGGCTCAACGCTTACCGCTATTCTTCGTGTGATTGCTATATACGGTGTCCGATTTGCCATAAAGGAAAGCTTAGAGCAAAGTCGAGGGAGGAGCCAGGATTTGTGGGTCAACGGCATTTGTTCTCAGGATCACCCGGCTCTGCCCTCTTTGAACCTCAAAGCCCCACTCATCCTCAATCGGATGCACACCTATTTGCCGTACGTGATTGCTCTTGAACCGGCTGCGGAAGAGCTCTGTTTTGTATCAAGGCACGACTTCAGTCGTCCCGAAAGTGCTTGGTGCCAGCCCCGGACTTTCAAGCCCGCGAGAACGTTCCGGTATATAAATTGATGGCTTTAGCGGTTTGCTACGCGACTGGTTCCGGCTAGGACATCCGCTTATACACCGCAAAGTAGGGTTGGTTAGAGAGCGTCTCGTTAAAGCCGGGGTATAACCACGCGGAACCTTCCTCGTCCTTCAGCTCGAAGTAATACTGCAACGGGTATTCGGAATCGGTGTATTCGGCCGGAATCGCTCCCGAAAAATGGCCGTCCTGACCGCTCATGGCGACGGATTTCCAGCGTTCTGCCTGATTGACATGCCGATAGCAGAGGCTGACGCTGCTCAGTCCCGCGGTGGGCGGCGCGATACCCAGTGACAAGGAAAGCGGTTGTCCCGCCTGAAAGAGATCCGGCGGTGTATGGGCACCCTGTGCGCTGGGCCGGCTGCTGCGGTGGGTGGCAGCGCGCATGGCCTTCGCGATGTTCTGGCGCGCGCGCGCCGAGGCGGGCGACCCCTGTACTTTGGCGCGCATCGCTGCCAGATCGGTATCGATGCCGGCCAGACGGTCGCTCCAGTGACCGCGCCGCTTGGGCACGCCACCGTAAGAAACGTTAGATCGATAGACGCGAGCCGCGCGTGCGGCCATCGCTGCCCATGCGTCTCTTGCCGTCTGATACTGCGCCATTGCGAGTGTGCCCGCCTCAGCATCGCCGGTCTGCTGCCAGATCTCAAACAACACCGCGCTGCGCAGCTTGTGCGCAAAAAAGGTTCCCAGGCCAATCTGGATAAGGACATCCTCTTCGATGCGCCGGAACTCAGGCGAAGTGCGCGAGCGGCTTGTGCGACGTGCCTCGTCCAGAGCCGCACGCGATGCCGTAGTGCAATCCTCCACCCATTGTGCCACCTCAACGGGCGGGTACTTCACGCTGGGTTGATCCGCGAGCAAAGCCCCTGTGTACTCGACGACGGTCGAGAACATCTGAGGGTCCAGCGGACTTACGGTGCCGAAGACTTTGGGGGTAGGTGTGTCGCCGTACGGTGAAGGTTCGCTGCCCTGCACGATCGGCATGTTGGTCGGCATTTCGTACCAGAGATCGTGATTGCTCGCCGAATCCAGATGAGCCGAAGTAAGCAGAGGCAGGATGCGGCTGGCGCTGGCAAGCGAGGATTCGATGGCGATGGCGCCGCCTCCGAAGCCGGAGCGAAGGTACCTGCGCCACGCCTCAGCATCGGCATCAGGATCATAAAGTTTGCGACCCCAGACGCGATAATAGTACTCATACTTTTGCCAGTCGGCTTTTGGGTCGAGCGACGCGTCGGCATACGCACAGCGGCCACCGGCAACTCCCGAACCCTCCCGGCTTTTAAATGTCAGTGGCTCCATCAGGTCGAGGCCCGCAGCGCCGCAGAAGCTGGCCGAGCGCGCATAGGCGGCGGCCATCTCCGGGTCAACGGAGAGAAGGTGACGCTGGGTTCCGGGCCACGAGCGAAAGAGAAGCCGATACCGGGCGCCCTGGTGCAGAAAGTCCCCGTAGCCGTAGCGGGTAAAGAGCCTCGAACCGCTGCTGAGGCTGAATAGCGCCGATTCCGTCTTGGTCAAGTTGGCGTGCGGAATCTCAAGCGCCCGGATGTCGGCCTGGTGATAACCGAGGCTCTGATGTTCTGCAGAATACTTGGCGCCTAGCTTCACCGGCATTCCTGTAGCAACGGCGATGTCAATCATCGTCTGATTCACACCCTTGGCGTGCATATCGATCTCTATCTCTCGACCGGCGCCCGAGATTGCTTCGAAAAGGGTCTTCCAGAAGGGATAACTCCCCTCGGGGATGCCGCTTTCGCCGTGTACACGCAGGGTGAGTCCCTGAATTTCCGGACACTCTTTCAGAATGACGGCGAGAGCATCGCGGCAGTAGCCGGCATGCGTTTGCGGCGTAAGCCCTTCGATCTGGTGGTAGGCATTCGGACTATCGGTCCATTGGTAAGCGTGCGTCCAAATGCCGAGCTGAAAATGCAAACCGCGAGCTCCGGTTTCCGCAGCAATGAAGCGGAGCATTTGGAAATTGCGGTCGCGCTCTGCTTTGCTGACCGGCAGCGGCGTAGGCAGCCGCGTGCCATCCGGCGCGGCGAGTTGCATGACGCGAACGTCGGGATATCCGGGTACGTCCACGAGGTAAGGGTAAGGGAGATGGAGATAGTCGTCCGTTACTCCCCTGGGGAAGTCATACTCCAGACCATAGGCCATGGTAAAGCGATTGAACCGATTTGCGGCGATCGAATCGAGATATCCAGTCCAGAAGGCTTTATCGTAATACCAGGATTTATCTTCGAGTTCGGAACAGAAGTAGCGGCTGACGCAGCGCACATCGTTCGCCGGCTTCTCCTCCACCACATCGGTGAGGCGCAGAGTTTCTACGGGACTTGAGCCATAACGAACGCGGTCGGCGAGCTCGAGCAATCCATAGACATAACCTCGCACGTCTCCTCCGGATACCAGAAGTGCGGGCGTGCGGCCTACCTTTCCCGAGGAAAAACGCAGACTTTCTGCCGCGGTGAGCGCCGCGCCTTTGGGAAAACCGCGAGCGAGCTGCGACTCGGGAGCGGAGACGACGATGCACCACGAAGCGCCGGCAGCGGCACCAGAGGATGACGCTATTTGGCAGGTCACGCCCTTCGTCACTAGCGCGTGACGCAGTTGCCCGGCGGCTCTCCTGGCAGGTCCGCTCGAGGCCGCGGCATTTGCTGGATCAACAATCAGTGTGCAGCGTTCAGACGGTGCTGCAAAAGCGCCGTGCGAAACCCTGCACGCGGTTGCGGCACCGGCCAATTTCAAAAAGTCTCTGCGATCTACATTCGAGAGAGCATCAGGCTTCATCAGGCTCTCACCAAGGATTGTGGACGCTCAATCAGGGACTGTACCCCTAACTTAGTCCAGGTGTTGGGCAACAAGTAGTTGGTGGAACTCCGGTGTGGTGCGGAGCTGGGCGAATTCCTTGTCCCCCATGAGGAGCCGGCGATTGTTGAAACCAGCATCCAAGGCTTTGCGCAGGTAAATGAGAGCCTGTTCGTTCTTTCCAGCCAGCGCGTAAGCTTTTGCCAGACAGTAGTTGATGGCAACCCGCTGGCGGCGCGAGACCCTCTCCTCGATGACCTCGGCCTGGTCAGGATCAAAACTATTTGGATTAAGCTCCAGGGCTTTCTGATAGGCCTTTACGCCCTCCTTGTAGTTCCCCTCGCTGAAGTAGGCCGTGCCCAGATTGCGGTAGGCGACAGCAGAGTTCGGCCCATATTTAAGCGCCCTCTTATAGGTTTTTTCCGCCTTCTTGTATTTGCGCTCGCCGTGGTAGACGGCAGCGAGGTTGTTGAGCGCGTCGGGGTATCGCGGATTGAGAGTAAGCGCCATCTGGTAATTCTTACGAGCCTCTTCCAAGGCGAAGAGATGATGATATGCGACCCCAATCATGTTCCAAGTGGCGGCGGACCGAAGCGTGCTCTGTTGATAAGCCGAGATAGCGGCGGCATAGTTCCCATTGACCATAAACAGGTCACCTTGCGCCTCCGGCGGCATGGTGGAGATGGTGGCGTTCTGGGGCGGCGGACTCTGCATCATGGCCGCATTTGCCGTTGCGGGCGATGGCTTAACTGTTTCTGCGAGGAAGGTGTGCGAGCCTGCCAGGATGGGAATTGCGAGCCAGACGCAGTTGCCCAAGGACTGGCTGTAGCGACGGCCCCTCATGAATCCCTCCTTTCCCAATGCAGGTCCGGTGGACGAGGCCTAAATCATACTACCTGCGGCCCCGAGTGATCCAAGTCCTGCCGATATCTACAGTAAGGGTACGAGTCGAAGCGACCAGAAGGCCCATCGAAAGGCTGTGAGTACCGGGAGCCAGATGTCCAAGGATGGAGCTTGTGGACTACACTAGGCAGGTTGTATTCGGGGTCAGTCAAGCGCCCCTCAAAAGTGTCTAATCAAGAGCGAATTTGGCGCACGGCGCTCCCGATAGCGCTTCTCGTGCTGGTGATCGGGACTACGCTCGGAGGAGTGTGGCATTGTCATGCCATTTCTTCGCCCGACGCCTGCCCGATTTGCCATCTGAGCCATCAGGCCATCGCGCCAACGCCGGCAAGCACTCGTGTATACCTTCTGGTTCCCACAGGACCTGGACCAGAACCTCAACATTACAGCTTCATCCTGAGTCCCGCCGTCAGGCACATTCCCGCTCGGGCGCCTCCCGCATAAACAGTCCCGCTTTTACGTGCCGCTCGCGGCACACCAATCCGTGTACTGCTCTGCTTAAGAAGGCTGACTGCCCATGCGTTTCGAACGTTTGCGTCTTCTATTCTCTATCGTCGCCATAACTGTTTTGTGTGCCGCCGGGGCACAATCCGCGCCGGCACAGGCGCCCGTACCCCCGGCGCAGACACTGGCCCAGAATCCGGCATCGGTGATGATTTCGCTCGACGACGCCATTCAGATGGCGCTCCGCCACAACCACAACCTCCTGGCTGCACGCACCACGATCCAGCAAAGCGAAGCGGAAGAGATCACGGCGAATCTGCGTCCGAACCCGGTGATTTTGAGCGATTGGCAGTTCTTGCCGATCTTCCAGCCAAGTCAATTCAGTGCGGATTACCTCGACAACATCGCGCAGTTCGACCTGGGCGTCAGCTACCTGTTCGAGCGGGGTAAAAAGCGGCAACACCGCCTGCGGGCCGCCAGGGATATTACGGCGGAGACCCGGTCGCAGGTCGCCGACAGCGAGCGCGGTCTTGCTTTCAACGTGGGCAGCGGATTCATCAACGTGGAGCTCGCCGAATCGACCCTTGCGCTCGCCCAGGAGGATCTCAATAGTTTTCAGAACACAGTAGATATCAGCCAGGCCCGTTACAACGCGGGCGACATAGGCGAGGGAGACCTACTCAAGATCAAGCTGCAGAAGCTTCAATTCCAGACCGACGTATCCGCGGCGCAGCTCGCCAGGGTGCAGGGGCTCTCGGATCTGCGCCAGCTGCTGGGCTACGAATCGATTGCGCCGGACTACGACGTAGCCGGGGCATTCGATTACCAACCGGTCAAGGGGAACCTGGACGACTTTCAAGCAAAGGCCCTGCAGAACCGGCCGGACCTGCGCGCAGCCCAGCAGGGAGTCACCGCTGCCAACAGTCAACACGCTTTGCAACAGGCCATCGGCAAGCGTGACATCACGGGTGAAATCAACTACACCCACATTGGCTATCTCAACGACATTTCTCTTTTCGGGCAAATGCAGATGCCGATTTTTGATCGCAACCAGGGGGAGATTGCACGCGCCGCCTACGCCATCACCCAAGCGCAGGAGCAGGAGAGATTCTCCAACGGCCAGGTGCTGACGGACGTAAGGGACGCCTTTGAGAATTTGCGCACCAACGACCAGGTGGTGGGACTCTATCGCTCCGGGTATCTGGACCAGGCGCGGCAATCGCGCGATATAAGCGAGTATGCCTACCGACACGGCGCAGCCAGCCTGCTTGATTTTCTTGATGCGGAACGGAGCTACCGGACCATACAACTCGCTTATCGGCAGGCGCTCGCTTCCTACCTGCTCGCACTCGAACAGCTTCGCGAAGCCGTGGGAACCAGGAGCCTGCCATGATCACTACATCCATCACGGTCAAAAGTGCGATGGCACTGGCCTTCGCCCTGACGCTCACGGCCTGCAGCTCGAACGATCGTAAAGGAGCAGGCCAGATGACATCCTATTCCGCCAATACTTCGACGTCTGCGACCGCCCAGCTTTTTACCATTCCGCAGGACCAGCTGTCGCACGTCCAGGTAGTAACCGTTCAGCCCACCACCTTGACGCGTACGCTTCGGCTGACAGGCGCGGTTGCCTACAATGCTTTCAGCACTACGCCGGTTATCACCCAGGTCGGGGGACCGGTCAGCCGGATTCTGGTAGTGCCGGGGCAGCACGTCAAGACGGGCCAGCCGATGCTGGACGTAAGCAGCCCTGACTATTCGCAGTTGCTGGACGCTTATTTGAAGGCAGCAGATTCCTTCCGGCTGGCGGACAAGAACTGGGTCCGCGCACAGGACTTATACCAGCACCACGCCATCGCCCAGCGCGACCTGGAACAGGCCGAGTCAGACCGCAACCAGGCGCAGGCAGACCTCAACGCGGCGGATCAGGGGATGAGGATTCTCGGCATCAAGAACCCGGGCGACCTGGCGAAGGCGCCGAGTTCGGCGCTGATTCCCGTGCTTGCTCCCATCGGCGGCGAGGTGGTCGAGCGTCTCGTCTCGCCCGGCCAGGTGGTGCAGGCGGGTCAAACCCAGGCCTTTACCATTTCAGATTTGAGCACGGTCTGGGTTCTGGCCAACGTGTACCAGGCGGACCTGGCCGCTGTTCGCCCGGGCGACGATGTGGTGGTCGAAACGGACGCCTATCCCGGCAGTTTCCACGGAAGGATCTCTTATGTGTCGCCGGCCCTCGACCCCAATACCAGAACGCTGCAGGCCCGCATTGTCGTAGACAATCCCGGGGAGAAGTTGAAAAGGGACATGTATTGCACCGTCACGGTGACGGCAGGCTCCATAGCTAACGCGATCGCCGTACCGGACTCGTCGGTGCTGCGCGACGATAACAACCAGCCGTTCGTATACCTGGCCACCGGCGCCAATCAGTTTGGCCGGCGCGACGTGGAGATCGGCCAAAGCCTGGAGGGGAAGACGCAAATTCTACGGGGCCTGTCCCCGGGAGAGAGGGTTGTGGGCGATGGCAGCTTGTTCCTTCAGTTTGCTAATTCGCTGCAACACTGAGGAGACGGCTTCCCATGATTCATCACATTGTTCAGTTTGCTCTGCGCCAACGGCTTTTAATCCTGCTGCTGGTGGCCTTCATTGCCGTGGGGGGAGCGATCTCATTCCAGCACATGCCTGTGGACGCCTATCCCGATCTGTCACCGCCGATGGTCGAAGTCATTACCCAATGGCCGGGACATGCAGCCGAAGAAATCGAACGCCTGGTGACCATCCCGACAGAAGTGGAAATGAACGGCGTGCCGAAGATGGCTGTCATGCGTTCGATTTCGCTGTACGGGCTTTCCGATGTCATCATGACCTTCGACGAAGGCACCGACGACTATTTTGCCCGCCAGGTGGTTTTCCAGCGCTTAAGTGAAGTGACTTATCCAACCGGCGTAACCCCTACGCTGGCGCCGCTCGCGAGCCCGTCAGGGCTTGTCTATCGTTATGTGATCGAGAGCCCGGACCGTACCCCGCAAGAGCTGAAGGTCTACGAAGATTGGGTGATCGAGCGCGAATACAAGCAGGTCCCCGGGGTCGCCGACGACTCCGGTTTCGGGGGCACGGTGATGCAGTACCAGGTGCTGCTCGATCCGGCCCGGCTTTACGCCTACCACGTCACGGTGCCGGCCGTGCTGCAGCAGCTCTCGGTCAACAATTCCAACGCCGGCGGCGGATTCTATTCGCAGGGCGGCCAGTTTTATTATGTTCGCGGCCTGGGCCTGGCGCGCGATACGCGGGACATTGGCGACATCGTCGTGGGCTCGCAAAACGGGGTGCCGGTGCGCATTCGCGACATCGGTGACGTCACCATCGGAGGCGCTCCACGGCTGGGTGAATTCGGCTTCAACAAGAAGGATGATGCGGTCGAGGGCGTCATCATGATGCGTCGCGGCGAGCAGACGCAGAATGTGCTCAAGGGAGTGGAGGCAAAAACCCGGCAACTGAATGAGAATCTTCTGCCCGCCGATGTAAAGGTGCTGCCCTACTACGATCGCAGCGACCTGGTTCAACTCACCATCGATACCGTCGAGCACAACATGGTCGTGGGTATGGCCCTGGTGCTCATCGTTCTGATGGCTTTTCTGGTGAGCCTTCGCGCCGCGGTGATCGTCGCCCTTACCATTCCGCTGGCCTTGCTCTTTTCGTTCATCTTCCTGCACGCGCGCGGTGTTGCCGCCAACTTGCTTTCGATTGGCGCCATTGATTTTGGAATTCTCATCGACGGAACCCTGGTGATGGTAGAGAACGTGTTCCGCGAGCTGGGCGCGCGTGAAGGCCAGAGCTACGACCTGCAAGAGGTCATACTCGCGGCCGCCAGGGACGTCGATCGCCCTATCTTCTATTCTGTCGCGGTCATTATCGCGGGCTATCTGCCCATCTACGCGCTCGGTGGGCCGTCGGGAAAACTGTTTAAGCCCATGGCTGACACGGTGTCGATCGCCTTGGTCGGCGCCCTGATTCTGACCCTCACCTTCGTTCCAGTCATGTGTGCTTACTGGTTCAAGCATGGGGTGCGCGAGCGCGTGAACCGGCCGTTTGAATGGTTGCGCGAAAAGTATGCGGTGGAGCTCGACTGGTGCCTCGACCACCCCAAAACGACCATGTTCGTGGCCAGCTTGATTTTCCTTGCCACCCTTCTGCTCGTCCCTTTCATCGGCGGCGAGTTTATGCCACACCTGGACGAAGGCGCGCTTTGGGTTCGCGCCACCATGCCTTACACGGTCTCGTTCGAAGAAGCGAGCAGATTCTCGCCCCAGGTTCGCAATATCCTGATGAAGTACCCGATGGTGACCGATGTCGGCTCCGAGCTTGGCCGTCCCGACGATGGCACTGATCCCACTGGATTTTTCAATGACGAGTTCTACGTGGGTCTTAAGCCTTACCATGACGCTGCCTGGAAGAGCGGTTCGATCCATAACAAAGCCCAGTTGGAGGAGGACCTGCAGAAGCAACTGAGTGCATTTCCGGGTGTCATCTTCAATTACACCCAGCCGGCTGAAGACGCGGTGGACGAAGCGTTGACTGGGCTCAAGAGTGCGCTGGCGGTAAAGATTTACGGACCCGACCTGAACGTGCTGCAAAGCAGGGCGCTCGAGATCAAGCGCCGGCTCTCCCAGGTGCCGGGCTTTACCGATCTGACCGTGGTCCGCGAGCTGGGCCAGCCCAGCTTACTGATCGACGTAGATCGCGACCAGATTGCCCGCTACGGCATTAACGTTGCCGACGTAGAAGCGGTGGTACAAGCGGCGGTGGGCGGGCAGGCGGCGACCCAGGTCATTCAGGGGGAAAAATTGTTCGATCTGGTGGTGCGCATGAAGCCGGAATTTCGCGAGAATGCGCAGCAGATTGGCAACCTGCTGGTAGGCACGCCGGCAGGCCAGCAGATACCACTCAGGGAGCTGTCGAATATCCACGAGGCCGGCGGCGCGTCCTTCATCTATCGCGAAAACAACTCGCGCTACATTGGCGTGCAGTACAGCGTTGAGGGACGCGACCTGCAGGGCGCCGTGCTCGCTGGACAGCGAGCCATTGCGGGTCTGGAGAAATCTTTGCCGCCCGGGTATCGGCTCGCCTGGGGCGGGGAGTACAGCGAATTTCTCGAAGCCAAGCACCAGATAGAATTTATCGGCCCGCTTGCCTTGCTCATCATTTTCATGATCCTGTTCGCGCTTTACGGCAATTTCAAATTCCCCATAACGATTGCTCTTGGCGTCGTGCTGACCGAACCTGTAGGCGCGCTGATTGCGCTCAAGCTCACGCACACCCCATTCAGCGTGTCGTCGGCGCTGGGCCTGCTCGCGCTGATGGGGGTCTCGGTGGAAACCGCGGTTATCCTGGTTTCCTATATCAACAAGCTGCGTCTGGAGAATCGCGACATCCGCACCGCCACGCGCGAGGCTTCGCTGCTGCGATTGCGGCCTATCGTGATGACTGCCATGGTTGCTTGCCTGGGGCTTCTGCCGGCGGCGCTTTCCACCGGCATCGGTTCCGACACACAAAAGCCTTTTGCGATCGTAATTGTTGCCGGGCTGGTATCGCGGCTCTTGCTTGGTTTCTTCGTCAACCCTGTGCTCTACGAGATGGTCGCCCGCGATGGCGACGTCTTGCAGGTCTGATTGGATGGCCTCTCGCCGTGCGGCGCCCTAGCAGGCTGCGGAAAGACTCGGTGTTGCGCTTACGTACGGCCTAAAGAGTCTGCGTGAGAACTCGAAAAACAGACATCAGGTGGGAGAAATTCGAGAGCGGGCGAGAGAGGCAGGGGCTAAAGCCCGACATATTCTCAATCGTTTACGGCCCGACTAAAGTCGTGCCCTGATACAAAACAGAGCTTTCGCGCAGCCCGTAAAGTTGTCCCCTGAGGGAAGTCCAGTTCTCACGCAGGCTCTGAAGCCGTGCCCTTCCAGGCCGAAGTTCTCACGCAGACTCTAAAGCCCGGTTGGAAATGATGGATTCACGTGGGGGCGAGCGGCTGGAACTTTTTTATGGAACGGGGGAAGCGCCCTTATTAAGGACCGCCGCCAGAATCGAGATTTTGGAGGCGCGTAAACTGGCCACCGCCGCGGTGGTCTCGTCGCGGCGGGTGATACCCGCCTCAACCACGAGCACGAGCCCGTCGGCAAGCTGACCCAGGGCAATCGCATCCGCGTAGCGAGTGACTGGCGGGGTATCGATGATGACAAAGTCGAATTCCTGGCGTAGCTCTGCGATTCTCTCCGGGAGGGCGCGGGAGGCAAGCAGGCCTGGAGAATCCGGGTGCAGGGTTCCACAGGAGAGCAACCATAGATTTACGGGGTACTCTAGCGGCCTCATAAAGGAGCGGATCGGTCCCATGCGAGTGAGCGCGTCGGTGAGACCAGAGCTACCCGGTACACCGAATAAGCCCGCTGCGGCGGGAGAGCGGAAGTTCGCCTCGACCAGGCACACCGATCGCAGCGGATCTCTGGCCAGAGTTTCTGCGACCGAGGCGCAGATCTCGCTGCAGCCGTTGCCATGATCCATGCCGGCAAACACCACCACGCTGGGGGGCTGCTCGCTGTGGGAGAGGAAGACCTGATGTACCAGCCGCAATGCTTCATCGTTGACCCTGCGGTGATGGCTAAGGCCATTCTGATTTGCGACCGGCGCATGCAGAGCAGGCTTGACAGTCTGATCGAGGTCGAACGTTTGACCCTGCTCAATTACCTGCAGGACCTCAATGGGTCGATTCATTATTGGTCTGCCTCCGTGGGGATGATAGCGATTTGTTCCGGTTCTCTATTTGCTGGGGAGGGACGAATGCGAGTGTTAGTAACTGTTGAAAAAGGTGCCGGCATTGGCAGAATAGGGTACGTATTTGCGGAAGTTCGCGATGAACTTCTCCGGCACATAGATCATGTCTCCAGGCTGCAGAGTGGCATCTTCGTTGGTGTTTTTGCCTTTGAGAATGTCTTTCATGTTGACTTCCCTGACTGCGAACCATTCCGCGGAGGTTCGGTGAAAGAGAAAGACCTGGGTCTTGGCGGTCGGCGCCATGCCGCCGGCTACGGCTAACCCTTCGGCGACCGTGATGTCAGAACGCAACTCGTATTGACCGGGTTTTCCCACTTGTCCGGAAACGGTGAAGAAGGGCTTCTGAAAATCTTCCAGGTCCACGTTGATGATCGGTTTGTGCAGTACGTGAGCGTAGGCAGTTTGCACCGCCTCGATCATTTCAGGAACGGTGAATCCCTGCACATGCACACTGCCGGAGTTTTGCAGGTTGATATAACCGTCTGGTTGCACGGTGACGGTTTGATTGAATTCAGGGGTCAGCGGAAAGGTCAGCAGCAGGACATCAGAGCGCTGAATGATGTAGCGAGGATAGCGCTGCTGAAGCTGGGGCTGTGCAGTGGAAGATTGACTGGCGGTTGTGACCTGAGCGGGGGTGGACGAGGCCGTCTGGCACTGACCAGGAATCGACGCATCCATCCAAAACAGGGCCATCATGAGCACCATAGCGGTGAGCGGCGCGCTACTGACTTTGATCGGGATCATGGCTACTCCTCTTTAGCTACAGATAACCTTCCACTGCGGGCGAGAATGCCGGAATTGATTGCGGCTGAGGCGTGAGCACCGAGGAAACAGGTTCGACATCGGATTCCGCGACGCTGGCGGCAACGGAACGCTGAATCATTTCGATAGAGATGACCAGCTTGGACTGCGACCCGCCACGGATGAATGTGCCTTCGATGCCCGCCAGAGCTCCGCGCACCACACGGACACGGTCCCCAGCCTTGAGAAACGGGTACGGAGAACAGCCCACCCCGTGCGAGAGCACGGCACGAACGTCTTCAATTTCCCTCTCTGGAATGGGCAAAGGGCCGGTGCGATTGCGCACGAAGTCAACCACCCCGGGAACCTTCAGAACACGGAGCAGGAACTCCCCGGAGGTCGTGATCCGGACAAACACATACCCCTGAAAGAGCGGCATCGCCACCATCTGCTTACGGTCACTCCAGCGACGCTCCTGGTTGATCAGAGGGAGAAAGTTCGCGACGGCCAGGTACTCCAACATGGAGGCGACCACTTTCTCCTGACGCGACTTGGTTGACACTGCATACCAGGAAGCTTCATTATGACCTGCACTCATCTGCATATTTACGCCACCTAAGTTTTCGCTTCGACATAGCTCCGCTTCTTCGGTCCCGAGGTGTTCCCGGGCTGAAAGCAGCTTCGCTGTCATTCTTGTGCTGATGGTGCGCTACTTATGTAACGCGAAATACGAATGAAAACCTTCCGGGTTACGGGTTTATGGTAAGACGGCGGCGAATAAACAGCCGACTGAGCGGTGCCATCTGCGCACCCCGCCAACAGCTAACTACAGAAAACCGATCACGGGCTTAGACGCTTGAGTGTCGCACCACCGTATCTCCTATGTCTTAGACAACCCGCCTGCGGCAAATCACCCTCTATATCCCATCGCGGAGAACCAATGGCAAATAAAATGCGCCTTCGGTAAAGGTGTCCTACTCCCTCCAAGGCGCCTGGTAATCTTTTAAGTAACCACCTGAGACTGTCAACAATTCCTCCCAACTCCGGATGGTGGTGCAATACCAGAATCTTGTCTAGCGACAAGTACAAATTGGGAAGACGTAAGCCCTGAAGTGCTGATTCACGTTTCGTTCGGTGGAAAGACATTTTCAGCCTAACGCACAGTTGATGCTTGATCAAATGAAAATGAACGAAATTGGGGGTACCCTTTGGTAATCATAAATTGTCGTTTACAGTTTGCGCCGTCTATGAGGGCACGGATTCCTTGTGAGCAGCGGTCGCCTACTAAGACGATGATCGAGAGTGAATTGTTTCCAGTCTGCCAGGTTTCTCATCTCTTAGATTGACCGACTGTACGCGGACCGTAGCAAAAGCAGTGGATATCTGGCGGGTTGATAAGACGCGCTTCTAAGTGGTTAGAGTGCTCCGTCGCCATAGCTCCGCTTCTTCGGTCCCAAGTGCCCTTGTGACCGATGGTGTTTCTTCTGCTGTGCTTACCTTGTCTTGCTGGTGAAACTGAGTGTGGCAGGAGCCTGCCACGAGAACAACCACCGCTTTTCTTCGCGACGGCGGCTAATAGCCCGGCCGCAGCCGAGCGATCAGGCCACGACGAATGCGATCCTTACCCGGTGCTGTTTCAGCTGCGCAAAGGTGTACGCACTGCCATCTGTGTCCCAACGAAGCGGTACCTCTGAACCTCAATAGCATTCCTCTACTCCCTCGACCAATGAATGAATTCTAAGAAGTATCGAGCCCGTATGACCAAGCTTCACCGAGGTACGATGATGGTGATCGATAAAGCCCTTATAACAGCCTTCCGGGTTTTGCCAACAAGTTTTTTTTTGAACGGATGGCTGGTAACCACACTGTTAATTAGTCGGTATCGTGTGGAAAAATAGGATCGACATACGCTGATCCCGCTTCGTGGCCCTTGGTTGGCGCACATGCGACTTAGGGCGCACCCCTGGTGAGGGGTACCGAGTTTCATTTCTTACACATCTCGCGGCAATGTAAATAGGAACCTTCCGCTCCATCGAGGTATGTGTTTTTTACCTAAGACGCATAACTTTATTACTTATGCGAAGGACTGCTGTTCTGTGGATGACCCCACACAAACTGGCCAAAGATACAGCAGGGTGCAATACCCCGTCGGGCTCTCAGCTCATAGTCAAACTTGCCCCGAGGGCTCTCTCGAAGAACAATGCTTGCCGCTTTAAAGAACGGAGAAAATGGTCCGGGAGAAAAGTTATTTCTCAAGCAGAGCGTAAAGGATCCGCGATGCCGGGTCAATGGCAGAATCCTGCCATGAGGAAAACCGGTGCCGATACTAAAGCCCCTGTAAACGAATTGTTACCGCATCGAAGCGGGGACTTGCATTCCTCGTGTCGTTCTCACCCAGACTTCAAGCATGCTGCGACATGATCGAAGTCGTGGCCGGACGAGAGACAAGACCTGGATAAGCGACGGAGTAGCTCACTTTGAAAGCTGTTGTTGAGCAAGAGAAACTGCAGATCCCTCCACTGCGCTACGCTTCGGTCGGGATGACAAAGGGGAGAGGGGTGGCTTAGGTTGGAGTGGTTACGGGATGGGAAGAACCGCAGGTCCCTCCACTGCGCTACGCTCCGGTCCTAATGAACAAATAGTACGGCCGGAACGAAAGTCTGTGGTTGGGCTTCGCCCATCGTTTTCGGCCCACGTACGCTGGTGCGAACATGGGGCACCCCTACAGAGTTGCGGAGACCGAGGCCGCTTGAGGGGAAGGCCTGTGGTATCCCACAGGCTCAGGTTGCTTGGTTTGCGGATGGGGAGAAACTGCAGATCCCTCGGCTGCGCTCGGGATGAACAAATCCGCTTTCCTTTATGTCTGCCGATGTTACTATCCCACCCTTCGATCGGGGGCAGGGATAAAGCCAAAAGCGCGTTCATTCCTCCCTTCACCTGTTACCGACAAGTCTCTTGCCGGCCCCACAGGAATGAATCTCAACTCGTTATAGAGGTAAGAGGTTCCCCGCGGCGTCGAAGTCCATCTCTCGGGCTGTGCCTGCCGCCTTCGCCCCCGGGCGGCCGTTGAGCGCAGCCACGCAGGGTTCTGATGCCTGGAAGCGCTCTAGGTTCAGAGTGTCCGCTATGCGCACCACGCGCAGGTCCCCCCGATCGGCGGCAGCTAAGGAAGCCAGGGCCGCCTGGATTCCCTCGCGATCATTCTCGAAATAGATGGGAATTTTGGCCGGTAGCAGGCCGAGTGAGGTCAAAGCATTCATGTAGGTGTACTGCAGATTGAGAGCCTTGACCAGCCGGGCGGTGGTGAAGTCTGCCAAACCAATCCCAATGCCGTTGCCATTGCTGGCCGGGGTCAGGTCACGCACGAAGATACGTGAGACACGAGGGGTGATGGAGCCGTCAGGATGAAGGGATGAGATGTATCCGGTGATATCGCGGCCGATCACGTTGGTATCCATGCCAGAGCCGCTGATGTCTTTGCCCATGCGGTCGACGATCAGCAGATCGATGTCGTCGAAGGGCAGGCGCGCCAGCAGCGATTGCGCTCTTTGAAAGAGCCTGCCCTCCTGGTGAACGATATTCTCCGGCCGGATTACCTCGACTACGGCAGTTTGGTGATGTTGGTCTTCCACCAGGGCAATGGCGCAAAAGACGGGGGCAGAACTGAGGATGGTTTTTACGAAGGCGCGCAAGACCGGTTCAAAGCCTGCATGAGCTGCAGCGCGGTGGGCATTGGCGGCGCCCACCTGCTTGCCAAAACCAATCACCAACATTTTCTGGATGCCGCTCCCCAGGGTTCCGCGGAAATCGGTGTGCGGCTTGACCCGGTTGAGGACCACGATACCGTCCGCAGCCAGCGCTGGAACACTGAAGACGACGTCCAGTCCGTCGAGGGCGGTGCCGATCTTTTTGACCTCCATGGAGGCGTCGATGGGGACGCCCATGCTCTGGCTGGTGACTCCGTAGCCGGCAAGCATCTCGATCTGGCCTTGCACTGTGGCTCCTGCGTGGCTGCCCATGGCGGGCACGATGAAGGGACGGCCGCCTGCCCGGGTGAGAACGCCCAAGGCGGCCTGGACGATGTCTTTGAGGTTGGTGATGCCGCGGCTACCGACTCCGAGAGCGATGGTCATGCCCGGTTTGATTTGTTCCCGCAGCCCGGTTTGGGTGAATTGCTGCTCAAGAAGGGCGGGAAAGTCGAGTCGCGGCGAGGGGGGATAGCTCTGCTCCATGGCCAGCATTTTGGGGAAGTGGTTGGACAGACTCATGGGAAAAAGGCCCCTCCTGTTACCCCATAAACGATACACTCTGTCCCCTTCGAGGAAGGGGCGATTGCGGGTGCAACTTCTTCCGAGTAGACTTTGCGTTTGCCTGCACGCTTATCTTCAGGAGGGGTTTCTATGTCGATGAGTAGACGCACGTTTATCCGCTCGAGTACCGCGGCCACGGCACTGATGTTGAGTGGAGTGGGGCGGGGTGCCTCGCTCGGGCTCCCTATCGGGCTGCAACTCTATTCGGTGCGCACGCTTCTGCCTACGGATTATTCCGGCACGCTGAAGCAGGT
>Ga0302326_10011382_pt1 | contig 19173 bp, 16 predicted proteins | sample Palsa_T0_3_FD_202264 | JGI IMG/M metagenome (GOLD analysis project Ga0302326, IMG submission 202264) | Peat permafrost microbial communities from Stordalen Mire near Abisko, Sweden - Palsa_T0_3 | ecosystem: Environmental > Terrestrial > Soil > Palsa > Peat permafrost | place: Sweden: Abisko...
TTCGGCTCGGCTTCGAAGCCGGCGATGATGGGCGCGAGAATCATCCTGCGCCGATCGTCCTCTGAGGTTCCGCGGCTATCCAAGCCCTTGCGCATCGCCGCATCCACGGCGGAGCCGTAGCCGCGTCCGCGCGCGAACGGCAACGTCGGGGGGAGGGGACGGCGTTCCGGCTTGCCGTCGACGAGCACGTACGCGGACGACCCGGGTACGTACATCACGCCGTTTTCGACGTGAAACGTCCACGCGCGCGTGTCCAGATACTGCGCGCACCCGGCCTCCCGGATGCGTCGCGCGAACGCATTGTCCTCGGACTGATCCACATCGCTTAGCTCCCAAGGATGCGGGCCCAGCCGTTCGAGCAGCGCGCGGCTGCACGCGAGCACGTGCGATCCGATAAAATAACACGGTATGAGGCCGTCGATGCTTCGAATATGGTCGAATCCGACGTAGATCGCTTGCGCGCTCTGCCGCGCGTTCACCGGCGAAAAGTGCGTCCGTCTGCCGTAGACCGCGCCGATGACTTTCGAAGGATCGGCTGTCCACGAAAGCATCCTTTCGAGACACCCGGGGAGCCAAAACGCGTCGGCGTCGACCCACACGATCCGTTCCGCTTCGGTCTCCAGCGCCCGCTCCGCGAGACGGTTCCGCGCTTCATCGACCGGCAGACCGATTTCCGTGAGCAAGCGATACCGCACACCGACGTTGTTTTCCAGCGCAAACTTCGTCTCGGGTTCCACGCGGTCCCGAACGGGCATGCAGATGGCCACGTCGCTTGAACTCTTCACGATGCGATCGGAGAAGCGGATGCCCCCGGCGCCGGAACGTGCGTGTCGGCGAAGGCACACTGCGGTGCGAGGAAACCGACGATCACGTTCGCGAGATGCTCGGGAACGATGCCGTTCGAGCCGTTGGTGTTGGCGAGCAGCACGACGTCGTAATCGACGTCGCGATACTGAGCGTTCATCGCGTGAGCGCCCCCGGCGCGACCGTTATGCCAGATGCGCACGGCCTCTTCCTTACCCACGCTCTTGCTATTGACGACCAATCCCATCGCGTAGTCGCTCGACGACGACGAGCCGGGAACCGTCGTCATCGTGCTCCACGACGTGGCGCTCAACAGGCGGTCTCCGCGCAACGCAGCGTTCCAGCGCAAGAGATCGCCGGCCGTCGAGATGAGGCCGGCTGCGGAAAACGTGTAATCGACGCTCCACGGTGCGACCGGAACGATCGCACCTGCGTCGGCATTGTAAGCGGCCGCAACGGACGCTTCGGGACGCGTGCCGTCCAAAAACGTGTCGCCAAGCCCGAGCGGCAGCGCGATGACCTCGCGCACGAATCGCGCATACGTCATCGCTGCGACGCGCTCGAGCACGACCCCGAGTAAGTAATAGTTCGCGTGTGCGTTTTCGAAGTGGGCGCCCGGCGCCGATACCAGTTCGAATCGGCTCAGGCGCGCGATCACGTCGGCCGCGCTCGCCGTCGCGAAGACCCCGGCGAACGCTGCAGCCGTGTTCGGCGAAATGCCCGAGCACTGATTGAGCAACGCTCGCAGCGGGATCGCTCCGGCGTGCGCGTATTCCGGAACGTAGCGCGCGAGCAGGTCATCGACTGCGAGTTGCTTTTTCTCCGCCAGCCACAGGATCCCGGCGGCCGTGAATTGGCTGGTCAGCGAAGCGACGCGATAGCGGGTCCCCTCCGCCGCCGGGATCAAGCGTTCCCGATCCGCTTCGCCATAACCGCGCGCATAAAAAAGCTCGCCCGCGCGGGCGATGCCGAGCGTCACGCCGGCCGTGGCTCCCAGACGCACCTGCTCGCCGAGCAGCGCGTCGATTCTCGCGAGAGACTCCGCGGGCGAAAGCGCTTCGGGCACGTTCCGCGAGGAGGCCGCGGCACGTCCGGCCACTGCTGCCGCGGCCGCGGCTGCGCCCAGAACGAAGCCCGATCGTCTCAGGCGGAACTCGCGTCGTCGACGAGCTTCATGGCCTTCGTGACGATCTTTTGCTCGGCGTCTTTGACGGAGAGCACGTATTCGTCGTACATCGTCGTCTCGCGCGTCTTCTCGTCGGCGACCATCGCGACGTTCGACATCTTGGCGGATCGAGCCGACATCGCTTGCTGCGTCATGATGGACGACACCGAGTCGCCCTCTTCCGAGTCCAACATCTGCGTCGCGGCGCCGTCGAGCGAGCCGCCGCCGCCATGATTAAAGAGACTGCCGACGAGCGGACCCAAGAGTGACGGAAGCAAGAAGCCCATGAACGTTTCCTTTCGAGGCGAAGTCTAGTCGACGCCGCGGATGGGCGGCGTTCGTGCATCGGCCAGTGATGCCGGCGCAGGCGTGGGCGCGGCGCCGTAAGCACCATCTCCCAGGCCGTACGCCGACATCAAGGCCACCACGTTTTCAAGCATTCCCATGGCGTCGCTCATGCCTGAGCCGGAGGCATCGCCACTTGCCGACGAGGACTGTCCGTCGTGCGCCATCGCCTTGCCGATCTGCTGAACCACATCGGCGAAATACGCAAGCGGCGAACTCTGGATGCTGTCGGCCCCGAGCGGCGCGAACGCTGCGAGTTCCGTTGCGTTCGCGTCGCCCTCGGGGCCGAGAGACGAGATGAGCTCCGGGTCGAAGCTGGCGGGACCCAGGTTCTGCGTGACGTCGAAGCCCATCTCTTCTTCCTATCGTCGATCTTAGGCTTGGGTGACTTCCTGAGATTCCGAGTCGACGTCTTTCGCGCGGGCAGTGCTCGCTGCGATCGATGTGCCCATGCTTTCCTGGGCGATCGACGTGGCGGTCTGCGCGACGCTGTTCGTTATGCTGCCGACAGTCTGGATGCTGTCTTGGTTGGCCTGCGTGAACATCGTGAGGACTTCGTTATACTGTTCTTCCTCGACCGTGTAGTTGGACCACGCGCTGACGTCGCTACCGGTTGGTGCGACTGGTGCGGCGCCGATAGATGAGGCTGACATAGAAGAGCTCCTTGAGCAGAGGTGGTGTTGGTACTGCTCCAATCACGTAGTCCCGTCAAAATTTCAAGGGGTCTCCATTTGCGCGATACGAAGCTCGTCGTTCTTGGCCCAGTACTGCATCAGGCTCTCGCCGGCCGCGGTGCCGTAACGCTGCATGCCTTCGAGCAGCGCGATCTCGGCATCGGTTAGATCGGGATGCCACAAATCAATTATGAGCACGATCCGCTCCGAGGAGCCTGCATTCCAAACGCGATGCCGGAAGGAATCGTCGAATACGAGGCACCGCCCTTGCGTCCATTCGCGCGTTTCCCCATCGACCTCAATGCCGCAGCCGGGCGGCACGGCGACGCCGAGGTGGCAACGCACGCGCATGTTGGTTGGCCCCATGTGAAGCGCGACGGACGATCCGGCAGCCAGGCGAGAAACGTACGCGAGGCCCGCCAGGCTGCGCACCGTTCGATGCGCTTCGATGATCGCGGTCGTGCGCGGCAGGCGCGCGCACACCTCTTCGCGTTTGCGGCCTCGTTCGAAGAGGATCACCACCTTCCACGCGCCGTGCCGAACCACGGATTCGCTCTCGGCGTGGAAGCCGGCCGTACCCGCGGCTAAAATTTCCGCGGCGATCGCCTCTGCATCCGCCTCGAGCGCGGCAACGATGGGGAAGACGGCCGGGTCGTGCCACGGTTTGGACGCGAGCCCGGGATAGCTCGTCATGAGCGCGCGGCCGCCGCGATTGTTCGCGAATCCGGTTACGTACGCGGCAAAACGCGACGGCAGTGCGCCCGCCATAACGGTCGCCGGCAGTTCCCGCGCGCGCACGGCACCGATGTTTTCGAGCATCTTGTACAACACCTCGGGCCGCACGAGCCGCGCGGCGTTCGGCGCCGCGATACGCGCAGAAACGTGATCGAAGCGTTCGGCCGGCAGCTCCGACGCTTCAAGCAGAAAGCCCGCAATTTCGCGCCACTGCCGCAAGGTTAGCCGCTTGTCCCAAGCGGCGTTCCAGACGAGCAAGAGATCTTGCCCGATTCGTGCCCTCGCGCGCGTTTCGTCCCGGTCGCCGCGCGCGAGCGCGGCGAAGCCGGCGAGCAGCCACGGCTCGCCGACGGGGACGCGCGTACCGAACTGCGGCCCGAGCACATCGTCGAGCGACCCGCCCGTCCAACCCGCCTCGTAGGCCGCGAGCAGCTTGCATTCGCCCGCGGCACTAAGGACCGCGCGGCATTGATCGAAAATCGGCGGAACACGAGCGGCGACGTCGCGAATGCTCGCGGCAAGCGCCGACACGGGCGCGAGCCAAAACTCGGGTTGCCCTTCCGAACCGCTGCGCTGTTCCGCTTCGTTCGCGAGATGCAGGATCACGAGTTCGCCGAGCGTTTCGCCGGCGACCCACAGACCTTCACTCGTGAAGCGGTCCTCGAACCAATACTCGCTCTCGCGCTCAATCGTTCGAGCGAAGGCCATCGCGAAGATCACCTCGCGCTCGAGCGCCCCAAACAGGTACGTCAGGCGCTCGGCCCGCTCGCCGATCAATGCCGCGGCGACGGCACGTTCGCCCGTGGCAAAGATCTGCGGTTCGAACGCATCGGTTGAGTAGATGCTGTGTGCGAGCCCCGCGGCAACGACGTGCTGCGGTTGGAGCCACGCTTCGAGGACGGCTCGGGTACCCTGCAAGTGCGCGAACAACGAGGAACGCCCGTGCGGCTCTTCTCGCGCCCCACGCCGAACGAGTTCTCGCGCGATCCCGTCGAGCGAAACAGGCACCGCGAGGGACACCCGGCTCACGTTCGCGTCCGTGCGGGCATTCTTGCGGTGAGCGAATCTAAGCGACACGCATCGGCAAGATTCACGACGAGTTGGTTGCCGTCTGCGCGCGCGAGCGTCGCGAGGCGGCGGACCGCGCCGACGAACACGGAGAAGCGCTGCGGCTCGTTCCACTCGGCGCACCCCTCCTTTGCGATGGCCGCCAGGCTCGCGTCGAGTGCCGACAACCAGTCGTGCGAGTGTACGTCGCTGTCGAGCAAGTCGGAAAGGTCCAGGCGTTGCGCGTTCGCCGCGAGGGCGGACGCGGTGCGCTCGCGGAGCAGCGAAACGCCGCTGCGTTCGAGGGCCGGGATCAGAAATCCGAACGCGTTGCGCACGACCCAATCGGCGCCGTGCCAAATCCGGCCGCGAGAACCGGTAACGATCCAAGCCATCAGAACCTCCTCATGCGTTCGTTCCGAGGGCGACGAGCCGTCGCGCCCCCGGCGCCGCACTCAAACGCCGCAGCAGCGCCATGGATCCGTGCCATTCTCCGGGCGGCAACTTCGTCAGCGCTACGATCACGTTCGCGCTGTAGAGGAACGCCCGCAGCGTCGCCTCCAAGCCGAGCGACGTGCTCGGCGCGACGACGTCCCACGGTGCGCCCGCATCATCGACGAAGTCGTGCTCGCCGCTCGGGCAACGCTGCAAGCGCAGTTCTTCCTGATGCTCGGCTTCGTACGCCGCGACCCCCTCGGGCGCGAGCCCATGGCGCGGATCGATTGCGAGCACGGCGAGCCGCTGCTCGGCCAGCGATGCGCGGCGCCCTCGCGAATCACGCCCCACCTCGCGGTCGCTTTTGCTTGCTTGCGCATCTTCGCTGCGCGCGCTCTGCGCGGCCACCATGACCGGCACGCCGATGGCGGGAACCGCCGGCGCAGCGGTCTGCGCGGGCGGCGCTAAGAGCGCGAGCAGTGCATCGGCGGAATGCTGCGAGAAAAATCCGCGCAATGCTCCGATAGCCGCGTCGTTCTGCGGGCCGTCCGGAGCGAGCGCGGCTCGCAACAGCCCCGCGAGCGCTATGAGCGTTATTTTTGCGGCGCTTTGCGGTGTGGCAAGAAGAACGGCGACGGACTGCTGGGAGAGCGCGACGAGCGCACGCAGGTTCTCCGGTGCGTGCAGCGCCGAATTTCCGGCGACGCCGGCGCCGCTGAGAACGGAAGCGAGCGTCGCCTCAGCCGGCGTTGCGGCCGATCCGCGAGCACCGAGCGCCGGCGGCGGTCCGGGCCCGAGCCCCGTCGCCGAGATCAACAGCATGGCGAATCCGACATCCGGCGCCGGCGGCGCCGAACTCCCGATCGAATCGCCGCGCGCGGGCGCAATCGTCGCGGGCAGGTCGTCGCCCGGCCCGATCGCGGGCCCGCTCGAAGAGGTACCGATTTCGGCGCCGTTGCCGGCGGATACGAACGCGCCCGGATCCGAACTGATCATACTCATGCCTCCATTCACGTAACGGCCGCATTTTCTCAAGGGGGTGACGTTCGCCACGATTCGCCCACGATGAGGCCATGGTCCGCGCACAATTGGCGTCTACGCTGCGGAGGTGGGCGTCTTCGATAACCTGTTACGCGAGACGATTTCGGTCGGCGCAGTGCTGTGTCTGCCGATCCTGCTCGCAGCAACGCTCGTCGGCACCGTGATCGCTATCGCTCAGGCAGCAACGCAGATCCAGGAACAGACGCTCACACTGCTTCCAAAAATCCTGGCCGTAGCACTCGTGTTCATCGTCGGCGGAGGCTTCGGCTTCGGTCTGTGTGCGAATCTCTTCAACGATGCCCTGGCGAGCGTTCCATCGATCGTGCGCGGCGGGCCATGACGCAGCTAGGGGCGCTCGTGTTCGTTCGCTGCATCGGTTTCGTTTCGCGCGCTCCGGGATTCTCGCACCCGAGCGTCCCGGTTCCGCTGCGTGCGGCGCTCGCCTTCGTGTTGGCGCTCGGCCTCGTGCCGGCGCTCGCCGCCGGTCGCGAGTTTGCGGGGCCCTCACTCGTCGCCGCGCTCGTTTTCGAGTTGCTCGTCGGGGCGGCGATCGGCTTCGGCGCATCGGTTCTCTACGAAGGCGCGGCTGCCGGAGGACGCGTGCTCGACGATTACGTCGGGATTCAGGTCGCGAACCCGACGGCGACGGCCGGCTCCGGTCAGTCGTTTCAGCAACTCTGGGGCCTCGGCTTCATTACCGCGTTCTTCGTATTGGACGGCTATCAGTTCATCGTTATCGCGCTCACCGACAGCCTTCAGAGCATTCCGCCCGGAGCGCTCGTGCTGCACGGCCTCGGAGCCTTCGCGCTCGGGCTGCCCGTGCTCGTGATGCGCGCCGCGCTGCTCGTCGCCGGTCCCGCGCTCGCGCTCGGGGTGGTCGCGAGCATCGGCCTCGGCGCGATCGCGCGCATCGTTCCGCGCTTCAACAATTTTCTGTTGACCTTTCCGGTGCTCTTCGCGGTCGTGCTGCTCACGACGCTCGTGATGCTGGGCCCGATCCTGGCACAGGCCGGCAAGCCGTGGCTTTACGTCCCCTTCGTGACGCGCTGAGCGTCGCCGATGCCCGATGAGAAACCGTTCGAGCCGACCGCCAGCCGCATCCAGCGCGCAAAACGCGAAGGGGACGTCGCCCGTTCGCAAGAGTTGATCACCGTTGCCGGCTTTAGCGCGGGCGCGATCGCCACGTTCGCGGTTCTCCCCGAACTTGGGGCACTCGGGCGAATGTGGTTCGAGCGGCTCGCGGCGGATCCCGGAGCGTTTCCGCACGATATTGCGGCTGCGATGGGAATGGTCGCGCTCGTTCCGATCGTCGCGACGGCCGTGGCCGGAAGCCTGTGCGGCGCGATCCAGGCGGGCGGCTTCCAGTTTCACGCACCTACGGTGAAGCTCGAACGCATGAACCCGAAGGAAAACATCAAGCGCATGTTCGCGGGCGAAGCAGCCGTCGCCGCCGCGCGCGCCGTCCTTGCCTTCGCCGTTGCGATCGCGTTCTTCGTTCCGACGACGTATCTCATCTTCAATCGCGCGAGCGGCGGCGGATCGCTGCCGGCTCTATCCGCGCTCGCGACGCTCGGTGCGCAGCGTGCGGTCGCAAGCGCCATCGGCGTCGCGCTCTTCTTCGCCGTCGGCGACTATCTGCTCGTGCGCAAACGCTGGCTGAAAAAGCTGCGCATGAGTCTCTACGACCTCAAGAAAGAGCTCGCGGAGAACGAAGGCAACCCGCAGTTTAGGGGCCGCCGCAGAGCGCGCCATCGTTCGCTTGCAGCGGGCGCCCTCGCTCAGGTCCGTCAGGCCGCGTTCGTCGTAGCCAACCCGACCCACGTAGCGATCGCTCTCGAATACCGGCCACCGGAAGTTCCCGTGCCGCGGGTCCTGGTCATGGCGGCCGAGGAGGTCGCGCTGCGCGTTCGGGCGCGGGCGGCTGAACTCGGGATTCCGATCGTGGAAGACGTCGCGCTCGCGCGCACGCTGTACGCGACGGCGCGCCTCGGCGCAAACATCCCGCGCGACACCTTCATCGCCGTCGCCGAAATCGTGATGGCGCTTGCGAAAACGAGGCGCACCGCGTGAAGACGAAACCGAGCTATCTCACCTACGGCTTCGGCATGGTCATGCTCGCCCTCGCGCTCGGCGTCATCGTTCCGATGCCGACCTGGGTTCTCGACGGGCTGCTCGCGCTCTACATCGTCGGATGCGCTCTCGTCATGCTGGTCAGCGTCGTCGTCACCGAACCGCTCGAATTCTCTGCGTTCGCGCCCGCTTTGCTCCTCTCGCTCTTCTTCCGCTTCTTGCTCGAGATCTCGGCCACGCGTCTCATCCTCGAGCACGGCAACGTACCGGGCGGCGTCGGGCATTTGATTCCGGCGTTCGGAAATGTGGTCGTCGGCGGAAACCTGATCGTCGGGCTCATCGTGTTCGCGATCTTCATCACCGTGCAGTTCATCGTGATCGCAAGCGGCTCGCAGCGCATCGCCGAGGTCGCCGCGCGCTTTACGCTGGATGCGATGCCCGGCAAACAGATGGCGATCGACGCGGACGTCAACGCGGGAGTGCTCGACCAAGAAGGCGCGCGCAACAAACGCGAGCGGGTGCAAAAGGAAGCCGACTTCTACGGCGCGATGGACGGTGCCGGGAAGTACGTCAAGAACGACGCGATCGCGGCGCTGATCATCGTGGTTTGCAATCTGCTCGGCGGGCTCGCCATGGGCGTCTTCTACAACGGCTTATCGCCGCAAGAAGCCTTGAACACCTATGCGATTCTTTCGATCGGCAACGCCCTCGCGACGACGCTGCCTTCCTTCATGCTCTGCATGGCGATGGGTATGATGGTCACGCGCGTAACCGCCGACGGGTCGCTCGGCGAGGATCTCGCGGCCCAGGTCATGCAGCGTCCCGACGTCATGCGCTCGGCCGCGGTGCTCGCGTTTCTGCTCGCGATCTTTCCGCCAATGCCGCACGTCGCCTTCACGCTTCTCGGCGCCGGGCTGCTGCTGCTCGCTCGCTACGCGGCTCGCCAAAAGACTGCGAAGGTTCAGGCCGCGAAGCATGGCGCCGCGTCGGCGGAGCGCTCCAACGCGCGTCGCCCCGAGACGGCCCTCGGCCTCGTCGGCGTCGATGCGCTGGCCGTCGAATTCGGAGCAGACTTGGTCGGGATGCTGCATGCGGAGAACGGCGAGGCCCTGCTGGACCGGATCAGCGAAGTGCGGCGCGCGGTCGCGAACGAAACCGGCATCGTCGTCCCCGGCGTACGCCTGCGCGACGATCAGATGCGCGACCCCGGCACCTATGGGATCCGCGTGCGTGACGAGCTGGTCGGAAGCGGCGTGCTGCGTACGAAGGAACTCTTGGCCGTCGCGCGCGCAGAGATCCTCGCGACCATCGACGGCGAAGCGTGCTTCGATCCGGTCTACGGGTTGCCGGCAAAATGGATCCCGGTTCCCGATCGGGAGGCTGCCATCGCACGCGGAGCGCTGGTCTTCGATCCGGTCTCGATCGTCGGTTCGCATCTGGCCGAGGTCGCACGTCTGCGCGCCGCACAGCTCTTCGGTCGCCAAGAGCTCTACACGCTGATCGAGCATCTCAAGAAAAGCGTTCCGGTTGTCTGCGCCGAGATCGGAACCGAACAATTGCCCTCCCCGACGCTGCACAAGGTCTTTACGATTTTGCTGCGCGAGCGCGTTTGGCCGCGCGATCCCGTGGCGACGCTCGAGGCCATTCTGGAGGCAAGCGCGAGTTCGCGCGATCCGCGCGACCTAGCGGACGCGGCGCGCAAGGTCCTGGTCCCACCGATGCTGCGCCGTCGCAATCTGAGCGAATTGAACGTGCTGATGTTCGATCCCGAGTTCGAGAAGCGCATGGGCGCCGAGTGGAATCATGGAGACGTTCCCGACCCGCAACTCGCGCTCTACGTACGCGAACGAATCGAAACCTACGCGCGCTCGATGCCGGCGGGACGAGCCACGGTGTTGTGCACGAGCCTCTTCCGGCCCACGCTCTCCGAAATGCTGGCGCGCTTCAACCTGACGGCCGAGGTGTTCGCGTTCTCCGAGTTGCCGGGTGAACTGAGCGTGAAGCCGCTCACCATCGTCGGCGCACCCGGCCTACAGGCGGTACCCGCACTCGCTGCGGGTGCGGCCTAAAGCGTAGGAGGCACACTACCTTGAACGACGTCGTCGTCTGCATGCCGATCCGAGAACGGATGGAACCCGAAACGGAGTTCGCGCTCGAAAACAACGTCGGATTCAAATATCGGCTACTTACGGAAGTTGGCCTTCCGGTCGACGAAGCGCGCAACCGTCTCACGGAACGGGCACTGGCGAGTAAGGCGCAGCACATCGTGTGGGCCGACGCAGATGCTTTCTGGCGTCCCGGATGCCTCGAGCGAATGCTCTCGTGGACGACCGCCGACCCTTTGAAAGTCGTCGGTTCCGTGTACGGCGCGCGCATGCACTTTTCGGCGGCGATCGCCCGGCAGACCGCCGACGGGGTTTCCGTACCCTTTGAGCTGATCCGTCGCATCGATGGGACGATACCGTGTCATTTTATCGGCGCGCACGTCCTCGTATGCAGCCGGCAACTTCTCGAACGAGTTGGCCCCCAACCGTGGGCGTTAGATGAAAACGATGGCTCCGAAGATTTCGCATTCGCTCGACGAATTCGCGAAGCGGGTTGCGCGCAGCATCTCGACACTCGGGCCTGGACGTTTCACGTCGAGAACGGCATCATGTACGTTCCCGGATCGTCCGCTTACGTACTCGTCGACGGCAAGCTCGAGCAATGTTCCCTCCCACCGACCGCGCCGTTCCCGCGAGGCCGTGACTATGGTGCCGTCGTCAATGCCGCTAGACGCGGGAGCTGGGGGATACCTGAAGCCGAACTGCGCCGTTGGCTGCTGGCGCGGATTAGGGCGGACCTCAAGACCGGGCCAGTCGTCGCCGAACGCTTTCGCATACCAACCGAGAACGAACTGGCGCACATCTTCGGAGATCCGTCGACCGCTACCCGCCTTCCGTAAACGGCCCACCTTCGATCGGGCGGGTCTTGAGAAATCCGTACGAGCACGTGATTGGAGAGCCAAGGACACGCGCGTGGACGGCCACGCATTTATAACCGCGCGTGATTGGTCCGGAACCCACATAGAGGTAGCGCGATGGCTGGAAGACTGATCGCAGCGAAGGCTCGAGAGCCCAAAGCGGCCGCCTCTGGAATACTTGCCGCGGCTGCGCGCTCACAGAAGCGGCATCCGGGTGCGTTGCCTTGGCCGCCGGCTTGACGATGGCTGCATCGAAGATCAACGAGAACGCGGGCGCGGCAGCGATCACGAACTACATCAACGCCTACTGGAAACGGGAAGGCGCAGCGTCGAAGACCGCGGCTCCGAAACCAGCGCCGGCGACGGCCCCGAAAGTTGCCGAGCCGGCGCATCCGGCCACACTCGCTCCCGTAACCTCGCGACCCGCGAGCCGCGCCCTCGCTCCGAGCACGCACACCAAGGGCGCCGCCTCGACGAGCGCACGCACGCCCAGTTCGGCGACGGCGAAATCCGCGGCAAAGACCGCGAGTGACGTCATCGCCCTGAAAACAAACGTATCGAACGATCCGGCCCAGGCGCAGGCTCTGCTCAGCTTCGATCTGTTCGCAACGACGCACGACGATCGGATCGCAAAGACGGTCGAACAGACCGCCCTCAAGAACGCGTTGCGTATCAAAGACCGCGCGGTGGACGCCGCGCGCGAAGCCGCGGAAAAACAAATCGATGCGGCTAAGAACGCCGTCCCTCCAGCCACCAGAGCCGCGCGGCAAGCCGCAGATAAGGCGATCGCCAAAGCCCAAGCGGCCGAAGAGGTTGCCCTGGCCCACCTCAAGCCCGCGCACCCGAGCGCTGCGCGGGCGGCGAAAGCTGACGAACGGCGCGCCATAAGCGCAGCACAAACAAAAGCTCAACTCGAGGTGCAGGGAGCCCGCGACTGGGCCTCGCTCACGGCGGCGGACGACCCTTATACGGTGCAGGCGACGGTGAAAAGTGCCGAAGCGGCCAAAGTGAAGGCCGATGCGGCGGCGCGTGCCGTCGAAAAGAAAACGGTTGCAGCAAACGCCGCCGGGCTCAAGACGGCGGCTTCGAAAGTCAGCTTGGTCCTCGATACCGCACTAGCCGCCCAAAACGCGGCCGCCGACGCATCGTTTTCCAAGGACCCGCAACACTACAAAATCGGCGGCGTCACCGTGGCGCATATGCTCAAGACGTACGCGACGGTGCAGAAGAACGGCCCGCGTGCGTATTCGAAGACGCAATTAAGCAATGTGGTGGGTAGTCAACTGGGCTTGCAACCCGATCGTGGTGCGGCACTCAACAAGCCCGAGACGGCCCTCTACACCTCGGCCGCCGACGTCAAAAAGATCGCGGCGATTACGAATTCGATCGACCGGATCGGCGGCTCGAATGCGCGGCTGACGGTCGTCCCGATCTTCTACAGTTCCAAACAAACCGGCGTGCAGCAGACCATCCTCTTTCAAGTCGAGGACGGATCGGGCAGCAAAGTCGTCGACTCGAACGGCGCGATCCACGACAACCTCTCCTCATTTCAGCAACACAACCATCTCACTCCGAGTTCGGGTCACCTGCTCGCGCTGCAGACCACATCCGACGGGCACGTCGCTTTCGATTCGAAAGGCAACGCGAAAACGACTGGCGGGCAGGTGCATACAGAGAGCGGATTCTCCGCGTTTCTGGGCGCGGCGGGCAACTTCGTTTCCGGAGGCATTGGCGATGTAGCTGCCGGCGCCGTCGAGCTTGGGACGCTCGGAGCGGCCACACCGTATCTCGGGGACATCCGCGGCGCGGTTTCCGGCTTCGTCGACGGCGCTGCGCAGGTTCTCTCTTCACCGGGCGATTTAGCTATGGTGGCGGGGGTGGCCAGCCAAATTGCCGGCGGCGTCCTCGAAGTCGGATCGCTCGGGACGCTCACGCCGGCCGCCGCAGCATTGGAAGTCGGCGGCGAAGCAGCCTTCGACGCCGGCCTCGCGTATAACACCGTCAAAGCCGGAAGTACGATCGTGCAGATGGCCGAGCATGGGGAATCGCTCAACCCATTTTCGAGCGGTCGAGCGCGCGCGGCCTGGCTTGGTCTCGTGGCCAGCGGTGCAGGCACCGGCGGCCTTGCGCTCGGCTTGGGAAGCCGGGTCCTCGGCAGCGCGGCCGAAACGGCCGAGACTCTGGCATCGGGCAGCGCCGCCGGCACCACCGCCGAGATTTCCGAAGCCGCAACACCTGAGGTGAGGGCCGTTGCGGAAGACGGGATCACCGGGACCCGTGCCGAGAGCAACGACGGCGCCTCACCAACGCGTTCCTTTGTGAAGACGAACGAAAAACTCACGATCGGCAAGGGGCAACCGCTCGCGGGCTTGCAGAAATCGCTCTTCCGCGCCTCCGGCGCGGCCGCTTTGGAGCAGACCGCGGAAGCGGGAAACCACTTGGTCCAAAACTGGAATCATCTCTCATGGTCGCAACGTTTGAGCGGAGCGTTTGAGATCGGTAGCAACTTCTTGCCCGCCCTATCGGGCGGGGTTGCAAAACGAGGCGCCGAGGCGTGGGGGACGCTACATGAAGCTCGGGTCGCGCGCGCGGTACTCCCGGACGACGCACCCTCGATCCAACCGGACAGCCACGAGTTCCCGCTCACGGCAGAGCACGGGGGCGCGCCGGCCGGTAGCGGCGGTCTGGGGCTCGGCGGCAGTCGCGGAAGCAGCGGGGCCGGCGGTTCGAGCGGATCCGGAGGTTCGAGCGGATCCGGCGGTTCGAGCGGATCCGGCGGTGCGCGCGGCGGAGACCAAGACCCGAATGCCCCACAGGGCGCGGAACCTTCGCGCCCCGGTGCCGGCGCCGCGCCGCGGAAGACGAAGATCGTTTCGACGATCGGTCCGCGATCGGATAATCCCGAAACCTTGCAGCAGATGATTCGCGCGGGCACCGACGTGGTTCGCATTAACGCGTCGCACTTCAGAAAAGCTCCCGCCGCGGCGGATAAGGCCTTGGGGGAAACGGTTGGCCGCATCCGCGACGCCGCGAACGCCGAAAGGAAACACGTCGCGATAGTGCTGGACCTTTCGGGTCCGAAAGTGCGCACCGGCGAGTACCATCCGGGTGGCGACGGCGTGACGCCGGGTCCCGTTGGCAAGGACGGAAAACCGGGCGAGCCGTTCGTGACGTTGCAAGAAGGCCGGCCCTTCGAGCTGAGGATGAAGCCCGATCAGCTTGGAAATCCCACGGGCGACGTTCACGGTGTTTCGGTGACCTATGCGGATCTCGCCAACGACGTCGATCCCGGCAAGATCATCAAACTCTCCGATGGCCAACTCGAACTACGCGTCGATTCGATTACGAGCGACGGCGATGGCGATCAGGTCATCAGGACGACGGTCGAGACCGGGGGCGTGCTCAAGGAAAGAAAGGGCATTAACTATCCGGACAAAGCGCTTTCGACCCCCTCGTTCACCGATGCGGACCGCCTTCATCTTCCGATGGGTCTCAAACACGGCGTCGACATCGTCGCAGCTTCATTCGTGCGGGGGGCCCAAGACGTCGCCGACGTGAAAGAAGCGATGCGCGCGTACGTCGCAGAGCATCCCGAAGCCCGTACCGTTCCCGTGGTCGCCAAGATCGAGACACCCGGAGCACTCGACAATCTCGACGGGATCGTGCGCGAGGCCGACGCCGTCATGGTCGCGCGCGGCGATCTCTCCGCCGAGATCGGGAAAGAACACGTTCCGGCCGCGCAAATTCGCATCATCGCCGCCGCAAATGCCGCCGGGAAGCCCGTGACCGTCGCGACGGAGATGCTCGAGTCGATGCGCGATAATAAGGTTCCCACCAACGCCGAAGCGATGGACGTCTTCAACTCCGCCCACGCCGGCGCGGACTCCGTGATGACGTCGGCCGAAACTGCGACCGGATCGTTTCCGGTCGAAACCGTGAGCTTTATGCACGCCGCCCTGCACGTGGCGGAGCAAAAAGAATCGATGTTCCCGCGCAAAGCGCTGCGCGAACGCGCGGCGGCCGGCCTGGCGGCGCGCGATAAAGATCGCAAATTGAGCAACGCACCGCAAACGGTCGGCGCGTCGCTCGCCGAGAGCGCGACGTCGGCGGCGCATCGCTTGGGTGCGCGGTTCATCGTCACGGCAACGACGAGCGGCAGCACCGCGCGCCGCATCTCGCAGTTGTTCCCGAGCGCGAGAATCATCGCACTCACCACCGACGAAACTGTGGCGCGGCAGATGAAGCTCTATCGCGGCGTCGAGCCGCACGTCGTGCCGCAATTCGATTCTCTCGAATCGCTGACGCAACAGACAAACGATGTGCTGCGGCCCCTCGGAGCAAGGCCGGGGGAACCCGTCGTGATCACGTCGGGCCTCCCCCCAGGCGAAGGCAATTCCGACGCCATTACCTTCCACACGATCCCCCCGGAAACCGAGTTGCCCGCCCTGCAAAACGATGCCCCCCCGCACCAACGATCCGGGCCGCCGGTCGACCCTGGCGCTGGTGCGGGCGGCCCGACCGCAGCGACCCTCGAGGCAGCACGAGCCGCACCCGTGCCGGCGACGGAGAGTTCCAGCGCCCGGGCGAGACGCTTGGCTCGGGTTCGCAGCTTCGCTGCGGCGCACCGTGCCCGCTTGACCCGCGGAGGGGCAAGGCGCCCCGAAGCCGCCACGGGAGGCGACGGAACCGGTAACGGTCGCGGCGTCGTACGCGTGGGCGCTGCCGCGTGGCGCAGGAAGGGAGGCGTTCTGGCAGCGGGGACCGGCTTAACGGTGGGCTGGATGGAGGGCCTCGGGCAGGTAGGGCACGTGGACGTGCTGCATCAGGCTCGCTGGGGCGCCGGTTTGTTTGCCGCACGTGGAGCCGTTGGGCTCTTTCGGGCCGCGTCGAACAGCGAACTGCTGGGGGGCAACCTCAAAAGATTCTCCCGCGCGGCGACGTCGGCACTGCATCTTCGCGACGGCGAAGGATCGGGATTCCCGCGTGCGCGGCTCACGGACGGCGAGACCGTCGTGCCGAGATACCCGAGAGCCAGAAGGCTATTCGACACCGCGGTTGCTGCAACGTTATTCGGGAACGTTTACGTATCGGCGCACGCCGCCGCTGCCGCGCATTTTCTCCCGCTGAAGGGCTTCTTACCGGCCTTCGCAGGCCTAAATTTCGGGGTTGGTCTGCGCACGCTGCGAGGAGCATGGGTCGGCGAGACGACGCCGGGAACCCCACCGAGGTGGACTCCGGCAGCCGAGGGCGCGGGAGTCCGGGCAGCCATGGACGGGGCCGCACCCGTGGGCTACGCGGCGGCCGGTGCGGAACTAACCTACTACGCCGCGAAGACGCCGTTGCAGGGCCACCCGATGTTCATCGGCGGTTATGCACTCGGCTGGGCCGGCGTGGCCCTCCATAACCTCGTTGTCAGGCCGCTCATGACGCGGGCCGCGGATGGAGACGAGGATTCCCGATTCGGGACAGAGCGCGCACAGAGGACACGGCGCGGGGGATTGACGCTCGCGACGACCCTGGTGGCAGCCGGCCTGGTCGGATACTTCGGACCGACGGCAGTGTTCGGGCCGAAAAAGAAACCCATGGTTCCCGGTGCCGCCCAGCCCGCGACCCCTTCAACGGCGACCAAGAAGCCGGCTTCAACGACCGCGCCGGCGGCGCGCGGCCGAACGGGCGCAGCGCCGAGTGGAGCATCCTCGCGCGCGAAGATCCGCACAACATCTGCGGCGCAGACTTCGCGAACTCACCAGGTCGTCGTCACCGCGGATTCCGGGGTCCACGAGCGCATCGGCCCGACGCTCGGTTCGCCGATTCGCGGCACGGTGCTAGCCGGGACGCTCTTGCAGGCTACCGGTGCTCGAGTGACCGATCACTCCGGGCAGACCTTCGCCGAGGTCTCGGTGGGGCGCAGCGCGGACGGGAAGCCGCTCCACCTGTGGGTGGCGGCGCAATTCCTCGCTTCGCACCCGGTTGGCGCGATGAACGCGACCGGCCGCTTCGAGCCGTCTCTGCAGAAGCAAGGGTACGAGGCGGTAACGGTAGGGCCCGGAGATAGTCTCGCTCTCATCGCCGCGCGCTACGACGCGAATCTTACCGAGATGATCAGGCTCAACGAGGGCCATATCCTCAATCCGCGCTTGATCTATCCCGGCGACACCGTCTATCTTCCCAAAACCAACACCGCGGCTAGGCCGCAGGTCGCTTAGCGTCATCGGGAGGTCCGCCACAACGTATGGATAGCCAATCCCCACTACAGCCCACCATCGTGCCCGACCCAACGATGGGCACGATGCGCATAAGCGTCGCGCTCGTGCAACCCGACGCCGGATCGTTCGTCGTCTACCTTTTCGATCAACGCCCGGCGCTCGATCCCGATGGCGAACCGATGAATCCGGATCCGCTCTACGAGATCGGGCGGCTCGCGGTCGCGCCGAGCGTGCTGCTCCAGCTGCGCAGCAACCTGGAGGCGGCAATCGAGGTGCACGAGAGCCGCTACGGACGAATTCCAATGCCGCCGGACCCGGAGTTCTCCGGCGCGCTCAATCCCGAATACGCCGACGTCAGGAACTGACGTCGTACCCCTGCTCGAACGCGCCGCTAAGCGCACCAAGATCGTCGCAACGATCGGCCGCGCAGCGCGCGATCTCGCCACGCTGCGCGCGATGGTCGACGCGGGTCTCAACGTTGCGCGCTTGGACTTCGCTCACGGCACACACGCCGAACATGCGGCCACGATCGCCGCGATCCGGCACGTCTCAAACGAGTTGGGCGTGCCCCTGGGAGTCCTGCAAGACCTCCCGGAACTCCACGTGCACTCAGATGCGCCCAAAGCCGCGCACCTCGCCTTCGGCCTTGAACACGACGTGGATTGGGTCGCGATCCCGTTCGTCCGGAACGCGAGCGAGGTGCTCCGCGTAAAGCGTTTCGTGGCCGCATACGGCAGAAACGTTCCAGTGATCGCCAAGATCGAAAAGCCTGAAGCGCTCGATGCGATCGACGAAATCATTGCGGCGGCAGACGGGATCCTCGTCGCACCCGGCGATCTCGGCATGGAGATGCCGCCCGGCCGCATTCCGTCCGTGCACAGAGATATCGTCGCGCTCGCAAATCGAGCTTCAAAGCCCGCGATCAGCGCGGCACCGAGACACGAGCCGGCGATCTCCCTGCAACGCACCGCCGGCGTGGACGTTGTCATCGACATCATCGACGGCACCGACGCCGTCATGCTCTGGGCCGAGCCGGAGTGCGACTCGACTTCGCTCGAGGCCGTGCGCATCGTGGCGGAGCTTGCGCGCGCGACGAAATGCAGATACCCGCACGAAGAGTTGCGCGCACGCCGCATGGCAAGCGCCGCGCGGACCATCGACACAGCGAGCGCCGAAGAAGCGACGATGACGGGGACGATCTGCAGCTGCGCTACATCGTCTCGGGAACACAGACGGGAAATGCCGCGTGCCGGATCTCATCGTTCCGCCCCCGCGCGAGCGTGATCGCGATGACGCCGAATCCCGTGGTGACGCGGCGACTGTCGCTCGCATGGGGTGTCGAGGCGATCGTCATCGACGACTACCATTCGTTCGAAGCATTGATCGCTATCGTCGAAGCGCGAATGCTGTGCGAAAACCTCGCACGGCCGGATGAACGTATCGCGATCATCTCGCGCGCGCCGGGCGGCCAAGGCGGAACCAACGTCATGAACGTCCGTCGGCTGGCCCTTCCGACCCCTTGCAATTTCGCTGCGACCACGTGATCTATGCATGAGCGGCCGGCACAGTGGGCGGCCCTCGGCGCTGCCGATCCAACGGCGGCTTAGAGATCTCATCGGGGTTGATAGGCGGGATCTCGCGATCCGAGGCGGGATCGCATTTGGAGAACGACCATGCGAGTTTCAGATG
>Ga0302326_10011383_pt1 | contig 19172 bp, 8 predicted proteins | sample Palsa_T0_3_FD_202264 | JGI IMG/M metagenome (GOLD analysis project Ga0302326, IMG submission 202264) | Peat permafrost microbial communities from Stordalen Mire near Abisko, Sweden - Palsa_T0_3 | ecosystem: Environmental > Terrestrial > Soil > Palsa > Peat permafrost | place: Sweden: Abisko...
CGCCCCCAGCGCCTCGCCCGTGTAGCTGTTGACCCACCCGGCCGTGTCGAACGTGGGATCGGCCGCGTTGGCACCGCGGTACGTCTCGTCCCATACCTCGGCCCACGCCTCGGTCCCCGAAGCCGCGTCGAGCTTCGGCACCACGTAGGCGACCAGTCGCGGTTCGCCCGGCGTGTCGCAGCGCGCCACCACCGCCACCTCAGCGGTGTCGGGATGGCGTCCGATGGCCGCCTCGATCTCACCCAGCTCGATCCGGTAGCCCCGGATCTTGACCTGGTGATCCAGGCGCCCCGCGAACTCGATCTCGCCGTCGGGCCGGATCCGGGCCCGATCCCCCGTCCGGTACACCCGGGCCCCCGCCTCGGGCAGCTGCACGAACCGCTCGCCCGTCAACTCGGGCCGGTCGAGGTAGCCCCGCACCACGCCGTCACCGCCGATCAGCAACTCGCCCGCCACGCCGACCGGGTTGGGCTGCAGGTTGTGGTCCACCACGAACACCTGGGTGTTGGCGATCGGGCGGCCGATGGTGATGGGCTCGCCCGCTGCCGCGATGGGCGACACGGTGGACCAGATAGTGGTCTCCGTCGGCCCGTACATGTTGAGCAGCTCGCCCCGCAGTGCCGGCCGGACCTGGTCGACCAGTGAGGGAGGCAGGGCCTCGCCCCCCAGCAGCAGCCGGTCGAGCGACGCCAGGGCGCCGACCCCGCCCGGCTGGGCCGCGATGACCCCGGCAAGCGATGGCGTGCACTGCAGGTGGGTCACGCCGTGGCGCGCCACCTGCGAAATGAGGGAAAAGCCGTCGACCGACGGGTAACCAGGTACACAGGCGGCGCGCAGCGTGTCGAGGTGGCGCAGCCCATCAAGCACGGTGTCGTTGTCCAGGCCGAAGTCGATCAGGCAGGCGATCTCGTCCACCCCGAGCAGGCGCAGCCGATCGATGGTGTCGCGGCAACTCTCGGGCGTGCCGAACAAACCCGCCGTGCGGAAGTAGCGCACGAAGGCGTAATCCATGATCACCGCCATCTCGTCGTCGCTGAGCGACCCCAGGTCCTGGACCGCTCCGCTCAGCTGCTGCCCGTCCGGCTTGGCGAAGCTCGTCTCCTCCCACCGCACCTTGTTGATGAGGTCGGTCGAGGTGCGCAGGTAGTCGAGGAACGGCTGGCGCACCTTGTCGGCCACCTCGTCGATGCTGGTCCCGACGAAGGTGTGCAGCATCAGGCTCACGTGCCCGTCGCCCGGATGCCCCGCCGCCCGGTAGGCGGCGCGGTAGCGGGCGATGTTGCCCGCCAGGTCCTCGGCGCTCATGACCAGCAGGTTGGTGAGGATGTTGGCCCCGATGCGCCCCGCCATGGTGAAGGTGTCGGGGCTACCCCCGGCGGTGATCCAAATGGGTGGTGATTCCTGGACCGGCGGAGGGAATATCCGCACGGCGATCTCCCGGCCGTCGCCGCTCGTGACCGTCACCGCGTCGCCTCGCCACAACGCCCGCACCGTGTCGATACCCTCCGCCATCACCTGGCGCCGCGAGGCAAAAGCCGAAGGGGCCAGGGCGAAGTCGTTGGCGTGCCAGCCTGAGGCGAAGGACAGCCCGACCCGGCCATGGGACAAGTTGTCGACCACCGACCAGTCCTCGGCGCAGCGAATCGGATTGTGCAGCGGCAGCACCACGCTCCCGGCCCGAATGCCGATGCGCTCGGTCACCATCGCCACGGCGGCGCTGGTGATGGCGGGATTTGGGTAAAGACCCCCGAACTCGTGAAAATGTCGTTCCGGGGTCCAGACCGCAGCGAAGCCATGCTGATCGGCAAACTTTGCTCCCGCCAACAACAACTCATAGCGGTTGCCTTGGCCCGCCTCGGCGTCAGCCGCGAAATAGAACAGGCTGAACTGCATGGCGCCCACCGGCCGGTCGCCGACGGCGTAATTCTCGTCCTCCTGAAGGACCACGGTGAAGCCCCGGGTCAGCGTCCAAAACAACTCCAGCACCGATATATCGAATGAGATGCTGGTGACGGCCAACCACGTGCCGGGGTTGTCGGCGTCGTACGAAAGCTGGTCGTCCATGGCGGCGAAAAAGTTGACGACGTTGCGATGCTCGACCATGACCCCCTTGGGCCGGCCGGTCGATCCGGAGGTGAAGATCACATAGGCCAGGTGGTCACTGCGCAGGTCATCGGCCACCACCCGCTCGGCGCTCGGCAAGCTTGCGAGGGCGTCGAGCGCCACCACGTGGGTCACCGTGGCGGGGACCGACGGGAGTAACCGGGAGTCGGTCAGCACGACCTGGGCGTGGGAGTCCTCGAGCATCATGGCGATGCGCCCCGGCGGGTAGGTCGGGTCCATCGGCACGTAGGCGCCGCCCGACTTCAAGATGGCCAACAGCCCGACCATCATCGCCACCGACCGCTCCATGAACACCCCGACCATCGAGTCGGGCCCCACCCCCAGACTGCGCAGGTGCTGCGCCACGTGGTTCGCCCGGCGATCCACCTCCCGGTAGGTCAACCGCTCGGCCCGAAAGACCAGGGCGGTGGCGTCGGGGGTGCGGTCCACCTGGGCCTCGAACAGCTGGTGGATGCACGCCTCGGTCGGGTAGGGGCGCGCCGTGACGTTCCACGCCGTGAGCATCTGGCGATCACGCAGGCCCAGCCGGGGCAGGCCGGACACCGGGGCGTCGAGCGAAGCCACCAGTCCTTCCAGGATCGAAACCAGCAGCTCCCGCACCCGGGCCATGGCGCCGTCGTCGAACAGGCGGCGGTCGTAGGACAGCTTGAAATGGATCTGGGGGTCGGTGTAGGCGAGCAGCGTCAGCCCGAAGTTGGTCTGGTCGTGGAGGTCGAAGTCCCGATGCTCGAAAGCGCCGCCCAGGGCCTTGAGGCGCGTCCCCTGGTGCAACTCGTTGATGACCACGATGGTGTCGAACAACGACGCCACCCGGCTCTCCATGGCCGCCAACACGTCGGTCAAGGGGGTGTGCTCCACTGCCCGCTTGTCGACCTGCTGCTGGCGCACCTCGCCCAGCAGGCGGCGAACGGTCATCGCCGGGTCGATCACCAGGCGCACCGGCGGGGTGTTGATGAACAGGCCGATGGTGTCGTCGCTGCCTGCAAGGCCACTGCGACGACAGCCACGGGTGGAACCGAACACCACGTCGCTGGTACCCGAGAACGCCGACAGCACCAGGCCCCACGCCGCCTCGATCAACACCGGGGCCGAGATCCCGTCCGCCGGGGCCAGGCGGTGGATGGCCTGGCTCAGCTCCTCGGACAGGCGAAAGCGGTCGGCACCGTAGCCCTCCTCGGCGCCAGGCGCTGGCCGCTCGAGCGCACCGAGGCGGGTCGGCTCGTCAAAACCATGCAGCAACTGGCGGAAGTAGCGCTGCGCCGCCTCCCGATTCTCCACCAGGTGGCCCTGCAACCACTCTATGTGGTCCCGAAACGGGCGCCGCTCCGCCAGCACCGCCACCTGGCCAACGAGGCTGGCGTCATAGACGGCGAAGACCTCCTGCACCACCCACACCACGCTGATGTCCAGCAGGCAATGGTGATAGGTGAAGACCAGACGGTGGTGGTCGTCGGACAGTTGGAACAGGGTGACCCGCCACAACGGCGCCTCATCCAGCGCGAAGCCGCGCCGCCGGTCCTCCGTCATGAACTCCTGGACGCCACGTGACGGATCCACCGCGTCCCGGAGATCGCGGACGGCCAGGGGAAAAACATCCGAATGGATAACTTCTTGCACCGGCTGGTCGAGCCCGGCCCATCGAAGCCTGGTCCGGAGAACGGCGTGACGGCGGCAGACCGCCTGCCACGCCTGCTGAAACCGAGGAATATCGACCGTTTCGCGAAGTTCGCCCACGAATTGCTCGATATCAACACCGATGTTGGTGCCTTCCAACCAATGAAACAGCATCCCTTGCTGCAACGGCGTCAGGGGGTAACGCTCGACAACAGTCGACTCGGACATGTCGGCCGACGGTATCATTAGTACAGTTCGGTATTGCCGCTGACTGCAGGGGCCGCGACAAGACATACCGGATACAGGGGGCAGATTCGTCATGAAACAGGTCGAAGAGGACCTGGAGGGACGCGTCGCAGTCATCGGTATGGCTGGCCGTTTTCCCGGTGCTCGCGATCTCGACACGTTCTGGTCCAACCTCCGCAATGGTGTCGAGTCGGTAGTATTTTTCTCCGAACCCGACTTGCTGGCGGCGGGGGAAACACTCGACCACATTCGCGATCCCGCCTACGTGCCCGCGGCGGCCAAGCTCGACGATATCGACCTGTTCGACGCCGGATTTTTCGGCATGAGCCCCCGCGACGCGGCGGTGTTCGACCCGCAACACCGCCTGTTCCTCGAGTGCGCGTGGGAGGCGTTCGAGCACGCCGGCTATGTCAGCGACGGGATCGACGGGGCTGTGGCCGTGTTCGCGTCGTGCGGCCTGAGCGAATACATGTTCAAGAACGTCCTGGCCAATGCCCGAGTGGCGCGCTCGGTGGGCGAATGGCTTATTCGCCACACCGGCAACGACACCAATTTCCTGGCCACCCGGGTGTCGTACGAGCTCGATTTGCACGGCCCCAGCATGAACGTGCAAACAGCGTGCAGTTCCACCTTGGTGGCGGTGCATTTGGCATGCCAAAGCCTGCTGAATGGCGAATGCGACCTGGCCCTGGCCGGAGGATCAGTGGTATCGCCCCACCAGGACCGGGGTTATTTCTACCAGGAAGGCGAAATCCTCTCGCCCGACGGCCATTGCCGGGCCTTCGACGAAAAGTCGGCGGGAACAATCATTTCCAGCGCAGTCGGGTGCGTATTGCTGAAACCATTGGCTACTGCACTCGACCACGGCGACAATATCTTGGCCGTCATTCGGGGCTCCGCTGTCAACAACGACGGCCGGGACAAAGTCGGCTATCTCGCCCCCAGCGTGAGCGGCCAGGCGGGCGTCGTCACCGAAGCCCTGGCCGTGGCCGGGGTTGACGCCCGACAGGTGTCCTATGTCGAGGCTCACGGCACGGGCACTCTGATCGGTGACCCCATCGAGATCGCGGGCATCACCCAGGCTTACCGCCAGAGCACCGACGACGTCGGTTTCTGCGCCATCGGCTCGCTCAAGACCAACATCGGCCACACGGGCGAGGCGGCGGGCGTGGCCGCTCTCATCAAGACCGTGCTGTCGCTGAACCACGGTGAGATCCCGCCCAGCCTGAACTACCAGTCACCCAATCCCCAGGCCGACCTGCCCCACAGCCCCTTTTTCGTCAACGACGACCTGCGGCCGTGGACCGTCGAGCCCGGGGCCACCAGGATCGCGGGCATCACCGGCCTGGGGGCTGGGGGGACCAACGCCCACGTCATCGTGGAGGAGGCCCCGGACACCACGCCATCGGGCCCGGCCAGGCCCTGGCAACTGGTCACCGTGGCTGCTCGCTCGGCCGACCGCGCCCAGCGGGCGGCCGAGGACCTGGCCGCCCACCTGCAGCGCCACCCCGAGGCCAACCTGGCCGACGTGGCATTCACCCGGCTGGCCGGGCGCAAGGCCTTTGCTTACCGGCGAGCGGTGGTGGCAGCCACGACGGCCGGCGCGGCCGGGGCGCTGGCGTCGACTGATCCGAGGGCGGTGATCGCCCACCACCATCAGGGCGGCGCACCATCGGTGGTGTTCATGATGCCCGGCGGCGGGTCGCAGTACGCCGGCATGGGGCAGCAGCTGTACGAGACCGAAGCGGTGTACCGCCGCGCCGTCGACGCCTGCTGCGACGTGGTCAACCCCCTCCTCGGGCTGGACCTGCGGGCCGTGATGTTCCCGGCGGGCGACAAAGCGGAGGCCAACAAGCGGCTGGAACGCCCGTCGGTGGCGCTGCCCGCCCTATTCGCCACGGAGTACGCGGTGGCCACCTGGCTGCGCTCGCTTGGCATCACACCGGCCGCCATGATCGGCCACAGCGCGGGCGAGTACGTGGCGGCGTGCCTGGCCAGGGTCATCACCATGCCCGAGGGCCTGAAGCTGGTGTCGTTGCGGGGGCGGCTGTTCGAGACACTGCCGGTGGGCGCCATGTTGAGCGTGACCCTGTCGGCCGAGGAGGCCACGGCTCGCATGCCCGCCGGGCTGAGCATCGCGGCGGTCAATAGTCCCTCGTTGTGCGTGGTGTCGGGCCCGATCGCCCTGGTCGAGCAGATGCAGGAATTGCTGCGCCGCGACGACGTCGATGCACTTAGGGTGCCCATCGAGGTGGCGGCCCACTCGACCATGGTCGAGCCGATCCTGGAGGAGTTCGCCGCCTTCTGCCGCACCATCTCCTTTTCCCCCCCGGCTGTGGCCTACGTCTCCAACCTCACCGGGACGTGGGTCACGGCGGCCGAGGTGACCGACCCGGAGTATTGGGTGCGCCATCTGCGCCAACCCGTGCGCTTCAGCCAGGGGATCGAGACCATCCTCGCCGACCCCAACGCGGTGTTGCTGGAGATCGGGCCGGGGCGGATCCTGACCAGCCTGGCTCGCCAGGCGGAGGGGTCAGCGGTCGGCATCGCGCCCACGCTGCGCCACCCCAAGCAGGACACGTCCGACCTCGCCTTCGCCCTGGAGGCGGTGGCCCAGGCGTGGGTGTGGGGGGTCGACCTCAGCCCGGCCGACCTGCACCGGGGAGAGCGCCGGCAGCGGGTGCCCCTGCCCACCTATCCCTTCGAGCGCAACCGCTACTGGGTCGAGCCCGACCCGCTGGGCATCACGGCGGCCGCCGCTGCGTCGGGGCCCAAGCGGACCGATGTCGCCGAGTGGTTCTACACCCCGTCGTGGCGGCGCTCGGCCACCCCGCCCCCGATGGGCGAAGCGACGACGTGGCTGTTCATCACCGACGGCGCCCCGGTGGCGGCGCGGGTAATGGGGCGGCTGGCAAACACGGCGGGCGACGGCGACCGGCTGATCTCGGTGACCTTGGGCGACCGGTTCCAGGCGCTGCCCGGGTGGCAGTACACCGTGAACCCGGCCCGGCGCAGCGACTGGACCGAGCTGGTCGAGTCCCTGCGGGCACACGGGCAGATGCCCGACCGAATCGTGCACATGACGGCGGTGGGACACCCGCCCCGACGGCTCGGGTGGGGCCGGCGCGGCATCGACGCCACCGCCGCGTTGGACGCGGTGGTGCAGCGCCACCACGCCAGCCTATTGTTCCTGGCCCAGGCACTGTCGGCCGAGTCGCACCCCATGCACCTGGCCGTGGTGACCAGCGGCGTGCATTGCCTGGGCGACGAGGCGCTGTACCCCGAGCGGGCCCTGCTGCACGGGGCGTGCCGGGTCATCCCACGAGAGCTGGGTCACCTCACCGCGGTGGCGGTGGACGTCGACGACCCCGACCCGTCCTCGGCCGACGAACGGGCACTGGTCAGCCGACTGGTGGACGAGCTGCTGGCCGCGCCGGGCGACGAGGTGGTGGCGCTGCGCCGAGGCGAGCGGTGGATCCGCACCTTCGACCCGGTCCGACTGGAGCCGGCCGGGCGTTGCCCGTGGAAGCCGGGGGGCGTGTACCTGATCACGGGCGGCTTGGGCGGCATCGGGCTGGCCGTAGCCGAGCACATCGCCGCCCAGACCGCCGGGGCGACCCTGGTCCTGGTCGGGCGCAGCGCCCAGCCCACCGACGGACGAACGGGCCGCCAGATGGCGGCGATAGGGCGCATGCGGACGTCCCGGGCCACCGTTATCACGGCCCAGGCCGACGTGACCGACCGGGCGGCGATGGCGGCGGTGGTGGCGTCGGTGCGCCAACGAGCGGGGCATATCGACGGCGTGATCCATTCCGCCGGCATCCTGCGCGACGCCCTGATCGCCCTGCGCACGCCCGTCGCGGCATCCCCCGTGGTCGACGTGAAGGCCAAGGGCGCCATCGTCCTGCGTGACGTCCTGGCCGACGACCCGCCCGAGCTGCTGGTCCTGTGCTCGTCGGTCAGCTCGATCATCGGCCTGCCAGGGCAGGTCGACTACACGGCGGCCAACGCGTTCCTCGACGCCTTCGCCCTCCAGACCAGCCGCGATGGGCCGACCCGGGCCGTGGCGGTCAACTGGAACGCGTGGCAGGACGTGGGAATGGCCGTCGATGCCGTGTCGGCCGGGCGGGACAGGGATCGGGCGCCCAGAAACCGCAGCGCCCTGTTCGACCAGATGGTCGACCAGGGCGACACGATCCAGCTGACCAGTCGCATGAGCCGGGCCCGATCCTGGCTGCTGGCCGAGCATGTGGTGCGAGGGGGCGACGGCCTCATCGCCGGTACCGGCTTCCTCGAGATCATGCGGGAGGCGGCCACCGCGGGCCTCGCCGTGGCTGCCCCGGTCGAGCTGCGAGAGGTGTTCTTTTTCTCACCCTTTGCGGTTGGGTTCGATGAGGAACGCGTCCTGAAGGTGACCTACGACCGCTCCGCCCGAACCGTGGCGGTGTTCAGCGACGACGAAGCATCACCCCATGTCAGTTGCACGGTGCACCCGGTCGCGCCGGGGCCCACCCCGCAGCACGACCTGGCGGCGATCCGGGCCCGGTGCGACGTGCGGGCGGAGGAGTTCGACGGCTACTCCCACCAGCCGTTCATGGCATTCGGCCCCCGCTGGGGCAACCTGCGCCGGGTCGAGTACGGCCGCCACGAGGCCTTGGTCACCACGGTGATGCCCGAGGCGTACGTGTCGGAGCGGGAGTCACTGTGGCTGCACCCGGCGATCCTCGACATGGCCACGGGCAGCGCCCAGGCCCTCATCCCCGGGTTCGACCAGGGCGAGACGTTCTACGTGCCGGTCTCCTACGCGCGGGTGGTGGTGCGCGGCCCCATCCCCGAGCGCGCCGTCAGCCACGTGCGACTCGGTCCCGCAGCCCACAGCGCGGAGGTGGCGGTGTTCGACGTGGCGGTGTGCGATGAGGCTGGCTTCGAGGTCATCACGGTGGACGGCCTCACCATGCGCAGGGTGGCACCGGGGGCTCAGCTCACCGGCCAGCGGTCAGCCACCACGGCGCGCCACCCCCTCAGCGCGGCGGTGCGCGACGGGATCTCGCCCGCCGAGGGCGTCGACGCCCTCGATCGCATCTTGGCCGCCCGGGTCGCCCCGCAGATGGTGGCGTCGTCGGTCGATCTGCACCACTGGATCGCCCGGGTGGACGCCGAGGCCCGCGTCTCGCCGGATGACACCGTCGGCGAGCCACCGTACGAGCGGCCCGATATGGCCTCGGCCTTTGTTGGCCCCCGGACACCGATCGAGCGCGAGTTGGCCGCCATGTGGCGTGACCTGCTCGGGGTGGAGGCGGTGGGGCGCGACGACGACTTCTTCGAGCTGGGCGGCCAGTCCCTCATTGCACTGCGCCTGTTCGCCCGGATGCGCAAGCGCTACGCCGTCGACCTCCCCTTGGCCACGTTGTTCGAGGCGCCCACCATCGCCCAGTGCGCCGCCATCGTGGCCGCCGCCACCGGCGTGGCCGACCCGGCGGAGGGAGCCGCGGTTCAGGAAGCGGCGCCGCGCCACGATGCCTTCCGGTCCCTCGTCACCATCCAGAAGGGGGGCTCGCGGATCCCCTTCTTCTGCGCCCACGGCTCGGGTGGCAACGTCCTCAACTTTCGCGACCTGTCGTTGGCCATGGGGCGCAGCCAACCGTTCTACGGCCTCCAGGCGCGGGGCGTGGACGGCGTGCTCGCCCCCCACGCCACTATCGGCGAGATGGCCACGGCGTACCTGGATGAGGTGCGGGCGGTGCAGCCGCACGGGCCGTACATCTTCGGCGGCTACTCGGGCGGCGGCCTGATCGCCTACGAGATGGCCCAGCAAGCGAGCGCCGCGGGTGACCGAGTGGCCATGGTGGTGCTGCTGGACACCGTGCCGGTGGAGGTGGCGGTGACGCCTGCCATGCGCATCAACCGGTTGCGCCAGGAGCGCTCGGCCTACCTGCTCGACATCATTCCCCGTCGGGTTGCGACGAGGCGCAAGAACGCCGAGTTGCTGCGACTGGACGAGATCCTGGCCCGGGGCGAGGCCGTGCCCAGCGAGCTGCGCGACATCCACCTGGAGCGCAACTTCAGCCGGGCCGCGGGCCGCTACACCACCGGGCCGTGGACCGGGCGAGTGGTGCTGCTACGGGCCGATGAGTTCCACTCCTTGTTCGACACCCTGGGCAACAGCTACGGGTGGGACGACATCGTGGGCCGCCCCATCGAGGTGCTCCGGGTGCCCGGCAACCACGACACCATCCTGCTCGAGCCCAACGCCATCACCGTGGTGCGCATGCTGGGCGACGCCCTCGATCGGGCCCAGGAGGCTGAGCCGTGCTGAGGTTGCCTTAGGCGACGACCAGCTGGCCGTAGGTGATGCACAGGCCCAGCGCGTCGATGATGAGAAAAGAGGCGATCAGCAAGATGGCCACCGGGCGATGCCAGCGCTTGCGCTCGACCGAGAGACCGGCGATGGCGGAGGGCATGTACCACTCGGGCAACAGGCCCACGCCTTTGTTGTCCGGGTCGCCCAGCACGTCCCACACGCTGAGGGCGTCGTCGTCCACCACGGTGTCGGGGTCGGCGGCCAGGGCCAGCGCCGTCAACTCGTCCTCGGTGATGGGATCGCCGTCCAACTGTGACTCCAACGTCCCTGTGTCGATCATGTCCGCCTCCTGGGCGCCAGAAAACACCAGCTGGGGCGACGGTACCGCTGTCCGCCCGCTTGGTCGCGGCGGGCGGACTTTGTTCACCGGATCGTTCGATCCCTACCGCGAGTAGGTCGAACTCGGTCGCCGGAGCGCCCGGCGCCCCGGGCTGAACCAACTTCTACGGAGCGAACACGATGTTGGATTTCACTCGGGTGCGCCACAGGTTACGCTTGGTGGTCCGTGGGCGACCTTAAGAAAATAGGGGCCGAATTGCCGGGCGCCGCGCAAGCGGCCCCAGATGCGACTGGGACACAGGACATGGGGGCGGTACCCCCGAGGGTGAGCGTGGTGGTGCCTGCCATCAATGAGGCGGCGTTTCTTCCCCACTGCCTCGACGCCCTGTCTCGGCAGGACTACGGGGGCGGCTACGAGGTGATCGTGGTCGACAACAACAGCACCGATGCCACGGCGTCCATCGCCCGCGACTGGGGCGCCACCGTGGTCAGCGAGAAGAACCCGGGCGTGTGCTGGGCTCGCCAAGCCGGCACCGACACCGCACGAGGCGAGATCATCTGCTCGACCGACGCCGACACCACCGTCGGGCCCGACTGGGTGTCGCGCATCGTCGCCACCTTCGACGCCAACCCCAAGTGCGTGAGCGTGGCCGGCCCGTGCCAGTACAACGGTGGCCCGTGGTGGGGCAAGGCCTACCCCAAGGTGCTGTTCGGCTTCGTGTTCGCCATCTTCCGCCTGACTGGGCACGTGTTCTACGTGACCGCCACCAACCTGGCGTTTCGCAAGTCGGCCTTCACCGGCTACGACACCACGCTGACCCAGGGAGGTGACGAGGTCGACCTACTGCGCAAATTCCGGCGCAACGGCAAGATCCTGTTCCTGCTGGACAACCCCTGCACCACCTCGGCCCGCCGGATCAACCGGGGCTTGGTCTACAACCTGTTCGTGACCTTCGGGTACTTCTACCTGCTCGGGTACTGGGTCAACCACCTGACCGGACGGCGCATCATCGGCACCGCCCCCGCCTTCCGCACCGAGGAGCGGCCCCGTCGCGCCCGGGTTATCGGAACGCTGCGCACCGGCGCCGTTGGCCTGGCTCTGGTGCTGGTGGTCGGCCTGCTGGTCCACGTCAGCTGAGTGTCGGCCCGAGTTTGAAGGCGGCCGGCGCGGCGGCGCTGGCGGCAAGCGCGGCCGCTGGTGGGGCGTACTGGACGTTGATGTCGCCCTGGTCGCAGCTGCTCGGCCCCTTTCCCTACCGTGGCCCGAACGACCGGCCCGAGGTGGCGCTGACCTTCGACGACGGGCCCAACGAGCCCTACACCACGATGCTGGCCGACGCCTTGGCCGCGGCTTCGGTGCAGGCCACGTTTTTCCAGGTGGGGGCGTGTGTGGAACGCCACCCAGAGACCACGGCGCGGCTGTTGGCCGACGGGCACGTCATTGGCAGCCATGGCTACGCCCACCAGTTCCACCGGTGCTGGACGCAGCCCGCGCTGCGGGAGGACCTGCGCCAGGCCCACGCCACGTTCTCCCGCTACTTGCCCCGCCAGCCTGCGTTGTACCGACCGCCCTGGCTGCTGCGGGTCCCGGGGCTGCGGTCGTTGTTGCGGGAGGCGCAGCTGACGCCGGTTTCGGGTGAGTTCGCCCACTATCTCGAGGTGGTCCAGCCCGACCCGGGCCGCATGGTCGACCGGGTGATGCGCCACGTACGGCCGGGCAGCATTCTGATCTTCCACGACGGCTTCGACGCCCGGGGCGGCGACCGGGCCAACACCGTTCGCGCCGTGTGCCGCCTGCTCACCGCCCTCCCCGAAGCCGGCTTCCGTCTCGTCACGGTCGACCACATGCTCGGCCTCCCCGCCTACCACTAACCGGCCGACCACCCGCCGACCTCCGCCGACCTCCGCCCGGCGTGACCCGGGCCCGCAGGGCTGGTTAGCCCTACCATGAGCCGACATGGGGCACCGGACCCGCGCCGCCTTGGCGCTCGGCAGCGGAGGGGCTCGGGGCTATGCCCACATCGGCGCCATCGAGATGCTGGAGGAGCGGGGCATCGAGATCGTGTCGGTGGCCGGCGTGTCGATGGGGGCCCTGGTCGGCGGGTTGTATGCGGCCGGGAAACTGGCCGACTACACCGAATGGGTGCGGGCCCTGACCCAGTTCGACATCCTTCGCCTTCTGGACGTGTCGCTGTCCAAACCAGGCGTGATCCGAGCCGAGAAGGTGTTCGCTCGCGTCCACGAGATGGTGGGCGACACCCGGATCGAGGACTTGCCCATACCGTTTACCGCCGTGGCCACCGACCTGCTGGCCCGCAAGGCGGTGTGGATCCAGCGCGGCCCGGTCGAGGTGGCAATGAGGGCGTCCATCGCCATGCCCGGGGTGTTCACACCGGTGATGTTGAACGGTCGTCTCCTGGTGGACGGGGGCCTGATGGACCCGGTGCCCATCGCCCCCACCGCCTCGGCCGAGTCGGACCTGACCATCGCCATCGACCTGGGCGGTGAACGAGGGGGACAGATGGAAGGCGCCCCCGTGAGCGAGACAGCGGAGGAACGCCCGACCGAGGAGTGGGTCGAGCGCTTTCGTCGCACCACCTCGCACATCTTGGACCGGGAGCTGGTGCGCGCCCTGATGAGCCGCTTCAGCGGGACGGCCAACGCCAACGCCGCCGTTGCCGCGGACGAGCCGGTCGAGCCGCCCGGCCACACGCCACCCGGCCTGGGAAAATTCGACGTCATGAACCAGTCGCTGGAAGCCATGCAGAGCGTGCTGACCCGCTACCGCCTGGCCGGCAACCCGCCCGATGTGCTGGTCACCGTGCCCAAGGATGTCTGCCGCACGCTCGACTTCCACCGGGCCTCGGAGATGATCGAAGTGGGCCGGATCCGCACCGCCCAGGCCCTCGACGCCGCCGCCATCACCGGTCTGTGGCCATAACGGCCGGGCAACGCCGAGCGTCACCCGGGCCGGTAGTTGAAAACGCAACTGGGCGAGAGTGGCGCGCTGCAGGTTGCTGCGGGCGCCCCTCGATGCGTCACCAAACGGGCCAAAAGACCGACTCTCCCGACTGACGGAGTGGTTGCGACCCTAGAATGAATCGCAATGGACACCCACGAGCCGCAGTCGATCAACGACGATGGCATCGACGACTGGCTGTGGGATCTCGAGGATCGCTACGACGTCGGACCGATCGATGACCCCCAGGCCACGCAACTCGCTGCCCCAGCCGCCGATCCCCGGCTGACCCAACTCCGGCGCTATCGCCGAAGCAACGGGTCGGACCAGGCGCCCGGCTGGCAGGGCGAGCGCACTGGCCCGATGGCCGCCTTGGCGGTGGACCAGAGCGAGCCTCGATACCGAACCCCCTCGGTTCCAGTTCGCACGGGGGGTCGCCGCTGGACCGTCGCCGCCGTCGTGGTGGTGATCGCCGGGGTGGGCGGCATGGCGTGGCTGGCCACCCACCAGGGATCCCATCACGGCGGGGCGCCGAGCGTGGCCGTGGGTTCGCAGACGACGACCACCGCCGCCGCCCTGGTCGGCCCGACCGGCGGTGCGGTGACCGTGCCGTCGACCGATGCCACGGTGCCTGACACCACGCCGGCCACGGTGGCGGCATCGACACCCACCAATGCACCGAGTACGTCGCCCGCCAATGGGGCGGTGTTCACCGCCAGCGGCACCACCCACACCACGCCGGCGCGAACGTCGACCAGCCCTGCGACCGTCGCACACACACCTTCGGCCACCACGACCACGGCGCCACATCGCGTCCCGCCACCGCCATCGACCACCTTGCCGCCGCCGCCCGCCACGACAGTGCCGCCACCGCCCACCATCCCCTCGACCATCCCCACGGTCCCCACCACGCCCACCACGCCACCCAGCACCATCCCGCTCGGCGGATAGCCGCCAGCCAGCGGTGGGCTCCGCCGTACAAAGGATCCAATGTGCGGTCAGGACGACACATTCGATCGTTTGAACAGACCGCCGACCGGGCGCTGCGAGTGGCCCCGTGCCCCGATTGGCCCGTGTAAACCATCGGGGCCCAAATATCCGCTCGGACACATTTTCCCCCGTCCTGCGAATCTCCGCCTGCTCGATGGTACGGTGCACACCCGTTCCACCGAACGTCGAGTGGCCGTCGGGCGTCGCACAGGGCGGTAGGCCCCGGCTACCAGCCAGCCCGAGGGAGCCGAAGTGATCCGACGTCATCTCCGCCAGTGTCTGGTTGTGGCCAGCGCCACCGTGTTCCTCGTATTGGGCCTGACCGTTGCCCCGGCTGCGGCCACCACGCCCGCCTCTATCGACACCGGCTACGGCACGGCGGGCGTCACGGTGGTGCCCGGCGTCTTCGGCGTGACGATCGTCGATACGACGGGACGGGCGCTGGTCCTTGGCCCGGCCAACGGGACAGGTTCGGGCGGCCAGATCACCAGACTGAAAATCGGCGGCGCCATTGACACGACCTTCGGGCCGGCCGGGACGGTCACGTTGCCCGCGGGCACCTACTACACGCGCCTGGCCCTCGACTCCTCCGGCCTCATCTACGCCTTGGGCAGCAACTTCGCCTTCGGGGGACCGAGCACGGCGTTCGTCGTGACCCGCCTCCTGGCGAACGGGAACCTCGACACCACGTTCGGCAGTGGTGGCACCGTCGTGGTGAGCGAGCCGCAAGGCTTCCAACCGTTCACCGCCGATGCCTTCACGGTGCGCAACGACGGCGAGATCCTGGCCAGCTTGTACAACGTGACGGCCAAGGTGGGCTACCTGGCGGCAGTGACGCCGGGCGGCAAGCTCGATACCACCTTCGGGCTCATGGCCACGCCGGGATTCCTGACCCTGCCCGCCAATGAGTACATCTTCGGTATCGCGGCGGCACCTCCCGGCACGGTGCCGGTGTTCACGGCCGACACGCCGCCCGCCGCCGTGGTGAACGTCGCCTATAGCTACACCTTCGCGGCCAACGGGATCCCCGCCCCCACCTTCACCCTGGCCAGTGGCAGCCTGCCCGCCGGGCTGGTCCTCGATCCCTCCGGGTTGCTGCACGGCACACCCACCACGGTCGCCACCTCCACCTTCACCGTCCAGGCGGCCAACGGCAACGGAACTCCGCCCGTCACGCCGTCCATCAGCCTCAGCGTGCTGGCCCCGCCCGCGTTCACCGCCCAGAGCCCGCCCCTTTCGGCCATGGTCGGCACGGCGTACACCTACACCTTTGCCGCCTCCGGCACACCGGCGCCCACCTTCTCCGTCACCGGCGGATCGCTGCCGCCCGGGCTGAGCCTCAACGGCACCAGCGGGGTCCTATCGGGCACGCCCACCACCGGGGGGCTGTACAGCTTCAAGATCAAGGCCACCAACAGCGTCACCTCCGTGACGACAGCCGCTTTCCCGTTGAACGTGCTGGCGCCGCCGGTGTTCACCGCCGACAGCCCGCCCGCCACCGACAACGTGGGTATCGCGTACAGCTACACCTTCACCGCCACGGGCGACCCGACCCCGACCTTCTCGGCCACGCCCGCCAACCTACCCCCCGGCCTGACTCTGAATGCGACCACCGGGGTCCTGTCCGGTGTTCCCACCACGGCCGGGACGTTCACCTTCACCGTCACCGCGGCCAACAGCGTGGCCTCCGTGCCCAGTCCCTCGCTCACGATCACGGTGGCCAACAAGCAGTCGGCACCCTCCTTCACCGCTGACACACCGCCCACCACCGCCACCGTGGGCGTGCCCTACAGCTACACCTACGCGGCGAACGGCAACCCTCGCCCAACATTCAGCCTGGTCGGCGTGGCGCCCACCGGACTGACCCTGAGCAGCGCCGGTGTGCTGTCGGGTACCCCGACCGCGGCCCGCACGTTCGCATTCCGGGTGACGGCAACCAACAGTGTCGAGCCTCCGGCCGACAGCCCGGTCGTCATCATCACCGTCTCGGCCGCGCCGTCCAACCAATCCGACGCCGTGTCGGCACAGGGGGCCACCACCACAAAGCCGCCCCGGACGACCACCACCAGGCCACCGCGCACAACCACCACCCGGCCACCCCGGACCACCACGACCAGGCCGCCCAGGACTACAACCACCTCCTCCTCGACCACAACCACGACACTCCCCACGGGCACAACCACCACCACCTCAAGCAGCACGACGACCACAACCACGACGACGACGACCACCTCCACCACGGTCCCGCAGACCACCACGACCACGGGGGCAACCACCACGACGACCACCGTGGTGCCCCCTCCCCCGAACCCGAACCTGGCCTTCGTGGCGCTGCTGGCCAACAACACCGCCTCGCCCACCTCCTACTCGCTGGAGCGGGACAACAGCGACGGGACGCTGGACTCGACATTCGGCACGGGTGGCGTCTCGGCCCCCTTGGCCGCCGGGCTCGTCCCCTTGGCGCTGACTGAGGCGCCCGACGCCAGCTACTACGTGACGGGGACCAACGGGCAGGCCGTGTTCCTGGCCCATTTCCTGCCCAACGGCACGCTCGACCCGAACTTCGGGACGGCGGGCATCCTGGCCGGTCCCACCGAGACGTGCACCCCGACCGGCGGACTGATCATGGTGTCGTCCACGGGCGCCGTGTACGTGTTGGCGGTGGACACCACGTCGTCGACCGCATGCACGCCGTCGCCCGCCATTTTGCTGCGCTTTGTCAACGGTGCCTTGGACACCACCTTTGGGGCCAAGGGTGAAATGCGCATCGACGCCGTCGCCGCGATGCATGTGAGCGGGCCCAACGGTGGCGGCATCCAGCCCGACGGCCAGGTGCTGGTCGGCCTCAACGGTGCCGCCGCTCCCGCCAGCGCCAGCGCCGCGGTAACCAGGGTCAACACGGTCCTGACAGGAGCGACGGTCGAGTCGTTCACCCAGGGCGTGGACGACGATCACTACGGCGCGGGGACGGTGGCGCCGAATCCATCCGCCACCTACCTGGCACCGGTGGGGGCGGCGGTGGATGCCACGCCCACCACCCATGTGTTCGCCCTGGGCGGCAACAAGCACCTGTGGGAGTTCACCCAGACGGCGACGGGATGGGCGACCCCGTTGGACATCACGGCGGCCACTGCCAGCGCCCCGGCCATCGCGTCGCCCCCCCAGGTCGTCTTCGACGGGACGCACCTCGACGTCTACGCCCTGGGCGCCACCGGTGACCTGCTGGAGTACACCGACAACGGCACACCAGCCGGATCCTGGACCACGGTCGACATCAACGGCGCCGCCCCCTCAACGTCGCCCCACGTCACCACGATCGACCCATTGGTCGTGGGCGGGTTGGCCCGGGTGTACGGACTGACGACGGCCGGCCACCTGGTCGAGATCGACAACGACAACCTGGGCGGCTTCGCCTGGAACTTCTATGACCTGACGGTGGACGCCGGGGGTGGCGCGGCCATCGCGGGCGGCCCGTCGGCCGTGCTCATCGGCACCACGGAGCACGTGTACACGCAGGAGGCGAGCAACGGCGACCTGCTGGAGTACGTGGCCGACCATGCCAATGGCAATGTGTGGAACGCCTATGACGTGACGGTGGCGGCGCCCGCCGCCCCCGCCATCGCGGGCAACCCCACCGCCATCTTGATCAACGGGACGCCGCACGTGTACGCCGCGGCCAGCGCGGCTGACAACGGCGATCTCATCGAGTTCGTAGCCGATCACCTCAACGGCAGCGTGTGGAACGCGTACGACCAGACGACGGGCACGGGCAACGCCCCGCCTCCGGTCGGCAACCTGGCCGTGGTCCTCACCTCGGGCACCCCATATGGCCTGGCGGCACCGATTCCCGAGGTGTGGGAGGCGCCCACCAAGGGCGACCTGGTCGCCCTGGTGGCCGATCACCTGAATATGCACACCTGGAACAGCTACGACGTGACGGCGTTGTCGGGTGGTCCCCAGGTGGCGGGTGCCCCCACCCCGATCGTCCTCAGCAACGGGACAGTCGAGGTCTTTGCCCTGGGCGTGGCCGCCAACGGCGCGGCGGGACCGAACGCGGCGTCGAGTGCCGGGGTGGGCGCACCATCGGCCGGGCCGTCGCGCTTCCTTCCCACCCTTCCATAGCGATTTGGGTGAAAAGGACAATAAAAGGTAAATGACCGGTGCTACTATCCTAAACATGCACGATCGGCAGCAGGAGACGTCGACGATGGGCCCGCTCGCCATGTCAGTGTTCACCGTCTCCCGTTGGAACCGAGCGGGATGGAACTACCGGCCCCTCCGTGTGTCGCGGGCGGAACAAGACACGATCGAGGAACCCGGGGCGACCCCAGAACCTTAGGTTCCTGACCAATGCAACCGATGTCTGCCCCTTCGGTGCCTGATCCCTTCGGCATGGCGCGGACCGCGGCCGGCCAGTGGGCCGAGCGCACGGCCACGCAACGCCATGATGTGGCCGTGATCCTGGGTTCGGGCTGGCTGGCCGCGGCGGACCGCTTGGGCCAGGTGGCCGCCGATGTATCGACCGCCGATCTGGCCGGCTTTCCCCCGCCATCGGTGCCTGGCCACTCGGGCGTCATCCGCTCGATCATCGACAGCCAG
>Ga0302326_10011385_pt1 | contig 19170 bp, 15 predicted proteins | sample Palsa_T0_3_FD_202264 | JGI IMG/M metagenome (GOLD analysis project Ga0302326, IMG submission 202264) | Peat permafrost microbial communities from Stordalen Mire near Abisko, Sweden - Palsa_T0_3 | ecosystem: Environmental > Terrestrial > Soil > Palsa > Peat permafrost | place: Sweden: Abisko...
GGGCTGTGGCAGTCGGTGGAAACCGCACTGAAGGCTGCCGGAGTGATTCACGGTCCTACTTAGCCTTCTTCTTCGCTGCCCAGTAGGCTTTCATTCTCTTGGCCTGCTCCCTGCGCTGCGCGGCTGTGAACGTGCGCCTTTTCTTCTCTTGAACGGGCGCTTGTGAGGTCTCGGCGGCAACAGTCGCAAGGCGATTCTTCCGTGGACGGCCCCGGCGCTTCGTGGATCCCTGCAGGACTTCGATGGCTAGGCTAAGTCGGTCGCGCTCCGCTATAAGGAGGGCGATTATGTGGTCAGTTGTCATCAACCGCAGCGTATCATCTATCCACCGACCAATGCCGACTCAGGTGATCTTGTGCGGGCAGTACAACTGGGTATGCAGCGTGGCGAACTTAATAGCGTGGTCCAGGAGTTCATGAAATCGGTAATGCCCATAAATAACGTTTGCCAGATGGTTGCCATCAAGTAGCATTACTCTCAGTTCTTTGCCCTTGGGCAGGGTTCCCAGAACGCCCTCAGTAAAACCATTCATCGCGATGACAATTCCACGGGCATCCATCTTGCCTTCAACCTTGAAATAGAAAGCGCCGATGTGTTTCGGCTCTAGTTTCTCCGCGAACCACTTGAGCTCAATGAGATAATACTTGCCGTCGTACTTGATGGCGCCGTCGAGCTGCTCGCCCTTGTTAGAAAAGGGCTCTTCAACCTGAATCCCGCTGATCCTCGTGAGATCGACGAATACCTTTTCGAGCGCGTACCCTCGTGGTTTCGGCTCCATAGAATGCGCGCTCTCGAACGCGGCGCGAACGATTCCGAGCTCTGCTAGGTAGTCAGGTTTCTTCGCAGCCGCCGCTTCACGCTTCGCCCGCTCCTTGTCTTCCTGCTCGACCTTTTGCTGCGCAATCAATTCACGGAGTTTAAGAGCTGCACGCTCGGCCACGTCTATCCGATGCTTTGGGTCCTGAGGTACGAAATTCTTATGTTCGACCAAGGGCTCGTACATGCACGAGGAAACACGATTTGTGGGTACATGGCGCCCCCTGCATCGGCTTGCCGCGATCTTTCTATTGGCGCTCTTTTCCCCGGCCCAGACGATCACAGCCGATCTCAAGCCCGAAACTATACAGGCCTGGAATGATTACATACGAGCCGCCGAAGAGCGCAATCTACTCTGATGTCGCTATACTCCTAATATCGCAGCATGGCCAAGGTCGCCCTTGTTTCTCACGATGTACAGACCGTGCAGGGCCGCGCTGGGGGCGTTGGGGCATTCGTTACCCACTGGGCGAAGTTACTCAGGAACAGCGGCGAAGAAGTCACCATCATTCTGACTCATGCGGAAGTCCAAACCCCTGGCTTGGATCCGCAGTGGGCCGCGAATTACCGGTCATGGGGTATAGAGTTCATCGAGCTGCATAGCGATCCGCCAAGCGCGGATCGGTGGCCGGAGGCCTGGGCCATGCGGCTTTCCGAGAAACTGCACCCGATCTTACTGCAGTTTGATGTGGTGTACTTCCAGGACTGGGCAAATCTCGCTTTCCACACCGTGCGCGTCAACAGGTTCACTACAACCCCAGGCCCCACCTGCGTCACGGTTCTGCACGGACCATCCAATTGGGTACGGATCGGTAACCGCAAGTATCCGCAAATCCCGGTCGATCTGCATCTCGAATTTGTGGAGCGATACAGCGCTGAACACAGTGACGTTGTGATTGCACCGAGCAATTACATTCTGGAATGGGTCGAGAAAGACGGCTGGAAGTTGCGGACAGCGCCGGTTGTGCTCGGTCTGCCCTACCACCCTGCCGGCGAGGCGGAACTCAAGCCGGAAGTACCGGCAAAGAAGCGCGTGATTTTTTTTGGCCGCTTGGAAACGCGCAAAGGCGCCAAGTTGTTCACGAAAGCGCTACTTGAGCTCGCGGGCGATCATCCCGATATCTCGCAAAGCATCGAAGAGATTGTATTGCTGGGCCATGAGGACGAGCCGGGCTCGGTGGAATCGGTAAAACGTCACCTGGCGAAAACGGGATTGAGAGTAGTTCACGAAGGAAACCTGGATAGCGAACAGGCGGGCCGTTATTTGCGGGAGCATGCCCTGGGTGCGGTCGCCGTCATCGCAAGTACCTATGAGAATTTTCCCTATGCGGTAATTGAGGCCTCGCTGATCCCGGGGCTGAAGATGATCTGCTCGCGCGGTGGCGGGACCCCTGAAGTTCTTGCGGGCCGCGATGATTCACGGCTTTTCGATCCGGAGCCGGGTTCACTGGCGGCGAAGTTACATCAGGTGCTGGTTGAGGGCAACCCCGATCCTTCGGCCCGGCCTTATTACTGCAAAGCTGCCAACGACGCATGGCTGGCTTTTCACCGCGACATTCTCGAACGCTCGCGCCGAAGGAAGAAAATCGAAACGGATCGCGCCAAGCCATCGGTGTGCGTCTGTATTCCGTACTTCAACAAAGCCCGCTACTTTCCCGAACTCTTGAGCTGTCTCGAGGCTCAAACTCTCGCTTCATTCAGCGTTGTCGCGGTCGACGACGGTTCGAGCGAACCGGAGGCAAAGGATGTTTTCGATGCTATGGCTCGGAAATATGAACGACTGGGGTGGGTGTTTCTGCGTCAAGAGAATGCCTTCGTCGACGCGGCTCGAAACAGGGCTGCACGGCATTCAGACAGCGAATATCTCTTCTTCATTGACGCCGATGATTTGATTCCGCCGCATGCAATCGAGCGGATGCTGGAAGCCGCGGTGATTTCTGGTGTGGACTGCCTGGTCAGCGCCAGCATCTTGTTCAGCGGCGACGAGCCCCCCTACACTACGACCTCGAAGTATATGCCGATCGGTGCAAATCTAGCGGCGGGTTTGATCGAGCCGATTATTTTCGGGGGCCCGATGATTCTGGTCCGGCGTACAGTTTTCGAGGCGATCGGCGGGTACCACGAGGTGCGCGGGGCGGCCCATGAAGACTGGGAATTGCAAGCTCGGCTGGCCATGCACGGATTCGACACCGATGTCTTGCCCGCGTACCTTCATCAATACCGGCAGCTCCCGGACGGATTGGCAAAAACCAGCGACGGTTTCGCTGCGAAGCGCCGCATCATCGACTGTTATGAGGAGCAGTTTGCCAAGATCGGAATGCACGGAATGGGCGGCGCAATGTTCGCCCTCTACCGCCGCTGCCAAGAACTGGAAGGCGCCGTTCGAGAGAATGTTCCGCTCGAGTTGCGAATGCGCCTGCATGACCGTCTGAGTAAAATGCTGGGCCGGCCGGAGTAAATGTCCGCCGTCAGCATCATCATTCCGGTTTACAACGCGCTGGAGTACGCCCGCCAATGCCTGGAAAGCGTTTACCGCGCGGCCAGCCACGTCAAGTTCGAAGTGATCGTGGTAAACAATGGATCGTCTCCTGACGTGGCTACCTGGCTATCCTCGGAAGTGCAGCGTCGGTCGGGGCTCAGCGTTCTTAGCTTCGATCGCCCGCTCGGTTTCGCAAGAGCAGTGAACGAGGGCGCCCGCAAGGCACAGCGCGATTTTCTGGTGATCTTGAACAGCGATGCCGCCGTTACGGACGGCTGGCTGGACGGGCTGATCGAAACCATGCGGACCGATCCAAGGATCGGCATCGCGAGCCCTGTTACCAACCATTGCGGCCCAGGTCCTCAGTTGGTTTCCGGTCCGCCGGAAGCAGGCGCCCCCCACGCGCTGATTGAGGACCCGCGGCGTCTGTTCTTTTTCTGTGTGATGATTCGCCGCGAACTTTGGGAATCCCTGGGAGGACTCGACGAGATTTATCAGTTGGGTACCTATGAGGATGACGACTTCTGTTTGCGGGCCCGCATGGCGGGTTGGTCGCTGGTAGTGGATCCTGGTGTTTTTGTATTCAATCACGCCAGCAAGACTTTCGAAGAAAATCGGATCGATCACGACGAGTGGCTGTTTCGCAATGAGAAACTTTTCCTGGAGAGAGCCAGCTGCTTATCCCGCTCACTCTCGCCGGCGACCCACGGGAAAAGACCCGTGCCTTCGACGAGTGTTATTGTCGCCGTTGGGGAAGATGCGGCTGGGAGATTGATCGATTCTCTTACCAGCCTCGCGAACCAGACCGTCACAGGTTTCGAGACCGTGCTGGTCTCAAGGCAGGAGTTGGAACTGCTAAGTCTTCCCGCCGAACTCGTTCGAAATCTGCGCATCCAGCGAGTGACCGTTCCAGGAAACGTGCAAGCCGGTTTGAGTCTGTTATGGAACGCGGGAATAGCGGCCGCGCAGGGCAATTTTCTCACGTATCTACCGGCGGGCGATATCTATTTCCCTTATCACCTCGAAATCCTTCACCAGGCGCTCGACGCGAACCAGTGCCACGCAGCGTACACCGCTTGGAGCGTGGCGATCCACTCCTCCACAAAGGTGCGGCGCGCGTCGGTTAGGGAGTTTGAAGGTCAACCGGAGCGTCTCCTGATGGGCGCCTGGGCTCCTCTGGTGTGCTGGATTCAGCATCGCTCATGCCTGCGTGGAAACTGGTTTCGGGCGGACTTTCAGTCCTTCACTGAATGGGATTTTACGCTCCGATTAAGCCAAAGGACGAAGGTGTGGTTTGAACCGGCATTGAGTTGTGAGCGGAACCGATGGTCTGAAGATAGGAGTGAGAGCGCCGGCGATGCTCAGGCGATAATGAATGCCTTCCCGGTGCCCGCGCAAGCGGCAGCGAAAGACCGGCGCGATTTCCTGAAGGCCGTCCAGGGCGGTGTCTGGGAGGAGAGTCTGATCGTGCGGCGCCATGAGATGGAATATCGCGCGCGCCGCATGCTCCGCCAAAGGCCTGGCCATCCAATGGAGTTGCGCGCGATTGATGAGGCGCGCCGCCGGTTAGCAGCTGTCACCACAGCTCAGGAGCCCTTCGCGCCAGCGTCTGGACGCCTCGATTTCGTCTTCTTGAACATCCTGCGATGGAGCGATCTGACCCAGCGGCCGCACCACTTCGCCAGCGGCCTGGCCAAACGCGGGTATCGGGTCTTCTGGGTGGACGTACAACTGATTTCCGCCGAGCGTTTCACTGGAACCACAATTCCACGAAAGCTCGCCGACAACGTTTTCGAGATTCAGTTGCCGGGTTTCGCCGGTGACATCTATCATTTTTCCTGGTACCCAGCTGTTCTGGAACTGATGATCGGCGCGCTCGACCAATTACGAGAAGCCAGCGGGATCGGTGCGGCCGTTCAGTTGGTCAACTTTCCCGGTTGGACGCCGCTGGCGCAAAGAGCGCGCCAGCATTTCGGATGGCCGATTGTTTACGACTGCCTGGACGACCAATACGCGTTTAGCGAACTTTACGGCCAGGGAGCGGCGGCGTATGAAGCGGAACTCACCCAAACCTGCGACGTATTGGTGACGTCGGGCCGTCAGCTTTACGAGGCCAAGCTGATCCACAGGAAGGACGCGATTATGATCCTGAATGCCGTCGACTTTGGCATTTTCAACGCCCCCGGTTCCCAAGGACTTCTGGATCATTTTCCCCGGCCGGTGATCGGGTTCTTCGGCGCGTTTGCCGATTGGTTGGATCTGGATTGGGTAGCCGCAGCAGCCCGCCGATTTCCGTCCTGGGCATTCGTCTATATCGGCAGCGAGGGCTTTGCGCGCGAGGAAACCAGAACGCGGTGGCGCGCCGCAACTTCAGCCGCCAACGTTCACGTCTTGCCCCAGGCGGATCTCGCGACACTGGCAGCTTGCCTGGCGCAGTTTGACGTTTGCACCATGCCATTTCAGGATCTGCCGATTACTCGCAGCATGCATGCCGTTAAGATTTATGAATATCTGGCGGCCGGCAAGCATATTCTTGTACCGGCGCTGCCGGAGATGCGGCAGTTTGAAGAGCAGGGCCTGCTGGTCACTTACGGCAATCGTGAGCAGTCATTCGAATTGCTGGAAACGCTTGCGAGTCACCCTCCCACGGCAGAACAGATTCTCACGCGCACGGCGTTCGCCGCGCGGAACGACTGGGGTGAACGAGTGGACCGGCTGATCGATGCGGTGGCAAATGGTGGGCTCATCGCTGCTCGAGATCTCGGCCTAAAATCTGAGGCATGAGCTGAAGCGCTTCGTTGTCGGTCGGTTTTGGCACGTCGCCGCCAAAGTGAACCATGGTGAATCCGCAAGGATTGTTCGCGTAGTCGTACCCCAACATTCCGCCCGGAAGCCCGCAAAAGAAGGGATACCAGTATAATTCCGAGGGCAGTTCCAGGATCGGATCATTTGCGAAGAGATGCGCGTAAAACCCTTGTTCCCAGGCCCACTTGGCTTCCAACTTGCCGAGTCCTCGCAGCATCAGATCCGCCGCGACTTTGCGATCCTTCCGCATATGCAGCCAATAGAGAGCGGTATTCAGGCGCGCGGTCTGTGTGAGCGGCACATCTGGAAACACATCGCTCCAAATTGAGCGATAGAGCATCGCATTGCCGTTTTCGGGCACAAACACGAAATCGTGTTTCTGGGACAGTGCCTGAGGACCGGCAATCGGTTTCAGAATGAATAGGTCGTCATCCATCATGCAAAAGTCGAGCGGATCGCAAAGCAACGAAACGCAGGATTTCATGACGAACCAATGATCCTGGGCCCCATCGGCCAGCCGTGAGGGCGACACCTGCGAGATTTGGTCGCGAATCTTGGTGAGGGGAACGACGGTGGCAAACGGAAGAAAAGGCGCCAACACAGATTGCGCGAATGGTGTCCATTGATAATCGCCGTAGATATAAACCTTTGAAGGCGAGTACCCGTTCACGATCATGCTGTAGATCGAGATCACGGTGCGAATGGGATCGCGCGCATCCGTGAATATTTTCAGCGGAGGACCGGTTGGTTCGCGCAGTCTGGCTTGAACACGGGGGAGGTGAATATTCATCAGCTCCCAGCCGGCATTCGTGACGGGCTGGGTCTTGGCTCCCCAACTCCATTGGTCAGGTCCGTGCGCCACGGCGATGTCGAGAATGTCTCCGGCCCTTGCGTCGATGGACCCCTCCGGGTCGGAAACGCCTTCAAAGACGCACAAGTCACCCCGTCTGATCGCACAGTGGCCCGGGCTTGTGAAGACCAGCTTTCCATCAGCATTCACGCGAATCCGGAACACAACGCCGAATTGGTGCATCGTTCCTAGAAATCTTGAGCCTCCGCGGAACAACTCCCCCCAGTCGATACCCCAATAAGCGTGTTCTCCCTTGCGCCGCCATTCTGGGATGGGCCTGAGGTGCGTGAGCGGCGCTTGCCATTCCGGCTTGAAAGCGTCTTGCGGTGCAGGAAAAGGCCAGCTACAGCTCAGCAGTTCAAAGGGTGCGCTCTGCGGGATCACGGGTCAGACCATGTTCCCATACTGAACCCGATACCGGCTCGCGGAAGAACCTAAACGATTCGCTGTTCCTGAGGCCGTAAGAGGAGAGCCAGTTCCGGACAGGCGCGCCGCCACGAATCGCCAAACTGGCGATCGGATTTCTCGCTGAAGTAATGAAAATCCACGAAGTGCTTCACCGGCAACGGCCATCCAGGAAAGCCAGCGTGGTGTCAATGGTGCTCAAAACATTTTCGTAGATCGGCCGTTTACCGGCCCTGCTTTTTCGCGTTCGGCCAGCAGCCTCTGGCGAATCAGCCAAAGTTGGAGCGCCAAGCCCCGGCGAGAATATGAGGATCGGAAAGTTCTTATGCCCACCTACAAAGGGAGCGGATGCGTTGCTCCGGACGGTTCCTCCAGCGATAGCCCGCCACGCAGACCCGAACTGAGCATTTTCGTCTCGGGAGCTGACGCCAAGCCGGCTAAGCCGGGAAAGTATTCGGCCGTTTCGCCTTTGGCCTCCGCGGGATAGTAGAAATAGGCAGCCAGCTCCCTCGGGTTGTGTCCTTCTGGGCCGGCCTTCTCGCGGTGGCTCGCGTCAGTCCAAAAGAGAACGCTACGCCCGACCGAAAAACCAGCTTTTGGAGCCGGTAACGTCGTTTGGCCTTCCAGAACAACGGTGACGAAGGCGAGGGCAAGAACGATCAACGATTGGTTCATTCCCATTGGCTCTACCTTGTTTAGACCAGATGCTTTTACAGAATCGATTAAACATCGCTTGACCTCGGATGCATCTTCCTGCGGCTCCGAGAGTGCGGACGATGGTACGATGTCTCGAAGAGCATTCCAGAACGGAAGCTCGGATTTCAATGGCCCTAGCCTGGTTGAAGCGGTACCGGTGGTGGGATCAAAAGTCTGAGCCTTCCAGCGTGTCACCTCGGCGCGCGGCCCAGTCTCCGCTTACCCGTCTGTTCGAACGGCATTTTTTTTCGATCGCAGCATTATTGCTGGTAATCCTGGCGGGAACCCAGATCGGCTCAGCAGTGCTGGAAAGCCCTACGAATGACGAACCCATCCATTTGACGGCTGGTTATGTCTATCTCACCACCGGCAAATACAGTATGGATCTTACCCATCCGCCTCTGGGCCGGATCCTCGCCGCCTTACCCTTACTGCCGTTGCCGCTCAAACACATCCCCGCGGAACGTGCGTGGCTCGAATTCAAGAATCTGATTTGGGGAAACCGGATTCCCGCGGACAGTATCATGATTCGCGCCCGCCTGGTAATTATCGCGCTCACTCTTCTCTTCGGGGCGTGGCTCGCCTGGTGGACGCGACGCCATTTCGGGTCGTCAGTAGCGCTGCTGGCCTTGGCCTTTTTCGTATTCGACCCGAATCTTATAGCTCATGGCCATTACGTTACGACAGACTTGATCGTTTCATTTGGCATTTTCCTGGCCTGCACCCTTTGGGCGGACTTCCTGCACGCGCCAGGTTGGAAGAAACTGACTTTGGCGGCTCTGGGTCTGGGATTCGCGCTAGCCAGCAAGTATTCGGCCCTGTTTCTGTTGTTGGCGCTGCCACTCCTTTACGGCGCAGCATGGTGGCGCCGTCGCGGACGACCCTTTTTCACCCTGCGGGGGGCAATCGAGACATGGGTTGTCATGATTGCCGGAGCGAGCTTATTCGTAGCTCTGACTTATGCGCCAGAGGTCGGGACACTCATCCATTTACTGCCTTCCGGACAGAATGCTAACCAGCCGTCAACTCAGCCGCTGGCTCGTGCAACCCTGCTGGGAACAATCCTGTCGACCGTGGCGCATTACACTCCCTTGTTTTCCTTCGGGTACTTTCGAGGACTGCATGAGTTGGCGCTGCATAACGCCGAAGGCCACCCGGCTTACCTGGTAGGCCATGTCCGGCAGTATGGGTGGTGGGAATATTTTCCAATAGCGTTCCTGGTGAAGACTCCCACAGGCGTCCTTGTGGCGTGTCTCATTGCGGCCCTGAGTCTTTTCCGGGGATGGCGGCGTCTTCCATCCTTCCTGCTTCTAGCATGTCTGGCGCTGCCGCCGCTGATTTACTTCGCTATTTCCATGCGATCGTCCATCGATATCGGAATTCGTCACATCTTACCCATCTACGCGTTCTTGTATGTCCTGCTCGCGGTTGTCTTGGTCCATTGCGGCCCCTTATCGCTGCGGAGAGTCTGGCCGTGGGCGATCACCGTAGTGATTGCTCTGGTCGGAGCGGAATCGCTCGCGATTTACCCCCACTACCTGGCGTTCTTCAATTTGGCGTCGGGTGGGCCGGCGGACGGACCCCGCTACTTGCTCGATTCGAACATCGATTGGGGGCAGGATGAGAAGAATCTGGAGCGCTTTGTGGAGCAGCGCGATTTGAAGCCCCTGTGTACGTTCTTGTTTGGGACGGCCCCAGCGAAATATTATTCCGTCGATTCTCGCGATCTCCTTCAGACCGGGATGCCGGAAGGTGTCGAGCGCCTGCCCTGCGTGGTCGCCGTGAGCGTGAATTTTCTCAGGGGCCCGATCATCCCACCCAGCGTCTTCGCGCCATTGAGGAGTCGGCGGCCTGTGGCAAAGGTCGGCTATTCGATTTACCTCTACGACTTGCGGCGCTAGAAAGTGCCGGTTTGTGCGTGGCGTTCTTAACCTTGCCATGTTCGCACCCTTGCGAACACTCCGCGTTCACGCGATTGCCAAGGCGATTTTAGTCTTGCTTGAATTGTCCCTGGAAGCCACAATGGAATTTTCAGCTAATGGGGGAGGCCACAATTGCTCGCCGGACGCAAATATACATTCGTGACGGTTGCTCACGAAGAGGATTGGGAAGTGCTTCGCTTGCAAGCCCGCTCGATGGATCTGTACCTTCCTGGGGATCTGGTGGCCGAGATTATTGTTATCGAGAATTCAACCTCGCCGACGCTAGTAGAATTCCGCCGGGTATTGTGCGGTGAATACGGCAATCTAGCCGGCAGAGTCCGTTTCCGCTCGGCCGGTGAAATCGCCGCAGTTCCTGATCGTACCGAAGGATGGCTCTCCCAGCAGATCCTGAAGCTCATGATTGCAACCCAAGTGGCAACGGATCGATACGTGTTGCTCGACGCCAAGAACCATCTGGTCTTCCCCTTACAGCGCAATTTCCTGGAAGTGGCGAACAAGATTCCCTCCTGGTTGGAGAATTACGAAACGCATGTGATGCGACCGTACCTCGAAAGGTCAGTGCGCTACTTCGGCATGAACCCGGACCAATGCCTCCGGGCATTCCCGCCCACCATGACGCCCTATACGTTACCGACAGCACTGGTTCGCGATCTTGTTCGATTGGTTGTGGAGCGGGAACGTAAAGCATTCCCCGTTGCGTTCCTGGACTTCGGTTTCTGTGAGTTCTTCCTGTTTGCGGCATTTATCAGCACACTGGGAAAAACGGAAGAGCTGTATGATTTCTCGGGCATGTCCTGCCCAGTCATTTGGGAATCCGACGCCATCAGCGGCGTCAAGAATCTGAAGCACCAGATCGCGCATGCAGAGAAATACGCTTTGCCATTCTTCGCTGTGCATCGCCGCGCGGCGCAATGGCTGGATGATCGATCTCGCCGGGCCATCGCGGAATTCTGGCATCGGCGCTGCCTGTTCCCAACCGTTTCCGATGGCCTAGATTTCCTATCCTCTCGCACCGTTTTTCCCGAACTTCGCAGGTGCAAACGGAACAGAACCAGTACATAGTTTTATGCCGAAGGGCAGGTTTGCCGCTCCTGTGCCGGAGCCGCACAGTTGGTGCAATCCCTGTTCATTGGTGAACCGATGCAACCAAGGAATCATGCACAAAGTTTTCGTTTCCGTCACCGTATACTCCTGGCAGCGTCAGTTTATGTTAGAACACAACGCAATCCGGACCAGCCCTGAGCGCGGGTGGTATTCTTAGGGCTCCGATGGATTTACTCGCGCCGCGCGCAGTTCAGATTGACGCATCCTCCCACTGTCAGCTGGCCTGTCCCGTTTGCCCGACGGCCAACGGCTTAGCCCGTCCTGTGCTGGGAGCCGGGCACCTGAAGCTTGCGGATTTCGAGCGCTTGCTCGATCGCAACCCGGAAATTCGCGAGGTGGAGCTCTCCAACTATGGCGAAATGTTTCTGAACCCACAGCTTCCGGATTTGTTGGCTTGCGCCTATGAAAGGAAAGTTGTGGTGAGCGGGAGCAATGGAGTAAATCTGAACTTCGCGAGCGATGCCGCTCTCAATGCGGTGGTGAAATTCCGCGTCAGGGCGCTTACCTGTTCCATCGACGGCGCGACACAGGAGACTTACTCGCGTTACCGAATTAACGGGCAGTTGGAGCGGGTTCTCGCGCATGTTGACAGGATTCGGGATCTGCGCCGGCTCAACGGCTCCGCGTTTCCACTCCTGGATTGGCAGTTCGTGGCCATGGGCCACAATGAGCATGAAATCGAATCGGCCCGTGCCATGGCGCGAGCCAGGGGAATGCATTTCATACCTCGCCTTTCGTGGAGCGCGGATCATTCGCCGGTGGTAAACCACGATCTGGTCCGCATTCAAACGGGTTTGGGTGTGGCCAGCCGCGAAGAATTCCGGGAAAAGAAAGGCGTCGAATACACTCGCGATATCTGCTATCAACTGTGGCGCGCACCGGTGATCAATTGGGACGGCAAGATGCTGGGCTGCTGCGTCAACTATTGGGGTGACTTCGGAAGCAATGTTTTTGCGGATGATCTTCGAGCCAGCATGCGGAACCCCAAGCTGGAATATGCGCGGCAAATGCTGCGGGGGAAGGCGGAGCCGCGCCCGGATATTCCGTGTACGAATTGCGACCAGTACCATGCCATAAGCCGGGCAGGAGGATGGATCGGAGAAGAAGAACTACGATTCCCGGCGACTAGCGAAATCTTGGTGGGCCTGGTTGTTACTGCGAATCCCAGTTTCAAGTTCGCGCGGGTCTCGATTAGCCAGGGTACGGCGGCCGCACCGCACTTTGAGGATTCAGGAAGACTGTTCCGCTTCGGATGCGACACGGGGGTATACTTCCGCGCCCCAGCCGCGGGACGCTACACCGTGTTTGCTCAGTGTTTGGACAGCACTGGTTGGGGAAGAGTGACCAGCCGTATCTTCGATATCCCGGAGCATCCCGTTTGCCAGGAGGTAAAGCTGGATGTCGGAGCCGGCCGGGACGAAACATTGGACAAGTCCGTTGGCGAGCCAACAGCCGTTCCGTTTTGGATTCGTTAAGCATTTCCGGAAGCCTCGGTACTGGGACTTAATGCAAGTACTAGAACTTGCTTGATTTGCCCCGGTGAGCCAGAATGAGACATCCAATGTCAGAAATATGCTTTCGGGTCAACGCGCCTGCGGTCATCCACGAGAAATTCGACGATGAGTTGGTCGCAATCAATCTGGATACGGGCGTCTATCACAGTTTGTCAGGCGCGGCGGCTGATGCGTTTCAGCTTTTGACGGAGGAGGGCACTCAAAGGGAGGTGGCGGAGGCGCTGGCCACCAAATATGCCGCTAGCGTGGACGACATTCATGCCGCACTTAGTCCGTTTTTTCAGCAGCTGCGGAAAGAAGATTTGATTTGCCAGGTGGATGTCAGAACGCCCCACGGCCCTCTGCGATTGGCTGGTGGAGGATCCGATTTGCCCCTGGGCGTCCCAACCCTCGAAGCATATCGCGACTTACAAAGCCTCTTCCTTCTGGACCCGGTGCATGAAGTTGGCGAAGAGGGCTGGCCCAACCCCGCGCCCGGCTCTCCGGAAGCATGAAGGCGATCGTCGATCTTTTTGAGGAGTACGCCGAGCAATCCGTCGCGGCACTCGGACTGGAAGAGAAAGCGTTTTCGATCGGAGGCTTCGGCGTCCGGTTACGATTTGCAGGCCAACGCTGGGCCGGCATACTCACCAAAGCGCTAGACCACCTGCAAACCGATGAGCCCGCCGAGCCAGCCCGGCGGCTGACAATAGCGATTTTGGATGGTTCACTGCCTCAGCGGAACCCTCTTCTGCGCTTTTATCTGAAAGTGTTAGTAGATCACTGGCCGGATTACACAGGGCCCCGCGGCGAGTTACTCCACCTGCATGGCGGTTCGGTCCTGGCTTTCTATCATCCAGGTCCCGACATCTTGAGCATTGTCGATGTGGAAGCGGATCTGGGGTTTTTTTGGAAGCGGGATTTGTCACCGCTTCCTTACTATGAAGCCGGTTCGCCGATGCGCGCGATCCTGCACGGGTGGATGAGAAAACAGGGCGTTCAATTCGTCCATGGCGGCGCCGTTGGAAGCGAATCGGGCGGCGTGCTATTGGCCGGCAAAGGGGGGTCGGGTAAGTCCACCAGCGTTTTGGCATGCCTCGATTCCTGCCTGAAATATGCCAGCGACGACTATTGCATGGTTGCATCTCCGGATTCGAAGCACTGGGAAGTCTTTAGCCTCTACAACACGGCAAAACTCAATGGGGACAGCGATCTTGCCAAGTTTAGCGGCCTGGCGTCGCATGTATGGAATCCTCACCGGGAACCGGGAGAGAAAGCTACCATTTTTTTGAACGAATCGTTTCCGCAAAAGCTGATCCCCGAATTCCCGCTCAGAGCCATACTGGTCCCGGTGATCACCGGCCAAGTCGATACGCGGATTGAGCCATGCGGCGAAGGCGCCGCGTTAATGGCCCTGGGTCCCAGCAGTTTGGCGCAACTGCCCGCCAGCGGGCCGCAGGACCTCAACTCGATCGCCCAAGTGGTTCGCGGCTCTCCCTGTTTTCGACTGAAGCTCGGAACAGACCTGAAGCAGATTTCCGGCGCCATTTGCCAACTCCTGAGCGAACTGAGCCGATGAGCGCACACTTACTTATCAGCGTGATCGCTCCCGCCTTTAACGCGACGGCATTCTACGATGCCTGGCTCGGGAGCATCCAATGTCAGTGTTATCCCAATCTCGAAGTAATGCTGGTGGACGATGGATCGACCGACGGTCTTTGGGAGCGCGCACAAAATGGCCCATCCTTTCTACGCTACCTCCGGCAGGACAATCGCGGGCCGGCTGCCGCGCGCAACGCTGGAATCGCGGCGTCGACCGGCGAACTGATAGCGTTCCTCGATATGGACGATCTCTGGGCGCCCGGACATCTCAATCGATTGGCGGCGGCTCTCGAGGGTGAGCCGGGTTTTCAAATGGCACAAGGCTTGATTCGCAATTTCCTACACGTCGGCAGCCACGCCTTCTATTGCTCGCTACCATACCGCTTTATCAATTTGGGAAGCTTTGTTTTTCGACGTCAAGTGTTTGACGAGTGCGGCGTTTTTGAGGAGAGCATGCGCTTCGCGGAAGACTTCGATTTCATCGTCCGCTGCTGGGAGCACGGCATGCGCAAGCGGGAGATCGATGAGCTATCGCTGCTTTATCATCGGCACGAAACGAACATGACGGCGGGAAAAAACGTGGTTGAAATGGGAGTGGTTGCCATTTACAAGCGCCACCTCGATCGGTTACGCGCCGGCAAGGTCAAACCCATGCCCGAGCTTCTTGAGGTGGGATACTCGGAATATATCGGCCGAAGCGTGTGGCCGTTCGATGAAGGAATTCGGGAGCCAGTCTGTCCCTGACTGAAAATGAGCCACGAACCATCCATCAGCGTCGTGATTCCCGTGCGCAACGGCGAGTCTTTTGTCCCATCGGCCATGGATTCGATCCTGGCGCAGGACTACCGAAACCTGGAGGTTATGCTGATCGACGATGGGTCCACCGACGGCCTGCCTAACCGGCTGAAGAACTGCCCCGAATTTGTCAGATACATTCACCAGGAGCAGCAAGGGCAAGCCGCCGCTCGAAATCGCGGGATTCGGAACTCCCAGGGCGAACTGATCGCTTTTCTCGACATCGACGATCTGTGGACCAAACGCCACCTGAGAACATTGATTCATTCTCTCGAAGAGCATCCGGAAGCCGGCATTGCTCAGGGCATGATGCGGCAGTTCTGGATCGCACGCGGCGGGGGATACTACGGCACGGAGCCATATCGCGGGCCGTACCTGGGAAGTTGCCTGTTTCGGCGGACCGTTTTCCGCCAGTGCGGACTCTTCGACGAGCGCATGCCGTATGGCGAGGATACCGATCTCTTCTTCCGCTGCTGGGAAAATGACGTCGTTAAGGCGCATGTCCAAGACGTTTCCCTGCTTTATAGGAGGCATCCCCAGAACACCAGCCGCGGCCGCAATCGCGAAGCGCATCTCCTGGTGATCAAGCGCCGGATTGAACGCATCAAAGCGGGCGTCTCGGATCCGTCAGTTCAGCGTCGCCATGTATTTCAACACTACATCGGCAACCAGGAGCTGTGGAGCGAACTATCTTTGAAGGAGGTGAGCGAGTGCGACCTTCGGTCAGCGTAATCATTCCGATTTATAACAGCGGAAAATATCTGCGGGACGCGATCGACAGTGTTGTGGCCCAAAGCTACAGCCCCTTGGAAGTGGTGGTGGTGGACGACGGTTCGAGCGACAACGGTCCGGAATTGGCCTCTAGCTTCGGTCCCCAAGTTCGTGTGATCGCGATTCCTCACCGCGGTCATCCCGCGGCGCGAAATGCCGGGGTCGCCGCGTCGACGGGGGACTTCCTAGCATTCCTGGACGCCGACGATTTGTGGACAGCCAATAAACTCGAGCTACAACTCCAGGCTTTCGCGGCAAACCCGTCTCTGGACCTGGTTTTTGGCCACATGCAGAACTTTATTAGCCTGGAACTGACCAAAGAAGAGCGCGCTAAGATCAAGTGCAATTCCACCGTTCTTCCTGGCCTGTTGCAGGGCTCGATGCTGGCCCGCCGCGGTTCCTTCGACCGCGTAGGGCCTTTCCCGGAGGAACGCAAGATGGGCGACTTTCTGGATTGGTACGGCCGCGCCACTCTTCGGAACCTCAACATGCACATGCTGCCGGACACTCTCGTCCGCCGGAGAATTCACCTGGCCAACTTCCAGCGCACGCACAAGCATCTCCGAAAGGAGAATCTGCTCGCGCTGAAAAAGCTGCTGGACCTTCGCCGAGCGGCGGCGGGTTCCGCTGCCACTGGTGGCGTCCGGCATATCCCCTGAGAGCGCGTTTATTTGAACGACGCAAAGAGGGTCCTGCGGTAATGGAACGCGCGTCTTGCGCCGGCCAAAGGCATGTGCCACATCGACGGGGCGTTCCAACGCACTTGCAGATACTGAAGAAACCCCAGCCAACCCGGAGGTTCCCTGCGGCTGTAGCTCGCGGCGCGGTATTCGCTCCAAAACAGGCCAAACTTTCGCCGCAACAGCGAACGGCGATCCGTTGGAAGCCACGGCGCCAACAATGGATTCCATTCGTGCAACTCCGAAAGCCGTTCGAGGGCAGCCGGCGAGAACCGCAGTGCCAGTTTGCGGAACTTCGTCCAGTTCATTCTGGGAGTGGCGGTCAGTAGAACATCGGCCTGCCAAGGCAGTGAACCCGACTCCGGCGCGCCCTGCAGAATGTGCAGCAAGGTCGCGTCCGGTGAAGTTGTCAGCAGCGCCGTGCGATTCCATTCGATCTCTTGGAGGCGCGCAAGGAACGCCTTTTCACAGTCGAGCGCGTCTTCGGGCTTGGTCCTGACCAAACGCCAGTAAAGATGCAACTGGAGATTGTCGCGGGCGAAGGAGACGTGGCCGCTCCAGTCCAGCCATTCTCCGAATGGTGCATCGCAGTAGGGCTGCCATCCGGCGCCCAGCAACGCCTGGTACGCTTTCCCGACATCTTCACGCGAGACCAGGAACATCAAATTGTTGGGAATTGTCCGGACGGCTGGCGGGTTGGTTCGTAACGCCCATGCAAGCGGTCCAACCACAGCGGGCTTGCGGACACCGGCTGCCTGCAACCGGCTCATCACGTCACACGCGTCGCGCAAACGTAGTTGGTTCTGGGTCCAAATTAATCGAATGATACCCTGGAAAACGCCCGCAGCAGGGTCATCTACGAGCCACGTCGAGAGCGAGGGATTCAGAGCCGGCAAGAAAAGCTGGCAATTGTACGGCAGAGCGGCGAGGTCGATATCGGCACGCCAATGATCCCAGGCTAGCCGCCGCGCCGGCGGGTCGGGCAGCAACAGTGCTCGCAGCAGTTCTTCGATATCCCCTTGTACCACGGCCATTCGTCCAGGCGAAATAGATCCATGCTCTCAAGCGTTGCCCGGGTTGCAGCCAGGTACTGGAGGATAGTCCTATACCCATTCTCTGTATTCAAGTCTCTTGCGAGAAGCTAGAATCTAGGGATGTTGGAGGCGCAGAGCCCGGTACCCCTTCAGTTCGCTACACCCTCGCAACTCTTGCTTTTGCGGGCTGCTCTTTTGGAGGGCCCGGAGGCTGTGGAGGCCGCTGAAGCGTGGTTCGCGTCTGGCCGGGACGCGGCTGGGCCGGGATTTCTCTGCCTGGAACAAGGGTCCCGCCGTCTGCTTCCTCTGGTGTACCGCAACGTAAAAGAAGCGCTTCCCTCGGATCTGCGCGACACCCTGCGGAGAGTTTTTCTCCAATACTGGGCGGACAATCAAAAACTGTTCCGTCGGTTGGAGGAGCGCTTGGCCTGGTTCCGGGCCAATGGCATTCCCACCCTGGTCCTCAAAGGCGCCGCGCTCTCGGTCCTCCATTATCGCGACAAGGGGAGTCGCCCCATGGCTGACTTCGACATACTGGTTCCTGAAGACCTGGCTCGGGATGTCATCGGCAGGCTGCAGCGCGATGGATGGTCTGCCGTCGCCTACTTCGCGCAGGCGCCGCAAAATACCTACTTCTACCGGCATATCCACGGGACGTTGTTAACTCACCCCGATCACGGAGAGTTTGACCTCCACTGGCACGTGTTGCACGCGGCCACCTTTCGAGGCGCGGATGGAGCTTTCTGGGACGACAGCGTCCCGCTTCCGCTGAATACGATTGCGACCCGCGCGTTGAATCCGACCGACCAGCTTCTGCATGCGTGCGTGCATGGCTTCAGTGCCACCGAGGTTGCTCCAATTCGGTGGATTGCGGACGCTCTCACAATACTCCGGACCAGCCAAGTGGACTGGGACCGGTTAGTGAAGTTGGCCCAACATCTCCGCGTGAGCATACCCTTGGCCGCTACCCTCCGCTTCCTCCGGGATACGTTTCAAGCGCCGATACCCGGCGGCGTGATCGGGCAACTGGCCTCGGTCCGCGCGGACGCCTCCGAGCGGCGCTACTTTGCAAGGCTCTCGAAGCTCGACCGAGGCGCCGGGGAAATCTTTGCGGAAAACTGGGAACGGCATACGCGTGCCAGTCGAGACATGCCCCCGATCCTTCGCCTGGCCTCGCTGCCCCGCCAGTTTCAGTTGCACTATAATCTGCCACGGCTAACGGATCTCGGCCCCTTGGCGTTTTCCTGGCTAGGCAAACGGATAGCCAGGATGGTGGGACGCCGATGATTCGCGATTCAACCCTCCAGCCTCCCCACGAACGATGACCATAATCGACCGCTCCGGCATTTCGCTGTGGCAGAAAATCGCCGAGTATCGGCAGTATCGCACCTTGTTCCTTTTTCTTACGCTTCGTGATATCACGTTGCGCTACAGGCAGACCCTCCTCGGTGTGCTTTGGGCGGTGTTGCAACCCATATTGCCGATGGTGATTTTTACCCTCGTCTTCGCGCGCGTTCTCGGCCCGGAGACCGGCTCGGTTCCGTATCCATTGTTTGCGTTAAGCGGTTTGGTTCCATGGATGTTCTTTGCTAACGCCATAAACACCGCCGGCTCCACCTTCGCCACCAATCACAATCTTCTCAACAAGGTCTATTTTCCACGCGCGATTCTGCCGGGCGCGGCAGTGGCTGCGGCCC
>Ga0302326_10011387_pt1 | contig 19168 bp, 14 predicted proteins | sample Palsa_T0_3_FD_202264 | JGI IMG/M metagenome (GOLD analysis project Ga0302326, IMG submission 202264) | Peat permafrost microbial communities from Stordalen Mire near Abisko, Sweden - Palsa_T0_3 | ecosystem: Environmental > Terrestrial > Soil > Palsa > Peat permafrost | place: Sweden: Abisko...
GGCGAAAATTTCCTGGAGCGTCAACAACGCCTTCAGCACGAACGAGCAATACTGCTTCGCCACCGGCAACAGCAATGCCAAGTGGCAGGGCATACAGAGCGGCAGTTACTCCGATGGAATTTATTCCGGCTCCGCCACCGTCAGCTTCTCGACACCCGGCACGTATAACTTCGGCATCACCTGCGAGGGCAAGGAGTCGGCCTTCGCAACATTGACCGTCACCGCCCCGACGGTTGGGACGACGACCACGCTCACCGCGTCGCCCAACCCGGTGCAAACGGGCGCCAACATCACGCTGTCCGCGACCGTGAAAAAGAGCTCCGGCAGCGGCACCCCCACCGGCAAAGTTGCTTTCAAATACGGCTCAGACACACTGGCCACCGTTGCGCTGAACAGCAGCGGTGTCGCGACGCTCATCGCGCCGACCACCGGCTATCCCGTCGCCACCTACGGCATCACCGCGGACTACGAGGGCGACGCCAACGACGACACCTCGACATCTGCAACAGTGAATGTACAAGTCGTGAAGGACACAACTGCCACCGCGCTCACCATCACTCCAACCAGCGTCACCATCGGGCAGAACGTCACGCTGAAGGCGACTGTCACGTCGAGCCTCGGAGGCAAGCCAACCGGCACCGTCACCTTCAAAGACGGCAGCACCTCGCTCGGCACGGTGAATCTATCCGGCGGAGTCGCGTCGGCCACCGTTTCCAGCCAGCCGTATCCAGCCGGCACCTACAACGTCACCGCCGTCTACTCGGGAGATGCAACGCAGGCGACATCCACTTCACCCGCAGTCAAAGTCACGCTGACGAAATAGCCGCACGAGCATCGCTTCAGGAATTGGGCACGCTGGCAACGCCGCTGACTGGACATCCAACCAGCGCCGCGGCCTTGTGCAGCGCGCCCATCACCGGGTCAACGGACTCCGTGTCGAGCCGCGCCTGCGGCAGCTGCACCCACAGCGCCGCGCGCATGCCGTCGCGCACAATCTTCATCTCGCGCAGCACGCTGCCCGTCCACGCGATCCGCACATTCGCATTCGACGAGCGCCCACTCTGCGCCCACGCCAAGGCCGCCAGCCGCGCCAGCTCCTCGCCGGCCCGCCCCAGCAACACCACGGAGACGTGATCTCCTTCGCGCGCGCACTGATCCACCAGCGGCGCCAGCAGAGAAAAATCCGGCGGCGGCTGGGCGTGCCCCTTGGCTACAATTTCAGCCACCGCGCTCGCGCTGTCCACGCACTCCCAAGCCTGCGCAATCCGCTCCAGCAGCAAAGACGGCAGCCGCTCATCCCGCGCTCGCAACGCCTGCCGCACCGCTTCGCGGCCGATCCAATAACCGCTGCCTTCGTCGCCCAGCGCCGGCCCCCATCCGCCGGCATGAAACGCAACTCCCGCCGCGCGCGTCACCGCATGTGAGCCAGTCCCCGCAATCACCAGCACGGCATTTTGATTTCGATCCATATCGGCGCTCTGATTCATTCCAGCCGGCGCAAAATTCCAGTTGGCTGGGCTCTCTTTCGTGCGCTCCCCGCCTGGATGGAGTCCAGGCTCATCATTCTGCAAGCGGCCACTCGACCTCGCATCTCCCAGCCCGCGCCGATCGCCCAGAAAATTTTGCTTCCTCGATGGCAGGCTGTCCTCGCTGCCAAACGCCGCCTCGAGCGCGATCTCTTCATCACCGCACAACGAAATTTCGCCAGCCACCAGGGCCCGCAACCTGCCCAGCGCACCAAGGCGAACCCGCTCCACGGTATGGCCACTCAAACCGGCGCAAGTTCCGCTCACATCGAGAAGCGAAACCCGCGCTTGAGAAGCAAGCCCGCTCAGCAACTCATGCCAGATGCGCGCCGCATGCTCTTCGCTGACCCGCAGCAACTTGGTGCTGCCAGCCTCGGCCCGCGCTAGGACGCGAAGTTCCCCACCGCTGACCTCCGCCAACGCCGCGTCCGTCCGGCTCCCACCCGCATCAATGCCAAGAACAAGTGCCACGCCGCAATCTTAACGCGCCGAGCGACGCAAGTGAGCAGTTACAAAACGTCCGGCTAACCCGCGGACCAGGAGTGACCGAGATAAGTCGCCGAAATTACGCCACCGGAATTTGTCTCGAAAAAAGCGTTTGCCATCTTTCCCGCGCTGAAACTGGGCCCCGCCCGCCGATCGCAGCCCCTGCCGGGCCGCGACCCGGATTCCGCTCTTCGTGTTCATCGACACGGAACATCAATCTGTTTAGGCCGTTTGAAAAAAGAAAGTGAGCAGCACAACACGGCTTGAACGGGCCACCCAAATCAGCCAGGAATCAGCCCAATAGCAGAAAGAATTCTGCGCGCAGGCGATCCGCACCCCTCCCGGGCGAGAGCACAGACTCCGCTCGTCGTATTTATCGGAGAGCTTCTTCCCTCCATCAGCGAAAAAGAAAAAACTCAGCGTGCTGCACAACGCTCCCAATGGCACGCAAAATTATCGACCTCAGTAGACAGTCGACCCAGCCTGACTTGGGGCGCGGTCGACCCGCAGCCCCTCCCGGACGCGAGCACGGATTTCGCTCTTCGTATTTATCGGACAGTTTCTTCACTGTCATTAGCGAAAAGAAAAAATAAAAGTAAGCAGGCGGGCCTGTAAGCCGGATTCTGTAACTCTGTTCGCACAGAGCTGGCGGTCATTCCTCTAGGCGGCGCATCGCTGCGCACGCTCATCAGCAACCTACCCGGAGGTCCACGCCACTGCTTTTGTCGCTCCCGAAAGAACGCCAAGCCCTGCGGCGCGTTGGGCGTGCCGGGCCGGCACATCCCTCCCTATTTGGTCTTGCTCCGTGTGGGGTTTACCCTGCCACGCCGATTACGCGGCGCGCGGTGCGCTCTTACCGCACCTTTTCACCCTTACTCGCAGCCGTTGCCGGTTGCGAGCGGTTTGTTTTCTGTGGCACTGGCCGTACCTGCGCCTTGACGCGCAAGCCCCGGACGTTATCCGGCACACTACCCTGCGGAGTCCGGACTTTCCTCCCCCCCGTTTGACCGGGGCAGCGACCGTCCAGCCCGCCTGCTCTTTCATTGTAACGGCGGATGGCCTGATTCACGGCTTCCCGTCTCGCGCGTTACTTCACGTTCTGCGCCCGGCTACTTGACGTTCTGCAAAGCTGGCGGAGCGGCGTCTTGCGGATCAGGCGTCGGCGCCGGCTGCGCTGTCGGTGCTGGCGGCGCCGCCGGCGCCGGCTGCATCACCGTCACATTGGGCGTGTCATCTGCCTTCTTCTTGCCAGTAAACGGAATGTGGAAGGGCAGCTCGCTCTTCTTCTCCGCAGACTGCGGCGGCCGCACCTGCTCCCGCACAATCGTCCGCTGCCCGTTGACGCACTGCCACGTGTCGCGCGTCCGTGCGTAGACATGCGTGAACACGCCGCGCTCTTCCTGAATTTCTCCGCCCCACTTCCGCTTCAGCGTGTACGTGCCTTGCGCAATCGCAGACTCCCCCATCACTCGCACCGACGTCAGCGTCTCGTTGAAACCGAGCACGGCGTAGTCGTGGACATACAGATGCGCGATCTGCTGATCCTTGGTCGTCACCTCGCCGCTCGCCGAGATGTCAACATAGGTCGGCGCCAGCGCCAGCTCCAGCGCATACTGGTCCTGCTTGACCAGCGCCGTCGCCCAGTTGGTCTCAATCTGGCGAATCTTGACGACATCCGCTGAATCTTCGTCCGCAAACGCGGATCCCACCTGCCCGAAAATTGCCGCGCTCAGCAACGACAAAACAAAAATTCCCCGAACCCATCCCTTACCCATATATAGGAATTTTACTCGCGTTCCAGCGAGCTTTGCGGCGGAAGCCTGCTTTCATATTTCGAGAAAATTCATCCCCGCGGCCGCCTCGTGCATCTTTACCATGGACAAATCCCCGCGCCGCCTTTTCATGAGCGCATCGTTTCCCGAACTTACCCCCAGGAGATTTTTTGGCCGCCGCCGCACAACCCGCCGCCGCAACTCCGGTCGCACCAGCGCAGCAACAGGCTGCGGCTGAGTGGAAGCCGCGGGTCAATCCCTGGATCATCGCCGCCACCGTCGCCCTCGCCGCGTTCATGGAAGTGCTCGACACCTCCATCGCCAACGTCGCGCTGCCGCACATCGCCGGCGACCTCGGCGCCTCCACCGACGAAAGCACCTGGGTGCTGACCAGCTATCTCGTCTCCAACGCCATCGTCCTACCGCTCGGCGGATGGGCCTCCTCTGTCATCGGCCGCAAGAATTTCTTCCGCCTCTGTCTCGTCATCTTCACCGTCAGCTCGTTCCTCTGCGGCATCTCGTGGAGCCTGCCCCTGCTGCTCCTCTTCCGCGTCTTTCAAGGTGCCGGCGGCGGCGGATTGCAGCCCATGGCGCAGGCCATCATGGCCGACAGCTTCGACGCCCGCCAGCGCGGCCTCGCCTTTTCTCTCTACGGAATCGTCGCCGTCCTCGCCCCCAGCATCGGTCCCACTCTCGGCGGCTGGATCACGGACAACTACTCCTGGCACTGGATTTTCTACATCAACATTCCAGTCGGCATCCTCGCGCTCATTCTCGTTACCCGGCTCGTCGAAGACCCGCCCTACATGAAGAGTGATCGCGCCAATCTCTTCCGGTTGGACTTCGTCGGCCTCGGCTTCCTCTCCCTCGCCATGGCCGCCATGCAGATTGGCCTCGACAAGGGCGAAGAGCTCGACTGGTTCGCCAACAATTGGATCGTCCTCTGCGCCGTCGTCTTCGGCCTCGCCATGATCGCCCTCGTCTGGTGGGAGTGGCGCGTCAAAAATCCGATCATGAACCTGCGTCTCTTCCAGTTCAAGAATTTCGCCGTCTGCTTCCTGCTGATGCTGCTGATCGGCGGCGTCCTGAACGCAAGCACCGTGCTGCAGCCGCAATTTCTGCAAGCCCAGCTTGGATATACCGCGACCAACGCCGGCATTTCGCTCTCGCTCGGCGGCATCGTGCTCGTCTTCGTCATGCCCCTCGCTGGAATTCTGCTGAGCAAATTCCCCGCGCGTAACCTCATCGCCATGGGCTTCATCATGTTCTGCGTCTTCTATCTCTACGTCGCCCATCATCTGGACACGGACATCAGCATCGGCGAGGCCAGCTTCCTGCGCGTCATCCAGGTGCTGCCCATTCCATTCCTGTTCATATCTGTAACCACGGCTGCCTATTTTGGCCTGCCGCGCGAGGCCAGCAACCAGGTTGCCGGCCTCATCAACTTCGCCCGCAACGTCGGCGGCAGCATTCTCATCTCCCTCACCAACGCCGAGGTCACGCAGCGCTCCCTCTTCCATCAGGCGCGCCTGCAGAACTCCATGTCGTCGGTCGATCCCGTCTACCTGAACTCGCTGCGCAACATCACCTCCTACCTCGGTCGCAGCATGGGCACCGCTTCAGCGCAGGGCGCGGCCGCCGGGCAGATCTATCGGCAGCTCAACGAGCAGGCCGCGACGCTCGGCTATATCGATGTCTACTGGATGATCGCCATCGCCACCGGCTGCATGATCCCGCTCGCCTTTTTGCTGGACAAGAACAAGCCCGGCGAGGGACCCAAAGTCCACGCCGAATAAGGCCAGCCGCGCCGCGCAAGACAATCTTCAATCCGGTTGCGTTCCCCGCTTTAAGTACGCAACTTCGATTGCACACAAGCCCTGAGCGAGATTTAAGCAACTTTCCGCACAATAATTCGTCTTTATCTAGCGAGCGTTGATTTCCCCGTTCATTTACACTGCCAGGGGACGAACCGGCACTCACGGAAATCCGCGCAACCCTCAGCGATTTGAAGGGGCGCAATTTTCGGAACGGAGATTCACATGCGCACTTTGAAAGTTCTACTTCTTGCGATTGCTCTGATCGCCCCGCTGGCTGTCATGCCCGCGGCCAAGGCACAGATCGTCGTCGGCGTTGGCGGGGCTCCCCCAGCCTGCCAATGGGGCTATTTTGACTATGCCCCCTACGCCTGCGCGCCCTATGGTTATTGGGGCCCCAACTACTTCTACAACGGGATCTTCTTCGGCGTCGGACCATGGGGCGGCTGGGGATATCACAACGGCTGGGGCGGACATCGCTTCTACGGCGGCTATAACCACGGCTACCCGCGCGGCTATCACGGCAACTGGGGCCACGGCAGCGCCTACTATGGCGGACACGGCGGCGGTTACCGCGGCGGTGCAGGCCGTCCCGGCGGCGGTGGCTATCACGGTGGCGCACGTCCCGGCGGCGGAGCTCGTCCCGGTGGCGCAGCTCGTCCCGGTGGCGCAGCACGCCCCGGTGGCGCTGGTCATCCTGGAGGTGCGGCACGCCCCGGCGGAGCTGGTCGTCCCGCGGGTGGTGGTGGTCGTCCCGGCGGCGGTGGTGGTCGGCCAGCCGGTGGCGGAGGTCGCCCAGCTGGCGGTGGCGGCGGTCATGCCGGCGGCGGCGGCGGTCACGGCGGCGGCGGACACCGCTAAAAATCGCGGTTTATCAAGGCGGCGGAGCCCATCAGCTCCGCCGCTTTTCTTTGCCTCCGCTCCCTCTGATCCGCCAATTCGCCTCCTATGAACAGCTTGCGATCGCGCGGAAGAAAGTCAGCCGCAGCGCAACTTTCCCCGAAAAGTGCCATCTATACTACTGAGCGTTGGTTCAGCACCAAGGAACGGCGCACACGGGATTCGGCGGTATCCGGCGCAAGTTCAGGAACTGCAGCCCCGTAGGGGAGACTCACAATGCGTGTACTTAAAGTTGTTCTTCTGGCCGCGGCCCTGCTTGTACTGCCTCTTGGTTTGGCAGTCCAGTCAGCCCACGCGCAGATTGCGGTCGGCGTCGACCCGGGCTACGGTGACGGCTACTACGGTGGCGGCTACGTGAATGCGCCCGCCTGCTCGTACGGCTACTACGGCTACGCTCCGTACGCCTGCGCGCCCTATGGGTACTACGGCGCAAACTGGTTTTATAACGGACTGTTCATCGGCGTCGGCCCATGGGCTGGCTGGGGCTATCGCGGCTGGGGTTGGGGCTGGGGTCGTGGCGGCTGGGGCTATCGCGGTGGCTGGGGTGGTCGCGGCGGATACGGATACGGTCGTGGCGGATACGGCGGGGGCTATGGCCGCGGTGGATACGGCGGCGGCTACGGTCGCGGTGGATACGCTGGCGGTCGCGGCGGCTACGGTGGTAATGCAGCTCGCGGCGGCTACGCAGGCGGCGGTGCTCACGGCGGCGGATCCTACGGCGGCGGCGCACACGGCGGTGCCATGGGCGGCGGCTCCCACGGTGGAGGCGGCGGTCACGGTGGCGGCGGCGGACATCGCTAAACTGCAAACCATCTAACAGCAATGCCAGGCGGCGGAGCACAGCTCCGCCGCTTTTCTTTCGTCCCAAGCCCTCGAAGCAAAGATCACCCGACACTCTAGAATGCGCCCCCGAGAAAATTGTCACCCTGAGTAGAGCGAAAGATCTGCTTCTGCAGAAGAAATGCTTCGGTTCACGAAAGAGCGGACTTCAGTCGTGCTGATAAAAGTCAGGCGCGAAGCGCCTTCCTCTCTGCCGAAGGCTTGCTCTTGTAAGGGCGCAGCCCGCCTCTATAATTCCCTCCCGCCACTAAAACTGGAAATACAAAAACGAAGTGCTGTAGCTGATGTAATACAGCACTGCGATCAAACATGCGGCCATCGCCACGCCCCACGCCGCAAGTCGCCTTCCAACCTGGGGCCGCCAAAGCAACGCATTCGCGATCCGCGCCGTCATCCCGCCGCCAATCTCAAAGCGCCCAACCTCGGCCTGTCCCAGCAGCTCCTGCACATTCGGCAGCAGCCAGCAAAAAGGAAACAGCGCCAGCACCGCCAGCGCCTTCGCAGACACCGCACCTGCCCCAGATTGCACATGCAAATGCACCGCCAGCCCAGCCGGCATCCCGAGCCCATGCATGCCGAACATTCCCGCCAGTAGCGCCAGCGCATCGCGCGTCGAGTCAGCCCGGAAAAAAACCTGCGCCACCACGACGCAAACATACGTCAGCGCCAGACCCAGCGACGCCGACCACCACTTGCGCGGCGCCGAAGCCGGCTTGTTCTGCCACAGCCGCCAGCCGTGGTTCACGCTCAGGTACACCGCATGCAGCATGCCGAAAATAATGAACTGCAAACCTGCACCATGCCACACTCCAGCAAGAAACATGGTGAAACAAGTCGGCAGCGCGATCATCATCGCAAAGCCGCCCGGCGTCCGCGACGCCTTCTTGCTCACCGGCAGGCCGCGCGCCATCCGCCGCCGGCTCACCGCCAGCGCCACGGGATTGTACAAATACAGTGTCAAATAGCGGGTCAGCGTCATGTGCCAGCGCGCCCAGAAATCAATGATGTTCGTCGCCTTGTACGGGGAGTTGAAGTTGTAGGGGAAGCGAATCGAAAACATCCGCGCCAGCCCCACCGCCATGTCCGAGTAGCCGCTGAAATCAAAATAAAGCTGCATCGAGTAGTTCAGCACCCCGATCCAGGCCGACCACATCCCTAGCCCATGCGGCGCCGCAAACGCCGCGTCAGCAAAGGGCGCAATGCGGTCCGCGATCACCACCTTCTTCGCCAGGCCAAGCACGAACCAGCTCATCCCCGTCGCCAGGTCGCCCCAGTCCAGCCGGTAACGCTTGTTCCCCGCGAACTGCGGCATCATCTCCTTGTGGTGCAAAATCGGCCCGGCAATCAAATGTGGAAAGAAGGTTACAAATAGGGCGTAGCTGAGAAAATCCTGCTTCTCCGCCTCCCCCTGCCGCAGGTCCACCAGATAGGCAATCTGGGTAAACGTGAAAAACGAAATGCCCAGTGGCAGAATGATGTGCTGCCACTGCTGCTGCGTGAACTGCATCTGGTTCATGAAGACCAGAAAGCGGAAGAGATACTTGAAATACGCCAGCACGCCCAGGTTCAGCGCAATGCCGGCCACCATCCACCACGTCCCCGCGCGCGCATCGCGATGCCCCGCAATCATCCGCGAGATCGCGTAGTTCATCAGCATCGAGCCCAGCAGCACGACCACATACTGCGGCTTCCACACCCCGTAAAACACCAGCGACATCAGCGCCAGCCAGCCGATGACGGCGCGCCGCCCGAAGCGCCCCAGCGCGACAAAGCCCAGCAGCGTCGCGGGCAGAAAATAAAACATGAAGGATGCGGAGTTAAAAAGCATCGGCGGCGATTACTCCACTTTACCCGGCGTCGAATTCGGCGCGCGCAAACTCTTCCCCACTTCTCGCGAAAATCTTTCCGCACCTTCCGGCGTAAAGTGCCGGTCGATGTCGTTATAGAGCCCGATCGGCCATCGCTCCAACTGGTTATTCGTCAGCCCCCGCAGCCGCGCCGCATACCAATCTGCCTGCGAATCGCAATCCGGCACCGGCGGCACCAGCAGCAGCACCTGCGTCCCGGTATGCGCGAAGCGCTGCCGCATCTGCTCGACATATGCTGCGTCCGGCGGATAAAGCGGCGGCGGATGCCCCGGATCCGTCGCGCACTGCTGCTCGGCCGCAGTTGGCATCGTCATCTGCCCATCGCGCACCGCGCCCGACTGAATGCTGGGATGCCCATCCAGCACCCCCAGCGCCGCCTTGTAAATAAACGTCGCAAATCCAAACGCCTCACTGGGATGTGTGACCAGCGCAGTTACATATTGCCGCGCCGTACCATGCCGCACCAGTTGCAGTGCGCCCTCCACATACGCCACTTCACCCCACGCTCCAAAATGCCGCCAGTCTTCCGGCGCAAACGCAAGTATCAATACCTGGGGCGCGGGATTGTTTTCAAGATAGCGCTCCAGCGACGTCGTCCCCATCACACCGACCGTGCCCTTGGTCATAGCCACGCTGCAGGTCGTGCGCCCTGACTCCTGCTCGATGACCCACGGCATCATCCCGGTCAGCGCGGTCGAATCGCCAAACACCAGCACCTCGCAGCTGCGCCCGCGAATGCCCCACTCCGCATCCATCATCTGCAAATAAGCCGGCATCCCGCGGCGCATCAGCCAATCCGACTTGGCCAGCCCGACCGCTCCCAGCATCGCCGCCAGCGGCAGCAGCGCCAGCACGAGACAAAAGATTCGCAGCCGCGCGACACTCTGCGCCGGCGACTTTTCTATTTGTGCCTCGACTTGTTGCAAATTATCCCTTGGCCGCCAGCTTCGTCTCGATCATCTGCACCAGGTGTCCCACATTGTGCAGCTCTTCCAGCTCCGCCGTCTTGAACTTGATGCCAAACTTCGCCTCCACCGCCACAATCAGGTTGATGTGGTTGAATGAGTCCCAGCCCTCCACGTCCTCCGCCGTCGTCGCGGGCGTCAGCACGATGGAATCATCATCGAACAGATCGTGAAAAATACTAGTGAGTTGCGAGTAAATCTGCGCCTGGTCTGCTTGCACCATCGTGTCCCTGCTCTCCTTCAACCGTTTCCATCAGCACTTCGTGCGGCACAAAATTCTCCAGCGCCAGCCGCCAGCGGCTGCTTCCATCCGCATTGTCTTCTGTTTTCTCGAATCCCAGCCGCCCATAATGCTCGCGCACCATGCCGTTCTTTTTCGTCGGCAGATAGACGCCGCCAATCGCCCGCGCGCCCATCGCCTTCGCCTCGCGCGCCAGCAGGTTCAGCGTCGCCTCTTCCACCTGCCGCCCAAGCACGCGACAACTCATCAGCCAGCTATCCATCCACAGTGTGCGCTCCGCGTCGAGCTCCCCAATCAGCAGGCTGATAATTCCGTTGTCGCCGAAGTGGTCCGTCAGCCGTAGCTGCAAGGTCAACGCGCGCGACTTTTTCTCCTGCTCCATCTTCGCCAACACGTCAGCTTCGGTGTACCGCCGCGTCGTCAAATTAAATTGATTCGTCTTGTTGATCAGCTGCACGATGCGGCTCAATCCGACGCGATCAAAATTCCGCCAGATCAACTTCATCTCGAGCGACCGCAAATATCCGGGCAGGTCCGTCGCCGTCGTCTTCGCCGCCTCCCGCGCCGCGTTCGCCTGATATTGCTCCGACCGCTTGCGGTCATCTTCGGTCACCGCGGTCGCTTCAAAATATCCCGCCGCCGCAACCGTTTCGATATAGTCCGCGGGATCTTCCGGCATTTCCGGCACCGCCACCATCGGCAGCTCCTGCCGCACCAGCGCCCGCTCAAATGGATTGTCGTCGACAAACACCAGCGCATCGAGCCCGAGATTCAGCTGCTCCGCAATCACCCGCAAATTCGTCGCCTTGTCCTGCCAGTTCGCCACGAACGCAGCTATGTCGCCACGCTTCAGCACCATCTCTGGATGCTCCGCAAACGGCGACTCCGCATTCACTTCGTCATTCTTGCTGCACACCGCCAGCACAACACCGCGCGCCGCCAGCGCCTTTGCATATTTCTGAAATGCAACGAAGCTCTCGCCGACCGCGTTGCCCTGCCCGAGAACAATTCCCTCCAGGCCATCGTCGCCAATCACGCCGCCCCACAGCGTGTTATCGAGATCGAGCACCAGGGCCTTGTAACTCCGCCCGCGCACCGACGCTAACAACCGCGCCACGTGCTCGCCGTAAAGATGCGACACCCGCGGATGCACTTCCTGTTTGCTGCGATGCCACAACGCCGCATCGTGCCATGCGCGCAAGCCTTCCTGCTGCGCGAAAACATCGAGCGCCAGCAGCAGCACGCCGGCCCGCTCCGCCGCCGGCCGCAACAACTCATTGATTCTCGCGACCAGCGTCCGCGGCGAATCCGCCATCTGATGTTCGTTGTTGCCAAGCAGCGCGGGAAACACCGCCAGCACCGTCTGCTGCACCACCACGCAATTCAGGTGGCGTCGCGCCAACTCCCAGCACGCCTCCATCTCGTGAAGCGCATCCTCCGCGCTCCCTCGCGTCGCCTGCTGCGCGTCGATCGCCAACAGCAAGACATCCGGCGCAAACTTTCGCAGCTCACTCGATTCACCCGCGGCCTCTTCCAACTCCTGCCGGTAAAGCCCGTACTCGCCTTCAAAAATCTCTACCCACAGACCACGCCGATACGCCGCCACGCGAATCGCCGGTGCCAGATGTCCCAATGTCGAGCTCCCCAGCAGCGCCAGCCGCACCGGCTTGCTGGCATTGGCCTCCGCCCGCCCGGCATCGGCAATTTTCTGCAGAGCGCGATCCATCTGCACCGTCTGCAGAAAATCGATGTTGCAATTCGCCAACTCACGCAACCGCGCCGCCGCTTCAGCCGCCGGCAATTTGCGCGCCGCCGCGAACCCTTCACTCCACGCGGAATTCGTCGGCAGCCAGAACAGGTCTTTGGACATATATAAGGTTGAGGACAGTATATGAAGGATGCGCGACCCGTCCTACACTGTTCGTGCCTATTATCGAGCAAGCCAATGCGGCGCTTGATTCCGCCCGCACTAGCCGCCGCTCTCGCCCATCTCGATGCTCGCGCCCCCGCCAATCTCGGCACCGTTCACAATCGCAATTTGTGCGTTTTCCCTTACAAAATTCACTGCACTGAGCAATGTGAATGTAACGGGATCAGCGTGGCGGTGGACCGCCGATGCGCCGCGCCGGTGCGGGCGTGGCCGCTCGATCTACGGTCGCTACTAACTCGCAGCGCAAGCCCGCTTTCTTGTCCAGCCCGGCCGGCTGCAGACTGGCGATCGACAGCCGTCCCTCTTGATCACCGAAAACATCGTCTTCCGCCTGGGTCGTCCGGTGAATCTCGTGGCGGCTGTATGGCTCGTGCAGCATCAGCTCGGCAGCAACATCTTCCGGAAAAAAGACTTGGCCGATGTGCGACGTGTGCCCGGCCGCGTAGGTCTCGCCTGCCCGGTGGCCATCGAGACGAACCTTGAAGTGCACGTGGTTGGTGCGGCCCATGTAGAAGCCCGGAAAAATAGTTGTGAAGTTGACCGCGCCGTCGGGACCGGTGATCTGAATCCCGCGCAAAAATGTCAGCTTGTCGGTGGGCTGATTTTGCGGCGGCGGCCCCATGCCCTCCGACGGTCCCGAATGATTGCCCGGATGCTGCGGATCGTATCCTGGCGGCGGTCCCTCGGGACCCATGGGATTCTGGCTGGTGAAACCGGAGTACAGACCGAGCGCGTCGCAGTGCCAGATATCGATGGCCGCATTTGCCAGCGGCTGGCAACTCCGCGCCTCAAGCAGGACGATGCGCAGCCGCAGTGGCAAGCCGGCCTTGCCTTCCGCGATGTTCGAGCGCAGAAGCTCATCGGCAACGTAATACGGACCGACCTCCTGCTCGGGCGTCAGCTTGCAAACTGCACTCTGCGGCAGAAAGCCCAGAGAGCGCGCGGCATGCAGCTGCACTGTGGTCGCGACCCCGAGGCTGGTGGTGAGAAAGCGGCGGCGGGAAAATGCGGACCATTTGTTTTCCATCGAGTCTCCGTCGAAAGGCGATTCCAAAGGATAGACTGCCGAATCGTTGCTGACAGACGAGCGGCAGCTTCATTCTGTTTGCTGAAATTTGCGACACTCTTCGCGCGCATGCCAAAACGGCCCGTTTTTCCACAAAATCCACTACCTCTCCAGCGATTGCGGATGCGCATCGCCGCTGTTTGCGCTACCTTCATTGCAGTCGTGAAGTGCATTCCCCCGGCGTCCACTGCTCAAATCCCAGCAAAAACCGAAGAAATTCGGCAAAAACAGGCAAAAACCTCTAAATTCTGTGGAAAACGGGCGTTTACGTGTTGACTTTAGCTTGCGAAAGACGCAAGGTAGACGGCGGAACACACTCCGCACCCGCATAAATACTGGGTTTGCGGCGCGGTGGGGCCCGGAAGGACAGGCAGCGAGATACAACGGTTTTCCTCGCCGCGCAAGACTTCAAACAAACTCAAATCGTTTTCTGGAGGAAATCGAATCATGGCAACTGGAATGACAAAGACACAAATCGTCCGTCACCTGGCGGAAAAAATGGAACTCTCTAACAAGCAGGCCGCAGCTTTTCTTGACATCCTCGCCGACACCGCCGTTAAGGAAACCAAGAAGTCCGGCGTGTTCACCATTCCCGGCCTCGGCAAACTCGTCAAGGCTGAGCGCAAGGCACGCATGGGTCGCAACCCGCAAACCGGCGAGGCCATCAAAATCAAGGCCAAGACCGTCGTCAAGTTCCGCGTAGCCAAGGCTGCAAAGGACGTCATCGCTCCGCCCAAGAAGTAACCTGGCGGCACCGCTTTCGCCGACACTTTCATTTCGGCAATCGCTGTTACAAAATGGCCCCGGCAGCAACCCCCCTCTCGCTCCGGGGCCAGTCCTTTTCTGCTCCCCTATGCGCGCCACCGCTTTCGAATTTCGCATCCGCTTCTTCATCATCTTCGCCATCCTGCTGCTCGGCTTCTGGTCGCCCGGCCTGCAGACCGCGAGCGTCTGGATGCTGCTCTCCGGCTGGCTCGCCCATCAACATCTGCTCACCATTCAAGCCGCCAGCATCGCCGTCGGTGCCGCTGCATTCGTCTGCGCCATTGCCGCCGCCCTGCTGCGCACCTGGGCCTCTGCATGGCTCGGCCCCGACATCGTCCTCTCCCAGCAAATGCACTCTGCAGCCGTCGTCGCCAACGGCCCCTTCCGCCACGTCCGCAACCCGCTCTATCTCGGACTGACGCTCAACATCATCGCGCTGTCGATCCTGATGCCGCTGCCCGGCGCGATTTTCACGATCGTCGCCATCGTAATTTTCCTGCTGCGATTGATCTTCGGAGAAGAAGCACGCCTCGCCGAAACTCCCGGCTACCGCGCCTACGCCGTACTCGTCCCGCGCCTCTGGACCAGCCTGCGCCCGCGCGTGCCATCGTCTCCCGGACAACGACCGCAGTGGCTTCGCGCCACCCTCACGGAACTTTATTTCTGGGGCGCCGCCATCTGCTTCGCCATCCTGCTGCCGCAATACAACACCGCGATTCTCATTCGCGGCATCCTCATCAGCTTCGGCATCGGACTCGTCGCGCGCGGCCTGCTCCTGCGCAAACCCTGACTCAGCCCAGCGCCTTCCGCACCATCGGCGCCACCTTCGTCCCGAGAATCTCGATCGCATGCAGCATCTTGTTATGCGGCAGCGTCGACACGCCCATCTGGAACGTCATCCGCGCCAGCCCGCCCAGCGCTTCGTTTTCGTAAAGAATTTTCTCCGCCAGCGTCTCCGCATCGCCCACCAGCAGCGCGCCCGTCTTGCTACGCAACCCGTCAAATTGTCCACGCGTCGTCTTCGGCCAGCCGCGCTCCTTGCCAATCTCGGTAAACGTATGCGCATAGCCGGGATAAAAAATATCGGCCGCCTCCTCATTCGTGTCGCCCGCAAATCCGATCGAATGAATCCCCACCTTCAGCGTCTCCGGCGCATGCCCCGCCCGCTTGCCCGTCTCGCGATACAAATCAATCAGCGGACGAAAGCGATGCGGTTCGCCGCCAATAATCGCCACCATCAGCGGCAGCCCGAGCAGGCCAGCTCGCGCAAACGATTGCGGCGTTCCGCCCACACCCAGCCAGATGGGCAGTGGATTCTGCAGCGGCCGCGGATACACCGCCTGCCCGGTCAACGCCGCGCGATGCTTTCCCGACCAATGGATATGCGTGTTTTCGCGCAGCGCCAGCAGTAGCTCCAACTTCTCCGCGAACAGCGAATCGTAATCCTCCAGCTCAAGTCCGAACAGCGGAAACGATTCAACGAACGATCCGCGGCCGGCAACAATCTCCGCCCGCCCATTCGACAAGAGATCCAGCGTCGCAAATTCCTGGAATACGCGCACTGGATCAGCCGCGCTCAACACCGTCACCGCGCTGGTCAGGCGGATGTTCTTTGTCCGCGATGCCGCCGCCGCAAGAATCACCGCCGGCGCCGAATCCAGAAACTCCTCGCGATGATGCTCACCAATGCCGAACGAATCCAGCCCGACTTGATCAGCCAGTTCCATCTCTTCAATCAGGTGCCGCATCCGCTCCACCGGAGCCAGCGTCGCGCCAGTTACCGGATCAGAAATTGCCGCCGCAAAGCTGTCTATGCCAATCTGCATCGCCACGCTCCTCCATCGAGACTATTCGATGGCCCGGCAAGACGGGCGGCGGCGCTCACAAACGCGTCGCCGCGCGATGCACGAATCACTTCCTACACAAGGCTGGCGCCGTGATCAAGCGCAGCCAGGATGCCCGCACTGGCAAGCAATCTCCGTAACGTTCTTCGCATCCTTGCAAACCTCGCTGCAATATTTTTCCGTAGTCTGACAACGACAACTCGCATGTGCGCACTTCTTTAGCTCGGCCATGATATTTCTCCTGCCCAGTGGGATGCCGAATCCGTCCACTCTGCGCGCCGCCCTCTTGAAAAGTCGTGGATTTGCTATCCTCGACCCAGTTTTCTCCGATCATGGGCATCACTCCCTTCACCATTCCTTTTTCTCACTCCGATGTCGAGGACCTCCGCCAGCGCCTCAATCGCACGCGTTGGCCCGACGCACCCGCCACTCCACCCTGGCGGGACGGCACCGACCTCAGCTTCCTGAAAGAGATTTGCGCTTACTGGAAAGACAGCTTCGACTGGCAGCATCAAGTCGAGCGGCTCAACTCCTTCCCCAACTTTCGCTTCACCCGCAACGGCCTCGGCATCCACTTCCTGCATGTCCGCGGCAACGGCCCGCGCCCCACGCCGCTGCTGCTCACTCACGGCTGGCCCGGCTCCTTCGTCGAGATGCTGCACATCTTGCCGCTGCTCACCGATCCCGCGGCCCACGGCGGCGATGCTGCCGACGCATTCGACGTCGTCATCCCATCGCTCCCCGGCTTCGGCTACTCTGACCGCCCGCCCGGTGATGACATGAATGTTTTTCGTGTCGCCGAAATCTGGGTCGACCTGATGAGCGCGCTGGGATATCCCCGCTTTGCCGCACAGGGCGGCGACATCGGCGCCGGCGTCAGCACCGCCCTCGGACTGCGCCACGCCGGCCGCATCCTCGGCGTCCATCTCAATTACATTCCCGGCTCCTACAAACCCTTCCTCGAAGATGGCGCCGAGCCAACCCTTGAAGAAAAAGAATTCCTCGCCACCGCAGCGCGCTGGTACGAAGAAGAAGGCGCCTATGCGCACATGCATCGCACCCGCCCGCAAACCGCCGCGTACTCACTCAACGACTCGCCCGCCGGATTAGCCGCGTGGATACTCGAGAAATTTCGCGCCTGGTCAGACTGCGGCGGCGATCTCCTCAGCCACTTCACCCGCGATCAACTGCTGACCAACCTCACCCTCTACTGGATGACGCAGACCATCGGCTCCTCCATGCGCATGTACCGCGCCAACGGAAAAATGCCGCTGCAATTCAGTCGCGAAGATTTCGTTCGTCCGCCCGTTGCGCTCGCGTGTTTTCCGAAGGAAATTCTGCAGCCGCCCCGCTCCTGGGTGCAGCGTGGCTACAATCTGAATCGTTGGACGAAGATGCCGCGCGGCGGACACTTCGCCGCGATGGAGGAGCCGCAGTTGTTGGCTGGGGATATGCGCGCTTTCTTCCGCGAGTTGCGCGGCTGAACCCAGGAGCCCGTCAGTCGTCCAGTTTGAAGTTGCCCAACATCCGCTGGTCGCCGATAGCAATCCAGAACCCGCAGATCGCGATCGCAAGGACGAGCGCGAAGTTTGCCATGACAGCCGGCGCATACCACTGGGAAAAATCGAAAGTGAGCGGCCCTTGCAATTCCATGCTTGCAACGAACCCGAAAACGGCCATGGTCAGCAGGCCGAAGCGAAGCGCGGCGATGGCGCAGAGCGCAGCAATGACCAGATTGATCAGGATGTAATCGATCTGCGTGTAGTGCGGCGGCCCCCCGCCAAAGAAAAACAGGAAGACGCCCAGCGCCGCCATGGCAATCAAACGCACCCTGAAAACAGCGCGAAAGACAAAGTACAAAGACAGGATAAACAGGCTCATGTAAATGCTGCTCCACGCGAGTCCCATCACGTTCCCAACCCAATGCAATGGCCTATATATCGCCTCAAGGGAAGTACCGGTGACGGGAAAGGCATGTCCCGTGCGATAGTGTTCGTTCCACTTAACGAAAAGGACGCCGAATGGGAATTCTATCGAGACCAGGACGACTGCTGCCAACAGGTCTTTGCCAAGCAGCGGGCTGCGCCATTGGCCTTTCATCAGCTGTGTCCAGGAAATGAGCAGCCGCGGCACCCTGCGCCGAAGATAAGGTTCGATGGCGAGGTAGATGATTCCGCAAAGGCCTCCCCACAACAACGCCATGGCGATGAAGATCAAAATTCTTGTCACCGTGTCGCCGATGTCCGGCACAAATCGCTGGCGCAACATCTGCCGTAGAAAATAAAGCACGCCGATCGTGACTGCCAGCCGAAGGGTCGCGGCAATATCGGCCCGGTCGCGTCGCAAATTACGGACGGCGAAAAAGGCCACCACCAAAGTTCCGAGTAGCGGCATCAGCGTCCAGATCGCCAGCTGCCATGCGCTCACTGCATATTTCTCCGAATCCGCAAGTGCATCCCACGGAGAGAGAACGCGGAACGCCGTCAGCTTGCCGGCAAAGCCCGTGGCCACCACTTGTACCGGAGTGTTTGGATACCCCGGCATCGTCCCGCGCCACTGCTTTCGCCAGTCAAATGGCACCGCGGGAACAATCGCGGCAGGCACTTCCGCTATCAGCGCCGGATCAATCCCGGCGGCCGTAAATGCGACGCGCCATGGCGGCTCCTGCACGCTGGACGGCTGTGGCGCTTCCCTTGGCGGGATGGCCAGAAAATTCAACAGATGTCCCCGCGAATCCATCTCAATGTTAATCATGCCGGGCTCGTCCGCCGGCGGATCATTCCAATCCAGATTTGAGAACGGATTTATCAACACCAAAATACCAGTGGCACGCTGGCGGTAGGTGTACAGGCTCAGCCCCTGTTCGTAGTCGAGCCCACCCTCCGTGCTATTCCGTGGCCCCCTGCCCTTCTGCTCGCCGCGATCGGCGCGGCGCAGATGTTCCGCAATCACCGCATCGTTGCTCTCAAAATACGAGTAAGCATCCGATGGCTTCGCGGTGTCGCCCAGCTCCCGCAACAGATTCTGCGTCAACATCTCGAATTGCGCCGGCGGCCCCACCCAGGGCGACAGCGCAGGCGCAAAAATCCACTTCGCGACATAAGGCATCGACGAAACACTCGCGGCGATGATGAACAGCAGGATCGCCCAC
>Ga0302326_10011389_pt1 | contig 19166 bp, 12 predicted proteins | sample Palsa_T0_3_FD_202264 | JGI IMG/M metagenome (GOLD analysis project Ga0302326, IMG submission 202264) | Peat permafrost microbial communities from Stordalen Mire near Abisko, Sweden - Palsa_T0_3 | ecosystem: Environmental > Terrestrial > Soil > Palsa > Peat permafrost | place: Sweden: Abisko...
GGAACTGGCGACGGTGACGATGTACCTAGTTGAACGGGGGGGACTACTGTCGAATATGAAAGAAGAGTTGCTGGGCGTCATCAAGAAAATGGGCATCCCTAACCTGGCCTATGAGTTCCGCGGGATTTTCAAGATGATCTCGGATACGGAGAAAAGCAACGAGGACTGGGATCGCTTTGCGATATATTTCGATCAGGTCCATAACAACTTTCTGCACATACTGAAAACGAAGTATCCTCAACTCAGTCCTACGGACCTTAAACTATGCGCTTACTTACGGCTGAACCTGAGCTCGAAGGAGATCGCGCACATCCTGAATATTTCCCTGAAGGGGGTGGAGGTGAGCCGGTACCGGATACGGAAAAAGCTGAACCTGCCGACGGAGACGAACCTGTATGATTTTTTGATTGAGGTGACGTCCTGAGGGCACGCGCGGGGAAGGGGCGGCGGCGATGGGGGATAGGCGGTGGTTATTTCCTGTTCTTTTTGAGATGCCTTTTCACAGCGACATTATTCTTGAGTAATCTCGATTGATGATGCACTGTCAGTATGCCTATTTCATCATTGCTGAATACTTCGTAAATGATCCTGTAATGTCCGCAAAGAATCTGTCGTATAGTGGAGATGGAAATTTCCGGTACTACGCGTCCTCTATAGGGATATTTCTCTAAAATCGTAACGGTAGAGAAAAAGAGGCTGACCTGAGCTTTGGCGTATTGGAGAGAATCTTTGGCAATATATGTCGCTATTTCGTCAATGTCCCTGAGAGACCGGGGCGACCATACTATTTGAGCCATTTTTTAAGCTTTTTTCTAGCTTCGTCTGTAGACACGCCCTTCCCGGACTTGAGCTGTTCCCGACCCTCTTCGACCTTTTTAACAAGAAGGATGCGATCGAATAATTGAGTAGTTTCAAAATTATCAGGCATGCTTTTTACGACTGACATTACCTGCTTTTTGGTTAACATACATTTAGCCTTTTAATTACCCGGTAATTTAGTCAGAATTTTGATAAAATTCCACTAAAATATTGCAAATGAGCAGAAAGCCGCGGGCGAGCCATAAGTTCAGTACCAGGGGCTTGGGGTTGGGCCGGGGTTGGCCCCTCGGATAACGGCGCGAGCGGCAAAGCGATTACGGAGAGTGGCGAAGGGCCGTGCGAGGGCCGAGGGCTAGCGGCCGGGCTGCGTGGTATCACTGGAGGCGGTAGTGTCTCTGGTATGGTCAGCAGGGTATCCTGATTTCAATGGTGCAGCCTTGACCGGGATTGCTATCGATCAGCACATCCCCATTGTATGACTCTACCCGGTTGATCATATTTGTAATGCCAATTCCTTTTCTTCTGATCAACGGGTTAAACCCTTTACCGTTATCAGTTATTTTAATCAACATGACCCGTTCAACCTGGCCAATAGTGACATTTGCTACTGAAGCGCAGGCATGTTTAAGGATATTCATTATTTGCTCCTGCACAATACGGAAAATGTTAAGTTTCAGGTCGTCGTCGATTGCTAAATCAGCCTGTACTATACTGTTGAATGTAGTGTTTGTTCTGTCGTTCATATCCGTGACCAATTCATCTATCAACTCTTTAAGATCACATCCCTTCAGTGGCATTACCTGCTGTTTTCCTATTGCCCGGATTTCAGCGATGGCCAAATCAAGGTATTCCTTGGCTGTTGCAATTAAGTCGCGCCGACATTGGGGGTCCCTTTCAATTGCATCTATGTACAGTCGCACGGTTACCAGTAGCTGATTTATATTATCGTGCAATTCAAGGCCGATCTTATGCCGCTCGATTTCCTGAGCCTTCAAAACAGCCCTTACAATATCCCTCCTACCGGGATTTTTTGATCCTATTCTTTTCATTGCTTGCTATAATCAGAAATATTCATCCTTTTTGGGTGTGCAAAGCTGCGCTAAATTGATGGAAGAAAACTTTAATTATCAAACTGACATCTTTAATTTTCAAACACCGGAGGTCCTGTAACTGGCGGGAGACATTTTTTCAAGCCGTTTGAAGAAAGTGGTAAAATAATTCGGGTCGCTAAAACCCACTTTATTGGATATTTCTTTTATGGAGAGTTTGGTGGAGTGAAGCAGATATTTTGTTTCCAATAAAAGCCTGTTTTGGATAATTTCCTTGGTGCTCATGCCGGTATGCTTTTTCACCAGGGAATTCAGGTAATTAGGGTGGATCATTAATTTATCAGCATAGAACGTCACGGCATGCTGCTGTAAATGATGGTTATCCAGCAATTGAATAAACCGCTTAATTATATCCCCGGCCGGCAGGGCCGATTCGAGATCCTGGTCTTTTTCGAAAAGGCGTTCACAGTGGATCAGCAGCTCAATATTTTTTAAAGCGATCAATTCCTCTTTCAATTTATGATCTGATTCCTTTTCCCTGATAATTTCCTCAAAAATTATTGTCATTTCTTCTGCCTCCGAGTCCGTCAACTGAATATAAGGCCGAACCGTCGGGCCCAATATTCTCCTGTCTTCAATGTATTTATGCGGGAAATTATTTTGAAGAAAGAAGTCCAGATTAAAAAGTATAACATATCCTTTTGCATCCAGCGACCAGTTTTTGCTGGATGTGATGATGCGGGAAGGCATTACGATGAGCGTATTTTTTTCGGCTTTGAATTTATAGATGCCGGTCAGGAAATCCGCACCCCCCTGTTGAAAAAAAGCAACCCGGTAGTAGGACCATCTGTTTGGCGGGACCGCCCGTTTTGTATCGGCGAAAACATCCTCTATCCGCTGGATCTGATAATTAAATCTGCGGGTAAATTTTGAGTCGAGATCAACCACATGCTGATCAGCATTGGCCCGGATGGCTCGCCGGAATTCCTGAAGCATAATTTCGTCCTCTGGTCGCAGGTTGTTCACCTCTATAAGATACAACAATCTCCGTAAACTACGAATCAGGGATTGGCCTGGCCCATGGTCGGGTTTTGCGAAAAGAACCCGAATGGCATGAGCGAGAAGCCCATATGATGGCAGGGCATCACGGGCCATTCTTCGGGCCGAACGATATGGGTGATACCGGCGACATACCAGAGGACGACATCGTTGTTGCCGATGGACCGGTCCTTGGCCGCCCACTGTTTCAATCCGTCATAGACCTTATTGCTGGCGGGATAGATGCCCGCCGGATATTCTTCGCCGTCACTGTATTGGGTGACCCAGAACTGGTGATCGAGGAAGCCGGCCTTCTTTCTGACGACGGAGCCCGGTGGCATGAAAGGCTTAGCCTGGCTGCCGGGCATGAGCATGTAGCCGGTATGCTGACCGAGGGCATTGTGGACATTGGTGTTCATGATATGCCAGCACCGGGCGCTCTCATAATTGATGTCCCGCTGTGCCTGCTGCTCGGTCATGAAATGGGTGTGACCGACGGTGAATGCATTGCCGTAAGGATTGTCTTTGCCGGGAGGAACGAGCCGGCTATTCATTTCCATGACACCATTGTTCTCGCTGCCGTCCACGTCCATATCGAGCCGGAAGACGAAGAAGTGCTGGTGATTGATGGCTTCGACATGAGGCTTGACGAGTGTACCGAAGGACATGCCGTTGTAGGACAGATCGTTCTTATCGGGGGCATCCATGGCGTCGGTACGGTTGACACCCTGCACTTCGACGATGCCGGTGAGCTCGATATCGACATCGATCGTGCCATCTTCCTTGAACCGCCACGTAAATCCATAATCGTAATTTTCGATCTGTGTATAATATTTGATCGCGAGGTTAGTGGCGCGGCGGGATACCGTTCCGTGGCGCCATAGGGTGCCACCGTACTCCTCGAATATAGCTACTGCCTTGTCGAGCTGGTAAGGGTCGCCATTCTCGCGGTGGAGAGTGGCCGGTTCGTAGAAAGCATTTTCAGGGGCGTCGGAACCTGGGCTCATCGGTCTGGCGATGCCCTGGCCGAGGCGGTATTCGCCGGCATCGAAAAAGTTATACGCAGCCTGCAGGAGGCTGGGCGCACCATAGGGCACGACCATTTCGGGCATCGACCCTTTATACATCACGGAACGCTCTTTTCCCTGATCGACATAGCGGACATTGTAAATGATGAGGCCTTCGCGGTTGTCGATGCCGTAACGGAGGCGCCAGTTCTGCCAGGCAATCTCCTGACCGGTGATGGTGATCGAGCTACCTTCGGGCTGGGTGATGTGGACAGGTTTAGGCCCAGGTCTGTTGCTGGTGTCGCGGACAACATCTTCGTCGAAGTAATTCAGATCGACACGATCGCTGAAGCGGGTGGGATCGTCGACGATCTTAATGATCTTACCGGTGGTGAAGTCGACATAAGCCAGCAGGCCTTCGATATCGACCTTATTGCCTTTGCGGTGCGGGATGACGAGCTGTTCGCGGTGGCCTAGCGGGGCGATGCCGAGGTCGCCGGGGAAGATTGTCCGGTGGACAACCGAATCAATCGAGATGCCTCTCTTCTTCAGTGCAGCCGCCCAGGCGGGGTCTTTACGCACGATCTTTTCGGCGGCAGCTGAGTCTGCGTCCAGTCCCATGCCGATGACGTTGGGGATATTCTTTACCGAGATGACTTTACCGGCATTGAGGTCGACGACGGCTTCTGTCATGCCGGGTTTGGAATAATCATAGAAGCTGGTATAGGCTTCACGGCGAAAGGTTTCGCCGGGTTTATAGGACAGGACTTCTTTTTTGGGCGGCTCCTTCAGGTTGATGATATTGAAATAATCATTACCGGTGATGAGGTGATTGTCCCTGAGGATTTGCACGACCTTTTGCATTTCGGTGGCGGTCAGGGGGTCGAGGGGATAGGATTGGGCGGAGGCGGGCGATTGGGCGTTGACGCGGGCCAAAAGGAGGCAGAGCGCGATGGCGGCGGCGATAATGATCTTTTGCATTGTAGACAGATGTTTTGGTTTGCGGCAAGGCAATCTGTCAGACGGTTGTTACTTATATATACGGCCCATGGAAGGGTCGTCGAAAATAATTTTTTTCAGCTGCTCGGGATCGATGGCTCCCTCGTGGGCATAGACGATCTTACCGCCGGGCTCGACGAGCAGGCTATAGGGTAAGGCGCCCTGCCATTTGGGATCGATGGCCTCGATCAATTTGTATTTATCATCCCCGGTAAAGACGTAATTGGGGGACGACGACTGTTGTTTTTCGAGGAAGCGGAGGGCCTTCGGGCGGGCGGCGCTGTCGTCGGTGCTAATACTGACGAGTTCGAAGCCACGGTCGCGGTACATGCGGTTGAGCGTCACGAGTTCGGGGAATTCCTGTACGCAGGGAACGCACCATGTCGCCCAGAGATTGATGAGCCGCAGTTTGCCGGTCGGGTTGCGGACCAACGCGGCGATGCCGTCTACGCCGATGGTATCAAGGCTGACGGGTTCGTGGGCCCAGGTGACCGCTGCCTTTTGGGTCCAGTTGTCTTTTTCTATCCATTTGATGGAGCAGCCGAAAGTCTTGGTGACGGCGACGGGCACGGGTTTGTCGGCCAGCAGGGCGTCGATGGCGTTGCGGGCGTCAAGGCTATGGGGTGTCTTCGCGGGGTTTTCTGTGTCGTCGATGCGGCCGTTATACCTGAGGCGCCGTTGTGCGTCGAAGATAAAGATATGGGGGGTGGCGACAGGACCGTATTGTTTGGAAGCGGTCTCCGTTGCCCCGTCATATAGATAGGGAAAGTTATAGCCGGCGTTTTTGGCCCGGACCTTCATCTCCTCATACGAATCGCCGACATCGCTGTACCCCAATTCGTCCAGCCGGAGGGCGGTAGGAGCGTTGGGGCTGATGGCCACGACTTTGACGCCTTTGGAAGCGTAGTCGCTGGTGAGACGGATGATCCTTTGCTCATAGGCCTGGGAAGTGGGGCAATGGTTGCACATGAATATGACGACGAGTACTTTGGCGTCTTTGAACGACTGCAGCGTATACATGTTGCCGTCAACACCGGGGAGGGAGAAGTCCGGGGCCGGAGAGTTGAGGGCGAGAGTAGGATGGTCATTGATATGTTCAGCGTCTATTGTGGTAGCCAGTTCTTCGAGCGGCCGGCCTGCGGCTACGGCGAGCAGGTACCAGGCATCGTGTGGCAGCCATTGTTCGGCCCAGCGCCAGTCATAGTCTTTTTTTGTGGTGGCATAGGAGAGATTGAAGTCGATATCGGATTCATCTTCCAGGCCGGAGGTTATGCCATTGACGATACCGCCGGGGGCGTTGGTATATTCGAAGGTGCCGAAGAAGCCGTAGGCGGGGTTGTTGTGGCCGGTGCCCTGGAGCATGGAGGCATCATAGGGATTGAGGCCGAGGATCCAGTTCAGCTGATCGAGGGCGAAGGTTTCGAGGGAGTCGGTGAAACGAGATCCTGCGAATAGCGGGATGGCGAGGCGGGCGGCGGTAGCCATCGAGGCGAGGCGGGCATCTTCGCCCTGCCACCAGGGGGAGGCCTCGCTGCCATGCGGAAAGAAGAAGGCGGTGCGACGATGGGCCAGGGTATCCTGCACTAACTGGCGGCTATAGCCGAAGGGATTGTTGACTTCGTGGGTGATCGCGAGTTCATGCCGGAGGGAACGGAGGGCGGCGGATTTTATAGCCGATTGCGTTGCTGTTGTTGCATAGGGGCAATAATATAATAATGACACCAGCGGAAGGCCGGCGTCGGAAGGATGGAAGAAAGGGCGGTCGGCGTCGTCGGCGCGCCAGTAGTCCGTCTCATTACCCAAAGAGGTGAGGCGGTTGATCAATTTTTGAGCGCGGGCTTCTGCGGCGGTACGATAGATGTCGTTACGAGTCGCTTTGTACAATTCAGTAGCGGCGGTGAGGGCGCAATAGTCGTCGACGATGTTTTCTTTCCCATCATTCGTCATGGCGGCGTTGTTCTTGTCGAGGAACGCAAAGGCATCTTCTGCCGCCTGCAGGTACCGGGCATTGGAGAAATCGCCGGGAACGTCCGTCATCGATGCCATGGCAAGGGCGGCGATAGCCATTCCCCCACCCGATCGGAAGCTCGACTGGTAGCTCCGCCAGTTGGCCCCTACCTGGGGGCCGCCGATGGACTGGTCTTTCGACTGTTTGATGCGATAGCTTTGTTGTTCGGGTGAAATGGCCCTGTCTTTGGCCAGTTTGCCGGCGCCGGGGGCGTCGATGGAGCGATAGAAAGATCCGCCTTTGGCCTGGACGCGGACGAGGTAATCAGCGCCGAAGTTGGCTTCGTCGAGTATGCGACGGATAAACTGGCGGTAGTCGGTGCCGCTTCTGTGGGCCAGGAGTTCATTGGTCTTCAGCAGGCTGTAGACGACCAGCGGAATTTGCTGGGGGTTGAAATATGCTGAGAAAGAGAGATGGGACAGATGTTTGCCATAGTCGCCGGTGGCATCGTACCAGCCGCCGTGGAGGTCGAGAGTGTCGGGGACGGGGGGTGCGGCGATTGCGGCGTCGGGGTTGTGGGCCGATGCGGGTAAGGGCAGGTGATGATCTGCCTGGTCGAGGAGACCGGCGCAGCGCTGGCCTTTGAAATAATACAAGATATCGGACAGCGTGGCCTTTTCGAGTACGTTGCTGCCGATGATGAAGGGCCAGGAGGAGGCGGGCCCTTCGGGCCCGTTAACCCGCAGCCGGTAGGTTCCGGCTGCGGTATACGGTGTAAAGTTGATGGTCCAGAACTGCCAATGTTTCCATTTGTCGACTGGCCCGCTGTAGATGGGTTTGCCGTGATAGACCGATTTGCCGGTGGTTTCGTCGACGAGGTCGAACGATGTTAACGACAGGTGGTGGGTGGTGAGCACCACGGCGCGTTTAGGCTTATCGGATTCATAGCCGACCTGGTTGGTGAGGACGCGGGGCGCCTCCAGGGGGCTGGAGGACCGGACCTGGCCGGGTTGGGCATGAGCGGTGGCAGCCAACACAACAAAAAAAAGGGCAGTAATATATGGTCTGGTCTTTATCATCATCGTTTTTAGAAATTTCCTGTGTTCACATCCCACCACAGTCGGGTGCCGCCGTTGTCCGGTCCACCCAGCAATTGAATGCCGGCAGCTTCGGCTGCGGGGTTGAGCGTCGCTTCACTTTCCGGATAGGCCAGACGGCGTACCTGGATCTGCGTGTTGATCGTCCCGCCGCTGCTGTTGACGACGACCGGGAACAGCCTGGGGTAACCGGTACGACGGAACTCTGTCCAGGCCTCCTGCCCTTCGGGGAACATAGCCAGCCATTTCTGGGTGATGATCCTTTCGAGCATTGTCTCCTGGCTGGCCGCCGGGTCCCATTGAATCGTGATCTTTCCGAGCGCGGTATCATTGTTGGCGCTGTTGAGATAATCAACATAGGCAATGGGCGTATCGACGTTATCCACGATATAGGCTGCGGCGCTGCTGGCTACACCATATTGCTGCATGGACGTCTGGATACCCGTCTCATAATCCGTCTGCACGTTGCCGGCGCCGGCCCAACCACGGAGGGCGGCTTCGGCCTTCAGGAACCACACTTCCGCCGCCGTCATGATGACTTCCGGTGCGGTCAGATTAAAGGTAGTATTAAAGTTATATTTCGAGAACCCGGAGTAAAACGGCTTCGGCGGGATATTGCACCCAATACGGATACCGTGAAATTCAGTAGTGTGCCCTGTATTGCTATCGGGCATGAAATAGACCGGCATCCTGGGATCATTGTAGCCTACCATATAGGACTGGATGGAGGCGTTCATGGAGTTATCCCCATAACTGTTGGTGATCTGGTTGTAGTCATTGCCATTGGCCTGGCTGGCTAATACAGCAGCATCGTCGGATGCGGTAGTCATTACACCGCCGCTATTGGACAGGGCTTTCTCGGCCTGCGCCTGGGCAGTGGCCGGATCGATCTTCGTGAGGTGCATAGCGAGGCGGAGCCGAAGGGAATTGGCGAATTTCAGCCATTCCGTATAGTCGCCTCCATAAAGCGCATCGTAGTTGGCGAGCGGAGTGGCGCCGGGATTGGCGGCGATAAAAGTCTGAAGGTTAGCAACGGCGGTATCCAGTTGGGCGAACATTTGCGTATAAATGGATTGCTGGCTGTCATAGGGTATGGCAGTCAACGAGGTGCCCACTTTGCTGTACGGAACCGGGCCGAATTTATCCGTGATCCGGTCGATAGCTTCGACCTCGACGATCAGCATGATGGCCCAATAATCGGGATTGGTGGTCTCTACACCGGACTTTGCCACCTGGTTTTTGATGGGACCGATGAGGTTGGTATAGATGCTGTTGAAGGCTTCCTGATTCCAGCCGTCGATGAAGACATAGTTGGCATTGTCGAGCGCCTTGCCGAATGTCTGATCGGGCATGGCGTAGCCGCAATAATCGTCGGCATTCAGGTTTTGACCAATCTGGTAGCCGTCATCGGTCATGTACATGATCTCCTGTTCGAGAGGAATAAAGAGGGTCGGGATCTGCAATTGAGAATTGGGAATACCGGTGGGGTCGGTATCGAAACTATCGAATTTTTTTGTACAACCGCCCATGGCTACTGCCAGGAAGGCAAACAAGGCGATATATTTATATTTATTCATGATTGAGTTTTTTTAGAATAACAGGTTAAGCTTCAGGCCAAAATTGCGTGCTACGGGCTGGTTGAATACATCTACGCCGCCGAGACTGTTGCTGGTAGAAGAAGTCAACTCAGGATCAAAGGGCGCTTTCCGGTAGAAGTAGATCAGGTTCCTTCCTGTCAGCGAGAGGCGAAGGCTTTTCACTGCACTGCCTTTCACGACCCAGTTGTATCCCAGTGAGGCTTCCCGCAGGCGGACTACCGTTGCGCTGTAAACGTATTGTCCCAGCGTGGCATTACGGCCGCCGATGAAGGTATACCAGTTCTTGGGGTCGATCTCGGTGACTGTTTTGTTGGTCGTCTGGTCTTCACCATAGATGCTGACATAGCCCTTATCGCGGGCCTGGCCACTGACTTTGGAGACGCCATAATAGTCCAGCATGCCCTGCATCACGGAGATCACCTGACCACCGAATTTGCCGTCGAGGAGGAAGTTCAGGTTGAAATTTTTGTACGTGAACCCGTTATTCCATCCCAGCTGGAATTTTGGAGCGGGGTTGCCCACATCCGAATAGCCGTTCAACTGACCACCTCCTTGCACCGGGAAATAGTTGCCGTTGCCATCGGGGGTGAGAACCAGCCTTCCCTGGGCATCTTTCTGCAAAGTCTGTACATATAAGTCGCCGTATTGACCGCCTTTGGAGACATAGGTATCGTAGTTATTATTTCCGGGGGTGAGATCTACGAGGTTAATGCCGTCTTTGGAATCGATATCGATGACCTTGTTGACATTTTTAGAGTAATTGACAGTGGTGTTCCACGTAATGGGTCCGTGATTGATCAGGTTATACCCGACCGTCAACTCGATCCCTCTGTTCTGGATGTTACCGGCATTGACATTGCCCGAGGAATAGCCGCTGGCGGACAGGGGCACGATGGAGATATCCTGTTCGTAGGTATTCGTCTTGTACCAGGTGAAGCTGGCGGTGAGGTTGTCATTGAAGAAACGGGCATCGAAGCCGGCCTCCGAGGCTTTTGTCTGTTCAGGTTTGAGGCTGGATGGCGCGGTACCGTTGAGGACTGTAGCGCTGCCCGATGCAGTATTCACCGGGTTGGTCTGGTACTGGCTGGCGGTGTTACCTACCTGGGAATAAGATCCTCTTATCTTGGCGAAGCTGATGACCTGGGGAAGGTTGAGCATCTTCGTGAGGATAAAGTTGAGGCCTACCGAAGGGTAGAAGTAATGATCATCCGGGGTAAAGGCCAGGTTGGATGACCAGTCGTTGCGGGCGGACAGGGTTAAGAAGATCATGTCTTTCCAGGAGACGTTGGCGTTGCCGAATACGGATTGTACCTGGTTGTGATAAGGCTGGTCTGTCCTTACATTACTGCCATACGATCCGCTGGTGCTGCCGAGTGACACGGCGGGCGCCACTTCAATATTCTGGATGGTGAAGAGGTTAGGAAAGAAAAGCCCGTAGCCCGAGCCGGCGCCGGGACCCCAGTTGATACCGCTGGTGACGTTGTCGGTAATGCTGGCGCCGACCACTCCGTCGATCTTAAGATTCGTAGAGACGGGGATGACAAAGTTGCCGAGGATGTCGCCGTACTCTTGCTGGAGGGTTTGCTGGAATCCGTTCCAGCTGCCATTGCCGTTCGGCGCTGCCAGGGGCGCTAGTGTACCGGCCCAATACTTCTGATCGCCATCGTCGTCGGTGCGGTCGACGTTGCCGCGCACCTGGAGGCTGAACCAGGGAACGAAGTCATATTTTACGCTGACGTTGACGATGATCCGGTTGCGATCGTCTTCGTTGGTATTGCGGTTGATGATCCACCAGGGATTTTGCTGAACGTCTTCGATGAACGGCCAGTTCTGGGTAGGGGCGCCGTTGCCGCCTACTGCCGGTGCCACCTGATAATTCTTATACGGGGCGATATTCATTCCGCGGGGGAAAAAATACAACCCGGTGAGGGGATTGGAATAGAAGCCGATAGCGGGGCTATTATTGAGCTTCTGCGTAATATAGTTGACATTTCCGTCTACGGTGAGTTTGTTGTCGAGGAATTTGGCGACTTCGTGGAAGTTGAAGTTATTCCTTTGCAGTTTGTTCTCGGGTTCGACGCCACGGGCATCGGTGTTGGTATAGGAAAAATAGGTCTGTGCTATTTCCGAACCACCTGACAGGGCGACGGCGTTGGTGAGGTTGTTACCGGTCTGGAAGAACTGTTTAAGGTTATCCGGTGCGCTGGTGATGGCGGGTCCCCAGCTGTCGACGGCGCCGGCGGATGTTTCGCCGTAGTGGCTTTGGAATTGTGGCAGGTATGCGTTCTTGTCCATGGAGGCAGACGAGTTGACATTGATACTGGTCCTGCCCGCACGACCTTTTTTGGTGGTGATGACGATGACGCCGTTGGCGGCCTGGCTGCCATAGAGTGCGGCGGCGGATGCGCCTTTGAGCACAGTCATGCTCTCGATATCCTCGGGGTTGAGATTGGAGATGCCGTCACCGCCTTCGGGGTTGCCGCCATATGTGTTGCTCATGGGCTGGCCGAAAGGGTTGCCGTTGTTGGAGATAGGTACGCCGTCGATGACATACAGCGGTTGGTTGTTACCGCTAGTCGACCGGTTACCTCTGAGGATCACTTTGGCGGAGCCGCCGATGCCCGAGGCGCTGGGGTTGATCGTCACCCCGGCGATCTTGCCGTTGAGCGAATTCATGAGGTTGTCGGTCTTTGCCGTCGTCAGCTCGGCGCCGCCGATCTGTTGGGTCGAATAGGTCAGCGATTTATCCGAGCGTTTGATCCCGAGGGCGGTGACGACGACTTCGTTGAGGTTTTTGTTGTTGTTCACGAGTTCGATGGCCAGTTCGCCATTGTCTGTAATGGCTATCTCCTGGGAAGTATGGCCGACATAGGAGAAGACCAGCACTTCGCCTTTTGCTGCTTCGACGGTGAAGCGGCCTTCGGCATCGGTGCGGGCGGCCCTGGAGGACCCTTTGATTGTGACGGTGACGCCCGCCAGTGGCTGGCCCGTCTCATCCTTGACGATCCCTTTGATGGGGCCGGCGAAGCCGGGGATGCCCGCATGGGAAAGCAAGGGGATGAGGAGCATCAGGAACAGGAATTTTCGCATTTGCATCAGTTTTTGGTTGTTAATATATAAAGCATTCGATCGCGATTTGGGCGCCGGCCGCGGTTGAGCGGAAGGCGGGTTTCGGGCCGGCGGCGGCGGACGGTTTACCGGGTCGTCACTGCATATAGCGAGTGATGGCCGGTGATGTACAGGGTACCCGGATCTTTCGGGTCGATGGTGAGGCCCGTAGGCCGTTCGGGTACTTTGATCAGTTCCGTCTGGCGGCCTGTCACATCGTATTTATAGACCTGGCCGGCTGCGATATAGACGTTCCCCGTCGTGTCTGTCACTGAGGCAAACTCTCCTCTTTCGGCGAATGTTGTAAGGTCAGACAGGTAGCCGTCGGGACTGACCTGCAACCGGACTGTGCGGCCATCATATTCATCGGCGGTATAGAGAGGCCGGCCGGGATGAGCCGGGGCCAGCGCCGTTGACCGGGCGAGGTCGTATACCACGGGAATAATCGTGCGGCCATCTGGGGCGACGAAGCATTCCTGCGCGCGGTTGACGGAGACCGCGGCAAAGTCATGGAAATCACGCCAGCGATGGGCAGGGTATAGCGCCTCATACAGCAGGTTGATGCTGCCCATCGGTACTTTCGGCAGCAGCTGGACTGTCTCGTCCGGGTTATCAGGGTTGATGGAGTATGCCCAGGTGGCGAAACCGGAGTTGCCCCAGCCGCTGAAGGAGGTGCCGGACGCGTCGGGAGGGTTGGTGAATGTCTCTTGTCTGCCGTCTACGAGATGGCCGGGTTGAGGAACATATTTAAAGACGACGAGCAGGTTGTCCTTTTGATCGCAGGCGAGGGACAGTGGTTCCCAGGGATAATCTGCGATGAGCGAGAGGCTTCCGGAGGCGGGCGACCAGCGATAGATGCGGCGCTGGCGGGATTCGCAAAAATAGATGTTGCCTTTGGTGTCGGTGCATACGCTCTGCGCGAATTCGAAGCCGGTGGCGAGTTGGCGGATGGTGGGGGGTGCCGGGGTGAGCGCGGGTGAGGGCGCGGTCGATGTCGCGGAGCCATATGGTCCGGAGAAGTTCGCATTTTGCGAACTTTGCGCGCGGGGAGAGGCGGGGGATGCAGACGAGGATGCGGGTGCGAGCGATGTGGACGAGGATGCGGCGGGGGGTGCAGACGAGATTGCGGGTGTGGGCTCGTCGCCGATAGAGAGGCGGGCGAATTCCCAGGGGCGGATCTCGGTGTTATTGTCTACGTCATACAGCGGGGCGGTGGTGGTGAACTTGGTCTGGCTATAGTTATGCACGTTGAGCAGTTCGATGCGGCTGCCGCCCCATTTACGGATCGACCAGGGATAGGGTCTATTGACGCGGATCACGCGGAACATATAAAGGTTAGCGAAGACCATATCATTACAATCCTGCAGTTCCATGGGTTGGCATTCGGAGCTTTCGCGGCTTTCTTCTTCCAGCTGCAGCGCATAGACTTTCCAGTTAGCCACCCGGTTGAAGCGGATCTCGTTTCTCACATGGTGTTCGACGGACAGGGCGTAGATGCGGCCTGGTGTGGCGGTGCGGGAGATATAGACGCCGGCGAGCGCGTCGGTATTGGCCGTCCAGATATCTTTGAAGGTGCCACCACCGCCGTTGGTGATCCAGAGGCTCCAGTATTGGGAGTCCCAGTTGGCGGGGCCGGGGTCGGATGATGCGGGACGGACGGTGGGCGTGGGGGGGTGAGTGCCGGGACGGGAGAGGTTACCGTGGCCGCCGATGAACTTGACGTCCCCCAGGTAAGACTTTTCGCCTGCCATCCACTTGCAGGCGACGGCCCGGGCGTTGCCGGCGCCGGTGGCAAGGCCTATACCGCTGACGATATTGGCGCCGCCGGATGGTGTCTCCAGCAGCGGAACGGGTCCGCCGAAACCGCCGAAAGCCTCAGCATTGTCAGCCAGCCGCAACTGAGTAGCGATAGGATTGAGACCGATGAGCACCGTATTAGGTCGCAGGTGCAGGGTAGTGCTGATACGATACCAGCCCTGGGGAATATAAATGACGGGATAACGGTCGATGGCATCCTGCAGGACTTTGGTATCATCCGTCGCGCCGTCACCTTTAGCGCCGAGTAATCGCAGGTTGGCCCAGGTATCCATGGGCGGAAACGCGGGAATGTCCGAAGCGACAGGAGCAGGCAGCGAGGACAGGGGTTCTATATCCTGGGTCATCGCGAAGTCCGGGTCGGCCTGCCAGTCCTGCATCTGAAGTCCATCCGTAAAATGGCGGACGGCATAGTTTTGTCCGGCACCCTTGACTTGCCTGCCACTAAGCCGGTAAGCCACCAGCACAGGTGTATTGCGACAAACGATATTGCGCAGGTTGACCTGGTTGAAAGCATTATTTTCATCGCTGATGCGGATGGCAGCGCCGGTAATGCCATCGAAGCGGCAGTCTTCCATGAATAGTTTCTCCGAATAATTCGAATCGATGTCGATCACTGCCGGAGTGTTGCTGACTGACATACGGACGATCGTCAATCCCGCCTCGCGGGTGCGGATAGCAGCGCGGCGCTGGCCCTCGAACCAGGTATCGACCATCATAAAGGCCCAGCCGGGGGAGGGTTTTGTGGTGTAAATGCCGTAATCGCCCCCAAAGAAACGAACATCTTCCATTTCGTTGCCTACGTCATAGAGACCAGCCTTGCCCGAACCCGTATAGATATCGACATACGAAATGAAGCTATGCTGCGCAAAGTGCGTGCGAAGGGCTACGGCGGAGGGGTTACCGTCCCCGATCCTGAGATTGACATTGGACAGTGCGCTGTAAAAGGTGGAGGCACCGGCATCATAGATAGGTTGGTCCGGACCGGAGAGGCTGTTGACGAACCAGAACATATATTTGGCGTGGCCTTTATCTGCCGGATCTGCTGTCTGGAACCCGGGGGCATTCCTGGCGAGAAGGAAGGTCGGCCGTTCCTTGCCATAGCCGATCAGCCGGACGGCGGTTGGGATATATATCGTCTTCGTGATGAGATATTTTCCTGCGGGAATGAAGAGAATGCCGAAATTGTAGCGGGACTTGACTTCGCGGATGGCGGCCTGAAGGGCATCCGAGACGTCCATGCTGCCATCGGCCCTGATATTGAATTTTTCCGGGGTGAAATAAACGGCATCGGGATCTTCGGGCCGGAGAGGAAAGAAGGAGCGGCCGGGCTCGGTGATAGGAGGTACGGGAGAAGGTGAGGGAGAGCCAGGTAGAGGACTGGCGAACGCATCGGGTGCTGTGGCCAGGAGGGGCAACAGCAATCCAATAATAATAATGATATAGCCAGACCTTTTCATTCTGTCAAATCTAATCGTCAGGCTTATCGACCGTTTTTTTAGAGGCCCTACTTCGCCACTACCGTTTTAAAAAGGTTAAAAAGGGCCATTTTTGGGTTTTGGTAGTGGTAATGTAGTGGGAGGAAAATAGCAATTGACGGCTCATTAGCTGATTATTGTATCGCACTAGTCAAAAGGACAGGCATGAATACCAAAACAAGAAAATTTCTGATCGCTACGCATGGCGCTTTGGCCAGTGGGTTCCGATCTTCTCTGGAAATGATTGCGGGGGCGGGGGACTCGGTTCACCTTATTCAGGCCTACCTGGATGAAAGCAAACCTGTGAACGAGGAATTGGCCAATCTGTTTGGCTCCGCCGGGTCTGAAGAAGAATGGGTTGTCTTTTCCGACCTGCTGGGGGGCAGCATCACCAACCAATTAGTACAGGCGGCGGCCGGGAAAAATGTCCATATCATAGCAGGCTTTAACTTACCGCTGTTACTCGAGGTTGTTTTATCCGATCCGGAGGAACCGATTGGCGGCATCCTGGAAGCGGCAATTGACCGGGCGAGGGAACAGCTGGTGTATGTCAACAAGCTCATCAACCTGAAAAACGACAGCGAAAATGCTTAAATTGATCCGGATCGACGACCGGCTGGTACATGGGCAGGTGGCTTTCACCTGGACGCCTGCACTGGGGATCGGTTGTATTATAGTGGCTAACGACCGATCCGCGGGAGATGAATTCCTGAAAATGACGATGGGCCTGGCTAAGCCGGCTGGGGTCAGGCTGCTCATCAAGACGCTGAAGGAAATCCCCTCATGCCTCCAGGACCCTAAAAACAAATCGGCCAACGTCCTATTACTTATAGAGTCGGTGAAAGACGCGCACACCCTGTGTACTGAGCTGGCTGAGATCAAGAGCATCAACTTTGGCGGCATCCGGGCCAAAGCGGGGGCGAAGCCGGTATCCAAAGCCATTGCCCTGACGGACGCGGACATCACCCTTGTACGGGAGCTGCTGCAGAAAGGGATAGAGCTGGAAGTAAGACAAGTCCCCACGGACAAAAAACAACTGCTAGAAAATTTAATCTGACGTGCAGCTAACCTATCTACTTATCACGCTCATTATTGTATTTGGCCACTGCGAAGATTTCCTGGGCACGACCCTGCTAAGCAGGCCACTCGTGCTGGGGCCGCTGGTGGGACTGGCGTTGGGCGACCTTCACCAGGGTATCCTGATCGGAGCCGCGCTGGAACTGATCTTCATGGGTAATATTAAGGTAGGCGCGGCGATACCGCCGGACGTGGTGACGGGAGGGGTGTTAGGAACCGCCTTTGCGATCCTGTCAGGCAAAGGGGCGGCGATCGCGCTGGCCCTGGCTGTGCCGATCTCCATCCTGGCCGAGATGTTGTTGAGTGCATTATTCGTTTTCCGGAGTACCTTCAATAAGTTGTTCGCGGTCTATGCGGAAGAAGGGAATTACCGGAAAGTCCAGCGGCTGCACCTGTTGTCGGGGGCGTTGAAACCTTTGCTGATGGGGTTGATCGGCTGGCTCTCTTTGCAATTGGGGGCGGGGGTGATGAAATCGGTGTTGGATCATATCCCGGGCTGGGTGAATGCGGGGCTGCAGGTGGCGGGGAACGTATTGCCGGCATTAGGATTTGCGTTACTGATGAATTTGTTATTCCATAAAAAAGTGGCCCCCTATTTCTTTCTGGGATTTGTGTTGGCTGCCTGGATGAAGCTGCCGGTGATCGCCATCGGAGCGTTGGGGGTGATCATCGCGTTCCTGGTGACGAATAATATGCCGGGGGCCGCGGAAGAAGAGGCGGGGGAGGAAGATGAGGGGAGCGCGGGTATAGCTGGCGCGAGCGCGGATATGGGAGCCCGCGGAGAGGCGGAGGCCGAGGGAATGGCAGAGGCGAGTGCGGGCATGGCGGGTGCGGGCATGGCTGGCGCGAGTGCGGGGGTGATTGCGGTGAGACAGCCCATCACGAATGGGGATCTGCGGTGGATGTTTCTCCGGTCGATGGCGCTGGAAGCTAATTTTAATTTCGAGACCTGGCAGAATACCGGCTTTGCCTTCAGCATGCTGCCGGCGCTGAAAAAACTATATCCTGACAGGGAGGCGATGGCGGCTGCGTTACAACGTCATTTGCAACTTTTCAATACCAGCACGTACGGTTCGACGCTGATCATCGGGTTGACGGCGGCCATGGAAGAACAGAACAGCCGGGACCCTGATTTCAATTCCGAGTCTATCAATTCCGTGAAGCTGGGACTGATGGGCCCGTTGGCGGGGGTGTTCGATTCTTTATTTTGGGGAACATTGAAGGTCATCGCAGCGGGGGTCGGTACGTCACTGGCATTGAAGGGCCATTTGTCGGGTGCGGTGCTGTTTATTCTCCTGTTCAACGTACCGCATCTGCTGTTGCGTTACCAGCTGACCTTTATCGGTTATCGGGCCGGGACCCGGTGGCTGCAGCAGCTGGCGAGGACGCATGTCATGGATAAACTGACCTATGGCGCGAGTATACTGGGGCTGATGGTGGTGGGAGCGATGCCGGCCACGCTGATGTCCCTGCGGACACCGCTGGCTTTCGGGGGCGGAGATGCAGGATCAGGGCTGCAAGGGATATTGGACAGTATTGTTCCGGCCATTTTGCCTTTGGGGCTGACCTTCCTCGTCTATTATTTTATCAAAAAAGGGGTGAAGACGACCTATTTACTGCTGGGGCTGGTGGTACTGGGATTCGTGGGAAGCGTGCTGCATCTTTTTGTATGACCATGATGAATATCGCTAATAATTTACAGGGTATGGGTGTCTCGCCGGGAATTGCGATCGGGCGCGCCTGTGTGATCCGGCAGGCCCAGGCTGGGATAACAGGAGAGACGTTGGCCGACGAGGCTGCGGTCGCGGGAGAGATAGCGCATTTTCATGATGCTGTCGGGCGGTCTATACGCGAGTTGAGAGTCCTGATGGCGGGGGCAGAGACGGCGGTGGCGGACATCCTGGAAGTACAAGTGGAATTGCTGCAAGACCCGATGTGGGAAGGGGAGGTGTTGTCGAAGATTGAAGCGGATAAGAAGAATGCGGGGGATGCTGTGTTGGAGGTCACGCGGGCATTGATGAATACATTCGGGAGTATGGAGGATGAATATTTGCGGGCGCGGGCGGCGGATATAGAGGATATAGGGAAGAGGGTGATGAGGCATTTGAGAAATGAGAATGGGGGGATGGCGGG
>Ga0302326_10011390_pt1 | contig 19164 bp, 14 predicted proteins | sample Palsa_T0_3_FD_202264 | JGI IMG/M metagenome (GOLD analysis project Ga0302326, IMG submission 202264) | Peat permafrost microbial communities from Stordalen Mire near Abisko, Sweden - Palsa_T0_3 | ecosystem: Environmental > Terrestrial > Soil > Palsa > Peat permafrost | place: Sweden: Abisko...
CGCTTTCGGCAACGTCGTCCATATCGGCGAGCGCGACTGCTCCGTGCAGAAGCCCTCGCACCAGAAGCTGGTGGAAGAGGCGCCGGCTCCGGTGCTCTCCGATTCGGTACGCACGCAGCTTCACAAGGTGGCGGTCACGGCGGCCCGCGCCGTGGACTACCAAAGCGTCGGAACCCTTGAGTTTCTCGTCAGTGGGGACGACGTGTATTTCATGGAGATGAACACGCGCATTCAGGTGGAGCACCCGGTCACCGAGATGCTCTACCGGGTCGATCTCATCCGCGAGCAGATCCTGGTGGCAGCGGGCCAGCCCCTCACCTTCGGACAGGCGGACTTGGTTCCGGTGGGCCACGCGATCGAGTGCCGCATCAACGCCGAGGAACCGGCTGCGAACTTCGCCCCGGCCGCGGGCCTGCTGACCGACGTCGCGCTTCCCGGTGGTCCCGGCATCCGCGTCGATTCCTACGCATACGCGGGGCTTTCCATCCCACCGTTCTACGATTCGCTCATCGCGAAGATCGTCGCCCACGGGGCGACGCGGGACGAAGCGATCGGGCGCATGAGTTCGGCCCTGCGCGACACGCACATCGGCGGCGTGAATACGACGATCGACATCTGCGCGACGATCATGCACGATCCGCAGTTTCGCGAAGGCGGCGTCAGCATCGACTACTTGCCGGGGCTCGTTACGGGCACCGCAGCAACGCGTTGACACGCCGCCACGCACGCGAGCTTGCCATGCAGACGCTCTACACCGTGGAGGTTGGGAAACACGACCCCGCCTCCGCCCTCGAGGAATCGCTCGCCGGCGCCGGCCGCTCGGACGATCGCGCCTTCGTGCGCGACCTCGTGCTCGGTACGCTCGAGCACGCAGACGAAAGCGATGCCGCGATCGCGCCGCTGTTGCAAGGCTGGACGCTCGATCGGCTGCCCGTACTCGACCGCATCGTTCTGCGGATGAGCGTCTACGAGCTGAACTTCCATAAGGAGACGCCGCCCGCCGTCGTGATCAACGAAGCGGTCGAACTCGCGAAGAAATTTTCAACCGAAGACTCCGGAAAGTTCGTCAACGGCGTGCTCGCAAGCGCCACGCAGTTGGCCGGAGAATCCAGGTGAAAACGCCGATCGCTGTTCGGCGGCGACGGCGGCGCAGGCTCTCGCTGCTCGGGCGGATCGTCACGGGGGCGTTCACCTTCGTCTTTCTCATCGTGCTCTTTGCGCTCGGGACGATGGCCGGCATCGTCTATTCGTACTCGCGCAATCTGCCCGACATCAGCCGCATGGCCGACTTCCAGCCCGTGAAGTCCACCCGCATCTACGCGCGCGACGGCACGCTGCTCGCGACGCTGTTCAAGCAAAACCGCGTGTGGGTGCCGATTGCGAAGATTCCCAAGCGCGTGAGCAATGCGTTCATCGCGAACGAGGATCGCAATTTCTACACGCATCACGGCGTCGATTTCGCGGGTATCGCGCGCGCGGCGCTGGCCGACTACCGGCACGAACAATTCCAAGGCGCTTCGACGATCACGCAGCAGCTGGCGCGCGCGCTGTTCCTCTCGAACGAACGCTCGATCTCGCGCAAGATTCAGGAAGCGCTGCTGGCGATGGAGATCGAGCGCTACTACACCAAGGACGAAATCCTCGAGCGCTATCTCAATCTGATCTACTTCGGTGCCGGGGCCTACGGAATCGAAGCGGCCTCGCATACCTATTTCGGTACCGACGTCGGTCACTTGACCGTCGCCCAAGCCGCGATGTTGGCCGGGTTGCCGGCCGCGCCGTCGGACTACTCGCCGTACGTGGATATCGAACGCGCACGCGAGCGTCAGCGTCACGTGCTCGAGCGCATGGTTGCGAACGGGTACCTTACGGGCTCCCAGGCCTACGACGCGAAGAACGAGCCGCTCGGTCTGATCGGCGAACGGCCGACCGGGCTGCAATCGTTCAAGTATCCGTACTTCACGACGTACGTCAATCACGTGCTCGACACGACCTTCGGCCAACCGGTCGTCTACGGCGGCGGACTGAGCGTCGATACGACGCTCGACCGCACGCTCCAAGACGAGGCGCAAGAATCCGTCGACTGGGGCATCGCACATGCCGAGTCGGAGGGGATCGGCGCACATGAAGAAGCGCTGGTCGCGATCCGCCCGCAGACGGGTGAGATCCTCGCGATGGTGGGCGGCGGTGGTTTCAATCTCAAAAACCAGTTCAACCGCGCGTGGCAAGCGCTGCGGCAGCCGGGTTCGTCGTTCAAGGCCTACGTCTATACGGCGGCCATCGACAGCGGCATGCCGCCGACCGCGCTCGTCGACGATTCGCCCGTTTCTTATCCGATGGGTGACGGCACGTCGTGGAAGCCGATGGACGACGACTTCCGCTTTCTCGGCCCCGTCACGCTGCGCTACGCGCTCGCCGAGTCGCGCAACGTCGTCGCGGTCAAACTCGCCGAGCAAGTCGGCATCGACCGCGTGATCGAATACGCGCATCGCATGGGCATCAAGGCCCCGCTCGAAGCGAACCTCTCGCTCGCGCTCGGAAGTTCGGTCGTTTCTCCGCTCGATCAGGCTGCGGGTTACGCCACGCTTGCGAACCAAGGCATTCACATCGAGCCGACCGCGATTCGCCTCGTGACCGATTCGCTCGGCTCGCCCGTGCTCGACAATCGTTTCCCGCAAGAGAACGAAGTCATCAGCGCGGGTACGGCCTACGTCATGACCTCGATGCTCGAGAGCGTGATCAAGGAAGGCACGGGGACGAACGCCCAAATCGGCCGCCCGGCCGCCGGGAAGACCGGCACGACCTCCGACTTCCGCGACGCGTGGTTCGTCGGCTACACGCCCGATCTCGTGGTTGCCGTGTGGCTCGGGAACGACGATTATACGGCGATGAATGAATCCTACGGCGGGAACATCCCGGCGCGCACGTGGGCGCGCTTCATGCAGGCCGCGCTCAAGGACGTTCCCAAGCACGATTTCGTCTATCCGGCAAGCGAAGTGCGCAAGGTCGCGTATTGCGGGAGCGCCGGCAAGTACGAATATTTCCTCGAGGGGACGGAACCAACCGGCACCTGCGCGAGCCCCGGCTACAACGGACACTCGCGCACCGTCTACGACGAGCCGCCGGTCGTCGCCGAACCCATCGCGCTCGCGGCTCCGGCCGCAAAGACGGCGCCCCCGCTGAGGGCCGCGCCGGCCGCGCAAGCCGCGCAGGAGCAGCCGGCCGAAACGGCCGCCCCCGAAGCGACGCGCATCCCGACCGCGGAAATCGAGACCGACCCGACCCAAGCGCCCGACACTCCGCCGTCGCCGTGAAGCCGCAGCCGTCCGCGAGCGAGGAGCGCGTGGTTGGCGTAAAGCGACTCGCCGACTACCTCAAGCGAAAGCTCGAAGCCGATCCGCAGCTGCGCAACGTCGCCGTTCGCGGCGAGATCACGAATCTCAAAGTCGCGCCGAACGCGAACGCCTATTTCGATCTGAAGGAAGGCGACGCGCTGCTGCACTGCTTCGCGTGGGCGAGCGATGCGGCGAACTTCCCACCGCTGCGGCACGGTGCGGCGATCGTCGCGACCGGCGCGGTTTCGACCTTCGGCGCGCGCAGCATCTATCAATTGCTGGTGCATCGGGTCGTGCCCGAAGGCGTCGGCGACATCCACACGCTCTTCGAAGAGCGCAAGAAGAAGCTCGCGGCCGAAGGCGTGTTCGATCCCGCACACAAGCGGCCGCTGCCGGCGTTTCCGTTTCGGGTAGCGCTCGTGTCGTCGCGGACCGCCAACGGCGCGATCGACTTCGTCACGATCTTGCGCGAGCGCGCCCCACACGTCGAGGTTATGTGGTGCGAAACGTCCGTCCAAGGGCCCAACGCACCGACCGAAATCTGCGGAGCGCTGCGGCGCGCGTCCGCGCTCGACGTCGACCTGATCGTCGTCACCCGCGGAGGCGGATCGTTCGAGGACTTGTTCGCGTTCAGCGATGAAGCGGTCGTGCGTGCGGTGCGCAACGCGCGTCATCCCGTGCTCTCGGCGATCGGTCATACCGTCGACCAGCAACTGTGCGACTTCGCCGCCGACGTCCACGTCGAAACCCCGAGCGCCGCTGCGAAGCGCGTCGGGCTCGAAACGCGTGAACTGCTCGCGCTGGCGCGCGATCGCACGGAGCGCGCCCGGGCCGCGGCCGAGCGCGGCATCGAGCGCCTCGGCTTCGCGCTGCGCAACGCCGTCGTTCGCTCGAAGCTTTCCGATCCCAAGTCGTTCCTCGCGCCGCTCGCGCAGCGGCTCGACGACGCGGGCGCGGCGCTCGGCGAGGTCGCGACCGCAGGTGTGCGGGCACGCTCCGATCGGCTGCGGGGTCTGGAGCGCAGGTTAGAAGCGCACGATCCGTCGCGGCGCTTGGCCGAACGCGGCGCCCGGCTGCAAGCCGCGTCGCTTGGGCTCCAGGCTGCTGCCCGGGGCGCGACCGAACGGCTCGCGCGCCGCCTCGAGTTAGCCGTCGTCCGGCTCGACGGCAACAGCCCTGAAAGGCTGCTGCAACAGGGCTATGCGATCGTAACCCATCGAGGCGCCATCGTACGGGATCCACGCGACGTTCCGGAGGGCGAGACCATCGAAGCGCGCGTTGCCCGCGGAACGCTTTCGGCACGCGTCGAATGGAAAGAAGCAGATGGCGACCAACGTATCGGGTGAATTCGAAACCGCGCTGAAGCGTCTCGAGGAGATCGTGACCAAGCTCGAACGCGAGAGCGTCGGGCTCGACGAATCGGTCGCGCTCTTCAAAGAGGGCAAAGGGCTCGCGCAAAAGTGCGAAAAGCTGTTGAAGACGGCACAGACCTCGATCGAAGCCGCAGCTCGCGGCGAAAACGGGAACGTCCCGCCCCCCGATCCCCCCCAATCTCATGCGGCTGGATGAGGCGGTCGCGGAGCGGACCGGGGTAACCCGATCGCGCGCGCGCTCGCTGATCATCGCGGGGCGCGTGCGCGTCGACGGGCGGCCGGCGACCAAGCCGGGAGCTGCGATCGCCTCGAGCTCGGTACTCGACGTCGAACGGCCGCGGCCGTTCGTCAGCCGCGGCGGCGAGAAGCTCGACGCGGCGCTCGACGCGTTCGCGCTCGACGTCGCCGGGGCGCGCGCGCTCGACGTCGGCGCGTCAACGGGGGGCTTTACGGACTGCCTCTTGCAGCGCGGCGCCGCGCACGTCGTCGCGGTCGACGTCGGCTACGGACAGATCGCGCTCTCGCTGCGCGACGACGCGCGCGTGAGCGTGGTCGAACGGACGAACTTCCGTCTTCTGCCGGACGGCGCGCTGGGCGAACCCTTCGACGTCGTGACGATCGACGCGTCGTTCATCTCGGTGCTCACGATCCTGGCGCGCGCTCGCGCGTTCGTCAAGCCCGGCGCGGCGATCGTCGCGCTGATCAAACCGCAGTTCGAAGCGGGTCGCGATCGCATCGGATCCGACGGCGTCGTTCGCGATCCCGCCGTGCGCCGGGCGATCCTGCGCGAGATTCGCGAAGGGATTCTTCGGCTCGGCCTTGCGCCCGTGGGGCTCGTGCCGAGCCCGCTCGTCGGACCGGCGGGCAACGTCGAGTTCTTCACGCTCGTTTGCGCGAACGGCGCGGCGTACGACGATGCGGCCATCGACCGCGCGCTTGCGGAGGGTCCGGCCTGATGGCGGCGCCGGCAGCGACCGGCGTCATCGCGCTCTACGTCGATCTCTTTCGCGAGCCGGCGCGGGCGGCCGCGAAGCAGGTCGCGGCGGCGATCGCGTCCGCGGGTTTTGCGGTCGCGCTGTGCGACGATCAGAATCGCGAGCTCGGCCTCGCGACCGACGGCGCGAGCGTCGAGCATGCAGCTTTGCTCGTGACGCTCGGCGGCGACGGGACGCTGCTGCGCGCGGCGCGGATTGCGGCGCCGCTCGGCATTCCGCTCTTCGGCATCAACACCGGACGCCTCGGCTTCCTTACCGAGATGGACGGCAAACCGGCGGCGTTTGAAACCTTACCGAAAATCTTGCATGCCGGGTTTGAGACGGACGAACGCACCGCGCTGCAAGCCGAAGCGCACGGCCGCACGCACTTCGCGCTCAACGACATCGTCGTAACGCGCACGAGCCCGCACATGATGCCCTTCGGATTGTTCGTCGACGGCAAGGAAGCCGCGCACGTGCCTGCCGACGGAATCGTCGTCGCGACCCCAACCGGTTCGACCGCGTATTCGCTGTCCGCAGGCGGCCCGATCGTCGCGCCGACGGTCGATGCGTTCATCGTGACGGCGCTCCTGCCGCACACGCTGTTCTCGCGTCCCCTCGTCGTGCCGTCGTCGTCGACGATCGTCGTGACCTGCGATATCGAGACGAGCGGCGTCGCGCTGGAGGCCGACGGCGAAACCGTCGACATGCTCGAGCCGGGCGACCGGGTGACCGTGACACGTTCGCCCACGCCCGTGCTGTTCGCACGCCGCAAGCCGCTTGATTTCTTCGCGCTGCTCGAAGGTAAACTGCGTTGGAACGCACCCGTTAAGGGAAGCTGATGCGCCTGTCGCGTTTGGAAATCGAGGACTTCGCGCTGATCGCGCGCGCGTCGCTCGAGTTTTCCGACGGGTTCACCGTGTGTACGGGCGAGACGGGTTCCGGAAAGACGATGCTCCTGGGAGCGCTCGGGTTCGTGCTCGGCGATCGGGCGTCCCCGGACCTCGTGCGCGGCGGTGCGCAGCGCGCGCGAGTCACGCTCGAGGTGGATCTCGACGACACGCTTCGTTCGAAACTCGAAGAGGCCGGGCTCGACGACGACGGCGAAACCGTCATCTTCGCGCGCGAACTGCTTGCCGGGGGCAAATCGACGGCCCGCATCAACGGCCGGCTCGCAACGGCGAGTCAGCTCCGGGATTTCGGCGACCTCTTGCTCGACGCGATCGGCCAGCACGAACATCAGCGTTTGCTCGCACGCAGCTATCAGCTGGACGTGCTCGACGCGTTTGCCGGTTCCGAAGCGCTCGCCCATCGCGCCGCGGTGCTAGCCCAGTACGAACGGCGCGGCGTGCTCGAGCGCGCGTTGCGCGACCTCACCGACGACGTCGGTCGAGCGCTCGCCGAACTCGAGTTCGCGCGGTTCGCCTCGGGCGAGATCGACGCGTTCGCGCCGCTCGAAGGTGAGGACGAGAGCCTGCGCGAGCGACGCGACTACTTGGCCAACGTCGAGAAGATCGGCGCGGCATTACGGCGCGCCCACGGCGCGTTAACCGGTGACGAGGGTTCGGCGGTGGAGGTCCTCGGCGCGGCATCCTCCGCGCTTGCGGAGGTTGCACGCTTCGCGCCCGATCTTGGGGCTCTCGCTTCGACGCTTGCGGCACTGCAGAGCGATGCGGGCGACGCGGCGTTGACGGTGGCGCGCGAGATCGATCGCGCGGAGTTCGATCCTGCGGAGTTGGAAGAGGTCGCCGCACGACTCGACGGTCTCGAACGGCTCAAGAAGAAGTACGGCGGGAGCGTAGCGGAGGTGCTCGCGACGCGCGCGCGCTTCGAGGAGACGATCGCGCGGGAATCGACGCGCGACGAGCGTCAGAGCGAGCTCGAGCGGTCGCTCGCCGCGGCGAGCGCGGAGCTGGCAGAACGCGCGCGGGACTTGTCCAGGGAGCGGCTGCGCGCCGCACGCGCGCTCGAGGCAAGCGTTGCCGCCGAACTCGCCGGGCTCGCGATGCCGGCCGCGCGCTTCGCCGTCGCAATCGAACCGCTCGCGGGCGTGGGGCCGAACGGCGCCGAGTCGATCGAGTTCGCGCTGTCGGCAAATCCCGGCGAACCGCTGCGACCGCTCGGCCGCGCCGCGTCCGGCGGCGAACTCTCGCGCGTCTTGCTCGCGCTCGTCGTGGTGCTGGCCGACCGCCGCGAACGAACGGCGCTCGTCTTCGATGAGATCGATGCGGGAATCGGCGGCGCGGCCGCCGCTGCCGTTGGGCTGCGGATCGGTGCCCTTGCCGCGCGGGCGCAGGTCCTCTGCGTGACGCACCTCGCGCAGATCGCATCGTGGGCCGACCGCCACTATGCGCTGCGCAAGAAGGAACGCGACGGCGCGACGATCATCGAACTCGTTCCGCTGGACGACCGCGGCGCGGCGCTCGAAGAGATCGCCCGCATGCTTTCGGGATCGTCCGCCGGCGTTGCGCTCGAGCACGCCGAAGCGCTGGTTCGCGATGCCCGCGCGCGCAAGTCGAAGCCGCGGCTGCGCGCGTGACGGAGTCGACGACGTTCGGGGACGTTCTCCGAGAGTATCGCATCGCAGCCGGGCTCTCGCAGGAGGGGCTGGCCGAACGCGCGCGGCTGAGCGTCAGCGGCATCAGCGCGCTCGAACGCGGCACGCGCCGCGCCCCGCAGCGCGAGACGCTGGCGGTGCTGGTCGAAGCGTTGCGTTTGGGTCAAGAGGATCGAGAGATCTTCGAGGCGGCCGCGGAGCGGCAGACGCGCCCGCGGCGGCGGGTAGGCATCCGCGTTGGGGGCGGCACGGACGACCGGCACAACCTGCCCGTTTCCCTCACGAACATTCTCGGTCGCGAGCGGGAGCTCGCGATGCTGCAGAAGCGGCTCTCGGATCGTCGCCTCATTACGCTGACCGGCCCGGGCGGCGTCGGGAAGACGCGGCTCGCACTCGAGCTCGCGCGCAACGTCGTCGCGCGCTTTCCGGACGGCGCGTGGCTCGTCGAGCTCGCACCGTTGGCCGATCCGTCGCTCGTTGCCGCACGCGTTGCGACGACGCTTGGAATGCATCAACCCGTCGACAACGCAGCGAGCGACGCCTGGATCGGTGAGTTCGGGAACAAGAAGTTACTGCTCGTTTTGGATAACTGCGAGCACGTTCTCGATGCGGCTGCGGCGATCGTGCAGCGGACGCTCGAGCGCTGTCCTTCGGTGCACGTCGTCGCGACGAGCCGCGAGGCGCTCCGCGTGAACGGCGAATTCGTCATTCGGCTCGACCCCCTCGCACTTCCCAAGGTGCGCGCCGGAGAAGTCCCAAGTATCGAGGACTTGCGCGCGGCGCCCGCCGTAAAATTATTCTTGGCGCGCGCTCGCGACGCATCGCCCGACTTCGATCTTGCCGACGGCGACGAGCCCGCCAGGCGTGCGCTCAATGCCGTTTGCCGCCGGCTCGACGGCATGCCGCTCGCAATCGAGCTGGCAGCCGCGCGGATGAATGCGATGAGCATCGGGGCGCTCGCAACGGCGCTCGATCGACGCTTCGACGTTTTGGCCGCCGGTGCGCGCCCCGCCGCCCCGCGCCAACAGACCCTTCGCGCGCTGCTCGACTGGAGTTACGGTCTGCTCGCCGAGACCGAGCGGCGCGTGTTTCGCAGGCTCGCGATTTTCGCCGGCGGCTGGACCTCGGACGCCGCGCAAGCGGTCTGCCGGGACGACGCCCTCGCGGGTCCGGGCGTGCTCCGCATCGAGCTTTCGCTGATCGACAAGTCGCTGATTGCGGCCGACGCCAACCGGTACAGCATGCTCGAGACGACGCGCGCCTACGCGTTGGAGCGCTTGATCGAACACCACGAACTCGAGCGCGTTTCGCGCGCTCACGCCGAACACTATCGCGACCTCCTCGAGCGCTCTCATACGCTCTTGAGCACGGCGCCGTTTCCGGTTTGGCTCATGTCGCTCGAACCCGAGCTCGACAACTTACGCGCGGCCTTGCATTGGTCGCTGGTCGAGGGTGCCGACGTGCGTCTCGGCGCCGCGATTGCGGCCGGTCAAGACTCCTTGCTCGATTCGCTCACGCTCTATGGGGAGGGTGCGGAGTGGTGCGAGCGCGCGCTCGCGGCGCTCGGGCCGGATCCGGCTCCCATCGAGGAAGCGCCGCTGCGCGGGGCGCTCGCGCGCTTCAACGTGGCCGGCTCGCGCTTGACCCGTGCGAGGGAATTTGCCACGCGCGCGGTCGCGTTGTGCCGGACGTTGCCGCCCGGCACGCAGGTCGGTTATACCAACGCACGGGTCGCGCTCGCGAACGCGCTTTCGTCCCTAGGAACGAGCCTCGTCTTCCTCGGGCGGGTAGCGGAGGGACACGCCGCTGCGGCCGAAGCCGTCGTCATCGCGCGCGAGACCGAAACGGCGGATGCCCGCGTGTGGGGTCTGTGCCTTATGTCGTTAACCACCGAACCTTCCGATATGACGGCGCGCCGCGCGCTGATCGGCGAAGCGTTCGGCGTGGCGCGCTCCATTCCCGATTCTCCGCTGCAGTGCATCGCCTACATCGCTGCGTGCATGTGCGAACACGACGCGGGCGACTATCAGCGAGCGCGAAAACTCGCGCGCGCGGCCACCGATTACTACGTGCGAACCGGCCTGTACGAGCACATGGCCGTGTGGGCGCTCTCGCTGTCCTCGGCAGCCGCGCTTGCGGCGGGCGACGTCGAGGGCGCGCGCTCCGACGTGATCGAAGCGATCCCGCATGCCCGCCGGGTGCGCAATCGAGCGACGATCGTGGACGGCGTCCTCGTGATGGCGCACGTCGCGCTCGCGCACGACGAACCGCACGCGGCCGCGCGCATCTTGGGTGGTGCGGATGCGATGTTTTTGTTCATGAATCGCCCGCAACGGCAACCGCGTTCGCAAGCCTCGTACGAGAGCGCGCTCGGCCGGCTGCGTAAGCGACTCGGCGACGCGGAGTTAGAAGCGGAGCTCGAGACCGGTCACGCGTGGAATCCGGAAGAGCTTCTCGACGCAATGCTGCTCGTACAGTGACGTCAGTGCCAAAATTGTAAGTACCCGGCGCGCGACATTTTCAGCGTTGTAAGTTATGCCAAACGTACGGCTAAGGTGTGCGTGCGTCCGTTGTCCCCCCGCGCGCTTTCGTAGATAATTGTTGTCCCTAGGAAGCTCACGGGCCCCCTCGTCCCCGGCGGAGGATCAGATTGACCAATCCCAGGCTTGCCGCTCGCGATCTTCGCGACGACGAGCGTCGTCGTGCGGTCGCGAAGCTTGCGGCGCAACGCCGGGCGATCGCGACACGTATCGTGAACGAGGGTGTTCTGCCTGCGGAACGCACGACCGCAGCCGGTGCCGTTGCTGACGAATTTGTCGATCGTTTGATTTTCGCGACGGCCCGCGGGTCGTATCTGCCGATATTGGCGTGGGTCGATGGAACGCGCAACCGGTATCGCGAGGTCGTGCCGGTGCACTCGATGCTCGCACAGGGCGCGCGCGGGGTAAGTTCGATCTTGCGGGTGTGGGAAATCCCGGCCTCATCGCTCGCGGGCGAACTGGATTCGCTCGCCGACGCAATCGATGGGACCCTGCTTCGTTGGCATCTCGTCCCGGGCGCCGCGGACGTCGAAATCGACGTCGACGTCGATCGGCTGCTGGTCCGGCTCGCGGCCTGCGATCGTTACACGAAGCAGCACTCGCGCGCGGTCGCAGCGGACTGCGCGCGCGTCGCACGCCTGCTCTCGTTTTCGGAAGCCGGCGCGCAGTTCGTCGCTCGCTGCGGCGCGCTGCACGACGTCGGAAAAGCGAAAGTTCCCGTCGAGATCCTCACCGCAGCTCGAGCGCTCACGCCTTTTGAATGGGCGACGATGAAAGAACATTCGGCCGCGGGTGCGGAGATCGTAGGGTCGATCGAATCCTTACAGCCGTTCGCGCGCGTGGTGCGCGCGCACCACGAGCGCTTCGACGGGCGCGGCTACCCCGACGGACTTTCGGGATCGCGCATTCCGCTTGCGGCCCGGATCGTCGCCGCGGTCGATGCGTTTCACGCGATGATCGACGAGCGCCCCTACAGTGCCGCCATCTCCGTCGACGAAGCGATTGCCGAACTGCAGCGCCACGCCGGAACGCAGTTCGATACGATCGCCGTCGAGGCCGTGCTCGAAGCGCACGGCTTGGGCGCCGGCGCCTAGCTCTCGTAACCCATCAGGCGGGCCACGATCGGGCGCGTGAATGCGGGCACCGCGCTGAGCGCGCGCAAGAAGCGTTGGTCGGTTTGGATCGTGTAGTGAACGCGGCGCTTGGGATCCGTCGCGGCGCGCCAAATCCACGTTGCCACGGCATCGGGGTCGATTTTGATCCCGAGCTTTTCGATCCCGGGCGCGGGGTAGGTTTGCGACGCGAGCATCGGACCCGACACGAACGGTGGTGAGACGTCGCAGACGCGAATGTCGTGGCGCCGGAATTCGATTTCGAGCGCTTCGGTGAGACCGCGGACGGCGAATTTCGTTGCGGAGTACACCGCGAAGTCCGGTGTGCCGTAAATCGACGACGCGGACGCGAGGTTGACGATGCGCGCACCCGGCGTCCCGCGCAGCGTTTCGAAGAATGCGTAGATGCCGTTGACGACGCCTAGGAAGTTGACGCGAATCTCGGCTTCCGCGTCGGCCGGCGCGATCGTTTCGAACGGTCCGACGCGCAAGATCCCCGCGTTGTTGACCAAAACGTCGACGCGACCGTCGATGCGCGCGATCGCCGCGGCAGCCTGCGAGAGCGACGCGAGGTCGGCGACGTCGGCCGTTCCGGACCACATGCATGCGGCGCGCAAGCCGCGCGCGGTTTCCTCGAGCGTGACCGGGTCGCGATCGATGAGCGCGACGCGCCATCCCTCGGCGGCGAAGCGCCGTGCGGTTGCCGCGCCGATCCCGCGACCGGCCCCGGTGATGGCAACGACGGGGAACTTCACGGCAGCGCGTGGATCTTCAACACGTTGGTCCCGCCTTCGCCGACGGGCATGCCGGAGGTGATGACGATGACCTCCGAGCTTTCGGCGAGGTTCTCACGCAGCATCCGGGCCTCGACGATGTCGATGAGCGTTTCGAAGTACTTGTAGGGCTCGACGACGAGCGCTTCCACCCCCCAGACGAGCGCCATGCGCCGGGCGACCGCAGGAATCGGCGTCATCGCGACGATGTGCGCGCGCGGTCTGAAGGACGAGATCGCTCGGGCCGTGTTGCCCGTCGTCGTGCCGGTGACGATAAAGCGCAGGTTCAGCTCTTCTGCCATCGCGGCCGCACCTTCCGCGATCGAAGCCTCGATGCTCGGCGCCGCGGTCGAAACGCGCCGATAGCGCAAGACCTCGTGGGGGTAGGCTTGCTCGACTTGGCGCGCGATCGTCGCCATCACGGTGACCGCTTCGATCGGATACGCGCCGCGTGCGGTCTCTCCGGAGAGCATGACGGCGTCAGTCCCGTCGATGATGGCGTTGGCGACGTCGGCCGCTTCCGCGCGCGTCGGGCGCGGCGAAGAGATCATCGATTCGAGCATCTGGGTCGCCGTGATGACGGGCTTCGAAGCGCGATTCGCGCGCGAGATCAGATCCTTTTGTGCGAGCGGTACTTGCTCGAGGGGTATCTCGATGCCGAGGTCGCCGCGCGCGACCATGATGCCGTCGGCAACGGCGAGAATCGCGTCGATGGCATCGAGCGCTTCGTGCTTCTCGATCTTCGCGATCACCGGGACGTTCTTACCCCGCTCGGTGATGAACGCTTTGACGCGTTCGATGTCGGAGGCGGCCTTCACGAAAGAAACCGCAACCCAATCGACGCCGGCTTCTAAGCCGAAGGCGAGATGTTCGAAATCGCGGTCGGTGACCGCGGCGATAGCGAGCGTGCCGTCCGGGTAGTTGATGCCCTGATTGGCCCGCAAGTCACCGCCGACCTCGACGATCGTCTCGACGCGGCCGTCCGTGGCCGCAACGATCCGTAGCGCGATCGCGCCGTCGGCGAGATAGATGCGCTTGCCGACCTCGACGTCGTGCCCGAGATCCAGGTACGACGTCGAGACCGCATCCGCGGTTCCGATCGCGTCCCCTGCGACGAGCGCGAACGCGGCGCCGTTCTCCAGCCGAACGGAATCGACGCCGGGAGCGAGGTTTCCGGTGCGCACCTTGGGGCCGGGCAAGTCTTGCAAGACGGCGATCGGAACGCCGGCTTCTTTCGAAATCGCGCGCAGATCTTCGATGGTCGCCGCGTGCTGTTCGTGCGTGCCGTGCGAGAAATTTAATCGGGCGACGTTGAGGCCTGCATCGACGAGCGCGCGCAGCGTCGCGGGCGAACGCGATGCCGGGCCGATCGTTGCAACGATCTTCGTTCGTTTGCGCGCGCGTTCCGACATAACGTTGGTTCGGATTTGGACGAAGTGCTCGGCGGGCCTTGCGCGAAGGAAATCTTCATGCCGTACGAACGTCGGCGTGCCGAATCGGGCGCGCGCCGGCGCTATATTTTTGCCTACACGCTCTCGATCGCCATCCACGTCATCGCCGGTCTTTTCTTGGTCGTTCGTTCGTTCACGCCGGTTTTCGACTCGCCGGCGCCGCCCGGCGAAGTCGTCAGCAGCGTGACCCGCGACGTGTCCGCGGTCGTGCAGCACGTGCGCGCGGCAGCGAAAATCGTGCCCGTGCCGGTGCCGCGGCTCAAGCCGAAACCGCTTCGGCCCACCCCCACCGCGGCGCCGGTCCCGCGCCCCGCCGCGACGATCGCCCCGCCGCTCGTCCGGCACGAGCGGCCGCCGCGGCGGACCCGCCCGCGCGTGGCGCGCAGCGCCCCGCGCCGGCCGGAGTTGGCGAAGTTCACGCCGCACGGCACGCCCGTCCCCGAGCACATCTCGCTCGTAGCACCCGCGGTGACGATTCCCCCGACGCTCGAACCGAGCCCGATCCCGACCGTTCCCCCGACGCTGCCGCCCGCGCCGACACCCGAGCCCGCGACCCCGCGGCCAACCGCCGCCCCGACGGCCGTGCCGACCGCCGTCGCGACGGCCGCACCGACGTTGGCGCCGACGGCCGCGCCGGCCCTCGTGCGGGCCGCCCGGCCGACCGCGGCGCCGACGATCGCCCCGACCGCGGCGCCGACGAACGCCCCGAGCGCAGTTCCAACGCGCGCGCCGACCGCACCGCCCACGAAGGCCCCGACGCTCCCGCCGACCCTCTCTCCGACCGCAGCACCAACGGCGCGTCCGACCGCGGTACCGACCGCACGCCCGACCGAGGCTCCGGCGGCTCGGCCGACGATCGCTCCGAGCGCCGCCCCGACGGCGCGTCTCACCGCTGCCCCAACCGCCGAACCGACCTTCGCCCCCACCGCGGCCGCTACGCGAGCGCCCGTGGTCGCGCAGTTGCAAACGACCGCCCCGCGCGTCAAACCGACGGCCGCTCCAACCGCCGCGGCGACTGCGGCGTCCCCGGTCGAGGCCGCCGCAACGCCGAGCGCCGGTCCCGCTGCCGCGACGCAGGGCCCGGTCGCAAAACCGGGTCCCGGAAGCGGAGTGAAGCCGAGCCCGAGCGGGGCGAAGGCCAGCCCGAGTGCGACCCAGCCGAGTCCACGCGCGACCCGGCCGGCTGCGCCGGCTCCGGTGGCGCTTGCCCCGCAAGCGGGCCCGAGCCCGCGCCCGAACGCCAACAGCGGGGCGCTCGACAAACTCAACGAGCGCTTGAATGCAGCGCTGCCGTCGGGCGACGTCGCCTACTCGCATAAGGAGTACGTCAACGACATCGACGCGGCGGTGCAACAAGCCCAGGAGGAGTACTTCAAAAAGGCCGCGCCGCCCCAAGGGATCCTCGATCGCGCCCTCTACATCGTGCGCCAAAAGGGCACGCTGCTCGGGCCGCCCGTGATCGTGTACGTCCTCAAGCGCGAACGGATCTTCGGAATCGAAATCTGTACCGGCTGGAAAATCGAGCAGCCCCCCGGCGGCGGCGATCCGCAGGGCGGTTATACCTTCGGTCCGTGCGGCGGCGAACAGTTCACCCCGACGGGCGGCCTACCGACGCTCTCGCCGAAATCGACGCCGGCCCCCGCAGCCTCGGCGCCGGAAGTTTCCCCGACCTAGCGGCCGATGGCTTGCGGACGGCGCGTTGCAAGGCACGGTGGTTCCGTGTTATGATTGCTTGCGGTAGTCAGGTCAAAAGCGTGGGATGTCCCGCGCTTCGTTGTTGTATGGGGGCAGTACGCTAGCCGAGTCGTTCGAAATCGCAACCCGCGCTTTGGAAGCGGAAGAGGAATTCCGCGCGGTTGAAATCGTCGCGCGGCGGGCTCGCCGCGTCGGGCGGAATACGGAACTCTCGCTGACCGTCGATCGGCCGGGCGGCGTGGATCTCGCATTATGCGAACGCATCGCGGCGCGCATCAACCACGCGCTCGAAGCGGAAAGCGAGCCCTACACGCTCGAAGTAGAGTCGGCCGGAATCGATCGTCCGCTGCTGGCGCCCGCCGATTACGAACGATTCAAGAGCAAGCTGGTGCTCGTAACGACGTCGCTGCCGATCCGCAGCGAATATACGCACCGCGGCCGGCTGCTCGGCCTGCGGGAAAATGCGGTCCTGATCGAGACCGGCTCCGGCGAACTGCCGATACCGCTGGAACTCATCAAAGCCGCCCACATCGAATACGACTTTCGCGCCGACTTGCGGCGCGCCAAACGAGAGAGACGAGAGAAACGCTAATGGCTGCGAAAGCAACGAAGGCCGCCCCCGACGAACCGACCCTGCGCGAGTCGCTGCGCCTGCTGCAAGGCGAGCGTGCGATCCCGTTCGAGATGCTGCTCGAAGCGCTCGAAGCCGCGTTGATCTCGGCGTACAAACGAAACTTCGGCGGTGAAGCGAACGCCGTCGTCTCGGTCGATCGCGACACGGGCGAATACAAGGTATATCATCGCCGCAACGTCGTCGACGAAGTCACGGATCCCAAGCTTGAGATCACGCCGAAAGAGGCGGGGGCGAAGTACGAAGCGGGCGACTTCTTCGATCAAGAGGTCACGCCCAAAGAGTTCGGCCGGATCGCGGCGCAGACCGCGAAACAAGTCATCGTGCAGCGCATTCGCGAAGCCGAGCGCGACACGATCTTCAACGAATACAGCCAAAAGCTGCACGATCTCGTGGTCGGCACGGTACAACGCTACGAGCAGCGCAACATGTTCGTCGACCTCGGCAAGACCGAGGCTCTGCTGCCGCTTTCCGAGCAAGTGCCGCGCGAGAACTTCCGCATCAACGATAAGATTCTCGCCTTCGTCCTCGACGTCCGCAAGACGAACAAAGGTCCGCAGATCGTGCTCTCGCGTGCGGCCGAGGGACTCGTGCAGCGGCTGCTCGAGCGCGAAGTGCCGGAAATCTTGGATAACGTCGTCGAGATCATGGCGATCGCGCGCGAACCCGGCAGCCGCTCGAAGGTCGCCGTCCACTCGCATCGGCCGGAAGTCGACGCGGTCGGTGCGTGTCTGGGACCGAAGTCGAGCCGCATCGCCAGCGTCTCCGACGAATTGCGCGGCGAAAAGATCGACATCATTCGCTGGTCGAACGATCCGGTCGGTTTCATCAACAATGCGCTCGCGCCCGCGAAGGTGCTCTCAGTCGAACTTTTCGAGGACGAAGGCGTCGGTCTCGTGGTCGTGCCCGACTATCAGCTCTCGCTCGCGATCGGGCGCGAAGGGCAGAACGTGCGTCTCGCCGCCCGGTTGACCGGTTGGCGTCTCGACATCACAAGCGAAGCCGACGCAGACGAAACGCGAGCGCGCTATTTGGTCGAGCGGGAAGAACGCCGCAACGTCGATGTCGTCCAAGACGTCGAGGCGGGCGAAGGCGACGAAGAAGCGGGCGAGGCGACGCCCGGCGGCATCGATCCGGAGCTCATTCGCAAGCTCGAGGAGTTCAAGCGGCAGATGTTCGACCCGTCGCACCGCGAGGGCGGCGAGGGCAACGGAGGAACGGGCGAATAGGGCCGCACGTTCCGTTACGGACCTGCGTCGGCTGTCGCGGCCGCGCCCCTCAGACGGAGCTGCGCCGCTTCGTCCGGCACGGCGAGGGATGGCAGCCCGACGCCGCACGCTCGCGCGGCCCGGGCCGCGGGGCCTACGTCTGTTCGAAGTCGTGCGCTTCCCGGGTCCGGAAAAACCGGAGATACCCCGGGCTCGCGGCGGCTGCAGAGGCGGTCGACTGGGAAATGCGGACCGTTGGGCTTTGCGAGGGCAAGGCGGGCCGTGTATGATGGTACGGCCCCGGCGGTGGGCTCATTCGGAGACACGTAGATGATTTAACGAGGATGTCCCGAGCGCAGCGATAGCGGCTGCGACCGGGTTTTGAGAAGGACGATATGGCAACCGGTAAAGTGCGTATATTCGAGCTCGCGAAGGAGCTAGGTCTGTCTTCCAAAGACTTGATCGGGCTCTTCGAGCGACTTGGGCTCGAGGCAAAGAATCAACTCAGCGTCGTCGACGATCCCATCGCGGATCTCGTGCGCGGCGTCCTTCTCGGCGGAGCCCAGGGCAAAAGCGGGGCCAAAGCCGCTGCCGGCGCGACCGCCGTTGCCGAGCCTCCGGCTGCGCCGCCCCCGGCGACACCCAAGCCCCGCGCCCGAGCCGCCACGGCGCCGCAGGCGCCCGAGGTCGCGGAGCCCGTACCGACGCTCAAGCGGGTCACGAGCACCCCGAAGCGTGCCGCGAAGGCGGCGCCCGCCCCGGTCGAGCCGGATGCGGAAGCGGAACCCGTCGCCGAACCCGTTGTCGAAGTGCCCGCCGTGGCTGCTACGGTCGTGGACGTTCCGCCCGTCGTCGAAGCCGCGCCCGAGCCGCCCCGCGCGAAGCCGATCGTGCCGCCGCCCGGCCCTGCGCCGCGGATCGTCAGCACGCCCGCGCCGCGTATCGTCAGCACGCCCGTTCGCCCGGCCGCCGAAGCTGCGCCGATGCCGCCGCGCCCGCGTGCCCCGCAGCCTGCGCCGGACACGACGCCGATTCCGACCCTGCGCCCCGTCCCGGCGGGCCGCTCGACCATCGCGCCCCCGCCGCAAGCGCGGCCGCAGCCGCCGGTCCAGCCTCCAAACGGCATCGCCGCATCCGCAATGCCCGGTCCGCAAACCGGCATGCCCGGCCGTCCCGGCGTCGCCCCGCGGCCCGGTCAACTCGGCGTTCCCGGTCAGGGTTACCGTCCGCCGCAGCCTGGCCAAATCGCACCGCGGCCGGGACAAGCACCGGCGCCCGCGGGGCGCCGTCCCGCCGGCAACGGTCCGTTCCGTCCGCTCGCCGCGCCGACCACCGGTCCGCGTCCGTTCACTCCGCGTCCGCCCGGTACGGGTGGCGGCCCGGCGGCGCCCGGCACGGGCGGTCCGACCCCGAGTTCGGGTGGCGGCGGCCGTGGGCCCGGCGGCCCGCGCGGCGGCGATCGCGACCGCAGCGGGAACAAGAAAGACCGCGAAACGGAGATGCTGCTCGAGAAAG
>Ga0302326_10011392_pt1 | contig 19162 bp, 12 predicted proteins | sample Palsa_T0_3_FD_202264 | JGI IMG/M metagenome (GOLD analysis project Ga0302326, IMG submission 202264) | Peat permafrost microbial communities from Stordalen Mire near Abisko, Sweden - Palsa_T0_3 | ecosystem: Environmental > Terrestrial > Soil > Palsa > Peat permafrost | place: Sweden: Abisko...
CCCGGAGTACCGGGAGAGGGGGTAAGTTGTTCGCCGCTCCGGGCTTTGACCGCGCGAAAAGGAGTAAACGGGGATATGACACCGGCACTGAGCCGCTGCGCGTCGCGGCTAAGCAGGATTCTAAGACGAGTCATCGGACTCCCCAATTTGCAATTTGCAATTTGCGATCCCCCATTTGCAATTCCCCTTTGGCCGGAGCAGGAGGCGCGTCCGCCACATCAGATTGACGGCAGAGGGAAACCATGTTCCTGATGCCTTTTCTTCTCCTCGGCCTGGTGACGGCTTCGATCCCCGTCGTCATTCATCTGCTGCATCGGCAGCGGACGGTCCCGGTGCGCTGGGGGGCGATGCAGTTTCTCCTCGAGACGCCGCTGCAGATGAAGCGGCGGAAGAAGGTGGATCATTGGCTGCTCATGCTGCTGCGCGTCGCGGGGCTGCTGGCACTGGCGTTTCTGCTCGCACGGCCGTTGTGGATCCATGGAGCGTACAACCCGCTCGCCAGTCGATCGCCAGTCGACGTGGCGGTTGTGCTGGATCGCTCGCTGTCGATGGGCCGGCAGAGTGGTCAGCGATCGCTGTTCGATCAGGGCATTGGAGTGGTCGATCAGGTGGGAAATCTGCTTCGGTCATCCGACTCGCTTTCAGTGGTGCTCGCGGAGCATCACCCGCACGTGATCACGCCGCTGCCGGTGGGCGTCGGCGAATTGCCGAAGCTGCACGATCAGGTGCACCAGATTGCGCCGGGATTATCGGATTGCTCGATCCCAGAGGCGGTGCAGACCGCGCGGGAAGTCATCAGCCGGGGACGCAACGTGCGGAAGATCATCATCGTCGTCTCAGATGGTCAGGCGACGAGCTGGCATGCGGACGACGACTCCGCCTGGCGATTGGCCGTCGGCGCCCGCAGCGCCGGAGACGATCGCGATTTGGACGTGCATGAATTACTGCTGACTCCCGACAGCGGCGCATCGGATCTCTCCGTGGGTGAATTGGCGGTTCAGCCAAGCTTGATCGGCGTCGGCCAGGCGGCCCAGATCACGGCGACGGTCTCCAACAGCGGCCCAAAAGATGTCGGTTCAATGATTGTGCAATTGACCGTGAATGGGAAAGCGGTCGATCCGCCTGCGCAGATCCCCAGCCTCGCGGCCGGGCAATCGACGACGATCCGATTCGATCACACGTTCGAAACGGCGGGTTCGAATTGGATCAAAGTGTCGTGCGATGCCGTTGATGCGCTGGCAGCCGACAACCAGGCGGTGGCGGCGGTTCAGGCGTGGCAGAAGATTCCCGTGCTCATCATCGACGGCCAGCTCACTTCTTCGGGGGAATTTCGGTCGAGTCAATTCCTGCAATCGGCGATGCAGCCGGTGGATCCTTCCCGGGAGTCTTCGACGCTGATTCAGCCGCGCCTGGTAAGTGTGACGGAAAGCGCGAACGTGCCGCTGGATGATTATTTCGTGGTCGTCGTAAACGACTGCCCGGAGTTGCCCACAACTATTGGAGACAAGCTGGTCGATTACGCGCGGTCTGGGCATGGCGTGTGGATCATCCTTGGGCCGCGCACCGAGTCATCGTTCATCACCGATCAGCTCAACCAGGCTGGGATTTTTACCGCGACGTTGAAAGACCCCAAGCCGCGTGGCGACGCCACGCCGCAATCGACGGAGGTGAAAGATCCGCGAAATCCGATGGTGTCGCTGGTGGCATCGGCGGAGCGCGACGCGTTTTCGGGGGCGCTGGCACAGAAATGGTGGGCGCTGCAGCCGGGCGATCCCGATGCCGAAGTGATCCTGGCCTCGACCGGCGGCGATCCGCTGGTGCTCGAACGGCCAATGGGCCGCAGCGGCGGGCGCATCGCCGTGTGGTGCACGTCGGTCGACGGCCAGTGGAACAACTGGCCGCTCATGCCCAACTTCGTGCCGCTGGTCAATGAAACGATTTATCATCTCTCCAGCGGACAGACCCGCGGTTTGGATAATCGCGCCCTCCACTCCGGCGAGCCATTAGTCTGGACCGGTTCGGCGGCGCATCCAGTTCAGGCGATCGACGTGACACTTCCAGACGGAACGGTCGACGGCAACAAAAGCCCGACGCTTGCCAACGGCCGCTACGAATTTCGCTACAACGACGCGTTTTTGCCCGGCCTCTATTCACTGCGGTTCACTCCGACGGAGGTCAAGCCGCAGCCGATTTACTACGGTGTCGGCATCGATCCCCACGAGCTCGACCCGCGGTCGCTGAGTGCGTCGGACCGCAAACGGTTGGCGGACGCCGGATATTTCGAGGAGGACCATCCGATCTCGGCCGACGATCTGGAGGCGATCATTCGCAAAGAAAACCGCGGAGCCGATCTGTGGAAATGGCTGGCGATGTTCGTGCTGTTGAATCTTCTCGCCGAGACGTATGTGACCTATCGCATGATCAAAGCGCAGAAAGGCGTAAACGTCGCCTCGACGATGGGGCCGAATGTGTAGTTCGTCTAAAAGGCTCCGTTGCGGGAGGCGGCCTCGTTACCCGCGCCAGCAGAGAGCCGAGCGGCTATGCCGCCGGACGTTTCCCGGCTTCCGCACAGACCGTGGTGACGTGCGAAGACCCGGCGGCGGAGCCGCTCGGCTCTCTGCTGGCGCGGGTGCCGTCGTCGCCGGTGACGCGGAGAGTCCGGCTTCCCAAATGATATTCTCCTGGTCGTCCATTCTCGTTGACTCAAGCACGCTGGTGGCGCGCAGCAACTGTGGCATAGCCGCCCGCGGCTGTGGCCTTTTGCCCCGAATCACAGCCGGGGGCGGCTTTGCCACATTGAGCTTCGATCCTGCGTTCAACTGGTTTCTCTTGCTCCTGCTCGGCGGAGCCGTCGGCGTGATGGTCTTCTATCTCTACCGCGAGCAACAGAAGATTGCGCCGCGCCGTATCGTTCATTGGCTGACGGCGATCCGCATCGCCCTGGTGATGCTGGTGATGCTGCTGCTCCTGCGCCCGGTGCGGCAATGGACCAGCACGCACAACACCGGCGGCTCGCTGTGGGTCGTGCTGGACCAGAGCCTGTCGATGAAACAGACCGACCCGCAGTCTTCGCCGATCGAACAACTGCGGTGGGCCGACGCGCTGGGATATCTGCCGGCCGATCTGCGCACAAGCCGGCTCGATCGTCTGGCGGCAAAGCTCTCGGCCCTGCGGGCGGAATTGGAACATCTCGAGGCGAACGGCGACGGCTCGGCGGATAATGCGACGCTGGGGGCGATCAGGAGCTGGCTCGATCAATTGAATGATCTGATCGCGGAGTTCGACAAAGACCCGCAGGGACATAGCTCCGATGCCGCGCCGGCGATCGATCGTTTGCGCGACGTTTCGAAGACGCTCGGCGAACCACTCGCTTCACCCGGTCAAGTCCCGTTTCATGCGACGCTCACGTCTCTTTCCGCCGATATTGGCAAATTGGAGGCCGCCGCCGATCGGATTGACGGCGAGCTGCTTTCCCGCCAAGCGTCCAATCCGCAATTGCAGCAGGCGCTGGCCAAGGTCGGCGCGATGCGCCGCGCGGACCTCGCCATCGCCGCTCTCACAGGCGATACATCACACGCGCCCCGCACCCTGGCCCAGGTTCTCGCGGCACAGGATACGCGAGTCGTTGCATTCGCCGGAGGGCAGCAAATCGTCGATGCATCCGGCAAGTCGGCCCTGGCGACTCTGCTCAAATCAGCCGGCGAGCCGGCCGGGGGATCGACGAATATCGCCGATGCGCTGAAGTTCGTCGGCGATCAGATCGCCAACTCTGACCAGGCGAGTGTTCTCCTCGTTTCCGATGGCCGGGCCAACGATGGCGGCGATCTGATCGAGCCCGCCCGGCGGCTGGCGGCTCACGGAGCGCGCGTCTTCACGCTGGCCGTCGGATCGCGCCAGCGGGTGTGCGACGCAGCGGTCGAGTCGATCGATGCTCCGGATTGGATTTACAAAGACGACACGCTGCGTGCCTCGGCAGTCTTGCGACTCGACGGCCTGCAGGACAAGCCGGTGACGGTCGATCTGCTGCGGGGAACGCAGATAATCGACACCAAGACGATCAGGCCCGCTGCGAATCAGGCGACGAAGGTCATGACATTCAGCGACAAGCCTCCTGAAGCGGGGACGTACGACTACGAAGTTCACATTCACGAAATGCCCGAAGAGGCGGTGAAGGAGAATAACCGGCAAAGTTTTCGCGTCTCGGTGAAGAACGACAAACTGCACGTGCTGGTGGTCGATGACGAGCCGCGCTGGGAGTATCGTTACCTGGCCAACTATCTGTCCCGCGACAATCGAGTGCAGCTCCAGACCGTCTTGCTGGAGCCGGCCCGGGTGGCGGACGTGCAGACGCCGGCGCCGATCAAGGCGCTGGCGACCAATACAGAGACGATCGAAGCGCAAATTCTTCCGCAGACCAGGGAAGAGTGGTCCGGCTTTGATCTGCTGGTGCTGGGCGATGTGCCGGCCGAATCACTCTCGACCGAAATGCAGCAGAACATCGTCGCCGCCGTTCGCGACCGCGGGGCGACACTGATCGTCATCGCCGGCCAGTTGAACATGCCCAGCCGCTATGCGGGCACACCGCTGGCCGAACTTCTGCCGGTCTATCTCAAGGCCAACTGGACAGCCACGGCATTGAGTGAGCAACTTCACGATGGATTCCGCCCGATCATCGCTCCCGAGGGAGCCAAGTCGATTCTCAGCCAGCTCGGCCTCGATGACGCGGCCAACACGCAGCTTTGGACAGCGATTGCGCCCTGGTATTGGCACAGTGAGCAGACGCAGGCGAAGCTCTCCGCCAATGTGCTCTGGTCGATCGCCGACGCTAAGACCGACGCCGATGAATCCCCTGCCTCGCCGGTCAACGTCAACACGCTGGAAGCCGCGCGGCAGCGAGCGCTGTTGTGCACGATGTCGGTCGGCCTCGGCCGGGTGATGTACCTGGCCAGCGATTCCACCTGGCGGCTCCGACAGGTTAACGGCCAGGATTTGCACGAACGTTTTTGGGGACAGGTGATGCGATGGGTGATCGGAAGCGATCTTCCTGCGGGCGGCAAATTCGTCCGCTTCGGCACCAACAAACCCAAATACGCCGACGGCGAGCCGATTAATGTCACCGCCCGCGTTCTGAAAGAAGATCTCACGCCGCTGACCGGCCAGCACTTCAAAGTGGTCGCAAGGATGTCCGGCGATCAAAAGATCGTACACGACGCCGAGATGGAAGATTCGCCGCAGACCCCCGGCTTCTATCACGCCACGCTGCCGAATCTCCCCCCCGCCCAGATCGAGCTGACCCTGGCCGGCCCGGAAGTAGAACAACTCTTGGCGTCCGATACGACCGAAGCAGCCCGCAAGCTCAACATCGAGGTTTTGGCCGATGCGAACCTGGAAATGCAAAACATCAACGCCGACCACGAGGCCATGCAGCAAATCGCCCAGGCCGGCGGCGGGATCGCCCTGGACGCCCCTTACGCCGACGTGATGGCCGATCACCTTCCCGACCTTCGCCACGACCAAACCACCATCGAGCAGATCGGGATGTTCACCGACCCGAAAGACCCATGGACGCACAAGGCGCATTGGGCATTTCTGGTGGCGTTTGTGAGTTTGATAACGACGGAGTGGCTTTTGCGGAAGGCGGGGGGATTGGTCTAGTTCGCAGTGTGGCGAGGAGTTACCGCCGGCTCTTTCGTGCTTTTTGTGGCAGGAGTTGCCACAATCGGTGCGCCCCGATAAACTTTGGCCATGCGTTCATCGATGAATATTTCGCTCCCCGCCGTGCTACGACAGTGGGTGGAAGAGCAAGTTTCAGCGCGTGGTTTCGGTACCGCGAGCGAGTTTGTTCGTGACATGATCCGTCGGGAGCGTGAGAAGGCCGTGCGCGCTCACGTAGACCAGACCTTGATTGAAGCAATGACCTCGCCGTTGACGGAAATGACCGACAAGGACTGGCAAGATATCCGCACAGAAGGCCGAAAGCTGGCGCGAAAGAAACGCGCATGACGCCCCAGCGGCCGGGCCGCCTCTACAAGCACGAGCGAGCCAAAAAAGACCTCACCGGCATCTATGCCTATTTCTTCGATCGCAGCGAACGCGCCGCGCAGCAATTTCTCGGCGAGGCTGAGGAAGCCTTCGATCTCATCTTGAGAATGCCGGGGGTCGGACGACGGTGGAACTCTTTAAATCCGGCGCTCGCAGATCTGCGCGTCACTTCCGTGTCTCGGCGCTTCCGTGACTATCTAAATCTTTTACCGCTCCGTTTCCGATGGCGTTCAGATCGTCACCGTCCTGCACGGCGCCCGCGACCTTGCAACGATCCTCGAATCGCTCGAAGAGCCATGAACGACGATTCACCGGCATACGTAACGCATCGCCGCCGCGCCGCTTGCGTCCGCGTTCGTCGCCATTTTCATCGCGCTCGATCGGCTCAACCTTCAGGGGTGTCAATCAGGTGTTGCAGCCTCGCCGCTAGTTCGGTGGGCAAGTGTGCTATCCAAGCAGCATCAATCAGACCGATGTCCAGCATGTCCTGGAGGTGCACCTGGTCCTTGCGGCGAAATGAAGTCAGTTTCATCCGAACCAGCGCTTCGAGCGAAAGCACCCGGAACTGATCGAACTTTTGCGACTCGCCCACGTCCGGGGCTGGCGAGGGATATTCCTCCCGCACCTTTTCTCCGGCGACCACCACATGAACAGCGTCACGAGCGCTGGCATTCGCGCCGTCCAGAAACAGATCGATCCCCGCCGCATGTCGCCTCACGAAGCCAACGTGTTGCAACGATCTTGCGGCCGCATCAAGGTCGCGCCGGCGAAGCAGGATGTCCACGTCCTGCGTATTTCGCACGGCCGCCGCGTCGAGTGTCGCAACCCAGGCCGCTACGGCGTTGCCGCCGGCCACAGCGTAGTCCACGCCTGCGGCCTCAAGGGCCGCGGTCGCTCGCAACAATCGTTCCTTGACGCGCTCCACGGCCCGCACCATCCGATCCAGAAGAGTCTCGTTCGCGAATGAAGACGCCACAGACTGATTGTAACAGGACGGTGGAAAAATGGTGATCGCAGTCAAGGCGTGCCAGAGCCAGCCAGGGTATAACGCTTCATGTGGCGGACCACGGCCCCCTCTCCCGGTACTTCCGGGAAAGGATTCGGAAATTCGAGCGACTTTCGTCAACCCAAATCACCCTCACCCTATCCCCCCTATCCCTCTCCCGGAGTACCGGGAGAGGGGACCAGACGCGGTTCGCCGCAAACATGAGGAAGCGCGGTGCCGATGGAGCCGATCGAGACGCCGGCGGCTTGAACGTCTCTACTCCTCGCTTTGCCGATCCGGGGCGCTGGCGGCGCGGATGTCGCCGTCGCGGATGATGCTTCTTCGGATGAACAGGGGGCGGCGTTTTACTTCTTCGAAAATCCGGCCGACGTATTCGCCGAGGATGCCGATGGCGAAGAGGTTGATCGCGCCGAAGAACAGAATCGAAATCAAGACGGTGGTGAAACTTTTGGGGGTGAGCTGCGGAAAAAGGATTTTCGCGACGATTTGTGCCAGGCTCAGAAGCAACGTGAGCACGAACATCGCGGCTCCGACGAAACTGAGCACGTTGAGCGGAACGTTGCTGAACGAGAGAATCCCCTTTTTGGCCCAGGCGAAGTTTTTGAGCAGGCTGTTGGTGGTTCGGCCGAAGCGGCGCTCGGGACGCCGGTAGTCCACGCCGGTCTGTTTGAAGCCGGCGAAAGCGCGGGTGCCGCGAAGAAACAGGTCGCGTTCGGGGAAACGCAACAGGGCAGCGACGACGCGCTTGTCGAGAAGGGAGAAATCGCCGGCATCGTGGGGAATGCGGACGTAGGAGAAGTAGTCGAAGACGCGGTAAAACGCCTTGTAGGCGAACCGCATGAAGAGCGTAGCCTCCCGTTCGACGCGCCGGCCGTAGACAACGTCGTATCCTTCGCGCCACCTGGCGACAAGCTGCTCGATGAGATGCGGCGGATCCTGCAGATCGCCATCCAGCAGCACCACCGAGTTCTTCGATGCCACTTCCATTCCGCTGCGGAATGCAGCCTGCGAGCCGAAGTTGCGGGAGTGGGAAATGCCGATGACCCGGCGGTCGTCGCGGGTGATTTTGCGAATCACCTCCTCGCTGTCGTCGGGGCTGCAGTCGTTGACGAAGATGATCTCATAATCGACGTTCAGCTTCGTGAAGACCTGCTTCAGTTCCGCGTACATGATCGGAATCGCCAGGTTGTCCCGGTAGCAGGCGACGACGGCGCTGACGCTGTGTTTGGTGTCGAGGGCGAAGCGCTTCGACGACCGCTCGTACGCCTCCTTGTCGGGAATCTGGCGGAACCATTCGATGGTTTTGCCGAGACCCTCGAGGAATTCGGTTCGCGCCGACCATCCGAGCCGATGCCTGGCCTTGCTGGCATCGGCGTACCAATCGGCGACATCCCATCGCCGATCGGGCATCGTGAATGCCGGCGTTGCCGCGATGGAAAAGAGGCTCTGCGCCAGATTGGCGACCTCGCCGATGGTGGTGCGCTTCTGCGAACCGATGTTGAATGATTCGCCGTAGTCTTCTTCGACGAGATTGAGGGCCGCATCGACGAACGAATCGGTCACGTCGTCGACGTAGATAAAATCGCGGGAGATGTGCGGCGAGACGAACGGGGGGTATTTCCCCTGCAAACCGTTCTTGATCAGCGTCGGAATCAGCCGGGATGAATCCTCGAACGGACCATAGGCGGAATAGAGCCGGAGATTGCAGCAGGGAAACTTCTTCCGCTTTCCCCAGAAGTACAGGAGATTGGCAGCGGCGACTTTCGAGACAGCGTACTCGCTGTTGGGCGCGGTCGGATCCGATTCCTTTGGAGCTGAGGCGTTGTCCCCATATTCCGATGAACTGCCGGCGTGGATGTAACAGGAGACGCTGCGTCCGGCGAGGCGATCGAGCAGCCGCGACACGAAGTTAAAGTTGGTCTGATAGATCAATCCGCTATCGGTCTCAAATGAATACGCGCCGTAGGCCACGCAATCGAAGATCACGCGGGGGCGAACGTCATCCAACAGCGATTCGAGATTGGAGTCGACCAGCAGATCAACGATGCGCGCGCTGCGCTCGGCGAGCCCCTGCAAGCGCCAGGCGGGCATCCGGGTCGTGGTGCCGACAGCATCGGACCGGACGCTGAGAATGGTGCGGAGCAGATTGGCGCCGATAAATCCGCTGCCGCCGAGCACGAGAATCGGGCCGGGGAGCTTGCGGATCTTGGCGTCGAGATCCAGTCTCGCCAGCGGGGGCGTATCAACCATCGCGCCCCTCTGACGTGAGCAGTTCGAAGACGGACGCGACATCCAGCCCCGACTCTTTTCGGTGGAACGTCTGCGACCCATAGCGGCCGGAGGGATAGGCGCGGGCGGTGCGATGGGCAAACCAGCGAGGCGCGATGCCGTCCAGCATCAGAGCATGCGCGATCATCTGACCAACGCTTCCCTGGGCGACATGCTCTTCGACAACGATCAGCCGTTGCGATCGGCCCACGTCGGCTTTGAATTCCGCGGGGATGTCGATCAACGGCAACTCTCCGACCAGCCAGACGCACGGACGCATCGATTCATCCATTTTTTGAGCCGCGCCGAGAATACCGCCCACCAGCGGTCCGCACGCCAGCAGGGTCGCCCCCCCGCCGCGGCAAAGCCTCCGCCAATTAGCAAAGCCCGGTTCGGGCGTCCCCTTGGGCAACTCGGTTCGGCCGAGGCGGAAGTAGGCGGGCGTGGGACTTTCCATCAGCTGGCCGATCATCGCGCTGACATCGCCGTCGAAGGCGGGAACGAAACAGCGCATGTTGGTGAGCGTGAGCATCGCCCCGTAATCTTCGATGGCGTGATGGGTTGCGCCCATGACGCCGTAGCCGTATCCTCCCCCGTTGCCGACGAGCACCACGGGAAGATTGTGAATGCAGACGTCGTTGCGGATCTGCTCGAACGGGCGGGCGTAGAGAAACGGCGCGATGCTGTAGCACCAGGGCCGCAATCCTCGGCGCGCAAGTCCCGCGGCAACGGCAACCATGTTCTGCTCGGCAACGCCCGCGTTGATAAATCGGCTGCCCAGGGCATCGCGCAGCGGCTCCAGCGCGGCATAGCCCAAATCGCCGGTGAGGAAGACAAAGTCCTCCCGAGAGGCGGCGCGCACCAGGCTTTGGCAGAAAACGTCGCGCATCAGTTCAAGTTCCGGCTGCCTCAATTTCACTCAGGGCAGCTGCGTATTGTGCGGCAGAGAGTGGGAGATAATGCCATTCCATTTTATTTTCCATGAACGAGACGCTGCACCCTTTTCGCGTCCGGGCCACCACCGCGCGCGGGCCGCTGTTGGATGCGAACGGGGTGAGAACGGTGCGCAGGGAAGCAGTGTCATGACCGTCCACCTCGACGGTCGGCAGACCAAAGACCCTGAACTTCTCGGCCAGCGGCTCGAGATTCGCGACCTCGGCAGTTGAGCCGAAACCCTGCAGGCCGTTGAGATCGACGATCAGCGTCAGGTTGAGGCGGTGATGCTGGGCGAAGATGAGCGATTCCCAGCTCGAGCCCTCATTCCATTCGCCGTCGGAGGTGAGGCAGAAGACGTGGCCGCGCTCTTCCTTGAGCCGGGAGGCAAGCGCCAGGCCGTTGGCAAGCCCCAGGCCATGCCCGAGGCTGCCGGTGGCGAAAGCAATGGAGGGGATTGCGCCTGCGGGCGGATGGCCGCTCAGACGGGTGTTGTCCCGGTGAAAACTCGTCAATTCCTCGTCACTGAGCAGGCCGAGCGTCCAGAGCGTGACGTAGAGAGCCCCTGCGGCGTGCCCCTTGGAGAGCACGAAGCTGTCGGCGGGAGTCATCACCTCGTGATGGAGCGACAGGAGGATATCGAGCGCTGAGAGATTCCCGCCGATGTGCCCGACGCCGGCTTCGTAATGCATGCGCAAAAGCCGGCGTCGCGCCTCACGGACGAATGGCGGGTTCAGGTGCTTCTGTTGCATCATGGAGAAACCTGACTGGGATCGATCAGGCCACGGAAGCCTCGATCGCTGCGGTTTGCACCACGGCCTCCTCCACGGCGGCCGCCGATCGAGCGGCTTTGGTGTTGAGCCAGACGAATGCACTGATCCAGGCAAGAATCGAGGCAATTGAAATCCATTTTCCGATGGTAAATCCGATCGGGACGTACTCAAGTATGAAGTGATGCTTGCCGGCCGCCAGAGGAATCGCGCGCAGGGCATAGTTGGCGGGCATAACGGTGTAGGCCGGCTGCGGTCCGTTTTCCTCGAGCGGCCGGGCGCGCCAAGCTTTGCTGTAGGCATCGGTGACCAGCAGAATCGCGGGTGCGGAAAGCTCGGCTTTGATCTCCAACCAGTCGGTGGAGCGGCCCACCACATCGGCCCAGCCGGGCGCTGCCGCCGGGCGCGCCGGCGGCGGCGCGGGATCAGGCTGCGATTCGAGAACGACCAATTGACGGGGGTTAAACGAGGGCTGACGAATCGCCGCCGCAACCTCATCTCGTGACGGGGCGACGACGTACCGGGAGACCAGTTGCAATTCGGGCATCGGATCAGGAACCTGCATGATCGCCGCCCCCCGGGCCCGCGAACCGTCCGGATTCTGCCCCTCTTGTATGTAAAAAATATCGTGGCACCGCAGCATCTGAAACAACTGAGGATACTTCACGCGCGCAATCTGCGTGACGAAGTTCGTTCGATCAGGGTCGACGTCCTGAGTGATGGCAATCAGGTCGGAATATCGCTTGAGTGTAACGGGATCATAGCCGTACAGGTCATCAAAGTTATAGAGCATCGCGGTATTGGGAAACTCCAGCGTTGGGTGAAGATACCGGAAACCGGCACTGTCAGTATAGACGGCCTGAGTCCAGTTCGCCGGGTACCGCTGATACATTGGACCCCAGACGAGAATGCTGTTGGCGAATATCACCATTTCGATGATCGTGACGCCGGCAAGCAGATAAGCACACTGGGGCCACCAGCGGAGCGACAGAAGCACGCCTGCCATGCAGCACAGCGCTACCGCGGTTTGGCCAAACTGCCAGGCCGCAAACTTGCCGGTTGCGATCACCATGGCGTCATCGACCACGCGGGGAACAATAAAGACGTCGCCCGAGCTGCGGCTGCCAAGTGACTGCACGAAGTGCCCCCACGCTCCATTGATGCCCGCCCCCGCAGAGCTAGCGCAACAGACCGCCAGCACCCCCACAGCCACTGCGCCTCCGAAGGCAACGAGCGTCGGCCACCGTTTCCAGGGGCGAATTGAGACCAGCACGTCAAAGCCGATGCCGGCAAGCATGGCGATGTACAACGTCATGAACCAGTTGAACCGCGCCGCGACGCGAAAACTTTTGAACAACGGCAACGCGTAGAAAAGGGCCGTGTAGACCGGCTTGATATTCACGCCCAGCGCCAACACGAGCGAAATCACCGCAAGCGTGGTGGCGAACCGCCGCGTTCGCGGATCGCCGCATACCGCGCCCGCGCCGGCGAGCACCAATGTCGAGGCGCCGCAGAACACAGAGAGTTCCCAGGGGTAACCGATGCCGACGTACGGCGAGCGTTCCAGGTCGCCGAGCACGAACGGGGCGAGCAGATGAACCAGGTTTTCCGGCGGGAGAGCACCCGACGAGGCAAACTCGAAGCTGTTTCCCCCCTGCCGCACCGATTCACCGGCGGTCTGCAGGCCCGGCAGCAATTGCACCGCCGCGATCATCGCACCGCCCCCGTAGATTAAGACGAAGCGACGGAGGATGAGCAGGCGATTTTCATAGAATACGATCCTCATCACCACATAGAGAGCGGACATCAACCCGGTGTAATAGACCGCCTGCGGAAAACCGGCCAAACACTGCAAGCCGACGGCCAGCATCCCGAGGAGAATCCATCGCCAGGCAAATTCGTAGAAGATCCCGTCAATGGAAAGAAACACCAGCGGCGCCAGCGACATTGCCGCCAGCGGCGACTCATGACCCGGATAGCTGTGATGGAAATAGGCGCCGGAGAACATGTAGATTACGCCGGCGACGATCGATCCCAGCGCGCTCACGCCGCGATTTCTGCACCAAAGCGAGGTGAACCAGCCCGCCAGCGCCACATGAATGGTCAAGATGACGTTCAGCGCGTCCTGCAGCCGCAGCAGCAGGCAAAGCAGATGCACCGGGTAAAGCATTCCGGGATTAAAGTTGGAGAAAAATGGCGTCCCACAGAAGTTATGCGGATTCCAGAGCGGGAAGTTGCCGTGAAGCATTTCGTGGAAGCCGAAGGTCCACCAGGGAATCACCGCGGTCGTGAGGTCGTTGCCGGATTTAGACCAGACCGAATCCGTGGAGTTGAAGAGGAGTCTTGCGAAAAATGCCAGGGTGAACGCGGCGAAGAACAGCGCGGAGCGAACGGTGAAGCTCTCCAGCAGCGAATTGAGCCGCAGCCTCCTGACGAATGACTGCAGATAGGCGATCCAGGAGGACACTTGCATCGTCATAGCTCGGGAGGAACAGAATCGAATCAGCACCGCCGCGTGACCGCCGCGTGCGAACCTCCGTCGCGGCGAGGCGCGGATTATACCGGTGGGGCTAGCGAGGCGATACGGCAGTGGTCTTTTGCTTGAAACCGATCGCGAGCATATTCCCGGCCGGGATGGCGATGGGAAGCTGGCCGAAGTTTACCGCGTCCAGAAATCGAATCAATCGAGCCTTGCCGCCGGCAGGCATTGGGAAAAGCCGCAGCCAATAACGCAGAGGATAACGATTGATCAGCACCCCCACCCGAGGCTGCACAAAGCCGGCTTCGCGAAGCAGGTTCCGCATGCTGGTTCGGGAAAACAGTTGTAAATGCTCAACGTCGAATATCGGCGACTTACGTCCGAGAATCTTTGCCGACAGCGCCCGGCGATTATGCACGATGAGAAAGATCGCCCCGCCCGGCTTGAGAATGCGGCGCGCTTCGGTGCAGATCGCCAGCGGGTCGGTGATGTGCTCGAGCGTTTGAAAACAACAGACGATGCTGAACTGAGCGTCGGCAAACAATCCGGGCTGAAACACGCCGTGTCGAATCAAGGGCCGGACCGCCGGATCAGCCGCCGCGATCGGGGCCGACGACGGCTCGACGCCGATGACGTTTGTGAAACCAGCTACGAGCAGCGATTGCAGAAACGCCCCGTCCCCGGTGCCGATATCGAGCGCGCCATCGCAATCAGGCAGATTCATTTTGATCCACGGCAACAACTTGCCGTAGGTGTCGGCGGCGCACCTCGCTTCGGGGCCGCTGTCAAAGGCGGCGGCCTCATATTCCCGTGCCAGCGAGTTTGCAGTGGGGATCGGGCTGCAATAGAGCAGATCGCATCGAGAACAGCGCAACAGCCGGTGATGCATGTATTCCGGCAGCTTCCGTGAGGCGAAAGCAAACTGTCCGAGCTGATTCTCGTTGACCGTGGACTCGGCCACGGTCACGGTGCGATCGGTCTGCTTGCAGATAGGGCAGGGTCGTTGATCCATTCAGTTCAGCGGTAGAGCGGGAACATGAGCTTCTCGACGGATTCGGACGCCACTGCCTTGGCAGCCGGGCGTTGTCATCGGCCCGCGCGATGGTACTGGAACACCTGCAAACACGACAGCGCGGGGCAGTGGAAACGGCGCCGCCAGGGTGCGGCACATAATGCGCACTCGGATCGGCGACGCACAGCGGCCAAACGCTTCGAAATCAATGAGAGAATTGCCGCAAAAAGCGCCTTTGCACAACGGGATCGTTTTAGCCCATTCTGTTGTGCAGGCGAAAGCTAAGTCAACGGAAAACTTCTCTTAAATATATTACTTGAAGTCATACACCCGAAGACGTACCATGCGGACATGGCACACGTTCAACTGTCGGGGTACAAGTGCGAAAGATGCGGTCACGAATGGCTTCCACGAGATAAAGATCAGGAGCCCCGCGTCTGTCCGAAGTGCAAAAGCCCCTACTGGAATCAGCCACGACAAAAGGCGTCCGTAATCAGTCAGTCTGAGCGATAGCAAAATTTCACCCGCGCCCCGGATAATGGTATAAATGCCTCGGTGGGGTATTTTCCCATTGATGTAGAGCCGATTCAGGAAGGGACGGTCTAAGTCCGGCCAGCTAGAATCCCAAAGATCATGGAACTCCTCAACTGCAACGCGATCATTACCTCCCCCGCGCTCACGCCGGTTGTATTTTCGCAGATGTTTTTCACCAAAATCGGAGTTGTTGAAGAGGATGGGTTCGGTCAAGGGTACATTTTTTCGGACCAAGTCTGTCAGGTGCAGAGTCCCCGCTTTCATTTTATTGCGATGGGCGGCGGCACGATGCAGTTCACGCCAAGTCCGGATCTTCCACCTCTGGAGCAGGATGATCTAATACTCGACATCGTGCCGAAAATCGTGCGAGCGCTTGGGCAGATTCCATTCATCGCATTGGGGATAAATTTTATCTTGCGCGAAGGTGACACCGAGCAGTTTGTGAACGAGCGAACGCAGCGTTTGTTTTATCGCAAAGGGATTGCTCCCTTTACCTATTTCACCGACCCCGATGCGAGGTTCGGTGGATATATGAGTAAGGACTTCCATGGCTTCAGGCTCAAGATGGAAATTAAGCCAGCGCTTCTGCAAAAACCTAAAGTGCCGCCCATGCACAGCGTGCTGTTCAGTTTTAATTTCCACAAAGACCTGGACACGAAAGACTCGGTGGGCGCGATCGAACAGTCCCTAGGACTCTGGCGGGTAGCGAGGGAACATTCTGACGAGATCGCGCGCAGCGCATTTGCGGGAGGTTGAATCATGGAGATTTATGAGGATACGAAAATATCGACCGTGGGCTGTGACTCGTTTTTTGTGGGCGCCGTTAGCACAATGCCCTCTACGATCGGTCCAGTCAACGCGATTACTTATCCGCTGACCCAAAACGTTTGGGCCGGGGTCGTCAATTCGGGAAATGTCCAATTCTCGGTAAGCTTGCAGAATCCCGCAATGGTAAGGACGGCCTTCGGTATCCCAACCACAATTTGGACTCATGCGGTTCAACCGTCGTATTTTCTGTTGAATACTTCCAACATAATTTGCGATGAGACATCTCGCCAAGCGTATTCTGGCAACCTCGATGTGCGGCTGAAACAGGCGATGGATCTGGAGTCGATCGGCGATATTTCTGGCGCGCTGGACATCATCTATCGGTGCATGGATCAAACCATGCGAGAGGAAAGGTTCGAGGAAGTTGATGCGTTTCTAGCGAAACTAGACGCCTCTAAACTCTCGGTGGATATCACTATCGCAATCCTTATCATTAGCCGCCCGGCATGTGACAGACTTCCGTCTCGCGAGGCCTTCTTCAAAGGGGCTTGGAATGATTTGGAATCGCGCAAAAGAAATGCTCGCGAACTGTTGGGCGAGCTACGGCACAGGCCCAAGGGAGCCGGCCAGAGTTTTTCTATTGGCGAATCGACCGATCAACGATGTGGAAATCGCGGCCGTTGGGGTCTACTCCAATGGTTCTCACGTCGGCATTTTGCACCGCCAAGTCGGAGGTGTTCGTTTTCTCCATCTGTGTGGCCACGATTCACTGGTCAACCAAGTACCTAATATTTCAGCAACGCCCGGGCATGCGCATTTAGCGATCTGGATTGCGCCAAAACTCGATCCCTCAATAATTCGGAACATCGCGGGACTTTGCCGCCACTTTGTATTTCAGGAGCAATACGGAGATTTCCCTTATGGTTTTTCACATCCGAGGGGATTCTTTCGGGAAATTGGCGGCGTCAATCCATTCGTTATCAGACCACACACCGTAGGTCTGACTTGCGCGACTTTTGTGCTGTCGATATTCGACTATGCCTGCTATCCGCTGATTAGATACAGGACGTGGGCAATCCGCAAAGGTGACAAGGCGGCGAGGCAGAGAGTCATCGACAACATGCGGCAGATGGGGAAGCAGCACGCTGAGAGAGTTATTCGGGAAGTAGGGCCAAGGTATCATCCACTTGAGGTGGCGGCCGCGACTTCTTCCAACAATTATCCGGTGAGTTTCGGTACGGCGCTAAGACTACGGCAACGACTGGAAGTGATTTGCCGCAGATGGGGCTCCATTGCCCCGTGACGGTTCCGTTGTGCAGACCGCCGTTCTGTTGTGCAAACGGCTCCCGGTGTGCAAAGCCCAAAAAAAAACGCGAAAAGGGAAATAGGGAGGCGACGAGCAGCCAGCAGATCGGTCGAAAGCCGCTTCGTCCCCAGCCTCTGCTTTTTTTGTGTCTTTTGCGTTTTTTCGCGGCAATCTCTCTTTCTGCTCGAAAGGACGTGGCCCAGCACGTCAAGGCAGGGCCGCGCACTCTGTGCTGCACCGGCGCCGCCACCCCCGGGCGACGGGCGCTCGGCGGATTCGGGCATTCGAGCGGGTTGAGGAACGACAATCACGATTGCCATTGGGGGAGTGTAGGATGCGATCATGACAAGAGCAGGAGTCGGCAGCAGCGCGGCCCTATCCGTTCTCGCCACGAAGCGCATCGCGTTCTACAGCGATGATAGCGGCGAAGGCGATGTATTCCTGCACGTCCATGGCATGGTCTGCGCGATGGCGCGGCGGGGGTTGAACGTCACGTGCATTCGAACGCGTTCGGAAGGCCCATTGCATGAAATCCAGCGACGGTGCGGCGTCAACCATCATTGGGTCCCTTCGAATGCTCGCAATGACTTCGCGCGAGCGGCCATGCAGGTGCGTGATGCGGAGGAGGCTTACGAGGCGGTGCGCCCTGACGTCGTGGTATTTGCTGATTGTGATCCATTTTCCAATCTGGCGGCGAAAGACGTGGCTATCCAAAGAGGAATTCCGTTTATCACAGTCGAGGAATTCGTCGCAGCGCCGAAAGCGATCACTCCTGAATTTGCCTGGTGCTTGCGTATCGCCACCGAGCAATATAAACGTGCCAAGGCAGTTGTCGCGGTTTCCCAGGGAGGTCTCGAGCTTCTGCATCGCCACTATGGACTCGCGCACGGCAAGGGTGAGGTCATCCATTACGGCCGTCCGGCGGAATACTTCGCGCCGGTCAATCCGGATCACCGCCAACGGCGGCGCACCGAACTGGGAGTTGGGTCCGACGCTCTTCTTTCCCTCAGCGTCGGACCACTCGTAGCGGCGGGGGGGCACGCCCACCTTCTGGACGCAATCGAACTCTTACGATCATCTCGGGAATGGAGCCGGTTGCATTTTGTTTGGGTCGGGGCCGGGCCGCTGGAGCACACGCTTCGCGAACGGGTCTCGGCGATGGGCTTGGCCGACCGGGTTCACCTGGTTGGGGATCAGCCGGATGCAATCGAGTGGCTCGATGCCAGCGATCTATTCCTCTTCGCCTCTGACTACGAAGGCATGCCGATTTCCATCATCGAGGCCATGGCGAAAGGCCTGCCGGTGGTTGCGACCGCGGGTAGCGGAATCCGCGAGGAATTGGGCGACACGGGCCGCCTGATTCCTTCACCCGCTGTTAACCAGGCGGCTACAGCATCCGATCTCGCAAAGGCAATCACCCAATTCACTGTCGATCCGGCGCTTCGTCGGGTAATTGGCGACGCGGGCAAAGCTCGCGCCCAAACGCTGTTTCGCGAAGAGCGAATGGTCGAGCAGACCCTGAGCGTGATCGAGCGAGGGCAGCTTCCGGCCGGCGATTACGTCTCGCCGGGGCTGTTCTGTATCCGCGCGGATGCTTTTTTCCCCAACATGGAGAGCGCCAGACCTACGGCCGCCAACTGGCCGCATCTTCGGTGGGAAATTCCGCACACATGGTACCAGGACAGGCGCGCGCGCGGCGTCGGATTCCTCGACCGCGATGAAGCACACATACTCTACAACACAGCTCTGCGCTTCCGGGGCCAGCCGTCGCTTGAGATTGGCTGCTGGATGGGCTGGTCAGCGTGCCACCTGGCTCTGGGGGGTGTGCAATTGGACGTAATCGACCCCATTCTCAACAACCTGGAGGTCCTCCGGAGCGTGCGGGATTCACTGAACGCGGCGGGGATAGGAGGGGAAGTCAACCTCGTGGCAGGGGCAAGTCCGCTGGCGGTCGATCAGATCGCGCGATCTCACAATCGACGGTGGTCGCTGATTTTTGTGGACGGAGATCACGAGCGTTTGGCGCCAGTCTTCGATGCGGCGA
>Ga0302326_10011396_pt1 | contig 19158 bp, 17 predicted proteins | sample Palsa_T0_3_FD_202264 | JGI IMG/M metagenome (GOLD analysis project Ga0302326, IMG submission 202264) | Peat permafrost microbial communities from Stordalen Mire near Abisko, Sweden - Palsa_T0_3 | ecosystem: Environmental > Terrestrial > Soil > Palsa > Peat permafrost | place: Sweden: Abisko...
CGAGCAGCACCAGCCCGAAGGCGAGCGCGGTGGCCACCACCCCGGCGGCCGTGCTGGCGCCGTCGAAGTGGAACCCGAACATCAGCGTCGCCATGATTCGAATTAAGAACGTGATTGATACCTCAGGTAGACAACGCCGCTCGCAAAACGGCGCTCGTCAACCAGGTCAAGCGAGGCGCGGACATCGGAGGGGAGGGCGGGCAGGCCGCCGCCCACGATGAACGGCGTCACGTAGAACTCGTACCCGTCGACCAGGCCGGCCCGGATCGCGTGGGCGGCGAGGGTCGGGCCGCCGATGCTGACGTCGCCCTGCTGCTTCAGCGCGCGGACGGCCTCCGGATCGAAGCTTCGCTCGACCCGCGTCCTGGCCGTCGTCGCCTCCGGCAGCGAGGAGGAGTAGACGATCTTGTCGGCCGATCGCCATATCCCGGCGAAGTCCCGCGCCGCCGCCGACTGGCCCGCCAGATCGACGCTCTCCCAGTAGTGCATGACCTCGTACATCAGCCGGCCGTAGAGGTAGGTGCCGATCGGGCGCTCCCGGTCGTTGAGGAAGGCGAGCACCTCCTCGTCCGGCGCGCTCCAGTCGAAGTTCCCTTCGGCGTCGGTCGTGTACCCGTCCAGCGACGTGATCGCCGAATAAACCAGCATGAGTCCCCCTCCGACGTCTGCCGTAGCGCCAGCCCCACTGACGCTACGGCAGACGTCGCCAGGCGAGGAGGCCTTCCGGAGACTCCGTCTGAGCGAATCCGGCTCCGGTCAGTTCCCGCTCGATCACGGCCCACGGGGGGCGGTAGGCGTAGCCGACGAGCTCCTCTTCGCTGATGACCTTGCCGTCCTGGCTGATCCGATGCAGGTAGCGGGCCTTAGCGCCCTCTTCGCCGGACTCGAGGATCTCCGACCAGATCGCGTACGTGTGCCGGCCGACCTGGCGCGAGCCCAGTTCACGGAGCGGCCGCTGGGCCGGGGGGCCGCCGTCGCGCCAGGTGAAGACGAGCAGACCGCCGGGTTCCAGTTGGGACGCCAGCACCGGCCAGAGCTGCCTTCTGTACTCCGGCTCGAGGGCGTACATCACGTTGATCATGACCATGGCCTCGACAGGCTCGTCCAGGTCCACGCTCAGCGCATCGCAGGGCAGCACCGTCACCCGCTCGAGCAGGTCCGGGCGCGCGCCCAGCCGCGACAGCAGCACGCCGCGCATCCCGGCCGACGGTTCCAGGGCGAAGATCTCGGCCGGCGTCCACTCGGCCAGCGAGGTGGTGATCAGACCGGTTCCGGCGCCGATCTCGAGAATGCCGCGCCGGACCCCGGCGACCAGCGGGGGCAGCTTCTCTCTGATCTCGGGAACGTGACCGTTCTCATGGAACAGGTCGTAGAAGGGCAGGGAGATGAAGTCGGCCACGGCGCGCAGCCTAGCGATCGGGATGCGGTTCGCGGCGGTCGGGTACGATTGGGTGCCGGGTAGGGCAGATTCCTGCGGCTGCCTGGGTGGGCTTGACTTCGGGTCGCCCGCCGCTGGCGGTCATGGTGCGTTGGCGTGGAACCACGCGTCCGTTCGGGAGAATAGATCTTGAGTTTCTCCTGTTTGGAGTCTGGGGCGTCGCGCTGAGTGAGACGTGCTGAGCTAAGGAGTACTGCCGCGGTGTCGGTGACAAATGTTGAGAAGCGGTCCGTTGCGGACGGTGTCGTGCAGGGTGAGGCGGCCAGACGGCGCACCTTCGCGGTGATCAGCCACCCCGACGCGGGCAAGTCGACCCTGACCGAGGCGCTCGCGCTGCACGCGGCGGCGATCAACAGCGCGGGTGCGGTGCACGGCAAAGCCGGACGGCGCGGCGTCACCTCGGACTGGATGTCGATGGAGAAGGACCGGGGGATCTCGATCACCTCGGCCGTGCTCAAGTTCGACTACGACGGGCACGTGCTCAACCTGCTCGACACGCCCGGCCACGCGGACTTCTCCGAGGACACCTACCGGGTGCTTGAGGCCGTCGACTGCGCGATCATGCTGCTTGACTCGGCCAAGGGCCTCGAGCCGCAGACCCTGAAGCTGTTCGACGTGTGCCGGTCGCGGCACGTGCCGGTGGTGACGTTCGTGAACAAGTGGGATCGGCCCGGGCGGGAGCCGCTTGAGCTGCTTGACGAGATCGAGCAGCGGATCGGGCTGCGGCCCACCCCGCTGAACTGGCCGGTCGGGATCGCGGGCGACTTCCGCGGCCTGGTCGAGCGCGCCACCGGCGTGTACACGGCCTACACGCGGACGCCGGGCGGCGCTGGGAAGGCCCTGGAAGAGGTGTTCAAGGACCCGGAGCAGGCGCGCGAGCGCGAGGGCGCGGCCTACGACGCGGCCGAGGAGGAGCTGGCGCTGCTCGACGAGATCGGCGCCGACATCGACATGGAGTCCTTCATGGCCGGCGAGTCGTCGCCGGTGCTGTTCGGCGCGGCGCTGTCGAACATCGGGGTGCGGCGGCTGCTTGACGCGATGTGCGAGCTGGCGCCCGCGCCCACGCCGCGCACGTCTGTGGAAGGCGATGCGCGGCCGGTGGCGTCGCCGTTCTCCGGGCTCGTGTTCAAGGTGCAGGCCAACATGGATCCCGCCCATCGGGACCGGGTGGCGTTCGTCCGGGTCGCCTCGGGGCGGTTCGAGCGCGGGATGGTGCTGACGCACGCCGCGACCGGGCGGCCGTTCGCGACCAAGTACGCGCAGGCGATGTTCGGGCAGGAGCGCGAGACGGTCGAGACGGCCTACCCCGGCGACGTGATCGGGCTGGTGAACGCGGGCGCGCTGCGTCCGGGGGACACTCTCTACGCGGACATCCCGGTTTCGTTCCCGCCCATCCCGTCGTTCGCGCCCGAGCATTTCGGCGTCGTGCGCTGCAAGGACGCCGGGAAGTACAAGCAGTTCCGGCGGGGCATCGACCAGCTCGACACCGAGGGGGTCGTGCAGGTGCTGGCGTCCGACCTGCGCGGCGACCAGGCGCCGGTGCTGGCGGCGGTCGGACCGCTGCAGTTCGACGTCGTGCTGCACCGGCTCGAGCATGAGTTCGGCGCGCGGTCCGAGCTCGACATCCTCGGCTACGAGCTGGCTCGGCTGACCGACGAGGAGGGGATCACGGCGCTGGCCGGCGCGCGCGGGGCCGAGGTCCTGACCCGGCGGCTTGACGGCGCGCTGCTGGCGCTGTTCGCCGACAAGTGGCGGCTGAACGCGATCAAGCGCGACAACCCGTCTCTCAAGCTCGACCAGCTGCTGGCGGGCACGGTCGAGTAGAAACGCGGCGTTAGACGCGGACGGGCTCCGCCGACACGATGTCGGCGGAGCCCGTCCGCGGTCCCGGCGCTACTTCAGCCGGTTGAGGTCGATCTGGTCGAAGTCCCAGCCGTACTTGTTGGTGATGCCGCCGCCGCCGGACCACTGCCACATCAGCGCGTACTTGCTCGAGCTGGTCTGCCCGCCGAAGAACTGCGCGCACGTCTTCGAGTCGTGCAGGCACCAGCCGGTCGGCTCGGTCGAGCCGGTCGGCGACGAGGTCTCCGGCAGGTAGGTCCACTCGTAGGTGTTCGGGATGAGCGAGACCGCGCCGGTGGTCGCGGGCGTACCGAAGATGCTGGTCCAGACCGGCGCCGAGGAGTAGACGCCAACCTTGTACGTCGAGTGCGAGGTGATGTAGTTCGCGAACCCGTTGAGCTCGGACCGGTCGACCCCGGCCGGCACCGAGGTGTGTATCACCTTCTCGCTGCAGGGCGAGGAATAGACGCTGTTCCAGCCGTTGTCCTTGGCCGGCAGGATGCCCGGCAGCTCGATGTCGGCCCAGACGACCGGGTAGGTCACCTTGAGGCTCTTCATCGCCGCCAGCGCGTCCTTGGCCTGCACCACGCCCCAGTTGGTAGCCTCGGCATCGGTGCCGTTCCAGTGCGGGTCGACGCCCGGACCGCCCATGTACCAGTAGACGCCGGTGCCGACGCCGACGTGGTTCTTGGTGAGGTTCTCGTCGGCCTCGGCGCTGTTAGCCGACGACCAGGCGAGGAAGTTGCCCGTCTTGCACCCCTCCGTGCGGGCCCAGTTCCCGGCCATGCCGATGTAGCCGCCGTAGGGGCCCCAGAGGGCGGGCTCGCGGTACGGGTTGCTGAGCAGGGCGGTCGCCGGCCAGCTGTCGGTTCCGTACATGAAGCCGGACGGGCCGTCGACGGCGGGGGCCGCCGGCGCCGACGGGGCCGACGGGGCCGACGGGGCCGCGCTGGTCGCCGTCGCGGCGCTGGCCGCTACCGGGACCGCGGCCGCCAGGGCCGCCGCCGTAATGATGGCGCCAAGCGCCTTGGATACCGCACGCATACTGGGTTCCCCACAATCACAAGCATTCGACTCTGCCATCACCTGAGACGTCGGCGAAGCCGTAGTGGTTGTGAGGATATGCCGAAAGATCGCCTAGTTGAACCTAAGCGTACGGATCGGACACAGTAAGTGACGAGTTACTCGTGCTGGCCGTGCCGGTCCTGTTCGCTCCCGACCGGGACGCCCAGTGAGCTGAGCGCCTGCCCGTAGGTCATGGCGGCGAGCTTGGCGATGTTGGCGTGCGCGCCGATCGGCGCGGCGCATTCCGCGCCGAGCGCCAGCAGGGCATCGATATCGCACTTGGCGACCTCCGGGCCGATGAAGCACAGCGCGATCGCCAGTCGGTTGACGCCCATCTCCTTCAGCCGCATGATGCCCTCGTGGACGGTCGGCGCGCTGTCGACCGACGCGGTGATGACCGGGAGCGCGAGTCTCGCCGCGAGCAGCACCGAGGTCACGTTGGCCGAGGCGGCGCCGTTGGGCCCGCCCGACGTCGCGATGAGGACGCCGTCGGCGGCGGTGACGATGCTGAACAGCCGTACCCGGTCGGCGCGGGCGAGGCCGGCCTCGGCCAGCCTGATGTGCAGCGCCTCCGCGATCATCGCGTTCGAGTTGAGGAAGCCGCTGACGACGGCGTTCACGCCGCTGGCGGCCACCGATTCGCGCAGCCGGGTGATCACCGGGGGATTGACCGTGGCGATCAGCGGGATCACCACGGCGGGGGGAGTGCCTTCGGGCCGCCTGGTGGCCACGTCGGCCAGTACCGCCCGCAGGTCGGAAGGGTCGCCCGGCCCGCCGCCGTCGATGCGCGCGGCCCGTACTTCCACCGCCGGGTTGTCCACCCGGAGGATGGCGGTGAGTTCGCCGGCCGGGCCGGAGGTGAGGTCGGTGTCGCTGCCGGGAACGGCGAGCACGAGCGCGGGCGCGGTCTGCGGCAGGGTGGCGGGCACCGCCCGGCGGTGCCGGCCGCTCGATCGCAGCGGCCGCGCGGTCGGCTGGCGGACCGGGAATGCCTCTTGGCTTGGGCCGCGCTGGCCCTCGCCGCGCCCGGGGACGCCCGGTCCGCGAGCGGGCAGGTCCCCGCCCCCGAAGGCGTCAAAGGTGCCGGTGGCACGCGCACGGGGGTGCCGGTCGGAGGGGTCCGCTGAGAACGGGGGAGCTGACGACACGCCACCCGACTGCCGGGGAGGCATGCCATCGCTAGGCTGCCGCATGGGGATGCCTGTCGAGGGGTCGCGTGCGTCCGTCACGAGTCGGAAGCCTAATGCCAAGGGGTCCTTTGTGCCTCAAAAGTGCTGAAACAGGCGAACGGGGGTTGGCTTCTGTCATCGTCTTCTGACGCACTGTAGCAGCCCCGCCCAGGCGCCCGCAGCGGAAATTACGGCGGGGCCGGCCGCGCGCCTTATGCTACTAGCGAGTAACATGTAATCAGTCACCGACCACGGGGAGCGTTTACATGAGCCACTACAAGAGCAATCTCCGGGACATCGAGTTCAACCTGTTCGAGGTGTTCGGCCGCCAGGAGATCCTGGGCGCCGGACCCTTCGCCGAGGTGGACGAGGAAACCGCGCGCGACATGCTCGCGGAGGTCAACCGGCTGGCGACCGGGCCGGTGGCCGGGTCGCTGGTCGACGGCGACCGCAACCCGCCGGTCTTCGACCCCGCGACCGGCGACGTGACCATGCCGGAGTCGTTCAAGAAGTCGTTCCGGGCGCTGCTCGACGCGGAGTGGTGGCGGCTCTCGGTGCCGCCCGAGCTCGGCGGCACCGTTGTTCCCCGATCGCTGTCCTGGGCGGTCGCGAGCTTCATCCTCGGCGCGAACCCGGCCGCGTGGATGTTCTCCAACGGGCCGTCGTTCGCGACCGTCCTGTGGACACTCGGCACCCCCGAGCAGAAGCGCTTCGCCGAGCTCGCGGTCGAGCGCGAGTGGGGCGCCACCATGGTGCTGACCGAGCCCGACGCCGGATCCGACGTGGGGGCCGGGCGGACCAAGGCGATCGAGCAGCCCGACGGCAGCTGGCACATCGAGGGCGTCAAGCGGTTCATCACCAACGGCGACCAGGACATGACCGAGAACATCTTCCACCTGGTGCTCGCCCGGCCGGAGGGCGCCGGGCCCGGCACCAAGGGCCTGTCCATGTTCCTGGTGCCCAAGTACCTGGTGAACGCGGATGGCTCGCTCGGCGAGCGGAACGGCGCCCGCGTCACCAACCTCGAGCACAAAATGGGCCTCAAGGTCTCGACCACGTGCGAGCTGACGTTCGGCGGCGACCCGGGCCGTCCCGCCGTCGGCACCCTGGTCGGCGGCGTGCACGACGGCATCAGGCAGATGTTCATGGTCATCGAGCACGCCCGGATGCTGGTCGGCAGCAAGGCGATCGAGACCCTGTCGACTGGCTACCTGAACGCGCTCGAGTTCGCCAAGAGCCGGGTCCAGGGCCCGGACCTGGCCAGGCAGTTCGACAAGACCTCGCCCCGGGTGACGATCATCAACCACCCGGACGTCCGCCGGATGCTCATGCAGCAGAAGGCGTACGCGGAGGGGCTGCGGGCGCTCATGCTCTACACGGCCACGCAGCAGGACGCGGTGCAGCTCGCGGCGGCCAACGGTGAGCAGGACGCGGCCGCGGCCGCTCGCAACGACCTGCTGCTGCCGCTGGTCAAGGGGGCGGGCTCCGAGCGCGCGTACGAGACGCTCACGCTCTCGCTGCAGACGCTCGGCGGCTCCGGGTTCCTGCAGGACTACCCGATCGAGCAGTACATCAGGGACGCGAAGATCGACTCCCTGTACGAGGGCACCACCGCCATCCAGTCGCTCGACTTCTTCTTCCGCAAGATCGGCCGCGACCAGGGCGCCACCGCCGCGGCGCTGTTCGCCGAGATCGCGGCCTTCGCCGCCGCCGACAACGGCAACGGCAGGCTCAAGGTCGAGCGGGCGGCCGTCGCCGAGGGCCTCACCCAGGTGCAGGCGGCGCTCAACGCGATGAGCACGTTCGCGCTGGCCTCGCTCGAGCGGCCGGAGGAGGTCTACAAGGTCGGGCTCACCTCGGTGCGGCTGCTGCTCGCGTTCGGCGACCTGATCATCGGCTGGCTGCTCGGCCGGCAGGCCGAGGTCGCCCTGCGCGCGCTCGACGACGCGGACGCGCTCAGCCAGGCTGACCGCGACTTCTACGCCGGCAAGCTCGCGGTGGCCAAGTTCTTCGCGACGACGGTGCTGCCCCGGCTGGAGAGCGACAGGAAGATCATCGAGCAGACCACGACCGACCTCATGGACGTCCCCGAGGGCGCGTTCTAGGTCGAGCCAACCCCGGCCAGGCAAAGACCGCGCGTCCCCAGGATCGACCTGGGGACGCGCGGTCTTTCTGCTTGAGCGGCGTTCGGCTGCTTTACCGGCGCTTGCCGTCGAGCTCGCGCAGCAGGTCAGCGATGTCGTCGGCCTGCCCGTTGGAGGCCCCGGGCATGGCCGGGCGCGGCCGCGCGTCGACCTGCGTCCGTGACCGCACCACCCAGGCCGCGAGCACGCCGCCGACCAGGCCGCCGAGGTGGCCGATCCAGCTGACGCCGGGCGTGCCCGGGATGGCGACCTGGAGGATCGTCCAGTACAGGACGCCCGCCACGACCCCGACGCCGATATCGAGCATGTTCCGGTCAAGGAAGCCGCGCACGAGGACATATCCGAAATAGCCGAAGATAAGCCCGGAAGCCCCGACCGTCACCCCGTCGCCCGACTGGAACAACCACACCGCCATGCCGCTCGTCACCAGCACGATGAGCGAGACGACAAGGAAGCGGGAGATGGACCGGTAGGCGGCGAGCACCCCGAGCACGAACAGCGGCAGGCTGTTGCCCTCGATGTGCTGCCAGGAGATGTGCAGGAAGGGAGCGGTGAAGATATCGGGCAGCCTGCTGACGTGGTGCGACAGGATGCCGAAGTCCGCGTCCAGACGGTAGCCGTCGGCCCAGTTGAATACCTGCAGCGCCCAGATCAGCGCCAGGAACCCGGCCATCACCACGACCGCGTCGCGCAGCTTGTGCACCGTCATCCCGGCCATCTCTCTTCCTTCGCGCGCTCGGCAAGCCGACGGCGGGCGCTCACGATCCGCAGCGGGGCCGCTACGACCAAGCCAGCATCCGGACCGGGTCCTCCAGCATCGAGCCAACATCACGGAGCACCGCAGAGCCAAGCTCTCCGTCAACGATCCGATGGTCGAACGAGAGTGAGAGGGTCGTCACCTTTCGCACCGCGAGCGCGCCGTCCACCACCCATGGTAGGTCGCGCACCTGCCCAAAAGCGAGGATTGCGGCCTCGCCGGGCAGCAGGATGGGCGTACCCGCATCCACGCCGAACACACCCACGTTGGTGATCGTGATGGTGCCGCCGGCCAGATCCTCGGGCGTCGCCTTCCCGGCCCGCGCGGTGGACGCCATCGCGTCGAGCGCCCGCGCCAGGTCGGCCAGCGCGAGCGCGTCGGCCCCCTTCACGTTCGGCACCAGCAGCCCGCGTTCGGCCGCGACCGCGATGCCGAGGTTGACCCGCCGCTTGACCACGATCTCCTGCGCGGCCTCGTCCCAGGACGAGTTGATCATCGGGTGCCGCCGCACCGCGACGAGCAGCGCCTTGGCCACGAACAGCAGCGGCGACACCTTGACCCCGGCGAACTCGGTGAGCTCGCGAGCCCGACGGACCGCGGCCATCGTCTCGGTGACGTCGACCTGAAGGAACTCGGTCACGTGAGGAGCCGTGAACGCGCTCGCCACCATCGCCGCGGCGGTGTGCTTGCGCACCCCGCGCACGGGAATCCGCTCCTCAGCGGCCCCGGTCGCGGCCGGGCTGAGCTCGGCGACGGCGTGCGGGGCGGCGGCTGGCTCCTCCGAAGAGCGAGGTGTCGAACGGACCGTTGCTCCGCCCGCCGCCTTCTGCACGTCCCCCTTGGTGACGGAACCCTCGGGCCCGCTGCCCGTCAGTCCGGTGAGGTCGATGCCGAGGTCCCGGGCGAGCCGCCGCACCGGCGGCTTGGCCAGGGCTCTGCTCATGCTCGTTCCGGAGGGCGGCGAGGCCGGCCGGGCTGGTCCGGCTGGTCCGGCTGGTCCGGTGCCGGGGAGCGGGCCGCCGTTGATCGGCACCGAGGGGGAGGCCGGGTAGGAACCCGGTCGGGTCGGCGCGCTCTTGCGCGGCCGGCGGCTGGTCGAGCCCGGCTTGACGCCGTACCCGACCAGAACCGGCTGGCGAGCGGGCGGGGCGGGCGGGGCGGGTGTCGCCACTGACGCTGCCGTCGGCGGCTCGGCCTCGGCCTCGGCCTCCGCCTTGGCCGGGGCGGCGTCGGCGGCCGGGGCTTCGCCCGCGACGGGCACGTCGATCGTGATGATCGGAATGCCCACATCGACGGTCTGGCCCTCGGACACCAGCAGCGCGCTGACCGTGCCCGCGTACGGGCTCGGCAGCTCGACCACCGCCTTGGCGGTCTCGATCTCGACGATGACCTGGTTGATCGTGACCGTGTCGCCCGGCTTGACGTGCCAGGACACGATGTCGGCCTCGGTGAGGCCCTCCCCCACGTCGGGAAGCCTGAAGTCCTTGTTCATGCTGATTTCTCCGGGCTCAGAAGGCGAACGTGCGGTCGACCGCGTCCAGGATGCGGTCCAGGTCGGGCAGGTAGTGATCCTCGACTCTGGCCACCGGGTAAGGGGTCGAGAACCCGCCGACGCGCAGCACCGGGGCCTCCAGGTGGTAGAAGCACTGCTCGGTCACCCGGGCGGCGATCTCGGCGCCCAGGCCGGCGTAGACCGGCGCCTCGTGCGCGACGACGCACCGTCCGGTCCGCGCCACCGATGCGGTGATGGTGGCGACGTCGATCGGCGATAGCGAGCGGAGGTCGATCACCTCGATCGACCGGCCGTCCTCGCGGGCCGCGATCGCCGCCTCGACGCAGCTGCGGACCAGCGGCCCGTAGCAGAGCAGGGTGACGTCGTCCCCCGGCAGCACGATCCGCGCCTGGTCGATCGGGAGGGCCGACTCCAGCGAGGCGGAGGTGTCGATCTCGCCCTTGTCCCAGTAGCGCCGCTTGGGCTCGAAGAACACCACCGGGTCATCGGACGCGATGGCGAGCTGGATCATCGCGAACGCGTCGGCCGGGTCGGCGCAGGCGACCACGCGCAGCCCGGGCGTGTGCGCGAAGTAGGCCTCGGGCGACTCGCTATGGTGCTCCACCGCGCCGATCCCGCCGCCGAACGGGATCCGGATCACGATCGGCAGGGCGACGGCCCCGCCGGAGCGGTAGCGCATCTTGGCGAGCTGGCTGACGATCTGGTCGAAGGCAGGGAAGACAAACCCGTCGAACTGGATCTCGCACACCGGCCGGTAGCCGCGCAGCGCCAGGCCGATCGCGGTGCCGACGATGCCCGCCTCGGCCAGCGGGGTGTCGACCACCCGGTGCTCGCCGAAGTCCTTCTGCAGTCCGTCGGTGACCCGGAAGACGCCGCCGAGCTTGCCGACGTCCTCGCCCATGATCATCACCTTGGGGTCGGACTCGAGCGACTTGCGCAGCCCGGCGTTGAGCGCCTTGGAGAGAGTGATCGAGCTCATCGGGCAGCCTCCGTCCCGGCGACCGCTACGCCGGCCTCGTCGAATCCGGACAGGTAGGCCGCGTACTCGGCGCGCTCGGCGTCGAGGATCGCGTGCGGGCCCGCGTACACGTGGTCGAACAGCGCCAGCGGGCCCGGGTCGGGCAGCGCCAGGACGGCGGCCCGCAGCCGCGCCGCCTCCGCGTCGGCGGCCGCGTTGACCTCCGAGAAGAAGGCGCTGTCGGCCTCGCCGGTACGGGCCAGGTAGGACCGCACGCGCTCGATCGGATCGCGCAGCCGCCACGTCTCGAGCTCGCTCGAGAGCCGGTACCTGGTCGGGTCGTCGGTGGTGGTGTGCGCGCCCATCCGGTAGGTGAACGCCTCGATCAGCATGGGGCCTTGCCCCTCGCGGGCGGCGCGCAGCGCGTGCTTGGTCACCGCGTAGCAGGCGAGCACATCGTTGCCGTCGACCCGGACGCCGGGGAAGCCGAAGCCGCTTGCCCGCTGGTAGATCGGGGTCCGGCTCTGCCGCTCGGCCGGGGCGGAGATCGCCCACTGGTTGTTCTGGCAGAAGAAGACCACCGGGGCGTTGAAGACGGACGACCAGGCGAACGCCTCGCTCACGTCGCCCTGGCTGGTCGCGCCGTCGCCGAAGTAGACGATGGCGGCCTCATCCTCGGCGGCGTCGTTCTTGATGCCCATCGCGTAGCCGGTCGCGTGCAGCGTCTGGTCGCCGATGACGATCGTGTAGAGGTGGAACTTATGCTCCTCCGGGTCCCAGCCGCCGTGGTTGACGCCGCGGAAGAGCTCGAGCAGACGGAGCGGGTCGAGGCCCCGGCACCAGGCCACGCCGTGCTCCCGGTAGGACGGGAACGCCATGTCCTTGGCCGAGAGCGCGCGGCCGGACCCGACCTGCGCGGCCTCCTGGCCAAGCAGCGGCGGCCATAGCCCGAGCTCGCCCTGGCGCTGCAGCGCGACCGCCTCGGTGTCGATTCGGCGGACAAGCACCATGTCGCGGTACATGCCCTTGATGTCAACATCGCCGAGCGGGTACTCGGGGTGGTCGGTCCGCTCGCCCTCGGGGGTAAGAATCTGGATGGTCTCGGTGGTCACCTGACACTCCCTTCGGTGTGGTCGGCGGTGGGATCGCCGTCGCCGGCCTGACCAGGCTTGACGTCCCGGCGACGGCTGTACGCTTCATGGGCGGTTGCCGCTCGGCGGGACGCGAGTAGTTCTTGCACCTGACGTTATATGCCCTGTTCGGCTTGGAGGGATACGTGGCCAGAGTGATCGTGGATGTCATGCTAAAGCCGGAGATTCACGACCCGCAGGGCGAGGCGGTGCTAAGCGCGTCGCACCGCCTCGGGTTCGGGAACGTGACCGGAGTACGCCAGGGCAAGCGGTTTGAGCTTGAGCTTGACGGGCCGGCCGACGACGCGGCGCGCGCCGCAGTCGAGGAGATAGCCCGTGAGCTGCTGGCCAACCCGGTGATCGAAGAGTTCTCCTTGCATATCACGGAGTGACCTGTCAAGTCCCGGACCAAAGAAATTGATTATTACCGCGTGTCGCGGGAAATCCCTCTGATGTGAGAACGCATCGAGATGCGCGGCCGAAGGTAAGGTTCTGCCTCGTGTTCGAACGTGAGCTGCTGAGCGTTCCTGTCATGCGACAGGTGCTCGGAGACACGCTGCGCGGGGTCGGCGTCAACGAGGACTCTGTGTCCGACATACTGCTCGCGGCCACCGAGGCCTGCACCAACGTGGTGCTGCACGCGGGCCGCTCCGCCGCGGCGTTCACCGTCGCGGCCACCGTCGACGGCGCCGCCTGCCGGGTCGAGGTCACCGACGCCGGACGCGGCTGCCGCGCGCCCGGCGGCCTCCGGCGGCGCGGCCGTCGCATCCGCACCGTGCCGGCGGTGGCGCCGCCCGAGCACGACCTCCCCGACTATGCGGAGCTGCCGGAGTCCGGACGCGGTTTCGCGATCATGAGCGCCTGCGTCGACGAGGTAACGCTGCGGACCGCGCCGGGCCGGGGCACCCGGGTGGTGCTCGACAAGCGCATCGCCTGGGATCCGCCGCTCGCTCGCAGCGCGTAGCGGTCTCGTCCCGCTGAGCTGGGACATTTCGCCGAGTGCAGGCGCTGCCGGGTAGGCTGCAGTACGTGCGGATAGGCGTTGTCACATTCCCTGGCTCCCTCGACGACACCGATGCGGCCCGCGCCGTGCGCTACGCCGGGGCGGTGCCAGTCTCGCTCTGGCACGCCGACCGGGACCTGCGCGGCGTGGACGCGGTGATCCTCCCTGGCGGCTTCTCCTACGGCGATTACCTGCGGTGCGGCGCGATCGCCCGGTTCTCCCCGGTGATGGCCGAGCTGGTGCCGGCCGCGAAGGCCGGGCTCCCGGTGCTCGGCATCTGCAACGGCTTCCAGATCCTGTGCGAGGCGCACCTGCTGCCCGGCGCGCTGACCAGGAACGCCGGGCGTCGCTTCATTCACGCCGACGTGCGCCTGGTGGTGGGGAACGCGGCGACCGCGTGGACCTCCGGTTACGCCGTCGGCCAGCAGCTCACGGTGCCCCTCAAGAGCGGCGAGGGCGCGTACGCGGCCGACGAGGCCACTCTGGACGGATTGGAGCGGGCCGGCCGGGTAGTGGCGCGCTACGTCGGCGAGGCCCCCAACGGGGCCGCCCGCAACATCGCGGGCATCTGCAGCGAAGAAGGGAACGTGGTCGGCCTGATGCCGCACCCGGAGCACGCGATCGACCCGTTGACCGGCCCGTCAGCCGACGGGCTGGGCTTCTTCACCTCGGCCGTCGCGGCGTTCGCCGGCTCGGAACTCGCCGCCGGCGCCGGAGCGGAGGCGGCGCTGTGAGCGACAAGGACACCGTCGAGGTCGCCCAGCAGACCCCCGACCAGCAGCAGCCCTACAAGGAGCTCGGCCTCACCGACGACGAGTACGCGAAGGTCCGCGACATCCTCGGCCGTCGCCCGACCGCCGCCGAACTGGCCCTCTACTCCGTCATGTGGAGCGAGCACTGCTCGTACAAGTCCTCCAAGGTGCACCTGCGCAACCTCGCGCCCGACGCCGACCAGGCACGGCACCTGCTGGCGGGCATCGGCGCGAACGCCGGCGTGGTCGACATCGGCCAGGATTACGCGGTCACGTTCAAGATCGAGAGCCACAATCACCCGTCCTTCGTCGAGCCGCACCAGGGCGCGGCGACCGGCATCGGCGGCATCGTCAGGGACATCATCGCGATGGGCGCCCGGCCGATCGCGGTCATGGACGCGCTCAGGTTCGGCCCGGCCGACGCGCACGACACCGCCCGGGTACTGCCGGGAGTCGTCTCCGGCATCTCGTTCTACGGCAACTGCCTGGGCCTGCCCAACATCGGCGGCGAGCTCGTCTTCGACGCCTGCTACGCCGGCAACCCGCTGGTGAACGCCCTCTGCGTGGGGCTCATGCGGCACGGCGACCTGCAGGAAGCCGCGGCCTACGGCGCCGGCAACAAGGTCGTGCTGTTCGGCTCGCGGACCGGCCCGGACGGCGTCGGCGGGGCGTCGGTGCTGGCCAGCGCGACGTTCGCGGATTCCGACGGCAAGGCCGCCAAGCGCCCGTCGGTTCAGGTCGGCGACCCGTTCCTGGAGAAGCTGCTGATCGAGTGCTGCCTCGAGCTCTTCGCCCAGGGGCTGATCGAGGGCATTCAGGACCTGGGCGCGGCGGGCATCGCCTGCGCCACCACCGAGCTGGCGGCCGGCGGCGACGGCGGCATGAGCGTCGACATGGACGCGATCCCGCTGCGCGACCCGAGCCTCACCCCGGCCGAGATCCTGATGAGCGAATCGCAGGAGCGGATGATGGCGGTCGTCCGGCCGGACCTCATCGACTCCTTCCTGCAGGTCTGCGCCAAGTGGGACGTCCAGGCGACGGTGATCGGCGAGGTGACCGAGGACGGTCTGCTGACCATGACCTGGCGCGGCACCACGGTCGTGCGGATCCCGCCCAAGACCGCGGCCGACGGCCCGGTCTACGAGCGCCCGATGAGCCGCCCGGCGGCCCTCGACGCGCTGACCGAGGACGGCCCCGAGAGGCTCGCCCGCCCGGAAGACGGCGTGGCCCTCGGGGAGACTCTGGTCGCGCTGCTGAGCTCGCCTGACCTGGCCGACAAGCGCTGGGTGACCCAGCAGTACGACGCCATCGTGCGGGGCAACACCGTGCTGGCGATGCCGGAGGACGGCGGCCTGGTCCGGATCGACGAGGAGACCGGGCTCGGCATCACCCTCGCCACCGACGGCAACGGCCGCTACTGCCTGCTCGACCCGTACCAGGGCACCCAGCTAGCGCTGGCCGAGGCGTACCGGAACGTCGCCATGACCGGGGCACGCCCCGTCGCGGTGACCAACTGCCTGAACTTCGGGTCCCCGGAGGACCCGGAGGTCATGTGGCAGCTGGCCGAGGCCGTCCGCGGTCTGGCCGACGGCTGCAAGACGCTCGGCATCCCGGTGACCGGCGGCAACGTCAGCCTCTACAACCAGACGGGCAGCACCGCCATCCGCCCCACCCCGGTGATCGGCGTGCTCGGCGTCCACGACGACGTTCGCACGCGGCTTGGCATCGGCTTCCCGGCCGAGGAGGCGCGGGTCGTGCTGCTCGGCACCACGAGCGAGGAGTTCGGCGGGTCGGCCTGGGCCGACGTTGTCCACCAGCATCTGGGCGGGCGCCCGCCCGCCGTCGACCTCGACGCCGAGCGGAGGCTCGCGGAGCTCATCGCCGCCGCTGCCGCCGCGGGCGTGCTGGCCAGCGCCCACGATCTGTCCGACGGCGGGCTGGGGGTGGCGCTGGCGGAGTCCTGCCTGCGCGGAGGCGTCGGCTGCTGGGTGAGCCTGTCCGGCTTCGACAACCGCGCGGGCGCATCCGCGGAACCGCCCGCGGACACGTTCACGGCGCTGTTTAGCGAGTCCTCGGGTCGAGCGGTGGTTTCGGTCACGCCCGGCCGCGAGGACGAGTTCGCCGACCTGTGCGACGCGCACGGGGTGCCGGCGACGGTGCTCGGCCGGACCGGCGGCGAGACGCTCACGGTCGTCAACGCCTTCGAGGTCGCGGTGACCAACCTCGAGCGGGTCTGGGCCGCCACCCTGCCCGCTCTGTTCGGCTGACCAGCCCGCGATGCCGCCGCGCAAGGCCGACCCGGACGGGGAGGCCAACGTAGTTCTGGTGACGGCCGCGCTTGACCGGGGAGAGCAACCGCCGCAGGCGGCCCTGAGGTCCGCCGCCCGCCACCTCCTCGTCGAGCTGGAACGCGAAGCACCGGGCCGTTCGGTGGAAGTCCGGGTTGTCCCGGTGGCGGCGGTCCAGGTGATCGCCGGCCCGCGCCACACGCGGGGGACCCCGCCCAACGTGGTGGAGACCGATCCGCTGACCTGGATCCGGCTCGCGACCGGGAGGCTCGGCTGGGCGGAGGCGGTGCAGAGCGGCGCCGTCCGCGCGAGCGGCTCCCGCGCTGACCTGTCGGAGTACCTGCCAATGAGGTAGTCCTGTTACTCAGGGGGTCCGGGGGGTGTCCGCAGGTCAGGAGAGCAAATAGACTGATGTCGTGGCCAAGCCAGACGGGCGTCTTACGCACGATCTCGATCCCAACGACCGCCCGCCGAGAGATGCCTGTGGTGTCTTTGGCGTGTGGGCTCCCGGCGAAGATGTCGCAAAGCTCGCGTACTACGGGCTGCACGCCCTGCAGCACCGCGGCCAGGAGTCGGCCGGCATCGCCGTCAGCGACGGCAGGCGGATCGTGGTGCACAAGGAGATGGGCCTGGTGGCCCAGGTCTTCGACGAGCCGTCGCTCACCGCGCTGCGGGGCGACATCGCGGTGGCGCACTGCCGCTACTCCACGACCGGGGCCCCGGTGTGGGCGAACGCGCAGCCGACGTTCCGCTCCACGCCCACGGTCTCGATCGCGCTCGGGCACAACGGCAACCTGACCAACACCCGCGAGCTGGCGGGCATGCTCCCGCCCGAGAGCGGCTACTCCGCGCTGCACGCCACCTCCGACACCGACGTGCTGACCGAGCTGATCGCCGGGGGCGCCGCGTCCTGGGGCGGCGTCGAGGAGGCGGCCGCCCGCATCCTGCCGGTGGTCCGCGGCGCCTACTCGCTCGCCTTCATGGATGAGAACACGCTCTACGCGGCCCGCGACCCGCAGGGCTTCCGGCCGCTGGTGATCGGCCGCCTCGGCGGCGCAGCCGGCGGCTGGGTGGTGGCAAGCGAGACCGCGGCGCTCGACATCGTGGGCGGTTCCTTCGTGCGCGAGGTCGAGCCCGGCGAGCTGATCACGCTCGACGAGCGGGGCCTGCGGTCGCGCCGGTTCGCGCCCGCCGTGCCCAAGGTGTGCCTGTTCGAGTACGTCTACCTCGCCCGCCCCGACACCACCATCGGGGGGCGCGGGCTGCACGTGACCCGGGTGGAGATCGGCCGACGGCTCGCGGCGGAGTTCCCGGCCGATGCTGACTTGGTGATCCCGGTGCCCGAGTCGGGCACGCCCGCCGCGATCGGCTACGCCGAGGCGAGCGGCATCCCCTACGGTCAGGGGCTGGTCAAGAACTCCTACGTCGGCCGGACGTTCATCCAGCCGAGCCAGACCATCAGGAAGCTCGGCATCCGGCTGAAGCTGAACCCGCTGCGGGATGTGATCAAGGGCAAGCGCATCGTCGTAGTCGACGACTCGATCGTCCGGGGCAACACCCAGCAGGCGATCGTGGCCATGATGCGCGAGGCGGGCGCGCTCGAGGTGCACGTGCGCATCGCCTCGCCGCCGGTGAAGTGGCCGTGCTTCTACGGCATCGACTTTGCCTCGCGGGACGAGCTCATCGCCGGGCACTGCTCGGTCGAGGAGATCCGGGAGGCGATCGGCGCCGACTCGCTCGGGTTCGTGTCGCTCGAGGAGCTCGTGGCCGCGACCGAGCAGCGGCCGGACTCGCTCTGCCGCGCCTGCTTCGACGGGCATTACCCGGTGCAGGTGCCGGAGAGCGAACGTGGCAAGGGCGTGCTTGAAGCCGCGGTGAGCGCCTAAGCCCGCTGTCGCGGTCAGCGCCTCGGCGGTGCCCGTAAGCGCCTAGACCGGATGCGCAGCATACGCAGCGGCAGGCACTAAGTGTCCTGCCGCTGCGTTATAGCGTTTGCTGCTGCGCTAAGTGAGACGACGACCAGTCGTCCTCGTCGTCACCATCGTCGTCGTCGAGGGCGTCGTCATCAACGTCCTCGCCGTCGTACGTGGTGTAAGGGCTGTCGGGGTCGGCGCTCCGCGCTTCCGTTCCGACGCCCAGCTCCTCGCGCAGCCGGTTGAGGTCGGTGCCGCCGCCGTTGTACTTCAGCTGGCGAGCAACCTTAACCTGCTTGGCCTTGGCTCGGCCGCGCCCCATTGGCTCGACCCCCTCGAACGTCAGGAGCCGTGCGGCCCCACGATGCCTCGTCGCTGGCACACCTGTGACACACACAGAACCGCCGTAGATCCCTCACAGAGACCTCGGCGCTTGGCCAGCTTCCGTACAAGTATAACCGTACCCGCTTTGCGGCCCTGATGACTACGCCGATCTCCTGTCACAGTGTTGTTCGAGGGGGGAGGTCCTTCTGCCTGGGGGGCCAGCCCCCCATTCCCCCCGCCCCGGCACCCCGTGCTGTGGCTCGGGTTAGGGCCCGGGGTTGCGGTTGCAGGCGGCGCGAGGCCCCGCACCGCCTGCGCTGTGGCGCGGGTTCCGGGTCGGTCGGGTCGGTGATCTTGCAGGGGGCGCACTTGCGAAAAGTCCTGGGCGGGGCCCGCATAGGGGTTGACGTGCGGTACCTGTCGCACCATCGTGGTTAAGAAAGACAAGTGTCTGATTATATGCCGATTCAGTCGTGGTAGGTTACAGTCAGTGTCTAGGGGGCTACAGCGTCACGCGTCGCAGGCTCCACCGGGGAGGGCGGTGGTGAGCTGGGCAGAAGCAGAATGCGCAGGGCAGTTTTTCCGAATCTGGCCCGATGCGACGATAAGTATCGCTAGAATCACTGACAGTGACGCAGCCAGCGGGGGCGACGGGGCACTCAAACATAGAAACTTTGCAGAAAGTTATCGACTAGTCACCGCTGGTGATGGAAGATGGACCCAAGGGCCATGCAAATGGGGATATCTACGTCAAGCTCCTTCGGGGCACCAAGGCCACACAACATACAACGCGAGGATCGCTACATCGATCCAGGAGGAGAGGCCGCACCAATGTCCGCACGCACTCCAGAGGCCGAGCCGC